>Ga0209489_100025_pt1 | contig 192912 bp, 130 predicted proteins | sample SiratrowhiteBW_FD_187527 | JGI IMG/M metagenome (GOLD analysis project Ga0209489, IMG submission 187527) | Root nodule microbial communities of legume samples collected from California, USA - Siratro white BW (SPAdes) (version 2) | ecosystem: Host-associated > Plants > Roots > Nodule | place...
TATATATATATATATATATATCAAAGAACCTTAAAAGTACACTGATTGTTGGACAAAAGGTGTACTATGACAGTTAATTAGCAACATTGGATGTTAGGAGTTATTAGGAACTTTTAACTCAAATTCATAATCACAAAATCAATGAATTTCTAAGATGAAATTTACTCCATTTATATACTCTAAATTAATTTTATCTCTAGTCTGAAATATTCAGCATGAGTATAAGGAGCAAGGAAAAAACACCAAACTTTAGGAACAGATTGATGAAAGTTACACAGATTATCAGAAATCATCAAAGAAAGTGTGCATAGTTCTTACAATGGTCCAAACCAAATGACAAGGATTAAGAAAGAAAAAGAAACAGCATATTCTTTTCTTTACCTTACCCCATCAATTCATTGGTGAAGAAATATTTTGAACCACAAAGCTGATCTTTTACGGTATCTTTTGAGTCCATTCTTGTAATCCACATACACAAGTCCAAACCGAAGACTATAGCCAGCAGTCCATTCAAAATTGTCCAACAATGACCATGCAAAGTATCCCTTCACCCTCACTCCATTCCTACCAAATTCATACTTTTAGCCTTCCAAATTCTTCACTATAGAGAACAAAAACCTCTAAAATGTTCACTTTAAAAAAACTCACCTTATGGCTCTATGAAGGTACAAAAGGTGGTGACTGAGGTAATCTATCCTTGCTCTGTCATTAAGCAACATTTTTCCGTCATTAACCTCATCAATTCCTGCAAAAGTTTGAATCACACAATTCATGGAAACAGAAAAACTAGTATTGTAACATGGTAAAGATTATATTCTAGGAAGAACAAAATAGTGATATAGATCACCCCAGATAATTTTTTTTTACCATTTTCTGTTATGTAAATAACAGGGTTGTTAAATTTCTCCTTAGTGTATTCTAGCAGACCTTGAATTCCTGGTGGATAGACATAGAGCCAGTCCGAGGCTGCCTGCAAAATTATTCATTTCTCAATTTCTTTGTGAAAAATTCTATGGAGTGAAATATGAGGTTCAATTATTGTTGTTGATAATGACTAGAAGCACGAACACGATCAATTTTCTGACAATAATTATTTGTAAATAGTGTTAACTCTTGGTTAACTCAGACTAATGTAGTGATAACTAATCATTGTCATGCACTAAATGAAAGAATCTAAACTGAGTAAAACTTATCTCCAGATACAAGTACCTTTGGACCAATGAGAACTCCGTTTCTTTGAGCTGATGCAAGTGCAACAAAAGGTATCATGGGTAAGCAAGTTTATGAGGAAATTCAAAAGAACTTAATGTGAAAGTGTGTGTGAGCTTCAGTTAGAATGGCTTACGGTTAAATCTAACACAAGCATCTGTGAAAGCAGTTGGTCTTTCACGTGGACAAGGAGCACTAGTTGCGTAAGTTGAAGTGTAATAATTTAGCCCTATGAAATCAAAGGACCCTTTAACCATCAAATATTCGCTTCTGGTGAACTTTGGCAAACGTCCTCCAACATTTTTTACCATTATAGCAGGATATGTGCCGGAGTAAAGTGGTTCCATAAACCTTGAATGAACACAAAAATATGAGTTAGACCTAACCGTGTCACAGAAAATGTTAAGAACCTGGGAGGAGTTATGTGTTCATGCTGGTTAAGTGGCAAAGGGTAGTTTGATTTTGATGAGTTGTTTAAACATTTATTGGTTGCTCTACATACTCAGTTCTCACAATAAATGCTTAAGAAGCCAACAATAAATGTGTTATGATCCACCAAGGCACTAAAATTTAGGATGAATCTGATGCAGCAAAACAGAATTTGCAATCCAAAAGCTTGTTGATTTATTAGAATACTGAGAAATTGAATTTGTAGCTGAAAATTTTCTCAAAACTTTTTTTTTTCGTCCCCTCCTTAAGTCTGTTATTGATTACATCATATAGAAGATCAAGTCTCTATTGACTTGTGGAAATCCTAAACGGCCTAAAAACCTTACATTTTCGTAAAATAAAAGATATGCAATAAAAAGTAAACAAAGAAAGAAATATTTTTCTGCCATGAAATTTACCAGGACTTAGAAACAAAAAGAGTACTTCATTTGGCAAAGACACTCACCAGTCATACATAAAAGCAAGACCTCGATATGCAGCTTCTCTGTCCTCTTTTGATTGAGAAAGTGGCAGAACCCAGGCAGAATTCAATGTTATCCCAATTTGACCCTTCTGAGAAACCTATTAGAAAACCATTTACTATCACTTAATTTTCTATTTAAAATCTTAAAAAAGTGATTTGATCTTAACTCAACCTTAAAAAATCAGTTTTTAAGGTGAAGATAACTGTATTTAGGCATCATCTCTAGTTGACGTGAAAACTTGGATTTTACTCAATATAAAATAAGGTAAAAAAGTGATTTTGGTCCCTATACTTTCAATCAAACTTGAATTTAGTCCCTCCACTTTTAAACTGATAAATTTAATCCTCCAACTTCTGAAAATATGTGAATTGAGTCCTTATTTAAACTTTGTAATGGTAAAAAAAACTGTTAGAAAATGTTAAGTTTAACAAGAGGATGGACTAAATTCATCAGTTTGAAAATGTAGGTACCATAACCAAGTTTGTCTCAGAGTTATAGGAACTAAAAACTCATTTTTCCTTTACCTGGAACTTCTCCCTGTAAACTTTTACTGCTGCAGCATGAGAAAGAATGAGGTGGTGTGTAACCACATAGGGCTCAGTGGTAGAATCACCAGCCGTGCAGTTAGCAAACCACTTGGAGCATCTATTGGGAGGGGATCCACCACTTCCATAACCTTGAGTGCTATATAGAACTGGTTCATTTAATGTAATCCAGTGCTTAACCCTGTCACCAAATTCCCTGAAGCATACTTCTGCATAATCTGCAAAATCCTGACTGTTTGCATAATCGAAGTATCAATTCTTCATCAGTTGTGAGTGAATAGGAAGGACAAGTCCATGTCCATGTATTCTAGAAAACATGGTAATTTCACTATTGCTTACACAATCTTGGGATTCAGAAAACCACCGTATCCATCTTCAAGAGCTTGAGGGAAATCAGAGTGAAATAGAGTTATAAAAGGTTGTTGTCCTGTAAACAAAACAGTACATCTAATTTAGCTTGATTTGGAGTATCATGAGAAAGAGTGACAGAGAGAGAGCAAGAAAAGTTCTTCTACTGACCATTTGCTATCAGATCATTTATGAGATTGTTGTAATATGCAATGCCTTCTCGGTTAATTCCTCCCTGCAAGTTTCCACCTAAAATCAAGGTAGTTTAAACTTAACTGCATCATGCATGCACAAACCATCTGACCATAATGTGTGATTCAACATAAAGTGTTAAGAGTTCCCTCAAAATCATGCAAACTCATGTTCAAATTAGCATTTTTCTATACCAAAACACTAAAAGGGATGATTATAGTTTCTCACGAGGTAGTATTCTTGGCCAAGAGATGGAGAACCTGTAGGCATTGAATCCAATATCCTTCATCATCGCCACATCCTCCTGAAAAAAAAAATCATAAGTATAAAAACAAAATCATCAATCTAGATGAAAAAAATTCTCAAAAAAGCTAAGGAAATTCCTCTTGATCTAGATATCTAAGTTCAAAATAAGAGAAAGAAAGTACCTTGTAGCGGTGGTATGAATCAATGGCAACATCTCCATTACTGTGGTCTGCTATTCTATCTGAACAAAATTAACCAGGAAAAATGTCTCAATATTTTGTGTATGCTTCATTGTTCGGTAAACAACAAGAAGGAGAAAACCAGAACCACAAGAGCCAAAATGGATAATATCTCAGGAGAAGCGAGCCTCATCAATGCAACAAACTTAAGCAGAACAAATCTAAACACTACTCTTTACAAATGACTATATTGAAACATAGGTTACTTTGGCGAAAGGAAACAACTATGAAACATTACTACTTCAAATGAACAAAAGAAAGACAACAATAAAGAGAGAACATGCAAACCTGGGTGGCTATGAGTGAACGTGTCCCATATACTAGGGCCTTTACCACCTTCATGTGAAGCACCTTCATACTTCATACCCCAGTTGCATATAACCCAGAAAGGAAACAGAAAAGTGCCAAGTGAGATATAAAAATCCAACCTTCACACACGAAGATGCAAAGAACAGAACAACTAGGGACAGAACAAAACCTGGTAAGCTGAAGAAGCTGTTCCAAAGAAGAAATCTGGCGGAAAACTGCTCCGATTAAGAGAAGCTGCAGAGTGAAAAAGAGAAAGCGTTGCAAGGAGAAGAACAACCTTAAGCCACATTGTTCAAATCTGAATGAACTCAACAAGTCTCAAACTTTGGTTTGATTTTTGCCCCCATAAACTGAGCTTTATATTATTTAACCATTTTTATCTTTGAATTTGTGAACCCCACATGGAAAAGTAGGAATCTTTGTCTTTTTGCAAGTGAAAAGGTAGATAAAATAGTTGCTGTTACATTGATTATTATATTGTTTTCTTAGATGATTTGGTAAGTTAAATTGAAGTGCTTGAAATGAAAAGATGCTATTTTTCCTGAGAAGGGTAAGTCGGTTCCATGCTTAAACTACTTGAACTTCTTCATGTGTTGGCAAAGCTACGAAAATGTGTTTCCTTTTCACGAAGTTGATGAAAACCTTTGAAGGAGGGTGAAGTAAAATCATTATTTTTAAAATTAATGATTATATGTTTAATTTATTAATTTTTACAATATATTTACTTAAAGATCATCTTTCATTATATCACAATCTCTTAATTCTTTTATATTTCACTATATATCACATTATTTTTAAAATCTTAATGAAATTTTTATTTCAATACAATTTTTTTATATAAAACCGACACTTTAATAATATTTAATTTACATTTCAATTTTAGGAGTTTAAAGAGCTTATTTAATTATGTTTAAATATTATGTTAAGATTACTCGAAATTTAGTAGAAAATAAATATCTTTTTATTCTTATAATTTAAGATGTTAGTTAAAGTTTATAGTTTTAAATTTCTTATTATGTTATATTGTTTCAATAGAGTTATTAAAAGACATGTATTTTAAATTTATGACTTGGACATGACCCTTTTATGGAAGATGTTTTGATAATTCTTTTATTTACAGTTACTTTTTAAAACTTAAAAACTATTTAATTATTATATCTAAATATTCTTTTCATATTAGTTTGATTATGAAAAAAATAATATTACATTGAAATAAAAATGGTACTATAATATTATATATATAATATTACAGCCAATTGCAGGGTTAACATCAAACTCTTGTAGCAATCAATAAATCTATACTCTAATAGTTCATAGACCCACAATGGTTCATCATTTCAATAAGCCAAAGTCATATCATCATCCTTAGCCATTAGCATCAGAATTCTGTTCAGAATCTCATCAGGAATGAACCTTATCAGGAATATTCCACTGACCATTACAAACTTTAGCTTTTAAATGGAAACCAATATTTTCAAGAATTTTTAGAAGTTGCAGCAGAGTTACCTAATCACACCAGACATCAAACCAGAAATTAATAGTACAATCATTCCCCAAAACCCTTTGTCTGATCTTTGACAGTGCTTAACCAAGATTTTATTTATTTTATTTTTTTTCATTTCTCATGATTGTTTTCAATTTATTTCATGTCATGTTTCAATGGAAGATTTTTATTAAACTTAATAACATCTATTGGTTTACTTTTTTCTAGTTTTATTATACTACATTAATTTTAAGATTTGTTGCAACTTGTTGGCAAGAGATATGTTTTTATTTTTTATTTTTTTTTGTTTGATACTTAAAATTTTAAATTTAATATCATGTATTTTAATTAGGATATCTTAAATTTATGACTTTTAATATGATCATAATAAAGTCACCATTTTTAAACAGAAAAAATAAAGATCACAATTGTCTAAGATAAATTTACTACTCTTTGAAGTAAATTTAGACAAAAAATTTAATAATTACAGGAAACACATCTTATCAAGTTATTTCAACTAAAGTAACTACTTTTAAAAGTGAAAGAGTTAAAGTCATTATAGTGAACGTGTTTTTACATAAACCATGGATAACTTAACTTTCAAATAAGAAGAAATATGTATGCACATGTTAATTCATATTTTTATTACATTGAAATAATATATTTTAAAATGATAAATATTAAAATAATTTAAAAAGTATAGTTCATAGTTATTTTTAAGTAAAAAAGTTACTTTTAAATAAAGAAATTGTACAACTGCATATATTATTAAATAAAAAATTTACTTTTATTCATAAAAGAATAAAATTATTTAATTAAAAATAAAACCAAAATTTATTGTAAAAAAAGTATGTTTACACATTATACAAATAATAAAAAATAATAGAGATAAAATATATTTTAATCAATCCAAAATATTTAAATTTCAGTTTATTCACTAAAAAACCATTTTTTTAGAACCACTTTAGTCCATTTACCAATATTATTTAAAAACACTTTTTGTGTGTGTTTATAACCCCTGTCTAAACTACTTAATCGCAAAATGTGGTGAATGTTAAAATTAGAAAGAATAAAAATGCACACAAAAATTATATGGACTAAATCTAAACTTCAAAAGTTTAAGAGTGATAACATATATTTTATCATGACAAGAATTAATCCTTTAAAACATATTTCAAACAATTTTTAAAGAAAAAAAAAATCACTTCTAACTAAACTAACTCCTTTTATTGAATTTAAAATATATTTTACTTATTTGAACAAGTTTATCATTAAAAAGATAAAAAATCATCTTATTGGTGGATTCTAAAAATTACTTTTAGGGAGTGTTAGTGCATTATCATATAATATTAAAAAATAAAAAGTTATTAGAGATTAATTTTTAGTCACTAAATAAAATGATTGTTAATTTTAATTAAAATAATCATTAAATTAGGTTTTAGTTGCTAAATAATCATAAAATAAAAAATAATGATGAGATTTAGTGACTAATTAAGTCAAGATAATTGGTATCTTATATTAGCTATTAAGATTTTATTCACTTTTGTTAAATTCTAAATTAGTCTCTAACTTAATTAAATATTAATTTTGAATCTAATGATATAAGTGACTAAAGCCGTAATAGCTAATCTTAGATACTAATTATCTTAATTTAATTGGTCACTAAATTCAGTCTTTACTTTTATTTTGTAGTTATTTAACAATCAAAACCTAATTTGGTGGTTATTTTGATTACAATTAATAACTATTTTATTTGATAGCTAAAGTTGGTGTTTAAATAATTTTTTTCTCTTGTAGTGCAAGGTATTAACGCGATTAAAGAAAAAAAATGAAGGAAGCACCCCTTTAGTTAACCAATGATTCAAACACGAGTTCATGAGTTAATGAAAACTAAGCTCCATTTGTCACAGTGAAATTAATTAGATCACAACTTGTGGAACTAAATAAGAAATTGTTATTCATTTATTGATTTAAGACATATTGTAAGAGTACATTATTACAAGATTGAATCCGTCAGTGGAGAATATTTTTGAACCACTCAGCTGATTTCTTAGGATATCTACTCAATCCATTCTTAAAATCAACATAAATGATTCCAAATCTAACAGAAAAACCATCTGCCCATTCAAAATTGTCCAATAATGACCATGCAAAGTAGCCTCTGACATTAACACCAGTTCTGCAAAATGTGTTTGTCTTAGTTTGAGTAAGTAACAAATTCCTTGAAGAAACAGAAAGTGAAACATTACACAAGAAACTCACTGTATGGCACTTTGAACATAAGAAAGATGGCTACTGATGTAGTCTATTCTCATATTGTCCTCAAGTGATTTTGCATTGTCATTCAGTTCATCAACCCCTGTGTTCATTCAATAAATGTATCACTAGTGAAATGAAAACACAATATTGTTAATGGTGAAAACTTACCATTCTCTGTTATGTATATGACAGGATTGTTAAACTTTTCCTTTGTGTAGAGTAAAATATCTTGAATTCCTCTAGGATAAATGTATAACCAGTCTGAGGCAGCCTGCAAAGTTCATACTTTCTTAAATAAATGTTTTTAATCTAATCTTGAGGATAAAATGTGGTTGAAGTTTTTCATTTTTCCTTCAAAATTAATCTTTGTCTATACCTAAGTGAATTTTGTTATCCTAAGTTTAATAAATACAGATAAATTTCATCAACTATAAAAGTTTTTCATTTTTCCTTCAAAATTAATCTTTGTCTATACTTAAGTGAATTTTGAAGTTAACCCCATTTTTGATCTTGTTTTCTAGCTGAATGAAGTTGAATCTTTAAATGCTGAATGTGTTCAACAATTATCCCCCACATATGCATTTACCTTTGGACCAATTTGTACTCCATGTCTTGTTGCTGATGCAACAAATAAAAACCTTGAGTGAATAAAAATATTCTGAAACATAAGAAAAATCAGACGAAAACAAAATATTTCACTTATTAAGCCTTACAAGTGAGCAAAACACATGCATCTGTGAACACAGTTTGGTTTTCTCTTGTGCAAGGGACATTGGCTGCATAAGCTGCAGTGTAATAGTTAAGTCCTAAGAAATCAAATGATCCTTTAGCCATCAAGGACTGCTCCCTTGAAAATTCTGGCAATCTTTCACCAATTTTATTAGCCATTTCAACAGGGTATGATCCAGAATTTAGTGGCTCCATAAACCTTAAAAGTCAAAAAGTAATTTGAGTTAGGTCCACTAATCCATTTGGCAGATTGTCTCCAAAAAGGAACATATGCTACCAGTTTAATTTCTATACACACCACTGTAAAATCCTTTACACTCAGCAATTAGAATCATGGTAGGAGTAACTTCTAACATAAGTATTGCAGAAGTCAACAAATTTACATAATTTGTGATTGGATGACTGGAAAAGCCTTTTTAGAATGACAACTTTACACTATTGATATATGAACTATTTCATAATTTTATACTATTATGTCTATATTAGCAATAATCACTGCATTAATCTGGAGCTAAAATAAGAAAAAGAAATGGAAAAAATTACCAGTCATACAAGAAAACAATGGCCCTAAATGCTGCATTTATGTCTTCTTTTGACTGGGAAAGAGGCATTATCCATGGAGAGTTCAATGTTATCCCAATTTGTCCTTTTTGAGAAATCTAAATAAAATAAAAGCACCCCAGTTAAATTTATCTGTACTAATTTATCAAAAACTATTTTGATGTCACTTTTGTTAGTGTTAATCCCTGATGCATCACAAAATGGTTGAAAACATGGTAACCTGATACTTGTCTCTATAGACTTTGACAGCAGCTGCATGAGCAAGAATCTGGTGGTGAGTGACAAGGTAGGGCTCAGTACTAGAATCCCCTGCAGTGCAGTTGAAAGGCAACCACTTGGAGCATCTTCCAGGTGCAAATAATCCATTTCCATAACCCTGTGTGGTGTAGGTGACTGGCTCATTTAAAGTGATCCAGTGCTTCACTCTATCACCAAATTCTCTGAAGCATACCTCTGCATAGTCTGCAAAATCTTTCCTGAAGACACATTTTGCATCATTTACTAAGGGAGACCATGTACATATTTTTTTCTGTAAATTTTGACAAGAAATACACTCACACAATGCTAGGACTTAGAAAACCACCATATTCATCTTCAAGGGCTTGAGGGAGATCCCAATGAAATAGAGTTACAAATGGTTGCAAACCTGTGATTATTGGTTTAAACAAGACTTATGTCAACAATGAGAAATATCAAACTTGGGTACTTATTTTGGATGCAAAAGAAAAGACTTGATCAGACCATTTGATAGGAGTTCGTTGATAAGATTGTTGTAATATGTGATGCCCTCTCTGTTTATACCTCCCTTCAGGTTTCCACCTAAACCAAATATATGACAAATATTGATTCAAATTTTATGTCCTTTAAAAAAATGTAAGACAAAAGATACATACAATTTCATACATGTTTTTAGTACTCTTCTGCAATCATCAGAATTAGAGTTTTAGCCAAATAACCTAAATTGACTCTTGATGCAAACTTTTTTAGAAAACAACACTTAAGTACATATTTGATCAAAGTTTTGGCCAAAAAAGTACAGTTTTTGATATACAAGTTATGTGAAACCAAAACTAGAAGCTACTACATTGAGGATAAAAATAAAAATGAAGTTGAATATTCCTAATAAGTCCTCACCTGGTAGAATCCTAGACCATGAGATAGAGAATCTGTATGCATCAAATCCTATGTCCTTCATTATACCGACATCTTCCTGCCAAATTGTTTGCTCAAACATTTTAGAGAACAAAATGAACATTAAACTTTGTTCATCACACATTCACATGTTGAAGATACTGAGAAATACCTTGTATCGGTGATAAGAATCAACAACAAGGTCTCCACTACTTCGATCCCTTATCCTATCTGCTAAAGATTAAAACACAAAGAAGTTCTTTATAAATTTTCAAAACAATAACGTAGTGGCCACTTGAATTTTCATCAGGTGTCACAATTAATAAGGTGATGTCAAACCAAGTTAGCATGCTTAAGAACTTATTCATTTAAAGAATAAAAGCCTTACAAATTAAAAAAGTTCTTAATGTTTTTCTATTATAATGCAGGTCTCATTGCTTTATTGAACAGTTCAATGTCATTTACTCAGTTAACACTTTCTCAATTCTAATATTCAGTAAGAAGTAACGCCAGACAATCTTCCAATAAAACTGGTTCTTTTATCATAGATGAACATAAAAAAAAGAAAGCTCAATTTAATAAAAGGAATTATGTTTTACAAGTTACATACTAATGTGAAAAATTTCTTGCACTACCAAAGAGAAAATAGTGCAAAAGTCATGGAAGATTACCAACTTTGAGAAACTCAAAACTAAAGAAAAAGCAACAAAAACACAAGAAAGATCATAGATTATGACCTCCATTTTAAGATAAATGAGGCACAATGCTAATTACCTGGATATTTGTGAGTAAAAGTGTCCCATATACTTGGTCCTCTACCCCCTTCATTTGTTGCACCTTCATACTTGTCACACCATCCAATCAAAATAAGAAATGGAACAAAATTTTTTGAACAATAAAATGTGCTTTATTAGACAAAACAAGAACCTGGTAAGAAGAAGAGGCAACCCCAAATAAGAAATTCACAGGAAAATTGCTACGGTTGAGAGAATTCACTGACTCAACCAGCAGAATAAAGAACACCACAAGGGAAAAGCTTTTAGTTCTCATGATGGTCACACTTTCTGTCTTGTAACATAAATTGATTGTGAAATGATCCACCAATTTATAGGTTAGAGCACATCATTGGATGAAACATTTCTTAATAATAAAAAATATAATTCTTCATCATTGAAATTCCATATTCTATATCTTGAAATGCTAAGTAGGTAGAAGAAGAAAGCTACCCCATATCTATTTCACTTGGCCTTTTCTCACATTCTTTTTCCTCATTCCTCCTTGTTCGTGGACAAGCTTTGAAAGGCCTAATGTTTTGAAACATTATTTTATAATTGTTTTCAAAAGTGATAATGTGCCAAATTTTCTTACCAAAACCAATCCATGTATGGTCTCTGCATAAATTTCCAAACTGCATCATTGATCATTACCAAACACTACCAATGTAACAAAAAAGATAAATCATTAACACTAGAAATGGGCATATTTTAGTATATATGTATATATAGGGATATGAATTACCAAGCCTAAAATGAATACAAAAACTTATATGGTAATGAGTTTTCATAAAACTGTATACTTTGTTTATATGATTCACTATTTGCTAATTCAACTTTGGCAGGTTTTCTTATAATTGGCATTGATGCAATTTACTAACTTTATAAAGCTGCTTCTCTCTTTCTTATAGCATGACATATGAAATTGACAAGTATTAGATAAATATATTCTAAGTCACATACTTGGTCAAATCATAATTGTATTTATTTAATTTTTTAATATGGAGATATTAGTCTAGCTCAGCCTCTTGTGTCCAAACATCCTTAAATTGGACCTTCTCAACATTATATTAATTGAATTAATTAAGACTAACATAAAAATGTTGACATTTAAAATAGGTAACAAGGTTATTTAAGATTAAAAATCTTTGCTTATTTATTTAAGGCGTTTGGTCAATATGCTCAGACTTTGCAGGCTTTTATTTATTTTTTAGTAATTAGGGTAATTTTTTTATAATTATCAAAATGAATATATTAAAAACATTAATTATAATGACTTAGTTGTGTTTAAAAAAATATTTTGGACAAAAAAGTTGTATTTTGAAAATTGACTTTGCAATTTGTTTATTTTTAATTTAAAGTATATATTTTATATACATTCTTATTTTAACTATAACTTTTACATTTTTAAAAAATAATTTAATTTTTTTTATTTTTACATGAAAATTCGTTTTTTTATTTTAATCCGTTTACATAAAAAAATAATTTATTTTAATTTTTTAAGAAAAAATTATGCTTCTAAACACAATGTTTGTTTTGAATGGAAGAATTTTCATAAGAAACTTTGTGAGGAGTTGAATAGAAAGGTAAGAGCAGGTAAAGGACTTGACAGGTGAAGATAAGTGACTTTCAAGGACATTGACAATTAGCAAAACTTTCAAACTCTTTAATTTTAAATAAGTTTTCAAATTTTCAAGTATTTATTATATATTTTACCACTTAACTACTATCATTTCACAAATTTTATCGTTTTATTTTTTTTTTTTGAATTTTATTATCATACTTTTGAATTTTATTAATTTTATGGATCATATAAATTTGATCATCCTATGCTAATTTTAGTAGTTATATATAATTTACTAATCAATGGTTGAACAAAGACTTGGCAGTGTTTTGTTATAAGACAAAGACAAGAAACAAAAAGCTTAAGACCATATCAAACAATGCTGTGGTTATCATATGCTATAAAATTTTTGTTTGATGAATCAAAGTTCATAGGTTGTTTGAGAGCTGCAATGGCTTCTTTAACTTTTCTTCATTCCTATTTTCTTCAGCTAATTATTCTCCTTCTTCTCTCATCTTTGTTCAGTGCTACTTCTTCAAACTGTGGTGGTTCTAGTGTGCACTTAAACTCCTCTCTAAACACCAATGATTCAACTCCATGGAATTCACCTTCTGGCCACTTTGCTTTTGGTTTCCAAACAGTTCTATACGACAACAAGGAGTTCATGTCAGTGCTTGCAGTTTGGTTTGCCAAAGACCCGAATAAAACCATGGTATGGTATGCAAAGCCAAAAAAAACTCATCTTTTTCCATTAGGGTCAACAATGAATCTCACAGACAAAGGAATTGTGGTGTATGATCCAAAGGGTCATCACATGTTGTGGCAACGTCCAGAAAACAACACTGTTCCTTTGGTATCATGTGCTTCCATGCTAGACAATGGAAGTTTCGTGCTTGTGGATGAGGGTGGGAAGAAGGTTTGGGAGAGCTTTGAGGAGCCCACAGATACTATTTTGCCTGGTCAGAATTTGACCAAGCCTAGAAGCTTCAGAGCACGCCAATCTGACACCAGTTTTGATGATGGGAATTTTGAACTCAGTTGGCAGGGTGATAGCAATTTGGTTCTTTACTATTCTCCAAAATCAAGCAATGATGATGATGAAAGCTCTCAGTCTCCAACACACGAGGCTTACTGGTCCACTGGAACTTTCCAAACTGAATCACAGCTTTTCTTCGATGATTCTGGACGCATGTACATAAAAAATGACACGGGGAAAGTGCTCAGTGAAATCACATATGGTGGATCTGATGAGTTCTTTTACATGGCTAGAATTGACCCTGATGGGGTTTTCAGACTATATCGGCACCCCAAAGGTGAGTACCTATGAAACATCGACATTTTCCTTTGGAAATTCCACGTTCACATTAAGCCTTTTAATAGTGTATAAGTAGGTTTTGTAAGGTTCAGATGGAGGCCTTTTAATAGTTTATAAGTAGGTTTTGTAAGATTGAGGTAGATTTAAAATCCAATTCTTGATAAATATGTGTTTGATACCAACATTATTTTATACTAATGGTATATTCATAGGTGAAGGATCATCCAAGACTTCTAACAAAAGTAAAGAGAATCCAATAGAACTATGTTTGAGATAAAAGATATAGAATCATGTTATTATTAATGTTCCAGAAATATGTTCTTAATTTGAATTTCTAGTTGCAATTTCTGAATTTGTAAGCATATTTATATTTGTATCTTCACTTGTTATATGGAATATCTGATAGTTTCTATGTTCATATATAGATGAGAACACAGGTGTTGCTAATAGCTGCAGTTCTGGTTGGTGGAGTGTGGAGCAAAAGCATCCAGATGATATTTGCCTTTCCTTCACGAAGCAAACTGGGAATGTTATCTGCGGTTTTAACAGCTACTGTGTTACCATCAATGACAGGACTAATTGTGAGTGCCCAGATCGTTATTCTCCTTTCGAACATGACAATCTCACAGGTTGTAGACCAGATTTTCCACTGCCTAGTTGCAACAGAGACGGGTGGGAGCAGAATAAGGATCTTGTAGATTTCAAAGAGTATAATAATTTGGACTGGCCTCTCTCAGATTATGACAGGTTGATTGGAACTGCAATGGACAAGGATTTGTGCAGACAAAAGTGTCTTGAAGATTGCTTTTGTGCTGTGGCCATATATGGTGAGGGCAGCTGTTGGAAGAAGAAGTATCCTTTGAGCAATGGAAGGAAGCACCTTAATGTGACTAGAATAGCTCTTGTCAAGGTGCCTAAAACAGATTTAAACACTGGTGGAAAAGAACAAACAACACTTGTGCTTGTGGTATCAATACTCCTTGGAAGCTCAGTGTTCCTCAATGTCCTTCTACTTGTTGCTTTGTTTGCTGCTTTTTTCATTTTCTACCACAAGAGGCTTTTGAATAGTCCGAACTTGTCAATTGGTACAGTGAGCCACTTTACATACAAGGAGCTTGAAGAAGCAACCACAGGGTTCAAACAAATGCTGGGGCGAGGTGCTTTTGGAACAGTTTATAAAGGGGTGTTGAGATCAAACACAAGCAGGTATGTTGCTGTGAAGAGGCTAGACAAGGTTGTGCAAGAGGGTGAGAAAGAGTTCAAAACAGAAGTGAGTGTGATTGGACAAACACACCACAGAAACTTGGTTCGTTTGTTTGGTTACTGTGATGAAGGGGAGCATCGGCTTTTGGTGTATGAGTACATGAGCAATGGTTCATTGGCTGGCTTTCTCTTTGGGATCTCAAGGCCTCATTGGAACCAAAGAGTGCAAATTGCATTGGGGATTGCAAGAGGGCTCACGTATTTGCATGAAGAATGCAGCACTCAGATAATTCACTGTGACATAAAGCCTCAGAACATACTCTTAGATGAGTTGTTCACTCCTAGAATTGCTGATTTTGGATTGGCAAAGTTGTTGTTGGCTGAGCAAACTAAAGCTGCTAGGACTGGTTTGAGAGGGACAATTGGTTACTTTGCACCTGAATGGTTTAGGAAAGCTTCAATCACAACCAAAGTAGATGTTTACAGCTTTGGAGTGGTGCTGTTGGAGATCCTGTGTTGCAAGTCAAGTGTTGCCTTTGCACTGGAAAGTGAAGAAGAGGCACTCATAGATTGGGCTTGTAAGTGTTATAGCCTGGGAAAGGTGGCTAAATTGGTAGAAAATGATGAGGAGGCAAAGAATGATATCAAGAGGGTGGAGAAGCATGTGATGGTAGCAATTTGGTGCATTCAAGAGGATCCTTCACTCAGACCCTCCATGAAAAAGGTTACACAAATGCTTGATGGTGTTACAACAGTTTCTGTGCCACCTTGCCCTTCTATGTTCACTTCATCATCCTTTAAAAGTTCGGTTACTTTGTAACTGCTGAGGGTATAACAAGATCCTAATTTTTGGTTGTATTTACTTTATATTTTTTTATTCCAGATATACTAAATAGTCATACATCTTTTAGGAGTTAAGATTAAGATCGGTTTAAATATATTTTAAGACAACTATAATAAAACTTGGAAGTGATGACTGAGAACACACTTCAGGTTGGAAATTTTCCTTTTGTGAATACTGACTCTATAATGTACTGCATTAAGCTTCTACTGATTTATCTCACAATGCACTATTTCATCTGACTCTATAATATGAATTATTTCTAATCACTTGTAAATGATTTATTTGAATTTTGTAAGAAATGTTTGGTTAGCTTCTTTCATTCAACTTAAGTAAGTTTTTACACTGTGAATTGATTCTGAACTTTCTGCATAAATGTCTGCAGTATTAGATGTTGTGTTCTGTTAGAAGTGAACATAGATGAATAATCCAACAAAAGTGTGTTGAAATAATATTATTTAGTTTAATTTTCATATTTGAGATAAAGTTCATTTTAGAATTGGATGTGTTTATTCTTTCAAATAAAATATTTCATAAATCAAGATAATAAAATATTTATAAATTATGATTGGTCTTGATTAAGTAACAGGAGACTTTTGGATATACATATATAAATAAATAAATAAGAAATATAAATAATCTGAAACTCTTATTTTTCTTACCAATCTTAAGTTAATTAAAATATCATTCTTAATTTATTTTTCAATTTTGATATATTTTATATTTAAGTTTTACATTTCACTCGTAAAAATTATGTCTTTAATAAAATGTTCAAAAAATATAACATGGTGTTTTTTTTTCTAGCCAAACACAATAAACACTGAAAAATAATTGAATAAAAAAATAAAAAATCAAACTAGATAAATAAAAGAATGCTTAACTAAACTTTTAGTCATTCAAAATTTTAGTCTTTCATATGCTATAAATGTAGGATCTTATTCTTTTAGGTTTAATCTCAAGTTTTTTTTTTTTTTTTTAATTAATGTTAGTGTAAATTATCATTTACTTTAATAATGAGTAACTTCATTTCAAATCATTGTACTTCATATGAAACAATTTTAATGAATTATAACCAACTTTAGTGTAAGAAGATAATAGTTTCTTTAATTATCAAAAATCTTAGTACTGAAACAATTTTAATAAACTATAACAAACACTAGATTAATAAATTAATGTTAAGGTGTAAACAGAAGCTAGTTCATTTAATAATCATAGATCCTATTTTGTGATGTCAAACAATTCTAATAAATTAGAACAAATCCTAAATTAATGTTAATGTGTAAGAAGAAGATAGTTCATTTAATTATAAAAGATCCTACAAATTATAACAAATCTTAGATTAATGTGAATGTAAAGATAGTTTATTTAATTATCAAAGATCCTATAACAAACTATAACAGATCATAAATTAATCTTAACCCTGTAAGAGGATAATTTATTTAATTATCAAAGATAGTACAAATTAGAATAAATCTTAGATTAATGTTAATGTGTAAGAAGAAGATAGTTTATTTAATTATCAAAGATCCTATAAGAAACTATAACAAATCCTATATTAATGTTAATGTGTAAGAAAATCATATTATTTTTTTTATCAAAAAATAAAACAACAAATACTTAAATGAAAATAAAAAAAAATCGACAATCAATTAAGTAGTGAAAACTTAATTTTAATCTATTATTAATAAGTTTTAAAAATAGTAGTAGATTAGATGATTTTAAAAAATAATATATTATCAAGTAATAGAGAGACAGAAATTGGGATATTGTATTGCATTGGGTATTTTGTAATTTCGCGTAGTGTGACGGTGGCTGAGAGTGTCCGAGTCGGAATCCGAGTCGACCCGCCGCGATCTCAAACACTCATTCATTTTTTCCGACTCACAAACCCAACCCTTTTGTTTTTGTTCGCTTCTTCTCTTCCAATCTCAATCGCTCCGCCGGATTCCTTCGATCTGCAAGCTGGCTATGGACTACGAACCCTACGACAGTAGCGGTAACACCTCTCTCTCTCTTCTCTCTCTTCTCTCTCTTCTCCTTTTGGTTTAGGGTTAGGGTTTCTCTCTCTTCTTCTTCTTCAATGTCCGTCAGCTTTTTTCTTCCATTTCTTCCAATCCAAACTCCTACGGACAGAATAATCCAAGTTCCGGTGCCGCAACGACTTATGGCATCGATTCATCCGACGATTTTTCATTCTGTTTGGTTTTCATCGATTAATCGCTGCTCAGATACGCTCTTGCACTTTATGGGTCTTGCTCGTTTACTCGGGTGACCTAAATTTTGGGGGTGAGGGAGGGGGTTTAATTGAGAAACGAAAAGATACTGTCTGTGCTTTGAGTCTAGATCCTCGAATGTCTCTTTTTCGTGCTCTTCTCTTTCAATGGGTTATTGTCTTTTGAGTGGTTTACTGTGTTATTGACATTCGTGTTTTGGGATTTGGAATAATTCGCATATGGTGGGAAGTTGGTGGATTCTTTCTAGTTTGTAATTGGTTTCACTCGAGCAAAGCAACAGCATCTGGGTGGTTTTTTTATGTGCTGGTTGTGTCTTGTGTGGTTAGTTGCTACTGAGACTCCTTATGCAGAGAGGTGTTAGTTGCAGTGTGTTTCCTGTGGATGGGTTTAACTTTCTAAAAGTTCTGAAAAATGATTCCTGAGTTTAAGGTTTGGACTTGGTTGTTAAGTTGCTTTACTCGGTTGTGATGATTGCAGGAACTGATGATGATCTTCCACCAACCCATCAAAATAGAATTTCCAGGGGAGGAGGAGGAGGAGGAGGGGGACGTCTTGCCGGGAATGGAAGATCTGCTGTTGGTTCAATTCCGTACCCTAGGATGTATGGGGAAATTGATATGGAGGCCCAAATTCATCAGCTTGAGCAGGAAGCTTACAGTTCAGTTCTAAGAGCCTTTAAAGCTCAAGCCGACGCCATTACTTGGGTATTTTTTTTGTTTGTTTCAAATGTAATGTTTTTGAAATTTCTATTAGGTTTAAGTGACTTCTATGCATGCCTGACACTTTTTTTTTTTTTTTTTTTTTTTTTTTTTTTTTTTTTTTTTTTTTTTTTTTTTTTTTTTTTTTTTTTTTTTTTCAGGAGAAAGAAAGTTTGATTACAGAGCTGAGAAAAGAACTGAGATTGTCAAATGAGAAGCACAGAGAACTTCTTGGTCGAGTTAATGCAGATGATATGATCCGGAGGATAAGGTCTGATTAAATATTGGAGCATGTTTTTTATTGTTGTATTTTTGTAGTTTGTCATGAATTTCCACATATGAGCTGTTATTGTTTTGTGTCCATAATGCTTTGCTGGATAAATGATACCAGGGAGTGGAGACAGGCAGGAGGCCATCAGACTGGTGTACTTAGTACTGGTCAAGGTCTTCATGACTCAGTTCCCAGTCCCACAGTCTCTGCTTCTCGCAAGAAGCAGAAGATTGCACCATCTGTACCATCACGTTCTTTTGCCGGGCCTTCTCCTCCATTTCACCCTCAAACAGTGACTGCACCCCACCAACCATCTTCTTCTGCAGCAAAACGAGGATCTGTTCCTGGATCAAAGGGAAAGAAACACAAACCAGTAAGTTCGTTTTATAAGTGCTCTTTGTTTTATATATGTTCACTGAGTTTAGGTTTAAAAAGATTAGTGTTTTGTTCTTTCGTTTGCAGGGTCAAATATTACCTGGTGTCTCTTCGATGAAGCAGTATCCTTCCACTGGACCAGGTGGAAGGGCTCAAGTGCCTAATAGAGCTGTCACTGGTGAGCATGCAGAGGGAGCATCATTTGACTCATTGGTTGGTAGGAGAGTGCGGACAAGATGGCCTGACGATAATAACTTTTATGAAGCTGTTATCACAAACTACAATCCAGCTGATGTATTCACAAACCTGAATTAGGAATTTGTTTTCCATTAATATGTTGCTTAAATGATCACTTTTGTTTCTAACTTTTTTAGGGACGCCATAACCTGGTCTATGACATGGGGAGTGCAAATGAAACATGGGAATGGGTTAATCTTTCAGAGGTATATCTGTCCTCCTCTGGTGATAACTCATTTAATCTGCCTATTGGATTATTCTTTTTAACACTTGTTCTTGGTACTTCATTTTTATAACCCTTAATGTAAGATGGATGATGTATGTTACATTATTTGATGTGTTTTTTTATAATTTTTTTTTTGTATTTTTATTCCTGGCTATTGTGGCTGTTACGGTGTCCTCTTTAGTGGTGGTTAAAGAGAGTAAAAGATGGTGGTTAGCTGATCTAGGTTTAAAAAACTTGACAAAACCCAAATAGAGAGCAGACTTAAGTATGTAATTTGTATTCAATACACCTGATTAGTGCAAAACTGACATTATATGAACAGAAACCCCTTGTGAAACAAACAAAGTTTGATTTGCTTTTAACCTTCATTTAATTCCCGATTGTGTTTCTGTGATTTTGGTAAGATGGAACAATTGATTGTCCTATTTTCATGAATGTTTAATACGATATTGAATATGGTTTTAAAAATTAGAGTCTTGCAATTGTCATGTTTAACACTTGTTAATGATATATTGTTTATGCTAATTCAGATGCAGTATTTTAACTGCAGATATCTCCTGAAGATATTCAGTGGGTTGGTGAAGATCCAGGAATCAATCATCGTGGGGGTTTTGGGGGCTCTGGTCATGGGATGAATAGGTCTGTTGGACGAGATGGTGTTCCTGGAGGCGGAAGAGGTAGGGGAGCTTCAAAGGGGCAATCAAGAAAAGATTTTTTGTCATCACAAAATGGCATAGGAAAGAAGGCGCCAGATGATATACAAATACTTCACACAGACTCACTAATCAAGGAGGTAATGGGAAGCAGTTTAGTCACAACACTCTTTGATTGAGATAGTTTTATTTGTTATATTATAGCTTGAATTGATGAAGCAATAGATTGTCATGTTGAGCCCTGACCACATGAAATATAGCAGTTCACTTGCTGTCTCAGAAAAGTTTCCTACTGAGTATTCTCCAGTGTAGTCAAAATCGTGATTAAAAACTTTGAATCACATGATTTTGCCCACCATGTCCAATTTAGAGCCCATGCAAGATCGAGCTAGAGTGGGATTGGTGGAATCATTTTGGAAGATCATGGAAATGGTCAAGTCACCGTCTTTTTGTGTTGAGTTGCATCTCAGGGTTTTGGGGTTCTGCGTTGCACAAAAGTCATCTTGGGTCAAAGAGTTATGGGTGGAAACCCAAGCCCAATAAAAAAGCTGATCTCCATGAACAATTGGTTTCACGTAACTACATAATTTATCTTTTTTCTCCTTCCTTGTCCGCAAGCAACCTCTTTCCCCATGACCAATAGTGGATGTTCCAATTTCTGAATCATACTAGAAAGTGAAGCTGTGTAGAAGCATACCACTGGGCTTCACATTTTTCTCCTTCACCCACAGTTGTAGACTTTTTCTAATTATTTAAGTTATTTGCGTGGATATACATATACACACACACGCACACCTATTATATAGGGGTAGACTCTACTATCTATGTTATGATCCCAAAATTTACGATCATGTGGACCCCTTTTGGATTCCGATTGCTTGATCATTCCATGATTTACAAAGATTTGTATTTACAATCTTGAGCCCTTTAGGATCCCAACCATAATCTCAATTTTGATTATCATGGCATTCTCTACCTTCAAACTGCAAAGCCTAATTACAAATATACCCTATACATAACTGCAGTCTGTGAATAACTTCAATGAGGCATTTTTTTTTTTTTTAATTCTAATAACACTGAACTAAATATGGAACATCTATGCAAAATAAGTTATTTTGTATCACATTCTAATAATACACAACAGCCCATGAGAGTTATTTATTGGTTTTCTATCCTTTATTCCATATATTAAATTTCTGGTGAACTGGACAGGTGGAGAGGGTATTCAGTGCAAATCATCCTGATCCCCTTGAAATTGAGAAAGCAAAGAAGGTATTGAAGGTAAGGGGACAATTATATTTATCTGCTATTCAATGTACTTAAGGTTATTGACTTGTTTGAATTTCTTGCATTTGGCGTGTACATACCTGATCTATATTTCATGTACTGCAGGATCATGAACAGGCTCTTATTGATGCAATTGCGAGACTTAATGATCTTTCTGATGGTGAAAGTGGTACATCTCAGTTTCTGTATCTCATTGCAACACTTCTGATTTTTGTTTTTATTCTAATTTGCCCTCTAAATGTAAGTAATTATATCTGTGGGTAGCTGTGTACAGTAGTCAACTCCAGACAGCGGTATAGCAGATCATAGAGTGGCTGCTCCACTAAAGACAGTTGGTATAATTAAAATACATAGAAAAATGTGCAAAACACTATTAATAATCCTAATAGTTTTGAAATTTAGTATCATAAACAAATGAACAGTAGTAAACTTTCAATCCTCTGAAAAATCCATCAAGTTACTATAACCAAAAAATTATTTTATGATTTCTTTTCAAGCTTCCTTATAGAGCTTTTGAAGACCAGGAAAGATATCTCTCCTCCCTCCAAGGAGAGTGGGGTTACCTTGCCTGTGTGGCAAGGAGAGTGGGAAAGAGGGAGAATCTGTAGAAAGCAAAAACAAAACGGAAGAAAAGCTGGGAGGCTAAGGGGGAGAAAATTCATCCAGTAATTATTGTCTTGTTAGTGATTCTGAGATGTAATTGGGTTCTATCCGCATGTTAGTGTGATAGAAGTCTGAGTTTCCACCAAATATTTTATTAAACTAGACATATCACATTTGGGTATCTCATTTCGCTTCAAATAGAACAGAGGTAGAATGATTTTTCAAGAACCTGCTGTAAAAACTAACCTGAACAGCCATAGTGTAGAGGGTCTTGGCCAGAGAAGAGTGGTTATGGCTGGAAAAAGGGCTGATAGACCTGTGGTAAAAAATGTGGGGTTTCTCCTATGTTGCAGTGGCTGCAACAGATGTTAATAAACATACAGACGTATGTCTATTAGATTTATGAGCTACATGAAAAGAACAGGAAGGGCAGTGGAAATGTAGCAACATAATAGGAGTGCTCAATTAATTGCTGGATTTGTACGCATATTTCTCTTCAAACTTAAATTGTTTTACATCTGTTGGTGATTTTCATTTCAAACTTCTATACTTTCCATGTGCCATACGAGTATATGATTTAGCGTGAAAATGAAAGTATGACATACTACACCCAAATTTTCCGCCATTTTGGTTCACACGAATGTTTTTTTATTGATGTTACTTGGGATTATTTCTTCTTCTAAAACAACAATAATATTAAGTAATGTCAATAAAAAATGAAAATGCATTTTATCACAATCTGTGCTATTCAAACTAAACGGAGTGACTAAGGAATCCGTATTTTTTATCAAACCAACCTTGATGTTGTTATGCTTATACAGATGGGGCTGGCCACCATTTCTCACATGCTCAATCAATGGATCGAGAGTGATGCAGAAGACCTGTTACTTTGTACAATGAGCAGAGGAGGCAATATGGTGCACAATTCTGGAAAAGGGTGTATTACTCTTGTATTATGACATAAAGATTATTACCCTCTCTAACAGTTTATAGCTGTAGGCATGGTTCTTGTGGATTAGGCATTATCTAGGATGGCAAATATTGTAGTTTGGAATAATTATTTATTTCAGTTTGAAAGTTGAGCTAGGACCAGCTGATACTTGTATAATTCTATCTCACCAGTGATTAATGTGTGTTAGTGTATAAATTCTTGTATTTGATGTGTCAAATTGGTGTCCACTTCCCAAGTTTACATGTTCTCTTTTTTTGTTTGTTACTAATTGACCTATGGATCCTAATGGGTTTAATAACGGTTTTTAGGAGTATTTTACGTAGGTCATATTAGTCATCATAGTTACATTAACGGTTTCAATTACCTATTTTCTCTTTCTAAAACAAGATCTCAATTGGTTGAATCCACTTAGACCCATTGAATATTATCATTGTCATTATTGCGTTGAAACTTGGTAATTTAACGTTTGATTCCATATTGTAGGGTTAGAGTTAACAATATTATTTCTTTTTATAGCATTATCATTTATTAAGTAAAGTATTTTTATAAAATTGATACATGCATTGGCACGACTTGTTTGGTGGAGATAATAAGTGGTCATCAAAATACGATCAAGTTCGATTTGTATCATTATCCTGTTGCTGAAAAGTTAAGCCATTCTCTACTACAAAAAAGACACTGTAAGGATTTCTTTGGGCAGATTAGAATTAACTCCTAAAGGAAGAAAAATTCCTCTCTATTGTCTAATCAGAGGGAGAAGAAAAACTCCTAAATATCTTCATATTCGATATTAGTATTTTAATGATTAAATTCTTTTCTAACTTTAATTTTATTTTTTATTACAAACAAAATTGTTTTTCATCCTTCTAAAAATTAACATGCCTCTCGAAATAAGTGAATTTAGTCATTATAATTTTTTTTCATTTCTACAAAATTTAAAATAACTATTTTTATCTTTAATATTCTTTTATTTAAAAAAAATTATAAAACAAAAACATTTCTAAAATGTGTAATTTGAAATGTATTCTTTCAAGGACAAGTTTGTTATTTCACCCTCTGACAGGGATGCAAGTGTAAAATCTTTATAGGATCCAGCACGTCTACGAAAAAAACTAATACTTTATTTACTTTTTCACTTTTAATTTAAGAGATTAATATATTAGTTACTAGTAATTTATAGAAATACTCCATCAAAATAATAACTATCTATTTAATACGATTACTTTCTATATTTTTTAACAACATTAATATTATTATTGTTAATTTTATCAATATTTTTATTATTATCATCAGCGAAAACATTTACATTTTTATTATAATAAAAATTTTTATAATACAAAACTATTATCAAACATAAAAAATACAATTATAATAAAGTGTATAAAAATAGTTACAAATTTTATTTTAATTTTATTAAATTGTTGTTGTACCTACCCCGTAATATGGAATAAAAATATGTTCAGTTGTTTTATGATGACTATTAATTAGAAATAAATTTTTTTAAATCATAAAAACTAGAAATTTAGTTAAAGTGTATAAAATATAAAAGGAGGTAAAAAGTGTATATATGAAAAGCAGTTACAAAATCCAATTCCATTATTAATCTAGAGTATTATATTATGATGAACACAAGATAACTATTATCATTATCTTTATGGTATAGTCACTTCACTGTAATATATATATATATATATATATATATATATATATATATATATATATATATATATATTTTTAGTATAGTAAAAAATAATAACTTTAGTATAAAAATTTTAATTCTGTTAATTTTGTTTAAAATTAATAGTTAAAATAATTAAATACGTCTTTAATACTTGTCATATGTTAATAGTTAAAATAATTAAATACATATTTAATACTTGTCAGATGTATTTATTAAAATAAAAATTAATTAAGTAATATTGAAGGTTTTCTAAATAAATTTAAAATCTTTAATGATTTTCTTCAAAGTTAATTTTAACATTAATTTGTATTTAATAAACAATTTGATAATTAATGAATACTAAATATATCCTAAATTACCTTAATTATATTTCAAATAATGTTAACAAAATTAAAGTTTTCATATTAAAATTGATATTTTTTTATTATGTTAAGAATGAAATGCCAATACTATATTTTGACTATTTTTTGTTACAAATGATAGCAATAATAATTTAAAAATAATAATAATAATGTTGACAACAACTTCGAACAAACAATGGTAATAGTATTAGAAGGTAGTTATTAAAAGTTAATATATTAAATAAATTTAAAGAAATAATTAATATCATTATTCTTATTTTTTTACTTAAAACTGAGTAATTAATTTCTCTTAAAGAAAAACCATTTTTATTTAAATTCTTATATCTGTGTAAAGAACTTTTTAAAATCCTAATGTCCACATGCACATGATGAAATATCATAAAGTTAAAGACACTTATTGATACTAATTATGGTATTAATATGTGATGTTGAAGAAGCATTTAAAAGATTTTATGAAGAGAAGAGACTATTTAGGAAAATAGTTTGTGATTCACAGAATTCCACTTATTTACTTCATATTGGAAACCAGTTAAAGTTTAGCTAACTTTTGTGAGCTCCAAAAAGTGAATTGGCAAAGCGCACTATGGCTGCTCATAGAGCACTTTGTTGAAGCAGAAGAAGACACTGTTTTTGGTCAGCCAAGTCTCAGAAATTCCACTCACACAACCATCTGTTATTGACTTCTTCTTCCAATCCATTACTGATCAATGGCTTCTGTGCAGATCCTGTGTGCATGCACTAGTAGTAGTCAGTTTCAACACAATGGTTCCACTAGATATGGATATGGATACCCCAGTGAGAGGATGAATGAGAGAAGGTGTTCAGTAAGAGTTGAAGGTGGGAAAAGGATGGTTCTTCCAAATTTAGAGGAAGAGAAGAGGAAGCTGAGAGTGTTGGTGGCTGGTGGAGGCATTGGTGGCCTTGTTTTGGCTCTGGCTGCAAAGCACAAAGGGTATGAAGTGAAGGTATTTGAGAAGGACTTGAGTGCTGTTAGAGGGGAAGGTAGGCACAGAGGACCAATTCAACTCCTGAGCAATGCTCTTGCTGTGTTGGAAGCCATCGATGAGAGTGTTGCATGGCAGATAATGGAGGCTGGCTGTGTCACTGCCAATAGGACTAATGGCCTTGCTGATGGTCTATCTGGAGAGTGGTATTTTGTTGTTATGTTTCATCATGTTCTTGTCTCTAATTGGTATTCTTTGAAACACGTCATGAAACCTCAAAAAGACAATATGATATACACCATATGTTAGATATCTATATGTGAATTTAGTATCACGTTGAATATAAATGAAAAAGTTTAGCAACATATGTCATTTTTATTTAATCTCTTTAATGTTTCTTTCGTCAAAGCATAATATATTGTACAAAACATAGATACTGCTACTGTTTCTATTGTTATTCAATTAAAATTTGAGTTTCATCTCAGCAATAGGTGTTATAAGGTATGCATGCACTAAAAGATTAGGTATGCATGCACTAAAAGATTACTCTGATTACCTATGTGAAGCTCCAATTCTAATAGGAGAATAATACCAAAAGCTCCTGAAGAACTTGTCCTATGTCATATACTATTTAAATTGATGAGTGCTAGAAATACACTCTCCAACACACTACTCCTTCAAGCACACCACCCTCTACTATTGGTTAAAATTTATTGGAAACTACAAAATCAGGAGAGACACTGATTATATAAGAAGTAAAATGCACAAAATTTTGTGATTTCCAATAAGTTTTGGTCAACAAAAGAACTTGTATTCAAGAGATTGTGTTACTAGCATTTTTCATTCTAGTCAGTATGTGTTTGAATATGATTGAAAGAAACTACTGTACAGTAGCACGTGAAGAATTATGGGGACATGTTAGTTATTATGTTGACTGAGCCATTTGAAGGCTTGTGTTGTGATTGAAAAGTCTTTTGCAAGATCTTAGATTATTGCAATTTTATTTTCTATGTATTGCTTAAGACCATCTCAGAAGGTTTTAGATGGTTTGGTATATAAATTGTGTTTTATTGTCACTCTCTTTTCTTTTTCTTTACTCCCTTTCAGGTTCGGTGTGTTTGATCTTATGAGTCCTGCTTCAAGGAAAAGGCTTCCTCTTACCCTAGTCATATGTAGGATGACACTGCAAGATATATTAGTCAATGCAGTTGGTTCAAACATACTTAGAAACAAATGTAAAGTTGTGGATTTTATTCAGGAGCCAAGCAAGGTTTGAGTTTCTCTGAACAACGTATTTCTGATTGCTTAAGATTTATGTTAGTGCTTTTCTGATTTTTAAGGATTTTTCCACTCACATCAGGTGAGAGTGATCCTTGAAAATGGAGAGCAACATGATGGTGATATTTTGATAGGAGCAGATGGAATATGGTCAGAAGTAAAATATACCACCCTTCCCTTCCAGTTTCATTTTCATTTCAGTTCCTTATTTTTCTTGCCTTTTCCATTCAATCTATTCTGTTTTTCTTTCTTAGGTTCGTTCGAAACTCTTTGGGCGAAAAGAAGCAAATTACTCAGGTTTCACATGCTATAGTGGATTAACAAGTTATGTGCCCCCATATATTGATACAATTGGGTAGGTACTTCATTCCCAAATAACATGTCAGGATAATGTTAATAAGCTGTTATACTCTATAAAGTACGAATACTCTTATGGACACATATATGACACATTCACGTGTAATCTTCAAAATATGTGTAATCTTCAAAATATAAGACACAGAGATACAAAGTTATATATTATATCACTCTGGTTTGGATAAATTTAATCAAAATTTATATATTAAAAAATCATCTGTGAACAAAATTAGCCATATATAACAAAAACTAATCTAATTTATTGATCTAAAATCCAAAAAGTGAAAAGAAACATATATAATTTAAATATTCTTGATTATATATAAAATTTATTTCTTATTTTTATAATAAGTTTATGAGTTTTTAAAAAATTATTGTATTAGTTCTTTTTAAAATTGTGTTGGAACTGTCTTAAAATTAGTAGATATTTAAAAAGATATCTTTTATATTGGACATACGTGTCCTACGAGTATCGTGTGTCACTGTCTGTCCGATACGTGTCAGACACCGGAAGCACCACTTAAAAAGCAGTGTCCTAGCTTCATATTCTTATGTTAAAGTTTCTGATTTGGTGATTACACGAAGGTATCGGGTGTTCTTGGGCATGAACCAGTACTTTGTTGCTTCAGATGTTGGCCATGGAAAGATGCAATGGTATGCTTTCCACGGGGAACCCCCTTCAAATGACCCTTTCCCAGAAGGTATGTTTACCCTGTGCTGTGTGCATTAATTGCTACGGTAATTGAACATTTGAAACAAATTCATGTGTCCATGTTTCAGCAGGTAAGAAGAAGAGACTTTTGGATCTCTTTGGTAATTGGTGCAATGAAGTGATTGCACTCATATCAGAAACACCAGAGAATATGATTCTGCAGAGGGATATATATGACAGAGACTTGATCAACACTTGGGGAATTGATAGAGTGACTTTGTTGGGTGATGCAGCTCATCCAATGCAACCAAATCTTGGTCAAGGGGGTTGCATGGCAATAGAGGTTGATCTCTGTAATATTCAACATCCAAAATGAAATGTTTTTCCTTCAGAATATACAATTCTGGCATCATCAATATACACAGTAGTGCTTCATGGATAAGCACTAGGTTATAACTAAAATTTTTGTTTATGTGTCTTATTTTCAGTTTCATTCCTCTATAAAACTGTAGCCATACCTAAATACCTAACCTCTTCAAGAATAAAACAAGGAATCAAAGGTATGAAATGTATATAGGTTTATCCTCTTAATTTACCTTCTTTTGTTGCAATACATTTTCAGGACTGTTACCAATTGATACTTGAGCTTGACAAGATTTCTAGCCATGACCCTGATGAGTCTGAAGTTATCTCAGCCCTTAGAAGGTATCATATTTGAAGAGCATCACATTCTCTTACAACTCCTAAATGTGTTGTCACATACCACCGAAATATGTTGTTAGATGAAACTGAAATGCGGATTATTTGATTGAACTTTTTGTGACTTCATCTTTTGTTAGATATGAGAAGAAAAGAATTCCACGCGTAAGGGTGTTACACACAGCTAGCAGGATGGCATCAAAAATGCTAGTCAATTATCAACCTTGTATTGAGTTTAAATTTTGGCCCCTATCAGTATGTCCTCTTTCCATCTTCATTCCTGCAGAATTCAATTGAGACAACACTTAGATGCAGTTTCTTATGATCTTTCAATGTTGTTCTCCTAGTAGAATCAAAGTTTCACCTAAACAGAGACAAAAATTAAGACTCGTGAGATTATGTACTTTGTAAAACTTGAAATATTTTTCTTCTGTGAAAATATCATAGATCCTTTTCTTTTTCTTTCTGAACAAATTTCTGGATTCACCATTGGGTAAGATAATAGTAGCAAAAGCATCTAAAGAAAGGCATAAAAGTTTTGTCCATTTAAATATGTAAAATCTTCAATTCTATTCCAAAACAAAAATGTAGTGACACTTGCCCTTTTGATCTTCAGAAGAATGTAACAAATATGCAGATAAAGCACCCTGGCATTCATGTAGCTCAAGCCCTTTTCAAGTTCACTTTTCCACAGTTTGTTACTTGGATGATGGCAGGACATGGGTATCTTTCACTACTATTTTTTCATGTATCAATTTTGCAGAATCTTTTTCAACCCTCTTCTCTCTTGTTTTTCATATTAAGTTTTGAATATTGATTTTGGTCTTTTTTTTTTCAGGTTGTGGTGAACAGACACATGCAAGCTGTTGTGAAAATAAAGAGTCAACAATTTTAACTTGATGATAACAGTTGAAGTTAATTTTATTGGGCTATGTAGGAGTTTTTTGTTATGCATATTTGAGAACACTATACCATGCTATGTATTGAGGGTGAAAGTAGGTGTAACTGGTATAAATCTTTGAGAAATTAAAGCAACATTGATTTACATAAAGGTATGAGTGATTGAACCTATGTTGTGATGTCTAGTGAGAATCAGTTTGTATTATATAATTCACATGAATTATGAATAGTGTGACCGATGATTTGATGATTTCTTGTTAGTGTTTCTTAGAAATCAATTTTAAATCTAATTCAATCTTGTAGAATTGGCATATAAGATGAGATTTGTATCTATTTATAAATTATTGAAAGATCTTTTCAATATAAATCTCCAACATACTATTTCTTTATGTTTAGATTCTTCAACTCGTACTTAAGATTATATATGTAAGGGTGGTCTGATAGGCCTAACAATCTTACTAAAATGAATTTTTATATCATATTAAAAGTGGACTTTAAACCTCTTAAGTAAATTCTAGAAAACTGATTTATTAGATAAAATTTATATTTTTATATTAGAAACAATTTTTATGATCTCGAACACTATTCACAATTATAAATTTCCTTTTCTATATAAAAAAACTATCAATGTTGATATATTCATGTTTAATGTCAAAATAATAAAAGAAATATTATAAATCGTATAATAGGTAATGTAAAATGAAAGATTAATTATGATCTATCATTATAAATATTTTATGAAATAAAAATATCTTATCTAATAAATAAAAAAAAGTTATACCTTATAAATGAAAAAAGAGCTCCCGCGCACATGATAAAAACATATTTTATATACAAAAAGTTTGAATTTATATAAATAGTTTAAGTTTGATTCTTGCCCTCTTCTATCCACTCGTATTAATAATTAAAGAATAGGATAATATGACAATATTATTAATAAGAATTCTATGTTATTTTAAAATATTAAATTTTCTTTTATAATAAATAAAAATAAAATTTTTAATACTGTAAAAATATTATCAAATTATTTCTAAAATAGTTATAAAACATTTAATATATTTGTTAATAAATAGTCATTTATTTTAATAGAATAATTTTTTGCTTCTGTTCTTAATCTGTTCATATAAAAATAATGCTAAGTGTGGAAGAAAGGAAGAGTATGATCTTGCATTAAGGAAGGGTCCAAGGAAGAAAGGCATGGTTTTTGTGATCACTGCAGCACAGTGTGGATCGCTATTGCGAAAATTTTCATCATTGCAAAGCTTTTCCGAAGCCAAAAAGCTGCACGCTCTCATGCTGACCCTTGGGCTATTCTCAAACTCCGACCTTTGCTCTAAGCTTGCCACAACATACGCGCAATGCCACCACGCACCCTATGCATCCCACCTGTTTGATAAGTTGCCTCAACGGAGTTTGTTCTCCTGGAATGCTATGATGAGGATGTATGTCCAGATTGGGCGCCCCCTTGACGCCCTCAACTTGTTTGTTGAAATGCTTGACTCGGGTCAGACCTTGCCTGACAAATTCACCTACCCGGCTGTTATCAAGGCTTGTGGTGACTTGTCTCTGATTGATGTGGGCGTTGGAGTTCATGGGCAGGCCTGTAAGTTTGGTTTTGATTCGGACACATTCGTCCAGAACACTTTGTTGGCAATGTATATGAATGCTGGGGAGAAAGAAACAGCCCAACTGGTTTTTGACTTGATGCAGGAACGGACTGTGGTTTCTTGGAATACCATGATTAATGGGCACATTCGGAATAACTGTGCCGAGGATGCAGTGAGAGTTTATGATAGAATGATGGATGAGGGTGTGGAGCCTGATTGTGCAACCGTGGTTTCAATATTGCCTGCTTGTGGGCTTTTGAAAAATGTGGAGCTTGGGAGGGAGGTTCATAGGTTGGCTCAGGAGAAAGGATTTTGGGCAAATATTGTAGTTAGGAATGCATTGCTGGACATGTATGTTAAGTGTGCTCAGATGAAAGAAGCACGCCTGCTCGCGAATAAGATGCATGAGAAAGATGTAGTGACATGGACAACTTTGATTAATGGATACATTCTGAACGGGGATGCTAGAAGTGCTTTAATGCTTTGTCGCACGATGCAATGTGAAGGAGTGAAACCTAATTCAGTAAGTATGGCCTCTACACTATCAGCATGTGGCAGTTTGGTTTATTTGAAACATGGCAAGTGCCTCCATGCATGGGCAATAAGGCAAAAGCTCGAATCTGAGGTCATTGTGGAAACTGCCTTGATTGATATGTACGCCAAATGTAATCAAGGCAACCTCAGTTATAAAGTGTTTATGGGAACATCTAAGAAGAGAGCGGCTCCATGGAATGCTCTTCTATCTGGGTTTATACAAAATAGGCTTGAAGGAGAAGCTATAAAACTCTTTAAGCAAATGTTAGTGAAAGGTGTACAACCTGACAATGCAACCTGTAATAGTCTTCTGCCTGCATATGCTATTCTTGCCGATCTCCTACAGGCAATGAACATTCATTGTTACCTTATAAAATCTGGATTTCTTTACAGACTTGAAGTAGCTAGTATTCTAGTCGATATATACTCAAAGTGTGGAAGTTTAGGACATGCTCACCAGATTTTTAATATAATTCCTCTAGAGGACAAGGATATTATTATTTGGAGTGCAATAATTGCTGCATATGGAAAGCACGGGCATGGCAAAATAGCCGTGAAACTTTTCAATCAGATGGTACTATCTGGAGTAAAACCAAACCAAGTCACCATCACCTCTGTTCTGCAGGCTTGCAGCCATGCTGGTTTGGTTGATGAGGGTTTTTCTTTGTTCAAATTTATGCTCAAGCAACATCAAATTATTCCCCATGTTGATCATTATACTTGCATTATTGATCTTCTTGGACGTGCTGGTAGACTGAATGATGCTTATAACCTTATTAGATCAATGCCTATAACACCTAACTATGCTGTATGGGGTGCACTACTTGGAGCTTGTGTGATTCATGAGAATGTTGAACTTGGAGAGGTAGCTGCTAGGTGGGCCTTTGAGCTTGAGCCTGAAAATAGTGGTAATTATGTTTTGTTGGCAAAACTTTATGCTTCTGTTGGAAGGTGGAGAGATGCAGAGAAGGTTAGAGATATTATGGTAAATGAGGTGGGATTAAGAAAACTACCTGCTCACAGTTTAGTCGAGGTTAGAAATATGTAAATCGAACATGTTCATTTGAACTACAATGATCGCAAGTTAACATTTGCCACAACTATGGAAACTCTGTTCCAAATGATAGTCATTATTGCTGTAATTACGAAGAGCCTATAAAACGTGAAAGGTTCCTCAATACGGGTGCAAATGCATACTTCTTGTCATAATTCTAACTATGACGGACGGAAATGTCTTTGATTCAATAATGTCTTAGCGCGCAGAGTTAAACAAAGAGATTTTGGCTCCAATTTCCTTGATAAACGTCTGTTGAGGCAATAGTGGATTAACAAGTTATGTGCCCCCATATATTGATAGAATTGGGTAGGTACTTCATTCCCAAATAACATGTTAGGACAATGTTAACAAGTTATTCTGATTTTGTGATTACTTGAAGGTATCGGGTGTTCTTGGGCACGAACCAGTACTTTTTTGCTTCAGATATTGGCCATGGAAAGATGCAATGGTATGCTTTCCACGGGGAACCCCCTTCAAATGACCCTTTCCCAGAAGGTATGTTTACCCTGTGCTGTGTGCATCAATTGCTATGGTAATTGAAAATTTGAAACAAATTCATCTGTCCAAGTTTCAGCAGGTAAGAAGAAGAGACTTTTGGATCTCTTTGGTAATTGGTGCAATGAAGTGATTGCACTTATATCAGAAACACCAGAGAATATGATTCTGCAGAGGGATATATATGACAGAGACATGATCAATACTTTTGTGACTTCATCTTTTGTTAGATATTAGAAGAAAAGAATTCCACGCGTAAGGGTGTTACACACAGCTAGCAGGATGACATCAAAAATGCCAGTCAACTATCAACCTTATATTGAATTTAAATTTTGTGGCCCCTATCTGTATGTCGTCTCTCCATCTTCATTCCTGCAGAATTCAATTGAGACAACACTTAGATGCAGTTTCCTATGTTCTTTCAATGTTGGTAGAATCAAAGTTTCACTTAAATAGTTCATAGAGGAAACGTTTACATTAAAGCTCGTAGTGACTTTGGAGGCCATTGTCCCCACAAGACAATTTGTTTTACTCCAAAATGTTTAATAATTTGCTTTTGCCCTAGGACGATTTTCTTAAATGAATGTAAAAAGATATAATAGAGAATAATTTGGAACTAATTTTATCATTTCACCTTCTAATGATAAAAGAAATATTGTAAATTGAAGATTATTTATTATCTGTCATTATAAATATTTTATGAAATAAAAATGTCTTATCTAATAAATAACATAATTATAACTTAGAAAGAAGAGATCCACATTAGCGCGCACATGATATAAACATATTTATATAGAAAATTCACAGGAATTTAATAAATAGTTTAAGAATTAAGATGACACTATATTCGTTCTTCATTCTATAGTAAAGATACACGCTCATATTTGTTAGTGTTCTTATTAAGTATAAAATTTAGTTTTGATTCTTGCCCTCTTCAAATAGCAGTTTTGTAATGTTTTAAATATTAAATAATTTTTTTATTCAAAACAAAAATCACAGGAAACAAAATTTAATATTATTAAGAATTTAATACGGAATTAGCAATAATTTTCTTTTATTTAATTATGATTACATAAATTTTAAAATAATTGCATAAATTAAAAATAGAATATTAAATAATTATAGAAAAGAAAAAAATAATTATGTAATTAAAATTTTATGACAATTACAATATCTGTTATTTTTGTAAATGTTAAAGAAAAAAATACCTTGTAGATTAAGTAAACTTAATAGATATACAACAAGTTCAACGGTGGAGAGAAAATGAAATATTGTATAACAAAAAAAAAGTTTTTCGAATCAAACAAAATTAAAAACAAAACACAATATTTAGGTTACCTAATAAACTAAAATTTTATATAATTAAATACTTGATATTGATAATAAGACATTCTTATGTAACAAATAAAAATATTAAAAGGGATATAAACGATCAACTATGTCCCTTAAAAATGATTTAGGAAGTTCAAGGATTAGAAATGTTTATGTGATGTCTTGAAACTTTATTTGTATTTATAGGATTTTGAATGGATTTTTTCGTAGGGACCAAAGGCTCAATCTCTTGTAAGTTTAATTACTATCTTAAGACGAATTCTTTCTCCACCTCCATACCCTTTTCCTGCACCTTCATACTAAATATGAAATTACACATATATTCTTATCATAAAATTAGAAAAGTCAGTATTATCTTCTATCCTCTTCACTTCTATAACTCTCATCCATCGTCCACCATGTTACCAGCGCCGTCCAAATCTTAAATTAAAGCTTCAAACGAGTCTTAAGTAAGCAATTATTTATGTTTATTAGTAATTTATGAATGATATTGTTGATTAGAGTAGCTAATTTGGTGATTAGGAGACTGTCGACGACGAATGACGACTTCTGCGATTTGAGAGTTTGACAACCGGATGGGGTGTCATCCGGTTGTCATTTTGTTTTGCAAATGACAACCGGATGACACCCCCATCCGGTTCACATTTTGAAAAAATTGTAAACCGGATGGGGTGTCATCCGGTTCACATTTTGAAAAATTCTAAATCGGATGGGGTATCATCCGGTTGTCATCTTGTTTTGCAAATGACAACCGGATGGCACCCCCGTCCGGTTTACAATTTTTTTCAAAATGTGAACTGGATGGGGATGTCATCCGGTTGTCATTTGCAAAACAAAATTACAACAAGATGATACTTAAGGTCATTTTGGTCATTTTAATATGAATATTTTGGGAATTAAATTTTTTTATAGAGGTGTAGGAAGAAGGTATGGGGGTGGAGGAAGAATTCGTCCTACCTTAATCTTTTTGGGATTGAATGAACCTTTCTTGTAGAGACCAAAGGCCCAATCCCTTATAAGTTTAATCACTACCTTAATCTTCATTAAGACCATAATTTAAGACCATAATTGTTATATGTCTATTTGTATTAATATGGATTGTGGTGAATATAGTGATGAAGTTTATTACGATGATAATGTCAATTGAGATGTTGGCAGTAAATGAGTCATGGAATACAATAAATATAATAAATATAAGTGTTTTAAGTTACCTATAATATTAGTGGTATTTTAGTTATTTAGAAATTTAAAGAATAAGAAACAGTGATGAGCATAAGTTTAATACTATCATAAAAGTTCACCTATTCCTTATTAACAATTTCAGGAACTTTTCAAAAATCTCGGCATAGTCACGAATTTTCATCATCAGACGTAATAGTGAATCAAAATTTATATCATTAAAAATTTAATACTGAAATAGAAATAATTTTATTTTATTTAAATATGATGACATGAATTTTAAAATAATTACATAAATTTTAAAATAGAATATTAAATAATTATAAAAAAGAAAAAAATAATTATATTTAATTAAAATTTTATGACAACTACAGAAATATTTCTTATTTTTGTAAATGTTAAAAAAAGAATATCTTAAAGATTAAAGTGAACTTAATAAATATAGAACAAGTTGAATAGTTTGGGAGAAAATAAAATATTATATAGCTAAAGAAAAGTTTTTCAAATCAGACAAAACTAAAAACAAAACACAGTAGAGAAGGTAAATGTTTAGGTTACTTAATAAACTAAAAGTTTATATAATTAAATTCTTGAGATTGATAATAAGATATTCTCATGTGACAAAAAGTAAATAACAAATAAAAATATTAAAAGGACATAAATGATCAACTGTGTCTCTTAGAAATGATTTAATTCCATGAAAATGAAGTTTACATTCTAAAATGTAATATATTATTTGTATCTAACCACCCACATAGTTCAGATTGTGATAAAAGAAAAAATACTTTAGGGATTTAAGTAAATTGGGAGATTATGGAACATTTTAGAGAAGAAAGGAAATATTGTGTAATAAAAAATGATTATTGAGATGAAACAAAATAAAGGACAAAAGATAGGTAAATGTTATTACAATGTAAACCCTTCATAATCTTTGGCTTGGCTTTTTGTTGGCCACTATCTCTTCATTTAAGAAGATGAAGGATTAGAAATGTTTACTTGATGTCTTGAAATTGTGCTTGTATTTATAGGATTATAAATGGACCTTTTTTGTAATGATCAAAGACCTAGTCCTTTATAAGTTTAATCACTACCTTAATCTTTATTAAGACTGTAATGGTCAGGTGTCTATTTGTATTAATCTGGTTTGGGATAAGTGTGGTGGTGAAGTTCACTGTAAAGACAATGTTAGTTAAGAAGTCCATGGTAGGTGAACCATGGAGTACAATAAATATAAGTGTTTTAATTACTTATAATATTAGTGGTATTTTAATTATTTTAGAAATTTAAAGAATAAGATATATATATATATATCTTATTCAATTTAATTTAAAAAAGTATTATCCATACCAATACTCATGTAAAAAATTTTAATCAAAATTGAGACAAATTTGAATAGTATTCACAAGTACAAATTTATTCATCATCCATCATCACAAAATCAAGATTCAAAGATTCAATATATAAAGCCAACATAATGATGAGCATAAGTTTAATACCATCCTAAAAGTTCAAATAGTAGTTTTGTAATGTTTCAAATATTAAATAATTTTTTATTCAAAACAAAAAACTCAAAATTTTATCATCAAGAATTTAATTATTTTATTTAATTATGATTACTTAAATATTAAAATAATTTCATAAATTTTAAAATAAAATATTAAATAATTATAGAAAAGAAAAATAATTATATATAATTAAAATTTTATGACAACTCTAATATTTATTGTTTTTATAAATGTTAAAGTAAAAATAATTTAAATATTAAAGTGAACTTGATACATATACAATGGGTTGAATAGTTGAGAGAAAATAAAATATTGTATAGGGAAAGAAAAGTTTTTCAAATCAAACAAAACACAATAGAGAAGATAAATGTTTAAGTTACCTAATAAACTAAAAGTTTATAATTAAATACTTGAGATTTATAATAAGACATTTTCATGTGATAAAAAATAAACAACAAATAAAAATATTAAAAGGGGCATAAATCATCAACTGTGTCTCTTAGAAATGATTTAATTTCGAAAAAAAACTAGTTTACAATCTAAGATGCAATATATGTTTGTACGAAACAACGTACATAATTGAGGTTGTGATAAAAGAAAAAATATTTTGAAGTTGTGATAAAAGAAAAAATATTTTGAAGATTTAAGTAAATTTGGAGAATATCAAACATTTTAGAGAAGAAAGGAAAAAAGATTATGTAATAATATGTTATTACAAGGCCAATAAGTCATTCATAGTCATAGGCTTTGGGTCGGGAAGAAAGGAACTATTATGTAATAATATGTTATTACAAGGCCAATAAGTCATTCATAGTCATTGGCTTTGGGTGGGCCGCTTATGTAATAATATGTTTTTACAAGGCCAATAAGTCATTGATAGTCATTGGCTTTGGGTGGGCCGCTATCTCTCTATTTTGGTCTTCTAGTAATCTAAGAAGATCAAGGATTAAAAAAATTTACTTGATGTCTTGAAACTGTACTTGTATTTATAGGATTCTGAATGGACCTTTATTATAGTAACCAAAGGCCCAAGGCGCAATTCCTTATAAGTTTAATCACCACCTTAATATTCATTAAGACCATAATTGTCATTAAGACCATAATTGTCACTTGTCTGTGTCTATTTGTATTAATCTGGTTTGGGGTTTGGGGTTTGGAGTTTGGAATGAGTGTGGTGGTTCTGACAATGTTAGTTGAGATGTGGGTGGTAGGTGAACCATGGAGTACAATAAATATAAGCGTTTTAGATTATCTATAATATTAGTGGTATCTTAGTTATGTAGAATTTTAAAAAACAAGATAAATATATACATATTCATCATAGTCCTTTATTCAATTTAAAAAAGTATTATTCGGAGCAATACTCATACAGAAAGTTTTAATCAAAATCAGAGAGATAAATTTGAGTAATATTCACAAGTACAAATTTATTAATCATCTCTATTATACATAAACCACAACACCACACAATTAAGATCCAAAGGTTTAATATCTGAAGTCAACATAGAGATGAGAGCATAAGTTTAATACCATCATAAAAGTTCACCTACTTCTGGTGAACAATCTCAGGAATCTTTCAAGGATCTCTGCAGAGTCTCAAGAATTTCTGTAACCAGAGTTAATAATACAAAAATACTTAAATAACTAAAGACAAAATAGTAATAATGCATTGTTTCCCTTCAAATTTTCTCACTCATGCCATATCACATCTCTTCTAGAAGCTCTAGAAAAATATTAGTTTGACACTACTGTTACAAATAACTCCTATTTAACACTGTTTTTCACTAATAAAATATTATATATAAATAAAATAATAATATATGTTGGTGTCAAACGGAAGTTAAAAGTAAACAGTAATGTTAAAATATCACCACCACCAGAAGCTCTAAAGCAATTCACCTTAAAATCACTCTATATATACCTCACCACCCTCTCCCTTTTCATCCTCAATTAAGCAGTGAATCCATCCTTTTGGTACATTATCATCCTTTCTTTTTCAAATCATCCTTTTGCTCCTCCTTTTCTTTTCAGTAGGAAGTGAAAATGGGGTCTTTGGTTCGCATAATTTTGCGCAACGGAGGCATTGTTGGCAATGATCAAGAATGGGGTGCTTACCAACTCATCATCAACTTTCGTTTGGAGCTTCCACATGAGGCAGACAATTTCATCATATGGTGTAGAAGATTGTCTCTACATGTAGAAAACGAATTGATTCGTGTGAGACAGACAACTGTTTTATATACAATAGACGATTGTCTTTATATGGTGCAGATGAATTACTTCATAAGGGGTGGACAATTGTTTTTGTTTGTTACAAATGATTGTGTTGATTCTGAGTAGAATGAGTCATGCAGATGCTTTGTCTTGTGCGTCTAATAAGTCACCTATGTATTTTTCTTTGTGTTGCTTTTACAATCTTTCTGTGTGTTGTTTATGTCTTTGGAGTTTCTAGCTTGAAGTTATTTATAATTCTTGTACTTTCGATTTCGTGACAAGTGAGTAACAAAATTTGTTTGTGTTCTGTTTTTCTTTTGTGTTCTGTTTATCTCCTCTCCCAACTTTCATCTGCTTTCACTATGTATCTACATCAATGGAAGTTTTTATGTAATTGTTACACAAACATCAAAGATACCATGGTAGTAATGACGACTTCTTGATGCACCTCCAAAAGGTTTCATCAGGCACCCCTAATTTTTTTTAAAATTTCTAAAGGTACTCTGCTTAAAAACGTTTCTGTCACTCTGCTTATTTCTTAAACTATATAATAATTCTGAATGGGCTATTTCAGAAACTGATTCTGAGTTCAGAATCAATTTCTGGAATAGTTCATTCTAAAATTGTTTTTCTAAAATAAAAAAATTTCAGAATAAACTTTTCTAGAAACTAATTTTTCCGGAATTGATTTTTGGAATAGTAAATTCTAAAATTATATTTTTTTTTTTGGAGAAAATAGTTCTGGAATGAGCTTTTCCAAAAATTAATTCCAGATCTGGATTCCAGAACAGCTCATTCTGAACTATTTTTCCACACAAATAAACTCATCCTATAAAACCGCCACCAAATTGTAGATATACTTCCAAATCAATCTCAAAACCTTTGATAAATCATTTTTACCTCACACGATTAACAAGTGGATGAAGGACTAAAACAAAACAATGTTGCAGTGAAAATAGTGAAAATAACAAACATAATGACTTCTTGAAAGTGGCAACACATATATATGAGAGACAATAATGGAGGTAGTTGGAGGAGGAAGAGTGTATAAAATTTCAAAAGATTATAATGGTCATGAGGGACACTTTTGGAATTTAAAAAAAGTTGGAGGTGGCTTAAGAAAGCTTTGAGGTGTAGAAAGAAGGCGTCTGTTAGTAACTCGTGAATCTTTTGGAGATAAAAGATGTTGGCGACAATTGATGCTGCTGTCAGAAGTTAATCTGCGAATGTTTATTTAGAACTAAGTAGAGGAAGAAGAATTTAAATATATGCAGAATGTTGTTGTGATATAGTTTAGAAAGATTTATTGTTTCTATGGTATACTTAACAAATTTACTCATATTAATATTAATATTTTCCAAATTCACTTTCCTTATTTACTGTTAATGCATCTTTGTAATATGTCATAATATTGCATAGCATTGAATCTTTCTCGTAGGTGGTTATTTTTCAGATTTTATATCTATTTTTTTTAATGTAAAAGTTTCATAAGACCTCATGTAATAATAATGTAGAAGGGGAAATATGTAGAGAGTCTCGTTGAAATCTGACTGAAAACGACTTCTTCCTCCACCTCTAACAGTAATTGTCAAATGACTGAAAAGCCCTTAGGATAAATTAATATACCTAGCCTGTCCCTTTTCTTAAACTACCCATTTTCTTAATCTGCTTTGCTCGTGCACCTTTCAAAGTTTAATTCGGAAGAAAAAAAAAAATTTCAGAACAAACCTGTATAGTAACGAAACATGCATTCTTAAATACAAATTTATGTGAACGTGAATGACAGTGACATGTAGGCAGCAGTACACATGTTTTCATGGGTAGTGATGTTAATGGTAGACAATGACAACAATTCTTCACATGACTTCTGTTACAGATGTCGTGGGCTGTGACTGTATGTGTAGGGGTAAAATAGAAATATGGAAGTGTAAGATTACTGAGGATAGTATGGACATTTCACATTGTATTTAAGGTTAGTTTTGGAACCTTAAGGATTTTTGGAGGTGGAGGAAGAAGTATCGGTTTATTGACGAATTCTTTCCTCCACCCCAATTCTTTATGCACCTCCATAGTTAAGTGGAAAAAGTCCTTAAATAATAAATGATAAAAGATTAAAATATCCTCTATCTTCATTAACCTTCTTAACCACTCTTATCCGATTCATTCTTCTGCATCCGGTTCAGTCATTGTATCTATTTTTTACCTTCACTATCAACAAAAGTGATTTGTGCGTGTGGGTGAGAGTCTGCAACATTCGCATCACAGATCTGGGAGGAGAATATTTTGCTTCAATCTGAATTAAAGCTTTAAACAAGTGAAAAGTAAAAAAAAAAAATTATGTTTATTAACAATTTGTAAGTGGTATTGATGATTAGAGTAGTTAATTTGATGATTGGGTTGTCATCGACTGTGAGCCATCCGATTCACATTTGCAAATAAAAATGTGAATCGGATGACCCCCGTCCGGTTTATAATTTTTTTTCCAAAATGTAAACTGGATGGAGTGCCATTCGGTTCACATTTTCATTTGGACATGTGAATCGGATGACCCCCATCCGGTTCAGTAATTTTTTTTAAAAAGAAAACAATTTTTTTTAAAAAGAAAACAGAAGATTATTTTGGTCATTTGCAGGTCGAGGGTATTGGAGTGTAGAAAGAATCCGTCCGTTTATTACACAAGAATCTGGATCATAATTAATGTTTTTAATTCTGTATTTAATGTTAATTATAATATAACGGTTAAGTAAAAAGATGAATTTAAGTCTATTATACTCTCATCTTTTTCTATATTTTTTTAAATAAAATATCATCTGTTATCAAATTCAAGCAAATTAACTTATTAGAGATGTAGTTGTGAATTCAGCCAAAGTATTATGTTCATTAATTTATGTTATCCCCCATAATCTGTACCATCTTGTAACTGTCTCATGATGTTGAAAATGTAAGAGCCTTTAACTAAATATGATAATCTGCAATACCATTTACTTACCCTAAACAACTCCTAAATATTTGTAGCTACTTTATCTGAAATTTTATGTGGACGTGTGTATTTAGTTCTTATTTAGCATACCTAAAATGACATTAATTCAATTATAAAATTTTGAATCGGTTAGATCATTAACAATTATTAAATAAATCGTAATAAAAATTTAATTAGGTGAGTAGGTGACGTAAATATAAACGAAGACAGATGATGCAGTACTTTACGTAAATATAATGAGGTTCATAAATTGTGGTTCACAATAATAACATACTGCGAGAACTGCACTGTGTGAACTCATAATTGAATCTTAGACTTGGGATTAGAAAAGTGATTTTTTTTTTTTTCTTAATATTCTATCAACCCACCCTTTAGTAAATATAACAATATTAACATAAATAATCTTTTAACTAAAACGACTAACTAACTTTAGTTTTCTATTTTACACAGGGACACACACGAGCAAGATTCTTCCTTTATTAAGTTGCGAAGAATAAAAAATGGATGAGACATATCAGAACTTCTGGGTTGAATGATCTAATTTTGCGGGCAAAAGAAATGCAATGACATAAAAGAATTGGGTCATTGCTTACCATTTACCAAAATTGAGAAAGTGCAGTAAAAAAAAGCACTTTCTTTGTTAGTGGAGCTCTTGCTTCATTTACAACCAACACTAAAAGGTTTGTGAATTGTGAGAAATGTGATCCAGGTACCGCTTCACACCATTTTGATTTATCTCAATTATCAAAGATATGCCCCTCACCTACAAAATACACCACTAATTTTGTCACTTGTGGCAAGAAAACATTGAGTACTGAAGACAACACCTAACTGTTCTCCCAGAATTAAATTCTGGGAAACTTAACCAATAAGGATAATGATAGACCCCTATTACTGATACCAAGTTGAATGCTAAAAGGAAAAGAAAGAAGAGAAATAAAAGGATATACTGGTAACACAAGGATGGGGAGGACTGAATATGATATGTAGGAGATAATAATTTTGTTCTGGAACATAATTGAATGCAGAGTGCACAAGGAATAGGGAAGAACTCAGCTGGATAAGAAATGGCAGTATACATAAAAGAGAAGTGTAGGAAATGAAAGGAGCCATATGATCATACCTCAATTAGATAACTGCTATGCAGCCGTTGAGACTGACCAGTTTGCACTTCTTTGCTATTTACCAGGATTGAACTCTTGCCCAAGTTTTTGATGTAAAATGACCCCTCTTTATCCATCTTGATAATTGCCTACAAGTTAGCAACAGGGAAACATAATCTATTAAAGTCAACCTTATTTGGTAGTGAAGAGAACACCTAGGTTCGCTTAACTTATATTAAACTACACATGAAAAAATAATTCTGCATCCCTACTATTTGAATTTACATCATGTCAACATCACATCATAAGTAAAATGATCATTACAGAAAGACTGTGGATGAAACAGTTAGCCCCTTATGACCAGATGAATAACCCGGAAACATTAAAGCATTACATAAATCCTTCACAAACTAACAAATAGAAGCTAAAATCAGGAGAAAAGGTATATTGAGGTTATTAGTACAGTATAGCTTATTTTATGATGTAAACAATGTTTTCTGAATTGAAAACGAGATGTACATTCTGCATGGTTTTATCAACATGTACCAAATGCAGCCAAAAGTTGCTGCAGCCTTGACAGTCAAGTGTAAGTAGGTAAATATAACTAACCTGCCGTCGAGATATTGAATTGCTATACCCTCCTTTGCTCAAGTCAATGTCTACAGGAAAACCTTCAGTCGCTCGTCCAAGTAGAACCTGCAGGATGAATTGAGCCATCTTAAATATTGAAAAAGAAAATCCCAGTGAACGGCTGTTTTTAGAGCACATTTATGCTTATAATTGCAGAAGAAGTCTGTACTACTACTACTACTTCCCTCATTCTTTGACTTTCATCACAAAACTCACTCAATTTACAAGCAGATTGCTGCCAGAAGTCCGGAGCACAATCTGAACTAAACAACCAAATATGTGTGTAAACCATATGTGAGAATTTTTTTTCTAGTGAAAAAGATAACAATCTCATTATGATTTGAGTGTTTGAAAAGGAATAAACGAAAAAGATCTCTCAAATGACAAGTTGACCAACCAAGCAGTTTACAGGCTCAAATACCTCAGGTTTCTTAACATAATGCTTTGAGTGCCGACCATATAAAATGGCAAATGCTCCATGTGCATCAATGGCTCTCTGAATACAAGAATAGGCACCCTGTTCCAGCCTCATGATAGCTCGCTTACTTTCCACATGTTGATATCTTGATACTAAATTGTAATAGTAAGATATATAGTTAGGCTACACTGAAAGAAAGTAGATAGCGGAAGTAACAATGAAAATTTAATGTGCTATCATTGATCTAAGTGTGAATATTGTAATCAAAAGAATCAAAACAATACTCAACAAGTTCCACAAGCATATTCAGTGGATATATATGATGATGAAGGAAAATATACGAACACAAATGCATGGAGACATTATGGACTTATTTGATAAGGTTCAACAGATTCCCTATATTATGCAACTGACTTGCAGATCCTTTATCAGCAAACTGGAAATCATTAGAAAGAGCATTGAAGGATTGTAACATCTTCAAAGAAAAATGCCTCAACTCCCTCTCCCCAAGATGCTTCTCATTTTATCTTTCTTTAGCAATTTGTAAAGAAATGTAAAAATATGGGCAATCATAAAGAATCCCTTAGGAGCTGCCAACAACCCGAGTAACTGATGCATGCTCCTATACCATTGAGTTAGGTTATCACTTTACATTAGGTATGTTCTCCATATCTCTTCACCAAATAAAAGAATAACAAGTAATAGATTACAGAAAAAATAAAATCAGGGCTGTGTGATACCTTCCTCATTGTAAGAAGAATCCTGATGATCATCAGGATCCAAGTCCATATCAAGTACCTGTAGGAGGGAAGAATGAGTGAGTCAGAGAAGGAGTATGAAAAAGGCCAAGTGTTGACAGAAAGATTGGTGCAATACAACTTACAATTGCTTCTACATCAGAATAAGAAGGTAGTTCATCGTCACTCTCTACATATTGTTCTTCCTCATCTAATGTCGGAGGATCTGCCACCGGCTCTGATTCAAGAACATCTGATGATCCAACTTCAGCACATTTCAACTGATAATCTTGAAGTGGCAAACCTAAGTCTTGTTCATTCTTCATGCTAGAACCATGAAGTTGGGGATGATTTCGTAAGTCGTTAGAACTAGCGGCTGATTTCTCAATGAAAGGATTTGCCATATGATTGCTTTGATCCTTTGCCAAGTCAGCATTGGTAGCTTCTTCCTTTTTATTTGCACGCAGAAGAGCATTCGTAGTGTTCGCAGCATCATTTCCACCTAAGCCACCAGAAACAGCACCAGAACTCGTAGATACTATATGTGATGCATGATTAGCAGGCAACTCGCATTTTACCTTAGAACCACCATCAGGTCCCAGGTAGCAAGGAGATCCCATCATCTGAGAAGCCGATTGAGATTCTACACAGATTTTCTTCTCTACATGCATCAAAGTTTTACCTCTTTCACTAGCTCTACGCTTATTAAATCCATAATCCTGAACACGCGATGAAATTGGTTTCTTGGATGCTTTAAAAATCAGTTTAGATGAAGGGGGAAATATGACAGGAGGCACATCAAACGGTAGGAAAACATCTTCGTTAACTGGAATTTCTTGGTCCTCAGTGTTTAGGGAACAGGAAGGAAATTCATTAGTTAGTTCATGAGAGAGGGGGTCTTCAGCCAAGGGAGGAGATGAAATTTGGAACTCTAATTTGTGAACTACTTGTACACCACTAGAGGTTGACCCTGGGTTGTCTTCTACCTCTTTGTCACATGAAACTGACTGGTTAAGAACATGTGCCTGTGAAGCCATTAACGACTTTGATCCATCCGTTTTAGGGACCTGCAACTCTGTTTCGTCCATTTTAGGGACTTCAATTGGATTAACATCATTTGTAGAATTTAGTAGGAGCGAACTCAGACCATCAAAGTAAGATTTGTCAATCCCTTCTTCTCCATCAACATCCATCAGAAAGAGCTCTTCCTCACTGCTGAAGTTGAGGAGAGAATTGGACAGTTCTTCCAAATAAGCCTCCCCACACACGATCGAATCATTAAAACCGTCACATGGCATATCAGGTTCTTTGATGCCCTCATCTGTACTCCAGACTGGTATTTCAGGAAGTGAAGCCAAGTTAAACGAAGTTCCACACTCTAACTGGGTTGAATCAAATGCATCTTTTTCATCAAAATCAGGACACATGTTTCCAGGGTCATTGTCCATGTGATCCAATGTGGGCAAAGCCATTCTCTCTAAATTATCGTCACCAATCCACCCATTAATAGTCAATTCTCCAGGAACATTCAATTCCTCTTCCTCAACAGCTTCATCCAAAGGCACGGTGTCTCCAATGAACTGAGGTTCTTCTTCAAGTACATTACTTAGCCTGGGAGGCAAACTCTCTTCAACTGCACTGTCAACTCCAGGGAAAAACATACCGGCAGTAACCCCATCAGAAGCTACATTATCATCCATCACATTTTCAGGAGGAAAATCATACTGAGCAGGGAGATTTAAAGTTCCACCTTCAGATAAGGGGTCACTTCCATGCTCTGCACAATTAACATCTTCCGAATCGACAAGAAAACTGAAGTCCATGGAACTTAACATGCTATTGCGAATTCTTTTGCGCCTCCCATAATACAAACTGCGAACACTTCCAGATTTTCCCTTGGCTGAAACAAATTTGTGTTCTTTGGAATGTCCAAACCTGTAAAACTTGGACGGGAGAGGCGAAGCTGAAAGCTCAAAATTTGTCATACCCGCAGAAGCTTCTGCAGAAATGACAGGATCATAGAGGAGAGAATACCACCTATCTTTAATCTCTCTGATATTATACTTTCGAGAAAATTGCACTGCACCTTTGGCAAGTGACTCTAGCGAAGCACCAGCCTAGAAATTAACAGCCAAAACGAAAACCAGAACAACATATAGATCAATTTGCGAGTGTAGTGGTATACAGTGAACAAAAGGGTATAAGAAAAAGAGTGTTTAAAGTCAAATTAGAGGGAAATGATTGTGGAAAAAGGTAGGAGAATAGAAGAGAATGAGAGAAATGGAAAATTGAAAGGTTTAGAAGGATAAACAGAGAACCTCAACGGCGTTCTTGAGCAGAAGATCGTCCTCCGTAATCCAAGGGATTAATGTAGCCAGAGCTCCCATCGTCTCCGTCACCGTCTCCGGCACCGTCTCCGGCACCGTCTCCGTCACACTCTGAACCCAAAACCCCTATGCTATGTGGGTGTCACACTGCTTAGTTTATGTAATTTTAGTGCACTTTTTCTCGACTACAATATTTCAAAATTTATATTTTAAATTACATAACTTAAAATACAAAAATTATTTTATATTCTGAATTGTAACAATAAAAAAAAATCCGATAGAGTAAATAATCCAAAATGTGCCAAATCCCAACTTTAAAAATATCATATAAAAACCGTTTTTTGTTTTTGACCCTTTCATCACTTTTCTTTTATTATATAACAGCTCTTTTTAATCTTTAAAAATATTACCAAATTCTTTATTTATTTTTTTTTATATTTATATGAATTAGAATATAAAAACTAAAAAATCATAATTTAATAATTAAAAGGTATTAAGATAGTAATATTTATTAAAATAAATAGACAAAAATTATGTACCTGTAAAAACTAAATAAATTTTCAAATAATTATGTGATTATAATTTAATTTGTATTTGAAAAGAAAATAATCAAATAAAAAATAAATATTTTATTAAGATCATTTTTAAAATTTTAATTTTAAAATGAAAAATTTCAAGATATTTTTTGATATTTACTTAGGAGAAGATATCAATAATCAGCATGACATGGTGACATGGCATAGTGTGATTGGTTGTTTTGACGTGGACTAAGCGCAGTCAAATTTCTGTTTATACATACATATATATATGTGTGTGTTATATATATATATATATTATTGTAAAGTCAAACAGTGGTAACGAGTTTGGTGACCGTAGTTCTATATCTCCGGCGAGTTCTTCTCTCAAATCTGCAGCGCCCACCAACGTCACTCACCTGAAATTCTTATCAAGGTTCCTTTGTTCCCATGTATTATTGCTGATAATAGATCTGAGTTTTTTTTCCTTAAATGTTAGGGTTTTGTGATTGATTTTTTGTATCCTCCATCTGCTGCTTCGATGATTTCTTTTGTGTGTCGTTTAAATTTTACAAATGTGAATGTATTTTATATTTCCACGTTTTGAATTGTTCCGTATGTTATATTGCGATGATTCTAGTATTCGTATCGTGAATGATCCCGCTCGCTGTTGAAATTAGTGTTGACTGTGTTGTTGTGGATCCAATTTCGTTTTGCATTTTGCTGTAACGGAGGGGTACATCGATTTTTAGGTTTTGGGTTTTATGATTGTTTAACAGAGGGGTACAACGATCGGGAAATTTGATCGTTTTTGTTTTTGGGATCTGGGTAGGTTTGTTATGTAGAGAAGATTAGACTTTGCAAATCTGGAATTCTAATTTTTTTAGTAGTGTTGGGTGATGTAGTTTTGGATGCAGTTTCTTGAAGGGAAAAGGCAGATGCAGTTTTGGATGCATTTTCATGAATGCTTTTAGTGTTGTTCTTCTATCAGAATTACTGTTTCATCTCAGTAATCTATATTGACCTTTGATGCAAGCTTTTACTCCGTGAATTACTTTGGTGAAGCTTAAATGAATGAATTTGAAGAGAGTGCTGTTAAAGTTGAATGTATACATGTCAAATCTTGAATTTGAATTAGAGATACATTGCTTTTTCATTCATTTGAGAGTTGTGAGTTCTTGAGATTTTCTTTCCTTATCTAACTAACTTGAGTTTCTATTTGTTCTGGAGTGGCGACTGAGTTAGCTGTGAGAAGATTTAGTTGTAGTAGTTGATTTCTGAGGTTTTGTATTTTGTTTTTTTATTTAAGAGATCTAATGTGTGTATGAACGTGTGTCTCAGAAAATGGCTTTAGGTGGAACAGCTCCCCCAAGAGGAAGTGCAGCTGCTACTGCAAACATGAGGAGAAGGAGAACAACCGGTGGTGGGGCCACTGGAGGAGCAGCTGGAACTATGCTCCAATTTTACACTGATGATGCCCCTGGACTCAAGATCTCCCCAAATGTGGTTCTTGTGATGAGCATTGGCTTTATAGCATTTGTGGCTGTCCTTCATGTGATGGGCAAGCTGTATTTTGTGCGTAGGGAGGCTTAGAGAAGAGATTTAGGTCCTTTTTGGATTTTTAATACACAGTCTCTCTTGTTAAACAGTCTCAAATCTTTTCCTTACTTCTGTATTTTGGTACAATCCTTTGCTATTTTTAAAGGTAAAAACAGTTGAAATACTTTGGTAGTAAGAGGTATTTTGTTAGATCTTTTCGTTTTTTCAATTGGTGACATGCGTTTTAGTTTCCCTTAGTCGCTTAACTGAGATGAAAACTGAAGTATTAAAAGTTATGCCGTAGATTGATTTCTAACCAGGTTAACTTTTATATTTTCTTCTCCGTTATCAGTAAGAAATCCATGCATAGCAGAATTTCTAGATAACAGACTTTTTATTCAAATTTACGAGGCTGAAGGTGTTACTCGTGTAATAATCAACTGGACTTGTTTCTGGCTGCATGTATCTCCAAGGAGCCAACTTGCCTGACTATTTCCAATTGGGAAAATTGCTCACTTTGCAGCTGTTTGTGCAATTCTTGGAGCCATGCCACAAGATTGTAAAGGTGTACACTTAGTGGACTCTTGTATTGGACATGGTCTTCAATTATTGAGGCTATTGCACACATGAACAAAACAGTGAAATTGACATCAATTAAATGGGGTGGTGAGGGTCTTGAATGTGGTTCTAGTCATAAAATTTTGAGGAAACTAAAAGGCAGCTCTATGAGCATGCCAAATCCTGTGGTTTGAAGTTGAAGGTAGAGGAGAAAGGGGTGAAGGAACTTGTTGCTGAGATTAAGAAAATGAACAAAAGGGGTGGGAGGGGTGAGTTTTTGGCCTTCAATTCCATGATTGGTCTTCCACTTATGGGAAGAGCAAGGACTAGAAGACAAACCCTAGAGTTTCTAAAGGTACCTGAGGATTTGATCAAAACGTCTGGCAGTGGGAGAATTATAACTTTTGGGGATGGAGGTACTTATGAGAAATTGAAGAACAACTTGAATTTTCAGATCATTATTTAAAGTAGATTTGGTGCATTACCAAGTCTTGTTACAATCAATTGAGCTTTAAAGGTTGCCAATTGAGCAAAAGTATTTTGATGGAAATCAAAGTGTTGAGAGAGGGTGAAGGCTCATATCAAACCAGGATTAAAAGACAAAATAATAATCAACTAGTTTTCGAGTACGAAGAAACTCAACTACTAAGATTTTATACTTGAAAAAACTAAAAGTTAGAATGTCAAACACTAAAAAGAGCACAAAACTTTTTTTTTAGTTGCACAATCAGGCATAATAGATATTATAATTTGATTTATTGGATTCGTGTTTATAACAAAGAGCTTTCTTTTATTGTTATGTAGTTGCACTTTGATTAAACAGAGAGAATAAAAATAATAATGGAATGATATTTTATTTTCTTTTGGATTATATTTTGATATTTTGTAAAACAATAAAAACAAATTCTACGTAATCATCCAACTCAATTTGAGAAGTGAAATTAAAAACAACCTATAATTTAAACAAGGAGACCAACTAAAAAAGATAAAGGTAAGAAATTTGTTAAGTTTATTTTAGAGTATTGTTTAATTTAGCTTTATAAACATTTTATTTCTTTAGAACAAGATTAAATTTAACAATTATAAAAAATACAAGAAAAAAAATTATCGCGAGCTGAAAATATAAAAAATAAGATTAATTTTGAACAAAAACTGAAAATAATAATAATAATAGTTAAAGGAAGCATGGCTAATGAAATGTTTCCCTCCATGAAAACGGAAAGAGCACAATTCAAATTCCGGAGAAGAGTTCAGAAATCCAACCAATTCAATTATCAACTTTGTCTCTGAAGAAGAAAGGGGAAAGGGTTTTGCTGTTATACACCAATCAAAGGAAATCGAGGGTTCTTCCAAAGAGAACCGAACAACACCACAAAGGAACCCTAACGGAAGCTTTCGATCGAACATTTGCAGAGTAATGGCAGAACCTTCTAGAAACATTGAGGTGAAGAAGCTGATCTCCTACACCGACGACCTCGTTAAGGTATTGGTGGAACCGCGCGATCTCAACAACCTCTCCTATTCTCTCCAACAAAACCTCTCTCTCTCTTCCTCTTCCCACTCCCATTTCCACCATGTTCGCTCCTCGCTCCAAGGTTTGTGCCCAATACCTTTTTTTCATCACCCTTTTCGTTACCTTTCTGTGTCAGGTGTTTCTACTCATATGGGTATTGCAAAAGGTTTAAAAATTGTAGCTTGGTTTCATTGTGAGAATTTTGCTAGAAATTGTAATACTTATATGTTATCGTTTGCTATGAGTGGATCTTCTTGATTGTATTGTGTTTTGTATGAATCAGATTATGAGAAGAAAGTAGATGCTTGCAAGCAGAAAATAGAGGAAGCTAGATCTGAGACTGTTGCTGATGCAGATCTTGACCTTCTCCAGAGAGAACTGGAGAAAGAGCTTGAAAAAGAACGTTTGTTAAAAGAAGAGTTTAGATATGTCTCTAGTCTCTTTTTGTCTTTTCAATTGTGTAGCTTTCTAGCATGATGTGTCTTACCATCTATTTCTCATCAGCACAGCCATCGGCGAAGAGTTTAATGATCTGGAACAGCAATGGATTTCTGTGCAAGAGCAAAGGAAGAACTTAAAGAAAATTGAAAAGACTAAGCTAAGGACACAGTAAGTAAATTACAAAACTAGAATCTAAGATAGTAAAGCTGCCTCATACGTATGATTTTTCTCTCAATTGCCTGTTCTGGGCTAATGATGGTGTTTGGTTTTAGCATATTCTACGAAAAGTGGAATATAAATGTGTTCTTCTTTTCCATTTCAGGATGGTACTTTCAATGTATGCTTCCGTGACAAATATTGTGCCTAACTTGGGTGAACAGTCCAAAATTTCAGGCTGTATCCTTTTTGATGAATTTACTTTTCTCTGCCCCTTCGTCTTTTGGTATTCTGTATGTGATAATCATCACCGGTTGCTCCTTAATCTCATTTGCAGATATTGTGGAAAAGGATAAAGACGCGGTGGAGCAGTTTGAATATGACACCTCTAATATGACTGATTTTGATATATGTAATGATGTTTGGAAAATAATAAGTGAGTGATGCATGTCAAACCACACAGGTTGATAATTGTAACGATGTATTATCTTTTGAGTGGCATCAATTCACTCATTGGTGTAACAATTCATTGTCTTAATTTATTATGAATGAAAATCTTGCAATGTTGATGTTAACTACTAAGAGGAGGGTAATATAGCTTGTAATACTCAGCTTCATCCCTTGGTTTTTCGTCTCAATAATCAGACACTAGTTTGAATCTTTTAAGTGTGTCTTTGGATTCCTGTTATAGGGGCTCCATATGGCCGTTTACACATTACAATGCACCAAACATAGAAGCAACAACTCTGATGGATTGGAAAAAATGCCCCTTACATTTATTAACACACGCTAAGTAGTTTGCTACTTGCATATGCAGTACACTTAGCATATATATAAAGAAATCAGCTGAGGCATGAGAAAAACAGCTGTTTCAAGCTAGCAGAGGGCCCTGCATGGAGATTCTAATGCTGGTGCAGTATTTTCTCATGCCTCACAAAGCAAAGGCTCTACTCATCCAAAATGATGAATCTGTTTTTCCAGTTGCTTCAGTTTTCACTTCAGTTAGCTGGTTTTGTGGTCTAGTTGAGACTATATTTTTCCACTTTTATCTGCTGGACTTTGTAACATAAACCTATAAAATTAAAAATATATGTATATATATATATATATATATTCAGTTTTGATAAAATTAAAAATATATATATATATATATATATATATATATATTCAGTTTTGATAAAATTAAAAAGTAAATACCCTGTTTTTAATTAAATGAAATGGATATGATGATTTAAAGTTTCATTTTTAAATGTTTATATGCTTTCATTGGTCTAAAATATTGCCGGATAGAGGCTAAAGACAGTGTTGGGAGAGAGGACCTAATCCTGTGACATAAATGATCTTATCTTCAACTGCAAGGATGCCTGAAAGTACAATATGTCTAGAACCAATTATTCTGTGAGTTTAATTAATAATTTGCATAGCTAACGTAAATATTTTACGGTGTCAGCTATTTGGAAGTTTCAAATATAACGTTTAAAGTAATTATCAAAAAATAATTTTACTATATATATGTGTGTGTGTGAGATAATTAACAATGTAAAATATATTATAACTAGATCCTGTTTTATACTAACAAAATGCTATTTAGTTTTCCAACCCGAAGTTTTTCTTGAGAGAAAAAAGGCATAGTGGTTGAATCAAACCAATAGTCTATAGTTCGTATATGTGGAATTAGATCACTTTAGTAATTAAATTATATGTGAGTACTTATTGTTATAATTAGTTATGATCAGAGTTAAATTTTGTTATGTTTACTGAAAGGTAATTTTAAGATGATAAAAAAATATTTATAGTAAAAGTATGTAAAAAATATAAAATATTAAAAAAAATTATAAACTGTATATTTTTAGATTAATAAAAACAACTTATTTTCTAAAAAAGTTATCCTTTTTACTAAATTTAAGCTTTTTCACTGCATATCTACTTTATTTTATAAACAGTTTACTTTTTTTATAAAAAGAGTTGAAATATTATTTTTTTTTCTTTTCAAAAACGGTCTCATTGTCAGATTTAACTGGAAGATACTGATGAAAAATCAGTGTCTCTGGTACTATGATTAGCCGTAATACCAAATCGTTCAGACACCGCCAACAATTATGTACCTCTAATAAAAATGTAAAGGGTAGTTTTGGCATGGGTGCAGGTTAGAATGTATAGGGTGTAGTTTTGGCATTTCGAAAATTGATGGGTGCAGGTTAGAATGTATAGGGTGTAGAAAGCAATTTTCAGCATTGTTTTGGGATCCGAAGCCCAGTTGTTAGCATTTGTTTGGGATCCGAAACCCAGTTGTTTAGGGTTGAATGTGGCAGTGCGGCGGCTTGAGAGGTTATATATAATGAAGTGTGTTCGCAAAACCCTCATTCAGCATTTCTTCTCTTTCTCTCAAGCTCTCATTGAAGCGCTGCTGGTATGTGAGCAACCATTTTCTGTTATCCATTCTCTTACAATGGATGTTGCAGTTTTTTTTTTTTTTTTTTTTTTTTCTTTGTTTTGTTTTTTTTTTTTTTTTTTTTTCGTTTTCACTGATTAGTGTTTATATTTTGATTTAATTTAACAGTTGAAACGATGTCGCATCGGAAGTTCGAGCACCCAATGCACGGTTCCCTTGGCTTTCTCCCAAGGAAGCGAGCTTCTCGTCATCGTGGAAAGGGTGACTTACTCAATATTTTTGCTCTATTTTGTTTTTTGTTTTTTTACTGTTTTTTTAACTGTGAGATTTAATTGATGTTGCAAATGAGTTTTCAGATCTGAATTAATTTGAAGTGGTTGAAACTAATGTTTTGGTTGTAAAGGAGTTTTGGTTTTTTTGTGCTCATATAAAGAGTTTATTGCCATTTCCTTGCGATGAGTGAACAAAATTGCTTCCGTAAAAAAGTGATTAATCAAGGCTGGGGTCTCAGAAACGGCTCTTCTTGCCAAAATCCTTTCAAGGATTTGGGATGGAAAACTAATGAGCTCGAGAATTGGCATGCATTTTGCCATAGGCCTTTGGTTTGGAAGCGTTTCTTCATCGCTATGGGGATTTGGTGATACTCTGATTTATGTATGGCACGTGGAGGTTGAACCGTTTTTTCAATTTAACTTATTAAGTTTCATAGGAGGACAAATACTTAAGGTTTTTTAATATGCGATTGATATTTTTGAATATTTTTTGTTACGTCTTTGAACTCTTGGCTGAATGTTTTCAATGCTGATTTTTGAAAAAATGATTTTGGGCAAAATGATTTTGAAATCGTGATTTTTGTTTGAATTGTTTTATTCTAAAAAAAAGGATAGTAATAAAGACTTGTATGATTATTTTAATACAATTAAAACGACCAGCTTTTGTTATATTTGATGCAGAATCTATGTGAATCTAGTATGTGAACATTTACCCGAAATAATGATATCTCTAATGGGAATTTACCTTAAATCAAGAGAATGTGAACATATATCTTATATCTAGAGAATACAATGAAAATTCAAACGTTATGATAGTATTGCAACTAGTTACGATTTTATTCCTTTTGGGGAAGTGTCTTTTCAATTCATATGTTTCCTAAAGTATGGGTTTGCGGATTTTGTTTAGTTTTTTAACTACGTTATTTGAAAATTCCAACATTATTTATGTTTGTAGGTGATTTTTTAATTTTCAAATTTTAGTAATTATTATTTAATGATAGATAGATGATAAACCATTTCTCTAAAGTTTAGTGTTCAAAATAAGTACTATTATGCGATCTAGCTTTTGAAATTATGCTGCATGTAACACCTATGTCAATGTTATTGATACTTCTTGTGATATGCCTTGTACTTTGCTACTGCAGTGAAGGCTTTCCCAAAAGACAATCCTAATCAACCATGCAGGTTGACTGCCTTTGTGGGCTACAAGGCTGGAATGACCCACATTGTCAGAGAGGTTGAGAAACCTGGATCAAGTAAGCATGGTTTTTTTGTTTATTCCCTGAATGTGTGAAAGGGACAACTGTTCTTTCATTGAATTGCTTGACTATGGTATTGGAGAAGTAGGATTTTCAGTGCCAGTACAGGTCTTAGTGATCAGACTTGGCCCTAACTCTGTTATTAATACTCCCACCAATTTTGGTTGGTTTGATTTCATGTATGTAAATGTCCTTTGTTGTAATTATTTGGATTACTCATTACACCTTGGAGTTCAGAGATTTCTGATTACTTTCTTTTGTTAGTGTGTATATGGTTACCAACTAATCTGAAGGTATCTAAATTGTAGTTTCTTTTGTATGTTATAAACTAAATGAAACAGACGAACCTCTAAAGGTTATTTATTTGCTTTTATGTAGATGTATTATGGATTTTGATTGTGCGCTTTTATTACAATATAAGTCATTTTTTTCCATGATTTTGCATTCTTTTTAATATAACCATTTGAATACTTCTTGGGGTTTTCTTTCTTTTTTTTTACTAGCATGCCTTGTATGTTAATGTTTTCCTTGTACCTTTTTTGCTGCTGTAGAACTTCATAAGAAGGAGACATGTGAAGCTGTAACTATCATTGAAACTCCTCCGTTAGTAGTTGTTGGAGTGGTGGGATATGTGAAGACACCACGTGGCCTTCGTACACTGAATACTGTTTGGGCCCAGCATTTAAGTGAAGAAGTCAAAAGACGATTTTATAAGAATTGGTGCAAATCTAAAAAGAAGGCTTTTACCAAATATACAAAGAAGTATGAAACAGAGGAAGGAAAGAAAGACATTGCATCTCAGCTTGAAAAATTGAAGAAGTATTCAACTGTCATTCGTGTTCTTGCTCATACTCAGGTAAATGAAGTGTTAAAAGTGGATTTTAAGTTTGCCATAAAAAATCTGTGTTACTATGTTTTGTTATTTTTTTATGTTAATATAATGTGTTGGGTCGAGACTTGGCTTTCATTTTTTTTATGATAATGTTGTAGGATATTGTTGTTTTGTTAACAGATTTACTAGCTATCCTGATTGTTATTGGAATGTAATGTTTTTTTATTTTTATTTTACTGTAGATAAGGAAGTTGAAGGGTCTGAAACAGAAGAAAGCACATTTGATGGAGATCCAAGTTAATGGTGGAACAGTAGCACAAAAGGTGGACTGCGCATACAGCTTCTTTGAGAAGCAAGTCCCAGTGGATGCTGTTTTTCAGAAAGATGAGATGATCGATGTCATTGGTGTGACTAAGGGTAAGGGTTATGAAGGTGTTGTAACCCGTTGGGGTGTTACTCGTCTTCCTCGCAAGACTCACAGAGGTCTGAGGAAGGTTGCTTGTATAGGTGCCTGGCACCCTGCTCGTGTTTCTTTCACTGTTGCCAGGGCTGGTCAGAATGGTTATCATCATCGAACTGAGTTGAATAAAAAGATCTACAAAGTTGCCAAGTCTGGTGATGAGTCACATACTGCCATCACTGAATTTGACAGGTACAGTAGAATGAAGTGTTCCCATCCAAAGGGTTGGTGTGCGTATTGTTTAAGATAATGGAATGCGTGAATGTCATTGTTTGCTAACTTTACTAATATTGACAGGACTGAGAAGGACATTACTCCGATGGGTGGGTTCCCACATTATGGTGTGGTGAAGGATGATTACATTATGGTGAAGGGATGCTGTGTTGGACCAAAGAAGAGGGTTCTCACCCTTCGTCAGTCCCTTCTCAAACAGACATCTCGGGTGGCTCTGGAAGAGATCAAACTCAAGTTCATAGACACCTCCTCCAAGTTTGGACATGGCCGATTCCAGACCACTCAGGAGAAACAAAAGTTTTATGGTCGATTGAAGGCATAAAATGTTTTTATTTTACTATAGTAGCGTCATCAATTTTGCAGTAAAGCGATACATTTTGTGGTCTTCTTATTTTAGAGTCAGACGATGGTTGCAATACATTTCTGAGCTATTTTTTTTCTTGTTTGTGCGTTTTCTTTTAAAATTTCAATCTGGTTAAGATAACTTGGTAGCGCTATTAGTCGGGATTCAGCTTATCATTTGCCAGTTCTTGAGCGTATTATAATTTTTGATAGTCGTGAATGTTGGAAAGAATAAAAATAATCACCTCAAATTTGTTTAGTTGATCATGATTATCTCAGCATATTAAACAATATGACATTTCACTCAGTTTCACTTATTAATCACATTAAATAATCTTATAATACTGTCTTATTTTTATTAAAGCAAAAAATATTTTTGCTACATAAAGTTAAATCATCATCTTTCTATAAGAATAGTTTGTGTATAACATTGTTAAAAACAATTCAAGATAACGATATTTCCTAATAGTATTATTATTACATTTAAATCAAGTGTGAAAAACTTTCTTGACTTTAAATTTCTGAAGATGCATAAAATTTGTTTATACTAAACATTTTCATAGGTCTTTGCAACCTATAAATTATTATTAAATGAAAATAAGTTTAGCGTACTTAATAAAAGGATTTTAAGTTTGTAATTTAACATGAATTTATTATACATGTAAAATTTATACATTAAATCAATATGGATTTTAAATAGTTATTATAAAATGCTGTCAAAAAAAGTTAACTGTTATTATTGTTGCCAATACTACCGTATATAATAAATTCTGCTTGATTATACTATCGCAGTCTTTTACATTATCACTACATATCTTTTTATACTAAGTTTATATAGAAATATTTACGTAAAAGTAATTTTTTTTTGTGTATTCATATTTACATAATGAAGAATTAAAATAATTTTTGTAAAAGTATTTACAATTGTAAAACAACGTATATTTTACATCATAATATATAATTCATTCTGCATGTACTTATTTCAATCAATTTTTTATTCTTGCACGTTTCAACGATTCGCAATATTTGTAAACCATATTTAATACTTTCAAATATCAAATTATTTATTCGTCACGTTCACATAAATTTGAAATCTAATTTATATTTTTAAATATATTTATTAATGAATCCTCTTTATAATAACTTTTTTGTAGTAAAAATCCTTACTATTATTTTACTTCTAACTATTTTCTCAAATTCAATTAATTACCCCCAATAGTAAAAAATATCATAATAAAAATACAAAAAACTAATAAAAAAAATTTATCTCTCTATATTAATAAAGAACATTCTCTTTATAATTTCTTTTTTATACACAAATCTTTATCATTTTATCTTTTAAACTTTAATTGTTTCTTAAACTAAAATAATTATACAAAATAAAAAAATATCCATAATGAAGTTATAAAAAAAATATTTTTGTGAATATATTTTTTATAATTTCAATAACATTTGTTATTTTAATAATTATTAATATCATAAGAAAAAATATTACATATGTTTGTACTTAAACTAATTATATGATCTTTAACTATACATTAAATAAATATGTTAAATTTGAAGTTAAATTAGACTAAAATAATCTGATAAATAGTATTAGAAAGAAGAGAAAAGAGGTCTGAAAAAAAGAAAACTGCAGAGGTGTCCCTAATACTCTTGACAAGCATTCGCGGGTGATTCATTTCAGAGTTGAGCCTTCTCCCAGTTGGGTTTTCTCTGCTCTCATCTTTCTCAAGGTTTGTTTGTTTGTAACTGTGAATGTAACTTCAACTGTTTGCACATAACCTGTTTGATAAATTGGCATTTATTTGTTAGACTTTAACCCTTCATATTCATCCAGATAGAAGTGAGGGCTGTTCCATTCCATGACGACTCGAATTGCACCCGGTGTGGGAGCCAATTTGCTGGGCCAACATGCCGCTGAGAGGAATCAAGACGCCACTGCTTATGTCGGCAATCTCGACCCTCAGGTAACTAACCTTCCCTTTTTGCACTTTCCACACTCACTTAACCCATTACCACTTCTTCTAGGGTTTATACCTTTTCTCTTTGTGCTCCAGATAAGCGAGGAATTATTGTGGGAGTTGTTCGTTCAGGCGGGTCCAGTGGGTATGTTTATTCTTATCGTTTCATCACCAGATATACATGATCCGATTTGTTCATTTTCTTAGTTTTAGGTTTAAACCTACACACTTTTATTTCCTTTGTTTCAGTTAATGTCTATGTCCCCAAGGACAGAGTGACCAACCAACATCAGGGTTATGGGTTTGTTGAATTCCGGAGTGAAGAAGATGCTGACTACGTACGTACTATATCATTTGGAGTTCTGCTTCTCGAAACCCGAGGAACTTCTTTTTGCTAATTTTTGGCCATTTGCTATCCGTTTTCTTCTGTTGCAGGCTATCAAGGTTCTTAACATGATCAAGCTTTATGGGAAACCGATCCGTGTGAATAAGGTATTTGCTTGAGAAGCTTGTACTGTCACTTTCGGTTCAATTTTTTTTGTGGTGTTTAAGCATGAGAATGTTAGTATAGGAATCCTTATACCAACTCTCTTGTTTGTTTCTTGAGTTTGGTTTCCTTTCAAGTTGTATTTTATTCCATTCTAATATATTTGGCATGTGTGGTCATGAAACGGAGCCATCATTAATTGATTCAGGATTGCTATGAGTTTCCTTGACCACTACTTCTGGAAGGATGTTAATTCTCTTGTTTCTAAAGACTCGAGGCTTATAGCCTTGAAATGGACACTCTTTCTCTATCTTTTTTCTTGAACTGCGCCAGAATGATATGTGTGCTAGGTACCATTTTAAGTAAAATTTAGTTATGTATCTTTTATTTTCCCAAGCCTTATTGTGTGCATTCCTGGATATCATTCTTATAGTTGAATCTCTCTTATTTTTTTATGTACTGATTAATCTTTCTTAGCTGTATTTTGATTGTACAAACTTTGTTTTACTCTGTTCAAGTCCTGCTATATTTCTGTCCTGTATCAACACTGATGTCATGTTACTTGATTAAAGAAATATTTAGTTTCCATGCTACTTGATTGATTTGCAATTTTTTTGGTTCCAGGCATCCCAAGATAAAAAGAGCTTGGATGTTGGTGCAAACCTTTTCATTGGCAATCTTGATCCTGTAAGTCACTCAATTATGCAAGTGTTAAACAGACTGATGCAGTTATGCACTAAGTTCAAGATTAACTCGAGTGTTCCTAATGTTGCTGCAGGATGTAGATGAGAAGCTCTTGTACGATACTTTCAGTGCATTTGGAGTTATTGTTACTAATCCGAAGGTTTTACTCTTTGAATATCTTTATTTATATCTAATTCCATAATGTCCAGCTAGTAGTAGTTACTAATACTTTTTACGCTCTGCTGTCTTTTTATTTCTTATTGTTGGCATTTACCATTTTGTTTTGTTTAAAAAATTTTAGTAGCAAGCGAATGACAATTAAAAATACCCACCTGTTTATAGTCTTCTGCTCTTTAAACACTTCTCCATTTCCTCATTTCTTAGCAGTATATGCCTAGATTGTATGTCCTATGACCAAATAGATTTGCTAACCCAGTGTATCCTCAGAGGGCATAGTTTTATAATTGGACCATGGTAGTCAGAATACTGCTAAACATACAGTTTTGTATCCTAATTCAAAATGATTTCTGGAGAAATCAACTCAAAATGTTGCACGAAGATTCATTTTTGACCTTCAGTTTGAATGGCGTTAATAACTTCTCTATTGGATAGAGAACATCCAATCTGAGCTGCATTATGCAATTCTTAGACAGTTGGGTTGCTCCCAAAAAGGTGGTTGGGTCAGATAAATAAACGGCAGTTTTAGGGTTTTATGGAGGGAAGTCTGCTATGGAGGCACCATAGACTGTGTTAGGATGTATATGGCGGAATTAGCCTTTAACCATTTTCCACTGTTAGCAGTGACAGTGAGCTTTTTGACTTCAAAAGACCAATACATCAACGTTTTTGATCTGTCTGTATGTTAAAATACTTCTATGGCATTTTTAATTATTCATCATGAATCTTGCAATTCACAATCTGGAAAGTAGACCTTCTGGTTCCTGATACAAATTCCAATTTGACATGGACAGATCCATGCGAATGTATAAGCACTTTATTTGATGAATTATACTGGCCGAATCCATTGACAAATTCCTTTTTGTGATTGCATCCTTAAATGTCCTGGAGTTAGCATCTTTCTCAACAACTTCTTATCTGATAACTGTCCCATTTTTTTGTGCATATGCTAAATGGCTGTGGTCTCGTATTGCAAATCATATACTGTGAAGCAAATTATACTCCTCTTGCTTTCTCAACCCACAATACTTCAAGGGATTCAATTTACTCAATTTTGTATATGATCTAATATGCAAGGCTTTTATGCTGCAGATCATGAGAGATCCCGAGACAGGAAATTCCCGTGGTTTTGGCTTCATAAGCTATGATTCATTTGAGGCATCTGATTCTGCCATTGAGGTATGTTTCAGTCTACTATTTTAATCAACTGTATGAATATAGCAAGGCCAACCTTTCATTCCTTTTTATACTTACTCAGCAGATGTGGATCATTAACTCAAACTAGCCAAAATATATAACACTCAAATGAATATACATAAAAAATATTTAGACCTTTATGCTCCAGCATTAGGCGAGTGTTAGAATCTTGTAGGTATGCTATAGATATAGTAACTGTTGATATTTGGATCACTTAGATTGATTCTATATTCATGTTATTAGCCTAAAATAGAGTACTTGAATATATGTAATTATGTTTTCTCATCTATAAATTGAGTAGTCTGTTGTGGTTCCTCTATAAATTGGGTAGCTTAGTTGTGGTCTGAACACGGAATCTATCATATGTCTTCTCAGTTTCCTTATTATCAACAGTATAAAAAAGTATTAAAATTGTTCAATCTCAATTTGGTTGTTGGGGTATCCAAAACACACCTAACAATAGAATATAAAAATTAGTGTTAGCATTTCCACACCACTGATATTGAATATTTGTCTATTTCATAGGCGATGAATGGACAATATCTTTGTAATCGTCAAATTACAGTGTCATATGCTTATAAGAAAGACACTAAGGGTGAAAGGCACGGTACACCCGCAGGTAAGGTCCTTTCATGCTACTACTTCTATCTTTCTTTGGATACATTCGTGCCTATGTTCCTTTTTGTACCATCTGACTATCTGCTAATATTTGTTCTGTGGTGCAGAAAGAGTTTTGGCTGCAAGTAATCCAACTGCACAGAAGAGCAGGCCTCATACTTTATTTGCCAGTGGACCTCCAACACTTCCCAGTGTTCCTCAGGCTAATGGGGTTGCTCCAGTGCCTCCCCGTCCCTTTGCTAATGGGGTCGCTCCTGGTTCAATTCCTGCCCTTCGTCCACCACCCCCTCAAGCTGCTGCATTCCAGCCTATGCCAGTGCCTGGACAACCAACCTGGCATCAGCAACAGCCCGGTCAAACAATGTTACCTCCTGCAATGCCTCCTCCACCTCAAGTTCAGCAGTTCAGGCCACCACCACACCCTGGTATGCAGCAGATGCCACCACCTCCACAGGCTCCTCCCAGGCCTCTTCCACCGCCATCAGTAATGGGAAGTCAGCCACCACCTGTTTGGCGTCCACCACCACCACCTCAGCATCAGGGTGGACGCCCTATGCCATACCCTCAATCTATGCCTCCACCACCGCCTCCCCAGTAACCCTGCTATGCCACCACCTTTGAATTGAAGGAATGCGAATCATATGGAGTGATGTTCTTGACCCCCAATATCTGGAATTTTGCCCATTTATTGTTAGTTAGTTGTATCGTTGCGTTATATTTCTGAAATGCTGTAGATTGTAATATGAACACCCTGACAGCCAACAATCTTAAAATTATTGGTGTCCAGAAAAGAGAGACGTTTGAGTTTTGGCATTATTGCATGATCACATAATTTCACCGTGTTTTCTTGGGCCTCAGCCTCAAGGTTGTTTCCTGTAAGATTATTTATGTGATCAGGACGAAGCAACCAAATGACTCTAACGAGATTATTGAGTTCTAGACTTTCATAGAAATGATATTGTTACTGGAAACATTAAATTAACATTCATGTGTAGAAGTTTGGTAATGTAGTAAGCGGACATGGATATTCTTGAAAGAAGAGGAACTTGTCACTGTTTTCAATGGACAGTTGTTTTTCTAATTTTTTTTTAAAAAATGTATTGTCTTGACATTATTATTTTTTATTCAAGCCGTTGCAATCCTTCTTCTAAACAGCTTACTGTAATTAGTACAGAAATAAGGGTTGAAAAATTTGATGAAAAATGAGTCTTAATTAAAAGCTTTTTCAGGAAGTATATTTCTTTAGATAAATTACATTAAATTAGTGTAAAAATTGGGTTGTTTTGTTTCTTTAGAACAAGTATATTTTTTTTCTCAACAGTGTCTAAATATAACAGTTTTCTCAACAGTCATTCTTGTGCAAATTGTTTAACGTTTGACCCTTTTATTTATATAATATGTTCGTCCCCAATCCCCTTCTTTCTTCATCAGAACCACACGCTTTCAAAACTCGTTAGTGTTTTTAAATAACTCGGGTAAGTGTTTTTGAATAACTCGGGTAAGTGTTTTTGAATAACTCGCAAGTGTTTTTGAATAATTTTCTTAGTTTCTAGCCAAAAGCGTCAGGTCTCTGGACCTGTCTCCAGTGAAGGCTACTGAGAACAGTGAGTTCTTTTATAAAGATGTTATCTTTTTCATCCAAGAATTGACGGGACATTATTTTGTTTTATTTCTGTTTTTTAATAGTTTTGATAATTTATACCCTTTTTGTTTCCATCTAATCTAACAATCCCTTAAGCTTTTACAAAGGTAAAATAAAAAATATGTGCTAATACAAATTCTTAATTTTGGCAAAGTGTTCAGCGTTTGACCCTTTCATATATTCCCTTCTCTCATGCAACAATTAGTTGAAGGAATAAACAATCTTTGTTGGAATCAAATTCCAATGCCTTTTTGTTCTGCCATTGGCATATTTACTTTTCTTAATTATTCTTTTACTCTTTTTCATTTAGTAAAAACAGTTAAAAGATTGTGGGACTTTGCATTTCCTTATTAAATGAAAAAGAAAAGAATCATAAATGGGAATAATAATTTTGATTGATGCAACATGCATTGATGATATCATGAATTTGTTTGACTCAGATTTATTATAGTGCTAATAAACTTTCTTACACTTCTATTTTGATTTATTATGAAATTTCTGTTAACTTATTTACATTTTTTTTTCTGTAGCTAGTTTAATCAATCAAGTTTTTTTTTTCTTAAATTTTATGTTTAAAAATGTGAACACATTTTTCTTATCTCAATATTTGAATGAAACTACTTTGTACTCGTGTTTTTATTTTGTAGATGGTAATCGTGTTTTTATTTTGTAGATGGTAAGCACCAATCTTACAAATACAAAAATATATTGCCAATAATAGACAACTAAGGGTAGATTGAATAGAAAAAGCATTTTAAAATAGATTTATTAAAACTATGTTACTAAACTATGTTTATGTTTTTATACTTACCAGTTGCAGAAAGAGAAGATAGTGTTAAGTATATATATCTAATTTTTTTTAATTTAAATTTGAATAAGATAGTGTTTAGATTGTTTTTGTTATGTTTAAAAATTTTAAATATTGTTTAGATCTTATTGTTGAGAGTGGGGAAGTTATCAGTTTAATTTTAAAATTAAGATCTTGTTAGAATTTAAATTTTTGTTACATTTTTACTCCACACACAAAACTCAATAAAATATTGTTCAAACTCTCACATCATCTCCTATTCTTCTAAATTTATTTTCTAAAAAGAACCAAACTTTCTATAAAGTATAGTACTTTGTGTTATAGTACTTTGTGTTTTACTAAAATGTTATTATTCTCGTTTTCAAAATTTAGATTATATTAGGAATAATAGTTTATTGAATATTAACCAATAGCACATTTAAAAAAATAAAATACAAAATACCATTTCTACATCTCATAAAAAGAAACTTTATACTTTTAATTTCTCAAACTGATGCCCTAAAGCACTGGTCAAAAATTGTCTTATTATATAGCAATTTTTTTTAATACAGTTTTTCAAAGGCACACTTCTAAAAGTATCTCAAACATGAAGATATGTTATAAAACAAGTATCACATACCTTAAAATAACTACAGTATTATTTAATCATCTTGATTTTTAATGTAAAAGTTTTAGGAAAGGAGTATTTGTACCATATAACTATATTGAAAAGATATACCACCATTGAGATGTTACAAAATAAAGAAGAAAGATGGAAAAGATACCAAAATCAAAAGCACTACATTCGATTCAATGATTGAGCCTAGAAAGAAGGACTTATCTAAGTGACGACCATGAAAAAACTCAGATACAAAGTACAAAGTGCAATTGAGAGATATGAATGTAATTTAATCTTAGTAGAAGAGAATAAAATTCAAGAACAGGAGACAAATGGGGATGTGGTTCTACTTTGACATTCTAAATTGGATAACAAAATGCAGAAAGTGTTGATGGTAAGTCTTCATGCACAAGTTCTGCAATATTCAAAAGCAACCAGAAGAAGCATAATGCAGAAATTATTCTTCAAAAACAGTATTCTTGACAATTTTCATAACTTACTAGAGAATATGGTCTTAGAAATCCAAATTGCATCAAATACCAAGACTTCAAGGTCAAATGGAAAACGATAATTTTGAAAAGACAAAATGGAAAAGATATAGCCCGAAGAGAAGAAACAAACTAAAACTCAGAATAAAATAAGACTGGATATGTTTTTTATCAGCTAAAAGAATAATATGAACTCTTTTACAAAAAGCAAAAAAGTTCAGATTCGTTAATAGACTTCACCTAACTTTATCACCAATCAACCACTACAAGTAATATCCACCATCTAATACAAGTAATCTTATACACCATCTAGGGGATATACATAAAACTTTTCTTTCAATTAGGAGGTGATTTTAGAGATTTGTGCTTCGAAAGAGAAAAATATGCTTCTAAACTCGAGTCTCCCATTGCTAAACACTCTAGTTTGTATGTGTAGCAGTTGTAATATCTCAAAGGGTGCCTATAACAAGTGTTTGTAATCCACTGATGGAGTGATTAGAGAGATTATTCAATGGTAGGTGGACTAGTGCTTCAGCACAATTTTGTACACAACCGAGCAAGTTGGGATAAGAAGTAATACCCCTTGGAAATGAGTTGACACGAAATGATACTTTGGAAATCACAAGAATTAGGAACAGTAAAAGCATGCAAACCAAAGAATATCTATGAATGAAATCCATAAAAATTGCATTACCTGAACATTGAGTATAAATAAACGGCAATTAGGCCATACTATAGAATGGAAAATTGTCTGGTATGAGTAATTATTATCAGATAAAAATCTGGATCAAGATTGTGTGAAAAGCAGAGAAAGAGAAAGCAGAGATCAGTGATGAAGAGCTTGAAGGATGTCCCTGATGAAGTTGACGAAGGAACAGAGACCACCCAAGAAGTTATGATCAATGACACCATTCCCAGAAACAACATGAGCAAAGTCAACGAGTTTGACCAGAGGCTTGGCATTGCCCTTCTCCTTCTCATACACCACCAGAACCGAACAGGAATAGAAATGATACAGAGTCTGAACCTCAAACCACGCCTTCAGCTCCAGCAGCCGCTCCAAGACGGCACCGAAAACCTCCGCCGCAAAGTCGCAATCGGGGTCCGAAAGGGAATCGTCGGAGTTGGAGGAGGAGACGAATTTGCGGAGGACGAGGGTAACGCCATCGGCGGAGAGGGTCTGAAGGAAGGTTCTAGAAGGTTCCCAGGAGGAGAGGGAGTCCTTGATGCCGGTGAGGCGGAAGCCAAGAGGGATGCTTGAACTGTTTCGGTCTTTCTTGATGCATTTGGCGATGTAGTCATCGGAGTGTTCGAGGTGCCAGGTTCGGGAGCCGATCTTGACGTCCATGACGGAGGGTTTGGCGAAGGGGGCGACGAGGTCCTGGAGGAGGAGGTGGGTGTGGGGGCCGGAGCCATCGGAGGCAGGGACGACGGCGGTGCCGTGAAATGCCGGGAAGAAGTGGCGAATGGAGGGGGGCACGGCGAGGGAGGTGTAGAAGGAGAGCTCGGCGGAACCCCTGTCGTTGTCTTGCAGCGGCTTGTAGAACTTTCCAGAATCGTCCACCAGCGGACCCAGAACGCCGTTTTTTGCCATGTGGCCCGCCACCTGGTGCTCCGGCACCTTCAGCATTTTCACGATTCTGAAATGGAGAACACGAACCCACAACACAACACAACAAACCCAATTATATTGTTTATGATTTTCTAATAAATTCTTTAGCTTTTCTTCATCTGTTCATATGATCACATCTTCTGTACTGACGACAAAAAGTTTTGATTTTTCTGTTTTGTAAAGGACAACCTGTCACGTGACCCAAAGGACAGCAATGTCACTGTTCCAACTCAGTTTCATTAACTGCAAAAACAAAGCTTCATGTCATGTCACATGGCTGATGGCACGGCTTTGCCTCATAGTACAATTTGGTATCTTTGTCTTGAACATAACATATCACAGATTATACTTTTCTCATAATTCAATATAAACAAAATATTTTATACAAAAATCATAATCTATCTTCATCTATTAAACCTACGATTACAAACTTTACGTATATAAATATTTATAAATCCTTTTATACTTATACTTATAATGTTAGTTAATATTTTATTAATGTATTTTTATATTATAGAAAGTCTGAAAAGTACAAAGAACCTTGTTTTGAACAAGGTAACACAATATGGCATTACAGTATTTACAAAACCATAGTTCTTTTCTCCAGAGGAATCAAACATGGAGTTGGGGTATCCTTAGGGTAGTAACACAACAGATCCTGTGGTCTTCCGATTTTGCAGGTTTTGATGTGCTCTTGCTGCCTCAGACAAGGGATAAGTGTTAGTAATCCGCACCTTTAAGACACCAGAAGCAACCTTGGCAAACAAGTCTCCTGCAGCCTCCAAGAGCTCATCCCGAGTCACATTGTAATGCTTTAAGGTGGGTCTTGTCAGGAACAAGGACTTTGTAGCCAGGGAAGATAATGGAACTGGATCAGGTGTACCTGATGATTGTCCAAAACTTATCATGTAACCTCGAAGCTTCAAGCAAGCCAAAGATCCCTGTACAAATCACACAGTACGCATAATTAAGGGCTTTGCTGACAATATGCCTAAATTTGTGAAATGCTAATTGGATGTAGCACTATGAATTCATTCCGGATAAGAAAAGTATTTAGTTATGAGTTCTTTAACAGGGTTAGGAATTCACTTATAGATTTAAAACAACAATAAGTGTACCGTTAATCATCTAGGACCTGTTGGTGTTTGTTGATGTTTTAGTTTTCTATGTACTGATCAACATAGGATCAACAGAATCATAAATCTGCGTGCATTCTTTTGGACACTTGATTATGGTAATAGAAAGAAAACTTCAAGAATCAGAATATAAGTAAAAAACTACTTACGGATACCACCATGCAAGACACAACAATGTTATTACTATTTTCACTCGTGTACCCAACCATTGGATTTTGTAATTCCATTTAGGCATAATATAGAATATGACAGGTATACCTCAAATGTATCTTTTCCCACAGAATCATAGACTACTTCAACTCCATTGCCTGATGTGATTTCGTTGACACGAGCAACAAAATCTTGTTCTGTGTAGATTATTACATGATGGCATCCATCCTCCTTGGCCTGAGCTGCCTTCAGTTTATTAGATACAGTTCCAATAACGGTTGCACCAAGAGCATTTGCCCATTGGCACAACAAGGATCCTACTCCACCAGCTGCTGCGTGTACAAGAATTGTGTGACCAGGTTCAACCTGCAAAGTGATAAATATCTTAGTCTATGCATGTCATCATATTGAGGCAAGATTATGGAAATGGATTGGCCTTAGGATAAAACATGAACTCTTGATTAACATTATAGTCAGCTATGATAACAACATACATATGAAATAATAGGACTAAATAACTAAAGTCTATAACTGAAGTGAGCATATGGTGAATCAATCTCCCATAGTACACGTGAGGATATTTCTTTTTCTAAGAAAATACACTAATGAATGTTGGTAAAAACAATAAGAGATCCTTCAACAAGCATAGAAATAACACACCTTGAAACATTGTTGAAGCAAATAACGAGTTGTCAAGCCCTTGGACATGATGGATGCCCCAATGATGGGGTCAATTGAGGGAGGGAGTGGAACTAGCTTACTTGCAGGAAGAATGTGCTCTTCAGCGTATGAGCCCAGAGGTTGACACGCATAAGCTACTGTTTCTCCAACTTGTATATCAGTGACTCCAACACCCACAGCAATGACCACCCCAACACCCTCCACACCTACCATACCACATCATTATGAAGAGGAAAACTTCATATTCTATTTTTTCTCTAGGCTTAATTACCCTTTTTGTCATCCAGTGATTTTAGTAATTCAGGTTCTAATTGACCAATTGGGTCTCCGAGTATTGCAAATGTGTGATTAGTCTACAGGTTCTAATTCTACTAATTGGGTCATTCAAGTATCACAGTTGAAGAGATTGAAATTACATAATTGCAACATATAATAGACCAATTAGCTCAATGGAAATCTGGGAACTAAATCCACAAATTTGTGATGAATAACTTAGAGAGCCAAATGGCACAACTGATAGAACAATTACAATATTTGGAGAGCAAAAGCACAACTAGTCTTTCCTATTTTCAACCAATACAAGTATAAATGTTAATAAAAGTTTGGTAGCAGTAAAAAAGAAACCTGGTGTGTAGGGTAAAGAAGGGACTTTATAAACTCCTGTGCGAAAATAAACATCAATGAAATTAACCCCAATAGCTTTGTTCCTCACACGAACCTCGCCTTCTTTTGGGTCTCCGATTTCCACATCTTCCCACTTCAGAACCTGTCATGAATTCAGTGTTGGATGACTATGGGAGTGAGAGTGAAAGAGAAATGAAGAAAGAGAGACCTGAGGGCCACCGAGTTGGTGAACTCTGATAGCTTTCAACATGATTTGGAAGCTATGGTTGGTTTAGCTCTGCTTAAAGCTAAAGAAGATTAACACAAGAATTGCAATGTATTGTATTAGTACTCTAATGCTTTGCTTTGGAAACACCGTTGAGTTCAAAGGGAAAAGACAACTACATGTTTTAGGAATCTTGGTACCCAAATGAATGACACAGATTCCACAATCATTGGCTCTGTATTCAGACAAGAATTGAATCCTAAGTTTTAATCTTTTACTGAAATTTTTATGATTTATTTTAGTTCAGCTTTGTGCTTTTTGAGGTTGTTTATACGTTAATCTTTGTCCTTTGTGTAAAAAGAATAAGCTTTAGTTTAAATGTCAGCAATATATTTTTTTATATCATTTTAGTATTTTAAACAAAAAGTTAAGTGATTATTTTAAATCATTTCTACGTGTAATATTTTCAGGTGACACTTTTCAACATGGAAAATGCCATTTTCTTTTTGTTAGAAAGTAAAAGTTTCACCCTTTTATGTGTTTATCGAATGTTCTCACATTCATTTTGTTAAAAAGCAAAAGGTCAAATTATAATTTTGATATTTCTCTCTTTTTCTTTTTAGTCTTCTAATTTTAAAATCCCCAATTTTGATTAAACCATTAGTTTCACAAATTTATTTAGATCCAATTGAACTTTAACGTAATATATGCATTTAAAATATACTTTAGAAGTAATTTAATTAATTAAAAATAAATATCGTATGAAAATTAAAAATCAGATTAGATTATGGATATTTTAAAATAAAAGAACCAAAATCTAGATAACGAATTGAAAAGCTTTGTTACTGATTTTCCCCATTGCAGTTGGATTATAAAAGGGGAGGAAACACAAGCAAATGGACAAGTTCAAAGCAAGATAACATGAGAGAAGAGTACTCTATAGCCAAAATAAAGTGATAAAAGCAATCACCATTATTTAAGTACAAACACCGACTTGTGGTGAATAACACACATTAGCATGGAATTCATAATCTATAGTTCTTTTCAAGATGAATCCCACAAGGATTTGGTGTATAACACCCCTACAAACAACACAACTTAGAGTCTCATGGTATCAACACAACAGAACCTGAAGTCTTCCTATTCTCCAAGTCTTGGTGTGCTTTTGCAGCCTCAGACAATGCGTAAGTATGATTAACACGAACTTTCAAGACACCAGAAGCAACATTAGCAAACAGCTCTCCTGAAGCCTCCAATAACTCATCCCGAGTGACAACATATTGCAATAGGGTGGGCCTTGTCAAGAACAGGGATTTTGCAGCCAGAGCTGATAATGGAACTGGATCAGGTGAACCTGATGACTGTCCAAAACTTACCATGTAGCCCCTAAGCTTCAAGCATGCCAAAGATCCCTGCACAAATCACACAGCTCAGCATATGCATGCCTTGTTAAGGACTTCTCTAGTAGCACTCTTAAATTTTGGTATAATAAAAAATAAAACCCTGAAATATAGTAAATCTAAGTGCATTTCTACACTGAAAATTTATCTCAAGTCCTTCAATAGGCTGCAATAAAGATAGTTAAGGGTGACCGCAGTTAGGCCCGCTTTCTAACAATAGTAATCCTTGGATTTCAGGCTTAACAGACTAAAATCCATATCTTATCAAATCTTGGGTTTAACCATTAGTATTAAGTATTGTAATTTTTAACCAGTCCGGATAAACACAAATATCTCCTTTCAAACTTATTGAGAAACCAAATACTAATAGAATGCAACCAGATGAATTCTAAATTGGAAAAAAGTTTAATGTAGAGAAATTCATTAGGATCTATGAATTCATACGTATATGTGGAACTGTAATCACTATAACTAGGACTTGGTGTTTGGTTCTAATTAGTTATTAACATAGGATAGTCTGAATTATAAATTATAAATCTAATCACATATCTACATACCGAATTATTATAATAGGAGGAGCATGCAAAGGATTAGAAAATAAGCAAATTCTAATGAATGCATCCATACATGACATAACATTAATAATTTGGCTTAAATAACTTTCTAGTTCTCATGTCATGCTACACACCCTTTTATCCCTGAAAAATAAGTGATTTTGTTTTTGGAATAGAATAGGCACTACCTCAAAGGTATCCTTTCCTACAGAATCATAGACCACTTCAACTCCATTGCCTGACGTAATTTCATTAACACGAGCAACAAAATCCTCTTCTTTATAGATTATAACATGATGACACCCATCCTCCTTGGCTTGAGCTGCCTTCTCTTTATTTGACACAGTTCCTATAACAGTTGCACCAAGAGCGTATGCCCACTGGCACAATAAGGATCCAACTCCACCAGCTGCTGCATGAACAAGAATTGTATGACCAGGTTCAACCTGTAAAGTGATATGTACATAAACTCCGTTAATGATCAAGCTAGGGACAAGATAAAGCATGAATTCATCAGTTAATATACTATAGTCCGCGGTGGAAAACAGCACATACAGAAGGAGTAGGCCAGAAATTGCCAAGTTCTAGTGAACAAAAAGAACTTAAAGCCGCAAGTAAGCCCAACTAAGCTCATCAAAACAGGGACTAGGCATATGAACCAACAAGAGCTAAATTAAAAAGCTAATTAATAGAGCTTCTCAATAACTAGAACTGACTAATATTCCAAGTCCTAAACCAACATTTGCTAAAATATACTAATGAATCTAGATTAGCATGCTAACAAAACCAAAAGATAAAAGTAAAATAGCTTCATACAAGGACTATAACATGATAGAAACTGACCTTAAAACAGCGCCGAATCAAAAAGTGGGTTGTCATGCCTTTGAGCATGATGGATGCTGCTACAGTTGGGTCAATCGACGAAGGGACGGGGACTACTTTATTTGCAGGAAGTATCTGCTCTTCTGCATATGAGCCCATTGGTTGACCTGCATAAGCTACAAGATCTCCAACCTGCCTACCAGTGAGTCCAGCACCCACAGCTGTCACAACCCCAACAGCTTCCATTCCTGCCACATAAAAAGGGGCAACCAATTCAATACATGATAGCCTGGGAATTTGTGTCTCACCTTTCTTAACAAACTATTATTTTTAGCAGTAAACACATAAAAAGAAAGAAAAAAAGTGAAACAGCAAAATAATGAGAAAAGGATGATCTTGACACCCACAATGCAACTTAGAGTTACACACACATATAAATCTACAAACTAAACTCACAGCACACAACAAAATAAATAAATTGTTGTTGTTTGTTGAGAATGAAGATAGGGAAGGAACCTGGAGTGAAGGGAAAAGAGGGGGCTTTGTAAACTCCTTTGCGAAAGTAGACATCAATGAAATTGACTCCGATGGCTTTGTTCCTCACGCGAACCTCCCCTTCTTTGGGCTCTCCGATTTCCACCTCCTCCCACTTCAGAACCTGCCACGATGCGATGTCACTCACCAATTCAATTAACATCACCCAGTTCAGTGAAAAAGAGAATTTTTGTATAATATTTACCTGAGGGCCTCCCAGTTCGTGAACTCTGATTGCTTTCACCATGTCTGTTGTTGTTGATGATGAAAACGAAGCCTTGATTGTGAGTGAAGAAGAAGAGAGTGCAGAACGAGTGAACAGATGAAAGAGAGGTGGATTGCTAACTCCCAATAACCTTGAAAATGACATTTGATTTCAATTGTTTGATTGGTTTTTTTCTTTTTGTCTCAACGAGGTCACAAAATGTTAACTTTTTTCAAACAAAATAATGAAGTTGTTTTTTTTAATAATACTAAGATCATTTCATGAACTGTATGTAATCATCTATGTTAATGATTGAATGTATTTTAGTGTTTAGCTCAATTTATTTCCTAAGAGTTGGGTACTCCTAATCTCAACAAATTCAAGTTAAAACTTAGATATGGTGCAACTTTTAGATGATAAAACTCACTTATTTCATGCTTTCTTTTGTGCCTTTTATTCAACGCTAATCACCATTTACGAGTTCGTTTATGTTGAAATTTGTGAATTACTGACAAAGGAATGGTATTTTGCTCTTCTGATATGGCAAGAAAATGACATGATCACAAATACTCCCGTCACAGAAAGGCTAAAACAAGATTAGTGGTTGAAGATGGGCTGGCACAGGGCCACTAACCTTTGATGTTTTCTTTGGGCAGGAGTGTTTCTTCCTCACCTCCAAGTGCTTTTGGCACCTCCAAATTTTAAAAAAATCTTAAGTCTGCCTTTCAGTAAATTATCTTATTATTCTTGATTTTGAAAAATAATAAAACAGTATATGGAGGTGAGAAATGAAAGGTGAGATGATGGTGGTGCTACAAGGTTGTGCATGGTAGTGTGGGTGGGTGTTGTGCGACGTCGACGGTAGTAGAGGAGTGGAACTACGGCGGCACGGTGGAGTAACAGTGACGGAACGTTGTTCGAGATAAGTGGGGTGAGTTGGGATAGTTCGAAACACGTGTTCCAGAACAATATTTTTGTTTTGGGAATGAATTATGGAACCAAGTGTTCCATAATATTAAATTTGGGGTGCTAACATATTATGAAATGATCCATTCCGTAATAATTTTTATTTTGTATTGCGGAACCACCTGTTCCGGAATAGTGTAAATTTTTGAATTACGGAACAGGTTGTTCCGTAACATATTTTTGAAGATTTGAGTTTAATGATGTTGATTTTTGTTGCGGAACCACCTATTCCGCAACGTGTATACGGATCTGTATACATGTTGCGGAATAGGTAGTTTCGCAATATGTTTGGACACCTACCAATGTGTTGCGGAACCACCCGTTTCGCAACTTGCATACGGATCCGTATACAAGTTGCGGAATGGGTGGTTCCGCAACATATTGGGAGGTGTCCAAACGTATTGCGGAACCATCCATTCCGCAACTTGCATACGGATCCGTATACACGTTGCGGAATGGGTGGTTCGACAACAAAAACAGTTCGAAAATACCCCACCCCTAGATCGCAGATCCCACGAAATCTCTCCAAATACATTACAAATCTTACAATAGATGATGTCTACCTCAAATGATTGTAAAATACAGTGTTAATCGACGATTTCGGATTGAAATGTGCACCCAAATCGCAGCTCGGAACTAAGAGAGGTGGGGCACGCATGGACGAAATGGCAGAGATGGAAGAAGAAGGGTTTTCAAGAATTAGGATGCAAGGGCAAAATGGTCTGCACAATACAAAATTAAGGGTATTTTTATCCGTTTTGCAAAATTTGGAGGTGCCCCAAGAACTACTTGGAGGTGTAGGAAGAAGCACTATTTGGGCAGAGTAGAATGTGGGCCTCTCTTATGCTATTCACACACGTCCCATTTTCCTCTTTTCAGTCCCCCACACTCAAATTCCAAAAATGGAACTTTTCTTTAAAAAAGTTGAACCCATATTTCAATAAACTGCGATGTTTATGGACACTGGAGTGCATTACTTATCATATAATTAATATTATCCACTCGTATGTTAGTTAAGAATGTTAATATTCTTGAACGTGTCATTAACCAACATTCTTCTTAAGAGCATTTGCTTATTTATTCATATTTAGACTTACCATATTCAAAATATCAAAGTGATCAAATATTTATAACTCTCTTATTATTTTAAGCGAGCTCGATATTCTGCTTCAGAAGAAGATCTAGAAACTGTGTTTTGTTTCTTTGTCTTCCACGAAATGAGGGAACTTCCAATAAAGAAAAAATAGCTCGTGATGAATCGTCTTGAATCAATACAAGTACCCCAATCAGCATCACTGAAGCCAGTCAATTGAATTTGAGAGTCACGAGGAAATAGTAATCCTTGTCCTGGACATCCTTTCAGATACTTTAAGACTCTCATAGCTGCAGCAAGGTGAGAACGGGTAGGTTTGGACATGAATTGGCTTAATTGTTGAGTTGCAAATGAAATGTCTGGACGAGTTGTGGTCAAATATAACAAATGTCCAACCAATCGGCGGTATGAGAGAACATTAGTGAGCAATTCACTATTATCCTGATGTAGTCGCAGAGAGTTATCCATGGGTGTAGAGCAAGGTTTGCAACCCAACAATCCTGAATCACGAATGAGATCAAGGCAATATTTGTGTTGGCAAAGATAGACACCTGTTTCTGAACGAGCAACTTCAATACCCAAAAAATACTTGAGTATACCAAGATCTTTGATTCGAAAATTAGAATGAAGTACATGCTTAATATGAACCATTTCAGCAGTAGAATTACCAGTTAAAATGATGTCATCAACATAGACAATGAGAGTGGTGAAACCATAATTAGCAGTTTTAACAAATAAACTATGGTCAGCCTGAGCTTGCTGATACCCACAAGAAAGAAGTAGAATAAATAATTTTTCATATCATTTTCTGCTAGATTGTTTCAACCCATAGAGAGACTTGTGCAATTTGCAACATTTGGATGAACCAGAGACAGAAACACCTGGTGGAATAGTCATATAAACATCCTCTGAGAGGTCTCCTTGCAAGAGTGCATTGTTAACATCGAGTTGTTGTATAGTCCAACGATGGATGGAAACAAGAGCAAGTACCACTCTGACAGTGGCCATCTTCACGACAGGAGAGAAAGTCTCGAAGTAATCAACACCTTCTGTTTGAGCAAAACCCTTTGCTACTAAATGAGCTTTGTACCTTTCAATTGAACCATCTGGGTGCCGCTTAATCTTGTAAACCCACTTGCAACCTATAAGTTTGACATTTGGGGGAACATCGATGATGGACCAGGTATGGTTCAACTCTAATGCCTCTACCTCAACTTTCATGGCTTCTTGCCAGCAAACATGATGTTTAGCTTCCTGGTAGCTACTTGGTTCAGAATCCGTGGAGAGAGACATAAGGTAGTGAAGGTGGGGAGAAGAGAAGTGAGTATATGAGAGAACAGAACTAAGAGATTGAGAACAGAACTAAGAGGATGAGAACACCTTGAAGATGAATTGGTTGGTTCTGAAAGAAAAGAATTACAATAGTAGTTAGCAAGATGAGCAAGCGGTTGCGATTCGTGCCGTGATTGTCGTCGTGGAAGAGGTTGAGGAGTTGGGTTTAAAGGTGGGTTGGGTGATGGTGTTTCGAATGGGAGAGAAGGAGATGTGGAATGAGAGGCTGAGGGAGAGTGGATTATGTCATTAATGGGCTAGTCAACGACTGGGTGATGTTCATAGGTTGAAGGCAAAGTCGTGGATTCAACAGAAAAGGGATCTGCTGGGGAAGTGATTGGGCCATGAGGGAGAGATAAGCTCGGTGGTGATGTTGGACAATGATTTTTAAAAGGAAAAGTCATCTCATTGAATTGAACATTCCTGGAAACAAAAAACTCTTTTGTGTCAAAATAAAAAATAACATATCCTTTAACTCCATTTTGATACCCAAGGAAAATGTCATGTCTGGCTCTTGGATCAAACTTGTGGTAATGAGACACATGAGTATATGCATACCACAAGCATCCAAAAACTTTAAGCATCGTAAAATTAGGTGGTTGTTTAAATAAAAGTTCAAAGGGAGTTTTGTTGCCATGATAGGAGAAGGAACCCGATTGATAAGGTAAACAACATGTTTAATAGCATAGGACCAAAAATGTGTGGGTATATGAGATTGGAACATTAAAGCCCTTGCCACATAAAATATGCTGATGTTTACGTTGAACTCTCCCATTTTGTTGAGGAGTCTCAACGCAACTAGTTTGATGCAAAATACCCTTTGAAGCCAAAAAAGATTTCAAATAAAATTCAGGTCCATTATCAGAACGAATGCCTTTTATTTTGATTTCAAATTGTGTTTCAACAAAATTGATTAAATGTTCCACTTTTGATTGGACCTCGGCTTTGGATTTCAACAAAATTGTCCAAGTATAACGACTGAAATCATCAAGAATGGTTAAAAAATATTTATAACCATGCATAGATTGTTTAGAATAAGGACCTCAAATATCTAAATGGATCAACTCAAAAATTTTGGATGCTTTGGTCAAGCTAGGTAAATAAGATAATATTATTTGCTTAGCTAAATGACAAACATCACATATTTCATCAACATGTCTTGAAATAAAAGGATAAGTTTGACACAAAATATTCAATCTGTTTTCAAAAAGATATCCTAATCTAAAATGCCAAAGATTGGAGGTTGTGATGAGAGTGGCAGTAGTGTTGTTAATAACGACATTGTTGGATGGTAAGAGAGTGCTCATCTTACTATCTGCTAAGTAATAGAGTTCTTTCCGTAATTTAGCTAAACCAATCATCCTCAATTAGTTCACCTCCTGGATTTTGCAAAAATCAAAGGCAAATGTGAGTGAATAACAAAGAGTAGAAACTAATTTGAAAATGGAAATTAAGTTAAAATGAAAAAAAGGCACATAAAGAACATTATGAAGGACAAACATGGTAATAACTCAATAGTCCCAGAGTGATGTGTAGTGACAGTGGTCCTATTAGGAAGATGTATGACAACAAGAACGATAATTGTCCAGTTCTTCCCATATAGTCTTGAGATTAGTAAAATAATTTGTGACATTTTGGGAGCCCTGTTTAAAAGCATATATTTCGTCTTGGAGTTTCGTGATGCGAAGTAGATCACCTTGAGAAAACCATTCCCAAAGATCATTCCAAATATCAGCAGAATGATCGAAATAGATGACACTCTGAGCTATAGATTGAGAATGAGAATTCAGCAGCAATGAGATAATCAAATTGTTACAACGCTCCTATGATGGATATAAGGGATTCTTTATGTTTGGAACAAGAACGCTCCTAGTAATAAAGCCATTTTGTTTTTGGAGATGAGAGGCATTTTGAAGGATCTGGACCAAGAATGATAATTGTTCCCGGTTAGAGGAGATGTGACGCTGATAGATGAGGGACTCTCCTGGGATGAATATAATAAGGTCTATAACTATCACAAGTGAGGATTGCCTCTCACTATCGGTAAAATGGTTTTGATAAGTATCTTGGGCTCTAATATTGACTGGAAAAAATTGATAAACTTGTCCATGAATCAAAATTAGCAATTACCTAATAATTTTTAATTCTTGATAATTTGTAGGCCGAACACCCTCAAGATAGTATCAAGATTTTAAAAAAGGTAAGTTTATAATTATTAGTATGTTGCTCCATTTTATCATTAATATGTTAAAATCATTAAAATAAACTCATTATAATATATAGGTTGTAAGAGAATGTCACAGCGATGAATGTGGCATTCCTGTGGAGAAACAATTTTCTTTTCTTGAGAAATCAGAGGTACACATTTATTTTTGTGTGCACATGATATATAAAGTTGACGAGAGAGATGAAAGGAAAGATGGTATAAAAGAAGTTAATTTAGTGTCTATTAGTGTCAGCTAGTTAGTTTAAGAAATAAGGCATGTTGCCTTTCAATAAGAGGGAGTGATTTCTAGTCTTTTCGTGAAATATAACTAGGAGTTGGGATAGACTTGTATATCTTGAATATTCAGGGATTGTAAAGATTATAATCAGAAATTAGCCATAAATGATAAAAGCAACAAAATTAAAGTTATGCGAACAAAATTAGCTACTATCATTCATATGGAATTAGCTATATCATTCATGATATGGTCGAATATATGCCATTAAAAAGAGCCTACACGATCGGTAGTTTGTACATTAATCACAAATGACTAGGTCATCGCCGCCCGCCTTTGAGGTTCCACTATGAACCTCCTCCTCGTCCTCCTCTTCCTCATCAGGAATGTCCATGACCAAAATAAACTGACCCTGATATAAGTCCTTCCTATTATCAAACTTGTCGTCATTTGTAGGGACTGGTAGAAGTACTCGGCCTGCCTCACAGCCCTGTCAAACCCAAGGTCGTGTTGTTTGATCACGAAACCCTAAAGTTTATACAGGTCCTTCTTGGCTTTCGCTCGAAGTGAGCATTCCTATTCTAGTGCCAAGGTCAGCTTTGCCATCTTTTGCCCAAGGTCGGCCACGTCTTCTCTCAGAACGTCCACTCTACAAGCGACCGTTTTCTCTTTTTCTTGGGCAGCATGGCATTTCTCTTGGAGGAGGTCGTTGTCGGCTTTTAAGCTCTCCACCATTTTCTTTAATTGTAAGATCTTTTCCTTAGAGGCCTCATTCTCCAACCCCAAGGTAGTATTGGCGGTCAATGCAGAATTCAAAGAAGAGGTAGTTTCCGCCAGTTTCGCCTTCAACTTCTTCACGGTCGCCATGTCTTCCTTCAGAAATTCCTCCCCCATAACCCGGCCTAACAAGAGAGCACGGACATTCACCTCCAAAAGCACATTTCTCAGTTCTGCATGAGAGGAGGAAGCAAACTGCTTTATTTCATATTCATTTAGTTCCAGCACCAGACGGTCGACTACCATGGATTTATTGTTTAAGAAATTGAAGGTTGAGGCCATTTCTTGCTCAATGGCTGACTCCTTCAGGCGTTTGGGTGACCATTTAGAGGACGATCAGTCGGAAGTACGCTTGGACTTCTTTTTCTTATCACGAGGCTCAGACGGAGCAGAAGGGGGTACGACAAGAGGCCGAATAGGGGAGCGAACGATAACAGTTATAGGCTCAACCCTTACGAATGTCACCCCTTCTTGAGGAGCTTTTCCCTTGTCAGACGGTTTGGAAGAGGAACCCTTTTGGCCATCGCCACCTTACAACCTAGATGCCAACACATTCTTGAAAACCTAACACAAGGTTGTTCGGGTCTTCACACCAGAAGGTGTTCAGGATATCCCGGGCAAGAATATCCCGTAGAAGTCTATCGAGAACCGATAGTGCCAAGATATCCTCTGCAGACAATTTTGATCAGGGCCAAGACGCAAACCAAGCAGGAGACCTATCCAATATATGGGGAACTTCGGCTCATCCCCGCAAATATATACTCTTGACCCTCATCCCCAAAGGATATTTTAATAAAGGTATCTTTAAAAAAAATTTAGGAGGGAGATTAAGGCTTAAACAAACAATTCCTAGGTTAGTTGACTAGAGATAACCATTACACCTCTCTTCTCGACCAGGTCAGATAATGATGCAGAAAGAGGGAAACAGTGGGAGTGATGGCCAAGGCTGTACACAAAATCTGAAAAGTACGTCCAGCCGTTCGGATGAAGTTGGGTAAGAGTGACATTCAAAGTGCACAACACGTCCATGCAGAAAGTGTCAAAAGGTATGAAAATACAAAAGTTCTTTATAATGCAGGCATACATAAAGAAGAAATTCACTGGCGACGTCTCCCAGCCATGGAATACTAGGTTGGACGGCGTACACCAATGGAAGGAAAACACGTCGTCAAGAATGGAAGGAACTATAAGGTTTTGAAAGCCTAATAAAACCCCAAGGGAGGCGGTTGTTCGGTCAGGAGGGTTGACAATTGGGAGACATTTGGGTATGTGTGTTAAGCTCTGTTAAATTGACAAGCGTGAGGAATTTATTTGAGAAGATACAAAATTTGTCTACAGGTTTTGATGAGTGGTCTCCTTAAATTTTATGAAATACTGACTGACTCTTGATGATCTCAATTACCTTTATCACTTGTTAAACATCTAAACTGTGTTTTCATGTTCAAGAATGGAGATGGAGTTAGTGGATCACAGTTAAAACAAGTTTTGACACACGAGCTTAACCAGATAATCAAGGTTACTGCACAACTCTTTCATTGTTCAGTTTGATAATTTGCTTTATAAAGTTTTGGAAAAAATAATAAGAAAAAAGCTACTTTAAACTATTCTAATTTCAAGCCTATCAACATCTTGGTGAGGATGATGTTCCCAAGTTCACTATGATAGTGATGGCGGCACAGAAAAATGATTCTTCATGGAGGGTTGCGGTTGAGATGGACCCATCAATGACGCATCCCAAGAATTATGATGTTTACCTGTATGGATATACGAGATTGACGGTATGTTTACATATCAGACGATGAGACAAGCTTTATGTTCTGCTGCAGAGGGAAACACCCCATCCAGAGCGTCCAATATTGCATAAGAATATCAAGAATTGCATGTTCTTCTACTGAGGTCCCTTCTCCAAGTTTTCTTCCACTTTTGTTCATGGCTCTTCTGGAGTATGGCCATCAACGAGTATGGCCAACAAGTAACCAAACTGACAAATTCCCAGGTCTCCTAGTAACCAAATTGACAGTTAGTGGATCACAGTTAAAACAAGTTTTGACACACGAGCTTAACCAGATAATTAAGGTTACTGCACAACTCTTTCATTGTTCAGTTTGATAATTTGCTTTATAAAGTTTTGGAAAAAATAATAAGAAAAAAGCTATTTTAAACTATTCTAATTTCAAGGCTATCAACGTCTTGGTGAGGATGATATTCCCAAGTTCACTATGATAGTGATGGTGGCACAGAAAAATGATTCTTCAAGGAGGGTTGCGGTTGAGATGGACCCATCAATTACGCATCCCAGGAATTATGATGTTTACCTGTATGGATATACGGGATTGAAGGTATGTTTACATATCAGACGATGAGACAAGCTTTATGTTCTGCTGCAGAGGGAAACACCCCATCCAGAGCATCCAATATTGCATAAGAATATCAAGAATTCATGTTATTCTGTTGAGGTCCCTTCTCCAAGTTTTCTCCCACTTTTGTTCATGGCTCTTCTGAAGTATGGCCATCAACAAGTATGGCTAACAAGTAACCAAACTGACAAATGCCTAGGTCTCCAAATAACCAAATTGACAAATGCCTAGGTCTCCAAGTAACCAAATTGACAGTTAGTGGATCATAGTTAAAACAAGTTTTGACACACGAGCTTAACAAGATAATCAAGGTTACTGCACAACTCTTTCACTGTTCAGTTTGATAATATGCTTTATAAAGTTTTGGAAAAAATAATAAGAAAGAAGCTACTTTAAACTATTCTAATTTCAAGGCTATCAACGTCTTGGTGAGGATGATGTTCCCAAGTTCACTATGATAGTGATGGTGGCACAGAAAAATGATTCTTCAGGGAGGGTTGCGGTTGAGATGGACCCATCAATTACGCATCCCAGGAATTATGATGTTTACCTGTATGGATATACGGGATTGAAGGTATGTTTACATATCAGATGATGAGACAAGCTTTATGTTCTGTTGCAGAGGGAAACACCCTATCCAGAGCGTCTAATATTGCATAAGAATATCAAGAATTGCATGTTCTTCTGTTGAGGTCCCTTCTCCAAGTTTTCTCCCACTTTTGTTCATGGCTCTTCTGGAGTATGACCATCAATGAGTATGGCCAACAAGTAACCAAACTGACAAATGTCCAAGTCTTCAAGTAACCAAATTGATAGATGTCCAGACCGACAACACCACTTATCAAGCTCCTTATACTTCAACAACTACTCAAGCTTGAGAGGCTTGTGTACTATACAACCATCAAGGAGTATGGCCGACAAGTAACCAAATTGATAAGTGCCTAGATCCTCAAGAACCTAGACCGACAAGTGTACAAACAGACAGGTACCCAGACAACACCAACGAACCAACATCCCCACTCCTCTTGCATTGGGAACGAGGATCTCACATCTGACAAAGAAACAATCATCCCCTTGACACAGTGCAGAACAATCATCATATCTCTGATAGAAGAGGTTATATGTCTTCCTCATGGTATGGGACAAAAGGGGGAGTGACCATGCATAAGAGTATAAGTAAGGAACAATGAGCAGAGCAAAGGGACTTTTTTGGAAAATCTAACCTTAACTGATATTATGTACTTCTGATAATCAAGAACACCAGTGAGAGATAGAAGAGTATTTTTTACAAGAATATTCCCTTCACCCCGGCAACCGAAGAATAAGGATTGGTAGAGAGAACAACACAATTGACACCTCGAAGTTTTGTTCTCAGCCAAAAGGCTCCGCAATAATATTTATTGTTCTTGGCCCTCAGGCTCTATAAGAACAATTGGTGCCCACTGTGAGGCCGAGAGGTACGTAGACTAAACTTCAATCTGTGACGCATGAGACAGAGGTAGTCTAGTGCACGAGGGGAAGCCGTAGGCATCCCTTCGTAGACCGAATTATGGAGGTCGAGCTCCCTTTCCTTTGGAAGGGATTGACCATCGAGCCCTACGATTGTACGACCAACCCGAACGAGCATGTTAGTATCTTCTCCACTCAAATGAGTCTCTATACCGATCACGATGCGATTTTTTGCCGCGTCTTCCCCACGTCCTTGAAAGGGGCAGCTTTGAGCTGGTTCTTCAGTCTGACACTCTCCCAACCGAGGGCTGAAATGATCTAACAAGTCCTCATCCAAAACGTCAATATGTTTGTGTGGACAGCAGGAGATATTCTGGGAGTTGACCCTGAGGTCATGTCTCATGACTCTCAGTGTACAAAGATGCAAAACTTGTAACCCAAAAGAAAAGAAAACAAGGGGAGGAAAAGAGAGAAGCAGCGAAGAAGGAAGTAGCCAAGTTGATGGCTACAAACTTCATCAAATGGCGAAGTCTAGGATTTCTGAGGGCTCGCCTAACATGTCCGAGGAGGCATCCGGTAGTGGCCAAGACGAGTCCTTTGATCGGCCCAACATGGTCGGCATGCTTCCGTCCGAGCTTGCCGAGAACAACTTACCTCGTTGTCGTGGATATGAATGGGTGAGTTCTTTGATGACCAAACGGTTTTCTAGATATAGGTGGTCATCCATGGTGAATAAGTATGTTGTCGTTGTGCCCATGTTTACCTTAGGGAAGACGAGTACATACCTATTTGCTGAGCGTTGCACCCTGATAGATAACGTGTGTCATGGCCGAGAGGGTCACGACCATAACTTCATCTATATCTATCCTTGCATGTTTACAGACTCAAACATTTGTCTTCCTTTCAATGAATTTACTATGGGCGTTTTGTGCACCTTGAATGTGGCGCCCACACAGTTACATCCTAATTCTTGGGCGTCACTTCAAGCATTTCAGCTACTTGCCAAGATGTTCTGTCTTCGTCCTTCTCCCCATGTTTTCCTATCTTATTATAGTGCTCGCCCAACCAGTCCTATCAAATGGGTATCTTTAGTCAGTCAGTCGCACAATATTCCTTTTATCCCCTTCTCCTCGTTTATAAATATTTCAAAAACTCTTTTTTTAAAATAATCGTAACTTCTGTCGATAGGCATCATTTTTTTAATGGGAAAAATCCTAAGTTTTCTTTATACTGGACCCGGGATCCCGTTCACTATCTGTCTTGGCCGAGGTCTCCAACGACCGAGGATGACAAGAAGAGAAGAGGAAGCATAAAGACAAGAAGGAGAAGTCGAAGGAAGACAAAAAAAGCAAAGAGAAGAAGGTTTCCTCTTCCCAGCCTTCTACAAAAAGGTCTCGGCAGAGTGTCCCTAAGATAAGTAAAGATGTCGTGGAGACCGACAAGGGCTTGATTGATTCTCTATTCGCTACCAACCTCAGTTTTGCAAAGGACACAAGTGTGTCCCTTTCTACTGCTGAGAAGAAAGCCTTAAGTGGGAGTTCCACAGTGGACTTGGTGAACATCTGCTTCGAGATGCATAGCTGGACCTTGGCTATGACCAAGGTTATTCGTGCCCACATGTTAAAAGGTGGTGTGGCCGAATTAGCTAAGATCAAAGAGGAGTTGTCGGTCTCCACCCATTCCCTGAAGGAGGCTTGTGACGCCAATGTCGCCTTGGGCGAAACATTGAGGACTGCTGAGCTGAATTTGAAAAAAGCTGAGCAAGAAAGGGATGCCCTGAGAGCTTACTCTGAAGGAATAAAGAAGACAAATGAAAAGCTTTCAGCGGATGTCCGTGAACTCGAGCAGTCCCTCTCTGAAGCTACATTGCACGATCTCTCATCTCACTAATGATGTCTAGGTTGACCGCCAAGCTCTCGCTATTGAGATTCATGTCTTCCATCTCCCTTCGTATGGTAGGCTCTCCTACTTCTACCAGTATCATGGCGTCCATCCCGTATGCCATACTATAGAGTGTTTCCTTCATGCTAGTTTGCAGTGTGCATCGGTACGCCCATAGTACTTCTAGTAACTCCTCCGGCCATCTACCTTTGGCAATCCACAACCTTTTTTTCAATTCATTTAGAATAACTGTGTTGGCAGCCTCTACCTGCCCATTGGTTTGGGGATGTTCCACCGAACTAGTGACATGACGAATCCCAAGTCCTTCATAAAAGGTGATCAACGTTCGATCTATGAATTGTTGTCGTTGTCACTCATAATTGTGAGGTATGCCAAACCTATAGATAATGCTCTTTCAGACGAAGTTTTGCATTTTTCGAGCAGTGATGGCCGCTAAGGGCTCGACCTCAATCCATTTCGTGAAATAATCCACTCCTACCAAAAGAAATCAACATTGACCTTTTCCCGGAGGAAAGGGTCCTATAATGTCCATCCCCCACATGGTGAAGGCCATGGGGGGTAATGTTGTGCAACATTTTTGGCTTACTATGCATCACACTACCAAATTCTTGGAATCTTTCACTTTTTAATATATTCAGCGTAGTCTGTTTGCATGGTCGGCCAATAGTATCCGGCCCTAAGCACCCTAGTCATCATGCTTCTCGCTCTAGAAATAAGACCGCATACTCATTCGTGGAGCGCCTCCATGATGTATCGGCTTGCGTGTTAGTAATGCACTTTAATAATGATCTCGAGTATCCCCTCCTATACAGATATGTGCCTACCATCGTAAACCGGGCACTCTTCGCCTTGATCATCTGCTCATCACCTTCCTTACAGCTACCTGTGAGGAGATAACTGTGTATGGACTTATACCATGGTTCCTCTGAAGTGACAGGACAACAATCTGCTTCCGTCATACTAATGCTTGGTACCTCAACGAGTTTCCTAACAATAGATCGATGATGACTCATTTTTTTGGTGCTGGCCAATTTGGACAATAGGTCAACCCAAACATTGCGCTCCCTTTTAATGTGTTCTATTTCCGTAGATGAGAAACCGCTCAACAATGTCTACACCTTGTGGTAGTACTTAAGCAATATTGGGTCTTTGACTTGAAATTCTCCTGTGATATGACCCACTGTTAATTGTGAATCGCTCCTGCATATAATGTCCGAGGCTCTCATATCACGAGCAAGTTCCAATCCGGCTATCAAAGCTTCGTACTCCACCTGATTATTGGAGGTTTTAAAACCGAATCTTAAGGAATGCTCAACAAAGAGGTCTCCTGGTCCCTCGAGTGCCACACCTGCTCCGACACCTTTGGCGTTCGAGGACCCATCCACATACAATACCCAACTGGGGTGATTCGCCATGGATTCATTTCCCATCTCAACTATAAAGTCAGCTGAAGCTTGTGCCTTAATCGATCCTCTAGGTTCATACTTGATACCATATTTAGACAGCTCTACAGACCATCCTATCATATGCCCAGCCAAATCTAGTTTAGAAAGAATTTTGGCTATTGGGTAATCGATTTTAACGACAATCTCATAATTCTGGAAATATGCTCGCAACTTTCTTATTGTCATTACCAGGGCCAGCACCACCTTTTCGATTGTCTGATACCTCGTCTCTGTATCTTGTAGCGTCTTGCTAACAAAATATATCGACCTCTGTTTGCCCTGTACTTCCTGAATCAACACCGAGCTCACGGTTTCCTTAGAGACCAATAAGTATATTAAAATGGGTTGTTTGAGGACAGGCTTCTGTATAACAGGTGGGCTACTTAAGAATTCCTTTAGTTGAACAAAAGCTGATGCCTTCCTTAATAGGCCGAGTATTGGCCTGACCTTCTCGGCCATTCGCGGCATAAATCGTAACAATGCTACCACTCTTCCCATCAGGCGCTGCACCTCCTTCACATTCCAGGGACTTTGCATTTCCATTATAGCTTGACATTTGTCGAGGTTCGCCTCGATCCCCCTATGGGTCAACATGAATCCTAGGAATTTTCCACCTTCCACCCCCGAACACACATTTCTCCGAGTTCAACCGCATTCCGACCGCCCTTAAGGCCTCAAATACTTGCGCTAAATCTTGGAGATGTTGGTTGCATGAGGTAGACTTAACCACTATATCATCCACATATACTTCGACACTTCCTCCTATTAGCCCCCTTAATACCTTGTCCATGAGTCTTAGATACGTAGCGCCCGCATTTTTTAACCCGAAAGGCATGACCTCATACATATAATTGGCCTCATCTGTCATGAAAGCGGTCTTGGCTCTGTCATGCGAATGCATGCTGATCTAATTATAGCCTGAGAAGACATCTAAGAAGCTCATGAACTTGTACCCTGCAGCTCCATCCACCAGGCGGTCGATGCTTAGCAAAGGGTAAGCATCTTTGGGGCATGCCTTGTTTAAATCGGTATAATCCGTGCACATCCTCAACTTTCCGTTCGATTTCTTCGCCAAGATCATGTTGGCCAACCATGTAGTGTAATGTGCCTCCTTAATAAATCCTACGCGCAACAATTTTTCTGTTTCTTGCTTGGCTGCTATCATCTTCTCTTCGCCCAACTTTCTCTTCTTTTAAGCCACCGGCTTCGCATCCTTAAAGGTCAACAACTTGTGCACAATAATGCCTGGATCTACACCCGACATGTCTGCGGTGGTCCGTGCGAACGTGGTAACATTCTGTTGCAGCATTTGGGTAATATGTTGGGCATCTTCCTCTGCCAAGGAGGTTCCTACTCGTATAGTCTTCGCCTCCCCAACAAGTAGTATCAATCGGGTTTCCTCTCATGGTTCAACCTAAACCTCCTCTAAGCGTGGATCCAAATTGGTAATTGCCACAACATGGCTTCGCTTTGTCCTCCTTTCTGCTCGTTCTTCTAAAGCTTGATAGGAAGGCTCTACCCTCAAGCTCGCCACATAACACTCTCTGGCCGTCCTCTGGCTACATGGATGGTAACAATGTCCCCTGTCGAAGACGGAAACTTCATGGCCAAATGAGGCGTGGATACTATTGCCCCAAGCACATTCAGGGATGGTCTGCCAAGGAGGACATTGTATGAAGTGGTGGCATCTACTATCAGATAACTTATCTTGATGGTTTTAGAAAGCTGTCTTTCTCCCCCAAACTTAGTATACAAGTCCACGTATCCCCTGATGTCCACTCGCTCCCAGAGAAACCAACGATCTGGTCTTCAAAGGGTTATATGTCGCTCTCCAAGATCTACAATTTCTTAAAAGTTTTCCAATACAAAATATCTACTGAGCTTCCTTGATTAACCAATGTCTTCATGACTGCAAAGTTTTCAATTTCCATTGTGATTACTATTGGATTGTCTTGTAACGGGTCCAAACCCTTAAAGTCCGCATCAGTAAATGTGATGGGTGGCATATTCTGACGAATGGGTCTTGATATGGTGTTGACGGCTTGAACTATCCTCAAGTGTCTTTTTCGTGCTGTCACCGACGATCCTCCGCCCACGAATCCTCCTGCTATAGCATTTATTACTCCTCTCACATTCGGGTCATGGCTTACTTTTGGTGGCGTCTGACATCGGGGGGTGTTCTCGCCCTCTCTCCCGTTTTCTGCTTTGGATCTTCACGCCCTTCCCTTCTTCTTTTGAGGGTTCGTTGCCTTATTCTCGCCCCCTCTTGCGATCCTTTAACGAATTGTCTCAAGTGACCAACCTGGATCAACTCCTCAATCTTGTCTTTCAATGCAAGGCACTCCTCCGTGCTATGTTCGTAATTCTGGTAGAAGCGATAGTGTTTGGAGGTGTCGAAATTTCGAGGGGTTGCTACCCTCTTGGGAGTAGGTAAGAAGTCCGCACTGAGGGCTTCCTCCAGTATCCGACCCCTATTAGCATTGAGTGGGGTGTAGTTCGAGAACCTTGGTGTTCTAACCTCTTTCTGCCTTGGAGGCAAGGGCGGGAAAGGAGGTCTTTCCCTGGCCTGTACCTTCTCGCCATGGGGTTCCTCCTTAATTTGTCCGCCAAAATCTCTCAACTCTTCCAGACGCATAAACTTAGCTGCCCTAACCCTCATCTCATTCATATTGAGGGCTGGCATTTTGCATAAGCTGTCTGCGAAAGGTCCCGATCGAAGAGTTGTGACCATGTGATGAAGGGTCACCTCAGAGTTGAGGTTTCGAATTTGTAGTGCTACTTGATTGAATTTGTCCATGAATGCCTGGAGGGACTCATTTCGTCCTTGCCTGATGTTAACGAGGGTGATAGAAGTCAGATGATGGGGTCTGCTAGTGGCGAATTGTGTGGTAAACATATTGACTAAGGTCTTGAAGGAGTCAACTGAGTAAGGAGGGAGCTTGGTAAACCAACTCAGCGCCATGCCCTTCAAGCTGTTGGGAAATACTCGGCACATGATTGCCTCACTAGTAGTGAACAATCCTATGTCGGTGATGTATACATCAATGTGCTCATCTAGGTTAGTAGTGCCATCATATCAGTTTATGATTATCCCTCTCACCTGTCTGATAGGATACCTCATCTTCCTTTTCCGGGTTGGTTGTGTTCACCTTCAACCGTCCAGATATCGTTATCACCTTAGTCTTGTCTGCCTTTTCTGCCAATAACTTCTTCCTCATCTCTTCGTTCTCCTACTTAAGCGCTCGCAGGTCCTGTTCATTATGCTGCTTTAGCAAGCGAAGCTCATCCTCATTCTTCTGCGTCATTGCACGGATTTCTTCTTCCCCTTTTTGCTTTATGTCGGCCATTTCTTGCTGCAAGGATAACAATAGGGTCATCAGGTCCACTCCGACCATCGCTCCTCCTGATTCTGCTCGTTAACCTGATTGCAGGTCGGTACCATTCAAACCTTCTGTGACACTCTTCGGGCCTCACGGTGGGTGTCAATTATTCTTACACAGGGTTAGCGGACCCTCAGATACAACCTAATTTATCTGAATAGGTTCAACCCACACTTCAAAGATGCTCTCGCCTGACGTTCTTATCCTTTTGACTAGTTCCTTGTCCGTGCAATATTCGCCTGAATTCGCCAACTGCTCGCCCAAGCCACAGCGGGGGGTGCACCTGCGATTTCACTCCGATGCTCAAGTTAGTACTTAGTTATCGAAACAAAACAGTTTGTTCACTTGATTTTTACACTTATCTTTAACCTTTGTTACTCACTTATTTATAGGATTCGAGTTTGACTTAAGATTCAAGTTATGTCAACTTTTTGCAGACTGTCGTAACAGAGATTGCGTACACGCATCGAGATTGCGTACACGCATCAACTTAACTTGTTATTCTGTGACGGAGGGGTTGTTAGTCAAGGGCGACTAGTGGTCGTCCCTCCAAGTAGTACAATCACTATTTATACTTTAATTTCCTAATTACCATCATTTATATTTTAATTCCTTAACTATCATAGTCTAGACTTCAATTTGCTAATTAACAGTAATTATTGATAATTTGGTTTTCATAACCTAAATATTTTATTTTTATTAATACTTATTTTTATATTTTTTAACAAATTAAAAAGATAAAATTTAATTCAGATACAAATATTATCATTTATTATAATTTTTTCTTTTAATTTGAGTTTTATTATAAAAATATAGTTACAAAAATTATTATTTATTAGTATACCATCTCATTCACCACCATTTTGTATTCAAAACTTTCCTTTTCTATCCGGCGCGTGAACTTGGTTTGTCATTTCCAATGGCTGGTATTTTCTAAAAGTTATAAGACTTTTCTTGTTCAAACATTAAAGTTTAAAACCTATAAAGATCAGAATGCATCAAAAGTTGTACTCTATAAAAGAAAAAGATAATTATTTCACTCTTCATCACTTACACTTACGTACTTGTACTACCAATTTTATAGTTAATGAAATTCTCAGTGTTTTTTTATAGGACTGTGAAATATACCATTTTTTACTAATGGATTCCAACCAATACCGCAATATCTATCTGTTTTTTTAGACACAATTGTTAAGCACAGTTACTTTATTTTTATTTACGTGGTGGTTGTTTTTTCAATTCAAATTCAATACAGATTCATCTCATTCATAGATTTGATGTTTGAAGTTTGAACACTCACACTCCTTTTACAGACATTCAAAAGCTCACTCATTGTTGACTAAATAATCTGTTGTATAAGCACTACACAAACCTGAAAGTTGTTTACGTCGTTGTAAATTTGAATTATGTATAAATTTGAATTAGTTATAAACAAGGACAGAATAATGTGTTGCTTTGGCTGTTACTGTTGAAACAAAATGAAATCGAAAAGGCAAATAGTATTTCTCAAAACATTAAATAAAATTTTCTCTGTTGATAATTTGGAATCATTATCTATCAATGTAAGCAAGAGCTAATTCTTAGCCAACTTTTCTCAAAGTTTTTCTTTTTTTTACCAATGTTATTAAACTATCTTTCAGTGAACACATATTTTTCTATTAAAATTTGTAGTGATTATTGTTCGAGTCCGAAGAGTTGTGCTTCAATCAAGGCACTAGTATTATATAATAATAATTTTGTATTAGTTGTAATTGAAATGTAACAAATTTGAATTATATTATCCAAACAAATATTTAAAAGTTAATATAATTTTGAATGAAAAAAATTCAAATTTCTTAAAAAGTTGTAAATTTTTTTATTCAAATAAAGATAAAAGAACTTAAAATTCTATAAATTTGTGACAATAATTTGATTATTTAAAATAAGTTAATTTTCAATTCTATACTTAAAAGATAAAACATTTTAAATTATCGTATTCTTTCCTCTCTTAAATCTACATATCTGTCATTTCTTAGCTTGAAGTCAAGATACTATCTATTAAATATTGTTTTGTTAACTTATGTGAGTTTCTTTCGACTTAATGTTAGTTATAGTTCATTTTCAGCTATTAATGATATAGATTAGTGTTGTTTTTTAGCTTAAATTATAGTCTGATTTGTTTTATCAATATCAAGAGTGATCTTTGATTAGTGTCAAACATAATTTATTTTAGCATCAAATTAGCTTAAATAGGATAAAAATCATGAGTGTCATATAAAAGTTTCAATAATAAGTTAGAAATGGTTGTTGTTATAATAAGTATTTAGGTTTTTCAAATTATCATGATTTTATTTGTAACGTATTAACATATATAAATATAATTATTTATTTATTTATTTTAACCGTATTAGATAACATCTATAATTCTATTAAATATTATTAATTTATTACTATAAATAACAAGAAGTAGTTATTATTTGAAATTTAAAATATACTAACTTTTTTTTCTAACCAATTTTGTTACCTGGTATTATATAAAATTTTATTTTTATTTTTATTTTTAAATAAAAATATTTATAAGCGTATAAACACTACATAGTTTGATACGTATCATTGTTTGATACGCGCGTGTCCAAACTTGATAGATTGTTACCATATTAGAATACCAAAATCACTTGTTGAACAAATATATTAGTATCAAGCGGTTTGATAAAAATTTGTTTAGTCCAACCTTTACCTAAAGTTGTATGCAAATAAATAACACTAAAACTTGATAAAAGTCCAAAGTCTTATTGACCTTCTGTGAAGTAAAAAAAAGAGTTTGAATAAGGAGAGAGTGCCTAAATAAATGTTAAGATAGTATTAGTCTGCTTTTATCAAATGAATGTAAAATTGTTACTAAATAAAACCAGCTGCTTCAATATATGGAAGGGAGAGTGCCAGAATGATATACTCTACAGTACTGCGTGATGCATTTCCACAAGTTCAGAAACAAAAGTTCTACATCTCTACTAAAAGAGCAAGAATTAATCTAGGCTCATCAAATAATGCTTGGAATATTTGATTTCTAATCAATATTGTATATTACTTGACAAAAAGACTTGTGACCTTCTAATATAGACATAGCGTTAGCTGAAACATTTACATGCTGATATAAAAGTATGAAACACCATCTAACTTACTGAGACCGGTGCCTTGGATTTAGCTGTTGTGAGGATGACCCTCTATCGGGTTGACACTACAAGAAAGTGAAATTTAGGGAATCAGAAGGGCTGACAAAATATATACAGAAGGCATTTCTAAGATAAACCAGCCAAGAAAATGTAAAACAATTTTGTATTTTCCTCTTTCTAAGAAGAGACATACAAAAGCAGTACCATTACCACAGATGAATAACGTAGCCAAGATTCATTACCAGGTCATGTCACACAATTTCAGATTTCTTTAACTTCAGGAATCATACAGGTGCTGAAAATTTTAACATCGAAATGTTTCAATTATAACTTTTCTCCTTTTCTTTCCATTTTTGATAGAGTCCAACGATGTTAGTTAACCATAAAACTGACCCCACATAAATCTTGCTTGGTTAGCGGTTCTTATCGTTCATTCCATACTAATCATTGATGCACAAATCACAAACTATAGGGAGTAATAAATGACTAGATAGTCGTTTAGCCCCTAAAATATTAAGAGCCAGCCAGCCATTTTAGTTCTTGAAAAAACTGAAATTGCTCATGATGTCCCAGAAAGATAAATTTGTCAGTCATTTTCATCCCTACTTCACCTTATGCCAGTTAACACTAACGGAAATACGTGTGATACACCAAGCGCCAAGTTGGATTCACATGTGGCTTTCAAACAACATCATGTGAAATTAAAAAAGGTAGCAGATCATTCATGAGATTCACCAAGAAATGTGAAAACTTTGTCCACATTGCCTAGCTTGGAGAGAAAGCTGAATACTTCGAAGGTCCTCTCTAAACCATTCTCTTAACTTCTAGTTTCTCACAATGTTTTTTATTTATTTCACTGCTTCCTTTGTATCGAAATTTAAAAGTCTCCATTACAAAGAGCTTCGGGTTTCATTGACCAGAAGGAAGAAGCAAATCGAATGGTATGTGTGAAATGGGTAAAGGAGTACAGGCAGAAGTAGGAAGCTGCGTTGTTCAATATGTGCATCAAATATGGCACTTAACATGTGCTAAGTGGTGCTAGTTAAAAGACGAACCCAAGTGACAAACACATTGATCTTTCAAGGACCTCAAGAGCATTTTCAGTCTTTCAAGGACTAAAAGAACGAGTTCCTTACCTTTTAGGGACAAAAATTACTATTTACTCAACAGTAAATATATAGTAGAGTCCATACCATCTCATGTATCCTTTGTGGGGCCATGTAACAGGGATCATGGATGGGTGCAATTGAGTTCAACTGTCCCTAAATAAAGTTCCAACCCAAAACCAGATGTTATAAATCTAAAGCCCCAAACTACTGAAAATATTAGAAAAAACCAAAGACTAGTCATTATACATTACCCGGTCTTGGGTGCCATGCTGGTTGCTATAATAATCATTACGAATAGCAGCTACTGAATTCAATTGGTGGCACTTCAACAAATTAAGGAGAGCAAATTATTCTTTGAAGTAACAGGAAGCAGATTACAACTGGGTAACTGCTACTATCACATTGAATTTCAAATTTCTAAATTTTAGGGACCAACTACCATTCCCAAATCAATCCGCTGAGTAGCAAAATAGCCATCCAGATTCTGAGACCTGGAGTTCAGCCTACCCTGTAACAGAGTTTGCCAAAAGGGCCAAATTTTCAGAATCCACACACTCTTTTGTTTGTCACAATGCACGCAGTAGAAATGGGAAAATGCCATACCGTCTCTTGAATGCTCTGCTGTGATGCATATGAACAAGGAAGACGAGCTGCTTGTGCATTGGGGTTTTCCTATAACAAATACAGACCATAAGATATTTTTCTATGAATGAAATATCACAATCAGTAATGAATCTGACATGTACTTCAGACAAAAAGCACCAACCAGTTGCTGCCAGCTAGAATCAACTCCCATAGCAATGATCTCTGGTTCAACGCTTACCTATTAAGCATCACTACATAAGAGGGGCACACAAAAGGCTATCTGATGTTATGAAACGGAGTCTGCAACATTAGCATTATGGCTGACACGACAAAACTAACCTTTCTTTTTCTAAGGGCACTATCCTTTTTGTTAGTATGATCAGCAGCATTACTCAGATTCACCTCTTGAGAACCAAAACATGGAAGGTTCGGTTCTCTGACACTCTGAATTGAACCATTCAGGCTCTCACACTTTCTCAAAGCTTCTTCCAATGCCTTTACAGCGGCAATGTAAGTCTCGTATGATAAAGACCCTTCATCACCCACTTCAAAAGCTCGTTGACATAAACTATTATAGCGCTCAGCCCTAGAGCCAGAGACAACCACATCAGCAATAGACAGATCTCTTTCTGTCTGTCTGCTCTTGGCATCTTTTGTCCAGCGTTTTAATATATACCGAGGTGGGATGCTATGCACACCAGAAATCTGTAACACAATCATTACATGCCTACAAAGATAGCCATTGAACTCAAATGAATAGCAAGAGCATGATGCTTCTGAAGTCGATTCATTCCACGTCACAACAAAACCTTGATTGTCCTCAAAATCCTGAACCTTAAACATTTTCATTGCCCCATCTTCGCTCTCTTTCCTTGGATGACAAGCAACAGCTCCCAAAACCTCACTCTGGAACTTCTTAAACACTGCATTAGTGTACAACTCCACCATTTGTTTCCCAAAAGGTGATGGGGACTTCAACGCTGGCTGTCTGCACAGCGTTTCAAAATCCGCCTTGGCTTCCTCCTCACACTTATCCCTCAACACCACTCTGTACTGCTCCAGAAACTCTTTCAGAGTAGTTTTCCTCTGCACATGCTTATCAAACAGACAGTTCATGGCTTCTGGTCTCTGCACAGTCGACATTCCTGCTAAAACCCTGCCATTCATAAAAGCAGGCACCCACTGTTTCCTATCCTCATAAATCTCACACAACCAACTCTCATCACCCATGTCAAACCTCTCAACCATCTCCCCCCACCTCTTCTCAAACTGCTCCTTTGTCCTAGACTTCAAAACACACTCACTAAACCCACTCATAAACTCCCCACCATGCCGATGCATCCACCGACCTAGCTTCTCTGGAACCTTACTAAACACATGCCACAGACAAAAGCAATGAAAAGACTCAGGAACCACTTGAGCAACCGCTCTCTTGAGCACTTCATCACAGTCAGTGAGCATCACCTTGGGAGCACGTCCCCCCATTGCCCTCAACCAATTCCTCATCAGCCACACAAACGCGGATTCAGACCCATCACACACAAAGGCCAATCCCAGCAACAAAAACTGAAAATGGTGGTTCACACCAACCAACGGAACAAAGGGCAATCTACACTCGTTTTTAAGGTGAGTGCTGTCCAAAAGCACCACATCGCTAAAGTATCTATAATCAAGCCTAGCCTTAGCATCCACCCAGAAAACACTCCTCAACCGCTGTTCCTCGTTAATATCGACCGCGAAAAAGAAATTAGGGTTTTCGTTTTGCATAGACATGAGGATGTTAAGCAAAAATTGAAGGTCCCCTTGGACGAAAGCTAAGTGCTGCAGTGTTTTTTTAACCTTGGGTTTCCTTGAGGGACTTGCGTTGTTGGTATCATTTTTATTGGGTTTAGGGTTACTGTGAATGGGGAAAATTTGGTGGTTATGGTGTTTGATGAAAGAAGAGATGACCCATCTACCGTGGGGTGTTCGTTTCACGTGCATAGAGGCCTTGCAATCGGTTTTGGCCTGGGCCGTGGCCCGTTTGGGTTTGTGGGGGCTTGGTGGGGCGCCGTAGCGAGTGCAGGCGAATTTGGCGTCGATGAAGTTACCGGAGATTCGGGATCGCCGGCTGGCTTTGATTATGGCGGAGAAGCCCACTGATTTCGCGTGGGCTTGGTAGTATGCGAAAGCTTCCTCCTTCGAATTAAACTCAGGCCCGGGCCCAGACGCGGGCTCCGGCTCCGGCTCCATTTGAGTCTGCGATTGTGAGATGGGAAGTTTAAGGAAATACAATTGGTGGGAAGAAACCAAAATCTCTTCTTTTCTCTTCCTTTGGTTCTCCCATCACTTAAATAAGCATTCTTTGATTTTGTATCCTTGGAAAAATAAACAAGGATGTTGTGTTCTAAAATGTTCCTTTTTAACCGACTAGATATACAAAATTAAGTTAAAATGTACAAAGTCCTTGAAAAATGTTCTGAACATTTTTTTCTCTAAGTACATTGTTGAAAAGCAAAAACTGTTCCAAATGTACACTGTATATATGTTCATAAAGCTAAGTACAAGAACAAGTTCAACTTCATTGTACTTGAATACCTACCTAATCATGCAATATCCCTTTCTTGGCATCTCTATGTTGTTGAACAATCAAAACTGAGCCATGAATATCAAAGTCTGAAGAGGCCAAGACATCACCAACTGTTCCCAGTTCTGGACACTCTTCCCAATCACTCATACCAATTGTTAGTGAACTCTGTCCTCTACCACCTTTTCCTACTATAAACAAAGAATACATGTCCCCTATCTCTTTCAAAGAATCCACTGTTTCTGCTCCATGCCTCACAAACTTCTCCACGTACCCTATTTGGCCTGAAGTCACGTACCTGTTGTAGAAGTCAACCATGAAGGTGTTGTCAATCTCATTCACAGTCTCCTCCCCTGACAGTGACATCAAAATTTCCTTTTCCTCTGACTGTCCACTCTCTATCTGTTCGTTCTGTGATGAAGAACTCAGCAAAAATCTTATGATCGTCAAGTTCACACGTGGACTTCCCGAAATGCGTAGGCTCCATGCAATAGCCTCACGGTCATCAGGGCCACCGAAGAAAAGTGTTGCAACATTTTGTATGCCTTCAGATGCTACTAGTTGTGAGAAGCCAGGTACCCTTGCAAGGCCTCTTTCCACTATGACACCAACTGAACAAGGGGCGTGTCTCAGCACCTTCTGATTGGTGATCCTTATACCCTCTTTTCCACTTTCCAATTTCCCATCAATGCGTTGGTGCTTGTGGAAGGGGAGTAGCACAATTGACACTTGGAGATCTTCTGCTTCATTGCACACATCTTCATACAATGATGGGAAAGAAGACACTGCCCTTCTTTGGTGGACTAGAATCTTTGTTTCTGCAGTGAAGGTATCCAAAGAGTTGTTGATTTCCACCACATCATTGCCCCCATAGTCCTCATCGTCGCTAAGGTCAGCATTTTCTTTCTCGTGGTACAACAGGTTGGACTTGATCTTCTTCACAAGCTCTATTAGGTGCATTAAGTAAGTGGTAGACGGTGATGCTCTCGAGCCATGTATTGCTAGCACTGTGGCAAGTATGGCAGATACCTGACGAGGGTCATATACACAAGCCAGAATTCGGAGCTCGTCTTCCATTTGTTGTGGTTCAATTGCAGTGTGGTTGTTTGCAAACATTTTGTCTTCCCCTCTCACTAGAAAAGCCACAATTATTCCTGATATTATTGTGTTAAGTACTATTGATACCAACAGAACATTGTACGCTTCTGAATCGAAAGTCTGTGAATCAACACAAGAACCATTGAATTAGTTTGCAAATTTGAGACGATTTCAATTCTGATTAATGGATAAAGTCCTTGGCAAAGAGGGAAAGATAGGAAGGTACAACGCATTGAGTTTTTCCATATATCAAATCAACTTACTTGACTTAACTTTTAAGCTTGTTGAATGAAAAGAGCTTCTATAAATTTAAGTTCATGTGTCGATGTTAGATTAATCCATAACCTCAGTTCATTTCATCTTTTAATCCAAACAGGTTATAATTCAACCAAGTCAGGAAATATACTTACAATTACTTGCTTTGCTGCTGCACCAATGAATAGAAGATCGGCATAACCTCTAGTGTTCAATATGAAGCCAAGAAAAATTCCTTCACTTGTGGGGATTTTGAGGTAGCGGGAAACTATAAGGGTTCCCCCAAGCTTGCTTCCAATGCTCAACAATATCAATATGGCCATATTGGCCACACGCTGCAAGCTCCTGAAGACATTTATCAGGTCACACTGCAAGCCTAAGTAGCCAAAATATACTGGAAGCACAAAGTTGTAAATAGAATAACCAAGTTTGTGCAGCAATGTTCTAGCTGTTTTCCCTTCCTTGGGGAACAACAAACCAATGGTGAAACAACTGATAATACTGTTGTAACCCCAAATCTCTATTATCATTGAGCTAGTCAGAAGCAGGAACAGAATGAGTAACAACTCAGGAGCCTTGAGGTACTTCTGGTTTCTATTTCTTGCGTTTAACCAAACTGCCAAGTACCTGTTTATGTAAACCACCACGGCAGTGATTACAAGGCAACCTAAACCAGAAGAAATGTGATTTGGTTTTCTCCAGTTAACAATCACGTTGAAGAGCAACAAGCACCCCATTTCTGTGATCAACGCAGACGATACCGCCATTCGCCCCACGTCTGATGCTGCAAACCTCAACTCTGCTGCCAAACGAATCACCATAGGGGAGCTTGTGTATGACACCACTAGCATGATGATCATAGAAAAATAATATAAAGGGGCATTGTCAATGGTGTTTAGCTCTTGATGCAAGTAAAATGACACAGATAGACCAAAAACACCACCCATTAAGGCACCACCACAGGCTACTAAGCTGACCCTACGCAGATTCCGCATTGCGTAGTGCATATTCATCTCTAACCCAAACAAAAACATGAAATTTATGCGACAGAAGAAGCTCACAACTTCATAGTAATTTATTGAACTAGCCGGAAAAAATGTAGCCTTTATATACTCAACGTGTGACATTGGACCCAGCGCCAACCCAGCCTGTTGAACAACAATGCAACAACAAAAGAGTCAATTTTGATACCAACCCAAAAACAAAATATCATTGTTCAATATTCATTAACAAAATTAAGGTTCTTGGTGATTGATCATTACCAGAATCTGTGCAATTGGTCCAGGTTGACCGACAGTCCTAAACACAACGTTGAATACATGTGACACGACAAGAATGCAGGCCACTTGCATGCCCATTGAGCTTAGGGGGTTAACCAGATCATTGTTACAGAACATGGTGTGAGTGGCATCCATTGTGCTTCAAGTGTTTCTCAAAACTCAAACAATAATTTAAGAAGAATCAGACGTTATAGAAGCAATTGCTATGAGGTTCTATGTTCTGTCAATTTTCTTCTGCAAAAGGGAAAGATGCAATCTTTGTTTCAGATCCTAAATTATTGGTTAAAGACACGTAACACAACACAGGCCCCTTATACTTTAGCTCATGCTAGTACTTATTTATTATTTTTTTCAAAAAATATTTTTCTGGCCACAGTAGTTATTATTATTTATATATCTGATAATATTATTAATTATAATTTTTAATAAAATACTGAATATTTAGTTTGTTATTTGAGAAAATAAAAATAAAAACAGAGAGTGAAAGACAAAATCAGTTTGGTGGTGGTGAGTAAATCTTGGGACTTAGTCAGAGCAGTCGCCTTCCAATTCCCATATCTCTGTCTTGTCATCTGCTGCCGTCTTTTCTCATAACTCCAATCTCTCTCTCTCTCTCTCTCTCTCTCTCTCTCTTTCTTTCAGCTTTGGCGCAAAACCATCAAAAAGTTTTCACCTTTCTTCTCTTCAATTCCTTGCGGTAACAAATAGGTTTTTCAATTCCTTCATTTTTCCATCAGATTCTCTTCTTTGCTTTTTCGTTGTTCGACACTGTAGACTAACCGTAGAGGGTCGATCGATTCTCTTCCTTGGCTTCTACTGCACACACTGTTGTTGTTGCTGTGATTTCACTCTCGTGCAAAATTACTTTTTTTTTTATGGGTTTGAATTTTCGAGGAAATCGATGATCAGAAAGCTGCCAGCTAACTTTATTATATTTCTGAAGGTCTTGGGATTGTTAATGACTAGAATTTTGTCAATTGTCGTTGTTGACTCGTCTTTTCTGGGTTCTCGTGCAGGATCAAGTAACGATTTTTGAGTTTGTTCTTGACCTCTGTCCTCCATGCCTTCGATCATGTCACCCCAGTGGCAAGACAAGGCTGCTGGTTTCCTTTCTTCCTCCGGTACCATTCACTAAATTTCTCTTTCTTATTTACTTTGTTCATATTTGTAGATAAAGTATGAATTCAAAATCAACTTTTGGACAATTTGTACCTGAGATTTTGTGTAAATTAATTCCATAAGCTTATTTTAATTTATGAAAGAAGGTTAATTCGTTTTCTTTACTTTAATTAAGCCTTTCTCTGATTGTTCATATATGAGTTTGGTGTAGGAGTGAAGCTTAAAGAAGCCAAGGAATCAGCTGGAACATTTGTTGGTGAGGTCACCAAGGATACAAAGAGTAATGTGTCTGAAGTGGCTGGACGAGTGGGGTCAATGGTCAAGAGTCGATGGGCACTTCTCCAGCAGCCATCCACGAGACATGCTGTGCAGGATCGCTTGATATCTGCGGCTGCTACAACTGGCACGCTCCTGAGGAGAGGCTTCTCAGGGACAAAGGATAAGGTGGTTGTGGGAAAGTCCAAGGTTGAGGAGGTAATTTTGGTTGAGTACATGATTTTAGATTGTGATTGGTAACTTTTGAGAAAGGGATAAATGATTTTGTTCACAAGTTTTTCAAAACAAGAAACATAATGAGCACAATTTGTAATTTTGGTAAATGTTAAGTATATCAACTTCAAATAAAGACGAAAAAAAGTCTTATCATGGATAAGACTATTGTGGATTATATAATGCTTTCGGTTGGATGTTGGATAACTTTTGGTCTGGTTGTAGATTGTTCTAAGCTGTTATTCTGAACTTGGTATTAATCAAATGGATTTTTGGAATTTTCTTTGTCTTGTTTTTCTCTCTTCTATCTTTTCCTTCTTTAAATATCTTACTTGCTAATCCCATGCCACGATATCATCGGTTTGTTGCTCATAATCTTTACTTTCTTCTTTCTCTGATTTTCCATCATGTTGATTTATTTCAGGTGGCAAAAATTACAGCACAAAAAAGTAAGACTATCTTGACAGATATTGAAAGATGGCAAAAGGTTAAACGACATTGGGCTATCGTAGACCTATTTTTTACCGTATGCGATTTGCATTTATTCATACTGTAATTTTCTTTTGCAGGGAGTTGCAAGCACTGATGGTAAGTTTCTCAAACCACATGACGGAGAAAGAGAGCAGTTTTTCTCATGCATCACAGTCTTTTGTTGGCTATGTAAAATAGGTTCCATTATTCCCACAAGGCATCTTGGGATGAATTCCTTTTTGATGCCTTTTCAGTAACACTTTTGATTGTTAAGACATAGAAGTATAGCATTCTTTGTTTCTGTTTAGCTTTTTACTTCATATTTAAAATTTGCTGCCGGCCTAGTGCCTGCACAATGGTGCTTAATTATTAACTTATCTTGATCCCACCAGTATTTGGAGTTCCAATTGAGGTTACTGTGCAGAGGCAAGATTACTGCAAACCAATTCCTCGGATATTAGCCAATTGTGCAGATTATCTTATAGTTTCAGGTAGCTATTTCTAGAGTAAGACTCCACATCCATGGACCAGATTTTTTTTCATGTTTGGTTTTGATCCAATAGTTATTTTAAAAGCATTTGATCCAATAGTAATTTCATTATTTTTTTAAGCAGGTTTGAACTCTCCATATCTTTTTAAATCTGAAGGGAATAAAAAGGTTATTCACCAGTTGGTTTCTCTATACAACCAAGGTAATTCAACCATTCTTTCACTGATGGGTATGTTTGAGCTTATACTTGGATGATATTATACATGCTACTGTAATTGCATTGCAGATTCTACTGCTTCAGTACCAGAAGGCACAAATCCTGTTGATGTAGCAGCTCTTGTGAAATATTACCTTGCTAGCCTTCCTGAGCCACTTACCACTTTAGAGCTTTATAATGAGATTAGAGGTGCTCGGTCCAGTATATATTCCATGAGAAACATACTCAAGAGGCTTTCCAGTGTAAACTACATGACTCTAGAGTTTATAACAGCACTTCTACTCCGTGTTAGCCAGAAGTCACTTCTCAACAAGGTAGGAAACTTACCTTCAAATCTTATTTTTGATCTTCTAAAGTTTGGTTTTTTATTTTATTGTTTGATCAATAATATTTTTCATGTTGTAATTGGAGCACCCTGTTGTAATATTAAGACAAGAAAGAAAAGAGATAGAATATAAAAAGGATTTATTAGAAAAATTCTCCTCTTGTAATATCATTTCTTCTTTCAATATCGCTACATTCTCCTTTTAATATAAAAGTAGAAGGAAACATCACTGTTTCCTAGGTGCATAACTTGCTTGCTTTGTTCTGATTACCTGCTTTCCTCAGTCCCTGCAATAGTGCTGTGCTGTACTATTATTAGTTTCCCATCACTTGGGTGACCCTAAGAAAATTCATGTAGTCGTTACTTTTTTTTTACTGTATAAAAATTGGATTAGAGTAGCATGCTGAAGATTGTTGATGTTTTCCAGATGGATGCTCGGAGCCTAGCTATGGAAATGGCACCTGTTATTATGTGGCAAAAGGAAAGCAGACCTGAATTTTATCGTCAATATTGGAATCAGATGTCAAAAAGTCCTTCCGAAAAGAGTGTGGATACACAACCTGGTTCATATACTGCCTGGGACATGCTTGCTGGTAAGCAAAATTCTACTAAAACATGTAAATTTTTTAAGATAACCAACTCGACTTCAAATATTATTTACTATTGACTATGGCCAAAAGGTTGGTGATCACGTGGGGCATTACATGAAATCATTCTAGTTTATTAAACAATGGGGATTTTCTAAGTCAAAATGATCTATATGCAAAAATCTTAACTAAACTTAAACTTTTAGCCATGTGAGGGGAAGACCAATAAAACTCCTAATAAGAGGAGTTGATCACATAAAAGATAACTGATTCAATAGGAGTTGGAGTTGAGGAAGACCATTGTAAACCTTAAGGAGGCGGTTCATATGCATGGTCTTCTTTTGTTCATTGGACTTATATTTCTAGGAATCTTTTTTTATTAAGGATAATGAATTTTGAAAATGTTATAAACGTGTTTGGTCAGCCCAAATATTCCCAGAGTGTTAGACAATGTTTCATGGTTATGTTTGAAACTTTCTCACCTTCCTAATCATTTTGGACTCCCACCCCTCCCCATGCAAATGTTTTGTTAGAAAACTATGAAGCCCAGATACTAACATATCCATGTCAGATACTGATACTCCTCGGATACTTCCAGATACGTATCCAAAATGTATCCAAATATTTTTCTTACTTAATTTTTTAAATATTTTCTAAGATACTTCTGGGATACTTTTAGGTAACTCATCTAAAAGGTATCCAATCCTTTTTCATTTGATTTTTAAGGATGTAAGTTAGATACTTCTAAGTAGTATCCAAAAAAGTCAGACTTAAAAGCTCTTGAACAGTCACATTCTTCTTTTATTCTTTGAAGAGTATTATATACTATTTCATTTATTCTTTGAGGAGAACCTAAATTTCTATGAATGGTAGTATTATTTCTTGATGAACTAAATTTAAAAACTATGTTTTTTATAGGTGATTGTAACATATGAGAGAAGGATAGTATCGTTAACATCTGATAGAAATTTAACAATGTTGTTGAATGGTAAACTATTGTGTACAGTCAATAATTTTGTTTAGATGTTTTAATTAATATAGTTAGTAAAAGATGAATTATTATATAGAAAAAAAAAAAAACTTATTTCTTTTGTTATGATAACATGTCTTTTTGTAAACTGGGATGACCGTATTTATGAATTAATGAATTAATAAGAAAGGATCATTGTCTCTTTAACTATCAATATTCTACATCTATATAAAATATTTCATAATTTTTTTAACAAATCCGTGACATATCATATCCTAAATACGAAAAAGTTGTTGTATCTTATCGTATCCATGCTGTGCTAAGATAAATGGATCATCGCATTCTACTCACTAGTTACTGCAGTGTTTTCTAGGAGGGTGCCAAATTCAGTTTAGCAGTTTATTATTTTACTTCTATTGAACTAAACTCCATCTGCAAAAATTAGTGCAGATTATAGACTTATCAGATTAGTACTGATTGGAGATTGCCATTTATTTCTTGTCTCGTGTGCTGCAGATGATGGTGAAGCCATAGATGCATCATCTCCTATTCCTTTGGATGATGGCACGCCAGTAGACTATGGTGCAATTGAAGTTATTCAGTTGCTCGTGGAGCATCATAATGCAATCTTCACAGATGCAAATGAGACAGTCTGGAAATGAATTGTTTTACTCCTCTTCCTGTATTTATTGGCTGACTTGATATATTGGTCTAGGAATATATTTTTTTCCCCAATCTGGTCAAGAAGATCATTATTAACAAGCTACATTTGAAGTTATTCACAGTCATCAAGCTGCAGAAAGATGTTGGATATTACTGGTCCGGTTCTAGTGATAAGAGTATCTGTTTTTGGATTTATTTTGCTTTTAGGGAGTGACATTTTAATTCGTGAGAAATGTTAGTGACACTTATATAACACACTCTTTGTAATACACACTCTATGATTGGTTAAAATTTGTTGAGAACTACTGAAAGAGAATCGTTAAAATGAGTAGTTGGACCCATCAAAATTTGTGAATTCCCATAAAATCCAATCAATTGTAGAGTGTGTTCAAGAGTGTGTTAGAAATTTGTGTTGGTATTCCTCTTCATATATGGGGGTAAAAGTAGCAAACTTATTGTACAGCCATAATTGCAGAAATTATTGTCACTAATGTTCTCTGTTATTGTGGTCTTTTTGCGTGGATTGGTGATATGTGATCGTTGTTTATAGTTTACGTATAGAATCTTGTATTCGTATTTGGTACACTGTAGTTAAATGGATCATATAAATACTGTCCCTGATTGTTGGAATGCTGCGAAAGGGGTGGAGTACGTTTTTTGAGGAGCTGCGGAAGTAAATACCGAGATTTTTCTTTTTTCCTTCCAAACTGGAGATTTATAATTTATTTTTACTCTATGGATCTTAGAATTCAGTGTAACATAAAGTGTCTGATTTTTGGGGGGGCATACCAGAGGATAGTTAAATGCTATTCTGTTTATATTGCAACTGAATTTAAAATGAAAAGATTCTTAAGACTGTTCCATGTCATGTGTGGTATAGACATAGCCTTAAGATAGGTTCTATTTGCTTTTTGTTTGTTTCTGGTCGATAAAATGAAGTATCTACAAAATATAATAAGTATGGGAAACACTGAAATGTGCAAGTATTAAGTTCCTCGACTAATTAGATATTGTGCAGCTTGAGTTTTTCCGTGATTAAATCAAGTAACCTGATATAAGTTCATACACAGGCAAACATCTAGTTTTGACTGTATACCACAAAAGGAAGGCACATGTAAACGAGGAAAACAATTACAGGGCATAGCAGTTAGCACTCCAATCAAAAGATAACATCAGTTCATTGTTCTGTTGAGGTTGGATTGTGTTCAAAGTACTCAAAAATCTCATTTGGGAAGTCCTTAAAGAAGCCATTTGAAGTTGTAATTTGAGAATTTTCCTCCAATCCAAGAGTTGGCACCGACCCAGTCCCAAGCTTCTGGCTGCATACACATTCTGAACATTTCTTCTCCTCGAACCCATCAATAAAATTTGGATCAAAGGACTCTGGAACAAGGTCCTGGTACTCTGGGAATACTGGAAAGTCTATTAGTGGCTCAGGAAGTAGAGGGAAGTTATACCCCGATGAAGACTCAAACGATGGTACTGTGTGAAGTGAGGTGGCCTCAACCTCAACTGCACTGAAGTAATCATTTTCCAACTGTTGATAGTTTGGCTTTATCAAATCTGGAAGGTTGATCATCTCGAACACATCGGTGTTTCCCATGTAGGAAGTAGCGTAAGAAAGGTTTTCCTCCACCTGATTTGAACTGCATGGAGGACCCTGAAACAAGTGTAATAATACAAGGCAAAACCAATGGTTACAAAACATTGAATGTGTGTGATTTCTGACCACTTTAGTAGTAAAGACTCTCCCAAACTTAGGAGGGTCTAATGAAAACGAAAAACAAAATGTTATATTTATGTATTACATTCTTTCTTTAGACAGTGGATAGATACATACCTTATCCACGAGCACTTGAGTAAGAGGAGTTTTTCCCTTGTTTTTCTGCAGCTTTAACGTTGGTGGCTTCTGCAACATCCTCTCCAACCTTTTTCTCCTACTGCTCCAAAAGTTCTTCACATCATTGTCCGTTCTCCCTGGCAAATACGTTGCAATTTTGGCCCACTTGTTCCCAAACTGTGCCTGTAATTCTATCACCACTCTCTCTTCTTCTGCCGTAAACTTGCATCCACTACACATTCCAAACTTTCCTCGTAAAACAAAACAATCAAATTTCGTACTTCATCATGAGTATCCCCTACACCATCCTCATTGTCAAAGTAGCAATCAAATTTACTTTTGATTTTAACAATGGACTTAAAGAGGGGCAAAACCAAGATTTTACATAAGACTTTTGATCGAAAAATGGATCTGATTTTCCTCATAGTTTTCCCTCACAGGGTCAGATTCTATTGTGGGATGGATCATAGGATAAACAAACAGATAACTTTGTTATATACTGAGTCATGCATGGGATAATACAACAAAGAATTCATGCATGCATGCATGCAAAGAAAGAATCAGAAGTAAACTTACGTCTTCAAGTTTGGTCTGAGTTTGTTAACCCATCTAAGGCGGCAAGATTTTCCTGTTCGTGGCAACAAGCCTTTGGATCGAATGGAGCTCCACTCCCTTGGACCATACTTTCTCACATGTCTCTGAAGCACTTCATCTTCCTCTCTACTCCATGGCCCCTTCTTCACATACCCTCTCTCCAACTCTCTTTCCATTTTCAATGCTTCTTCCTCAATCTTCTGCTCCCACCACTCTATATCTTTCAAATGGATATGCAGGCATTTGCTCCTCTGTGCTCACGCTCCTCCCTCCTCATGCACTTCCTCCTTTAAGATTTTTTCTTTTCTCATCTTTCTGACGTGGCATTACCTGATTTCAGATGCCCTTTGGTGGCGTACGTGGACGCCATGCAGAGGATTGCTGCTCCCCCACTTTGCACTTTCGACGGTTTTGACGGTTAGTGGCAACGTGCGCCATTTGTTCCATTTAAGGTTTCTACTTCAAACCGCGCCCAAACACTTCCATCTATGTTTTATTCAGTTCAAAATTTAAATATTTCAAATCAAAATTTAAACTACCACACCATTTATAAATTATAAATTCACCACTAAATGAATCTGCCATGTTTTAAGAATTTTACTATAGTTTAGAGAAGACATTTTTCATATTAGAATAAATTAGTGTTATTGGTTTAATCTCTTTCCTTATTGTTTATGTATTTTTAGTTTAGTTCATGTAAGCATGAATTTTATAAATAAAATACATTAATCTTAATAAAAATTAGAAATACTATATGTATAAATTCAATTAAAAATATATAATATGAAATTAAGAAGATTTTATATGGCAAACTGAAAATGCATCAACAGTCTTAAAATAAATAAAAAAAGTAAAATCAGTTACGTAAAAAAAAACGAAAGCAAAATCAATAAATTTGTACTTATAAACAACTCTATAAACTTTCATGTATAATGACTAAATTGAGATTTTGTGACGCATCGAAATATTAGGAATTTAATATGTATATTACTGTTGATGGTAAGTTTTTTTTATTTTATAATAACTATTTAAAATCATATCTAAAATATTTTTTTATAAGTAATCAATTGTATAAACAATTTTATGAAAATTTTTATTATTATCAATATTTTGCTCCAATTGTCACTTTTTTAAATGTGAATAGAAATAAGAGTGTCTCAAATCTTGAAATCATTACTATATAAAGATATTTGTTTTATTTATTTTTTTAATCAAGATAAAGAAACAGCACCAAATAGATGTTAGAAGCACCATCTAGATTCAGACAAAAAGTGAGAAATTTTATTGATGAAAATTGTAACAACTTGTGTTTTTATATATAAATGTGAGTTAACTTAAAAAGTGTTAATTAAATTTAGTGTATATCTATCGAGTTTGAGATATTTATAAATGCATATATTACAAAATATTTATTTATTATTTGAACAATTTATATATATATATATATATATATATATATATAATTTACTGTAATTGATTGAATGGTCAGTATGCAATAATTTTCAATTATATATCTTCTTTGAATTGTCTTTGGATATTTTAGGCTAAACCCAAAAATCTATAAATATATATTAATTTCATATGATATATTTATCAATTCTTCTCACTTTAATACTCATCTACTTTTTATATTATTTCACATATTAATAAGTATATTAATTTTAATTTTTAAACTTTAATATCTATTTATTTATATATTTTTTTTTGTATTATTCTGTTTATATTTAGAATTATTTAAAGATGTCAAAAGGATTTGAAGTTATCGCTTAAATAAAATATAAAAAAGTTGAAAATGTGAAACTTATAAAAGGACAAATAACAAATGAAACTTAAGGAATAAGAAAAATCATTTTTGATAGAAATCAAACAAAAAGAAAAACATAAATGTATATACATTAAAAAGTATGTAAAATGTGTACGACTAAATAATAATATCATATATATATATATATATATATATATAGTTACAATAGTATAACCCACTTTTGAGTCATTTTATAGTAAAAATTGAATTACAAGTTAACTGTGGAGCAAATTCAATGATGGTGAAACCAAAATGCAGTTGATTTTTCTATGCTAATTTTTTTCAAAAGCATTCTCAATATCTTTCACGAAAAAACAACCATTTAACCTACCTAATTTGCCTTATAGTATAAGCAAAAGTATGATTGATATATGCCTCTAGTTGCCCTAAACCTACTTTTGAAGTATCTAATATTAAATAAATTGTTACTAAATCAATAGAAACATTTACAAATATTTTACTATTTTTAATATTTATTTAATAAAAAGGTAATATTTTAAAAGTGTTTCTAAATTTTTTTAATATTTTTTAATAAAAAAAATAACACTATAAGAATGTTACTTTTTTAATAAAAAATTACTAAAAATCGTTTAAAATACTTTTTTAACAAAGATAATAACATAAAAATATCACTAATATAAATATTTTATAATATTTTAATAAATATTACTAAATTATTAATTTTTTTAATAGAAAAATGTACTAATTGCTTATATTTGTGACGCTCAAAACTTGCATTTTATACTTTTCTTTACCATTTGAACAAAACAAATAAATAAAAAAGTTAAAATTTTATTTAACACACTGAAACTTCAATTGTGTATTATTATTATTATTTTCTTTTTCTCTACGGGATGGTGTATAATTGTACCTGTTAGATGTAAAGGATTAATTAACATTTAAATTATAGAACAAACTTAAAGGATATGTTAGTTCAGAAGCCACCATATGCTAAGCCTCCTATTGATCAGACCACATATGTTAAACCTTCACTGTGATGCTCACAATGCAATTCACTTTGCTCATTAAGAATGCCAGAATCACGTAAAACTCTAGATCATAGATAAAACTACTTTATATTTAAATATATATTTTCTTGGTTGATGAATCATGTTATTAATTAATCTTAATTTATTTAACATACTATCATCAGCTTAAGATTCACTGTGGGAGTACATGGACACAGAAGAAGATAGTGTATCATATATATTAATTGTTTCTGCATGCAATGCATCTAATATAGCATGAATTTTCTTTGAGAGATATATAAGTTGAGGGACATAAATAATTCAGTAGAAATAAATTCAGAAACAGTATATTGTATCACAATAAATTTTAGATATTTTTTTTCACTTGCTTTAAAATAACTTTAAATTTTCATTAAAGTAGTTTTGTTATAATTATGGTACATTAAGGTAGATGTAACTAATTATAGAAGAACAAACAGGTAGAAGCACACACCATTGCTTCATCTCTTATCCATTGCAAAACCTTTTTGATTCATCTCTTTTTTTTTTTAATTTTGGATTATATAATACGACAGTTTTTTTATAAAACAGTTCTAAAGTTGCCTAATCAATTATAGCAATGCATGATAGATTAACATGAGAGTGTATCAGCCACCTATATAATCAATTATACATAATTTATAATTGATTTGTCTATGTTTTTCTCATGATTAAATTAAATTATATTTTATTATATAGAGGAAATTTGTATTATTTTAACTTACACTGTAATATACTAATGAAAGCACGTGCTCTTGCATTGCATATATGTATTCGCATTTTTTAATTTAAATAATACAATTTTAGAAAAGTATCATTTTAAAGAATTATTTAAAAATAAAAACATGTGCTTATTTTATTTTAAGTTAGTAAGTTAAAACGTTATAGTTGGTGAAGTTACATAATTATATTTAGGATAATAAAAGTAGTTTAAAAAATATTTCCTTTTACTAAATGATAAAATACTAAATGTGGTTATAATTTAAAAAATATTAACCCCGTTTATATCGTAGTTACAAGGACATTAATATAATTGGAAAAAAAAACTAACGATAGTGACAAACTTTATAAAAAATATTAGAAAGCCAAAATTTTAAAATAAATTAAGAGCATATATATATGTATGTGTAATTTTAAAAAAAAATGAATTTTTATGACCCATACAAATTTTATCACGTACTAACAACTCATTTTCACTCATTTAAGTAAATCACAAAATTTTATAAAATTTTCATTCACTTCTGTCTATTTCTACAGCATCTCACAAAATTCAAACAATTTCTTCTTTTACTTTTATCTGCCTTACTTTCTATTCAATTATTTTTTTTTTCTATTTTCCATTTCTACCCTTCCCTTTTTCTTCTCTTTCCTTTCCATTTAAATCAATCACAACCAATAACTTTCTCCAACCTTTCCTTATTAATCTTATGCTTACACTTGTCCTTTCTTTTAATGTATGACAACACAAATTTCTGACAATTTTAAAAACTTTAATATATAATTAATAAATAAAATTAAAATAGAAAAAATGGGATAAATTACTAAAATAAGAAAACAGTTAAAAAAATCAAATTTATCTAATATATTATTGAAGAAGGTTTTGTCATAAGACATTATGACATCCATAAGGAAATTTTTTTATACAAAATAGACTCTTAAAAGAAACTAATAGACTATAAGCCAAACTATTCAAGATAATAAAATCTCAAACCTACTAGATTTTTCAATGAAAAAAAAAAAAGAGTCCATATTAGAACCCTGAATTTTAAAAATATTTATTGTGCACAATGAATATTTTAAAAAGTATTTTAAGTTAGTAAGCTAAAACGTTATAGTTGGTGAAGTTACATAACTATATTTAGGATAATAGGAGTAGTTTGAAAAACATTTCCTTTTACTGAAGGATAAAATACTAAATGTGGTTATAATTTAAAAAATATTAATCCCCCTTATGTCATAGTTAAAAGGACATTAATATAACGATAGTGGCAAACTTGATAAAAATATTAGAAAGCCTAAATTTTAAAATAAATTAAGAGCATAAATATGTATGAGTAATTTTTCAAAAATTTTGATTCTTTTGCCCCTTACAAATTTTATCACTTACTAACACATCATTTTTACTCATTTAAATAAATCACAAGAATTTATAAATTTTTCATTGACTTCTGTCGATTTCTACAGCATCTCACAAAATTCAAACAATTTATTCTTGTACTTTATTTCTACTTTTATCTGCCTTACTTTCCATTCAATTAATTTTTTTTTTATTTTCCATTCTACCCTCTCTCTTTTCTTCTTTTTCCTTTCCATTTAAATCAACCACAACCAATAACCGTTTCCTTCCTTTCCTTTTTAATCTTAAGCTTACACTTGTCCTTTCACCCCTTTCTTTTAATGTATGACAACTCAAATCTCTCACAATTTTAAAAACTTTAATATATAATTAATAAATAAAATTAAACTAGAAAAAATGGGATAGATTACTAAAATAAGAAAACAGTTAAAAAATAAGGTTGTGTCATACCACATTCATATGGAAAAAGTTTTATATAAAATAGACTTAAAGAAAATAATAGACTACAAATCAAACTATTGAAGACAAAAAGATATCCAACCGACTAGACTTTTGAGAGTAAAAAAAAAAAAAAAATCTATATTTGAATTTGAATTTTAAATAGATTAAATTTAAATTTTTATTCACTTTAATAATATATTTTTGTCGAAACAACAAGACATTTTAAAAATATCAATTTTGTGGACAATAAATAAAAATTAATAATCATAAATAATGATAAATATACATTATTTCTACTTTAATTTTATTTTATATACTGTACTTTCCTTCATATTTTTTTAATCATCACTTTTTAAATTAAAATAGTAATGATATTTATATTTTTCTGAATTTTTTTTCTGTCTCATTCTCTTCTCAATATTTTAACCCTATTAGGTTTAGACCTTAATCATATGGATGAAGAAATTTAATTATACATAAATTGAGATTTAGACCTCAATTTAATAATTGAGGTTTAGACTTTAATTATAAATTATACATTATTTATAATTGATTTGTCTATTTTTTTCTCATAATAATGTGATAATCATATTGTAGATCACATTTTTTTACACCTGATTATGCATATAAAACCTAGTTCATTATACACAATTAAACTATATTTTATTATATAGACGAAATCTGTATTGTTTTAACTTACATTTGGAACATACTAATGAAAACACGTGTTCTTGCATATATGTATTCGCATTTTTTAATTTAAATAATACAATTATAGAAAAGTATCATTTTAAAAAATTATTTAAAAATAAAAAATGTATGTTTATGTTATTTTAAGTTAGGAAGTTAAAATGTTATAGTTGTTAAAATGTTTAGGATAATAGAAGTAGTTAAAAAACAAATATTTCCTTTTACTAAAGGATAAAATACTAAACGTGGTTATAATTTAAAAAATATTAACCGTTTATATCATAGTCACAAGGACATTAATATAATTGAAAAAACAAACTAACAATATGACAAACTTGACAAAAATATTGGAAAGCCAAAATTTTAAAATAAATTAAGGGCATATATATGTATGTGTAATTTTAAAAAAAAAAATGAATTTCTATGCCCCTTACAAATTTTATCACTTACTAACAACTAATATTTACTCATTTAAATAATCACTAAAATTTATAAATTTGTCATTCACTTCTGTCTTACAGCATCTCACAAAATTCAAACAATTTATTCTTCTACTTTATTTCTTTTAGTTTTATCTGCCTTACTTTCTATTCAATTGTTTTTTTTTTTTTTTTTTTTTCATTTCTACCCTTCCCTTTTTCTTCTCTTTCCTTTCCATTTAAATCAATCATAACCAATAACTTTATCCTTTCTATTAATGTATGACAACACAAATTTCTGACAATTTTAAAAACTTTAATATATAATTAATAAATAAAATTAAACTAAAAATGGGATAAATTGCTTAAATAAGAAAACAGTTGAAAAATCAAATTTATCTAATATATTATTGAAGAAGTTTTTGTCATAGGGCATGTATAGGGAAAAACTTTTATATAAAATAGACTCTTAAAGAAAGTATTAGACTATAAGTCAAACTATTGAAGACATGAAGATATGAAACCTATTAGACTTTTGAGACTAAAAAAAGTCCATATTTGAACCTGAATTTTAAATAAATTAAATTTAAATTTTTATTCAACCCAATAATATACTTTTATCCAAATAACAACATATTTTAAAAATATCAATATTTGTTTTGCACAATAAATAAAAATTAATTATAATAATAAATACACATTACTTCTACCTTAATTTTACTCTATACATATTTTACTTTTTTCTATATTTTTCTTTTTATCATCTCTTTTTTCAATTAAAATAATGATGATATTTATTTATTTTTTGATAAATTTTCTCTCTCTCATTCTCTCGTTAATATTTTTTATTGTGTTATCATTCGTTATATTTAAGTTATTTTTTTTAACACATCACTGTTAATGTTAGGTTTAGATCTTAATTTAACTTGTGAAGAAATTTAATAATATTTTATAGAAAGTATTCCATATTTTTGACATGAGATAGAAATTAATAATCTTAAATTCATTAAGAAATGATATTTTCATTGATATAAGTGCTTCAGTATGAAGATTTTCCCATATATATATATATCAAATATGAATAAAATCAATTCATGTTTCATCTCAAGAACAAAAAATATACTTTGTATGATGTTTGTTTTAAAAAACCATAATCTTTATCTTATAAGACACACAACGAATAGTGTATCTTGGAATAGTCAAAAGTTAGCTCTTCCTCTTCGGACACACCACGAAACGACCGTCATAAATAGCATTAACGCACAACAATAATAAACTCAATAAGAAGCTTGTTCTATGTTCTCTTTCTTTCAAGAGAAGACCTTCGAGGAAATAAAGTGTTGCTTGTACTTTCTCTATCAAATTTAGATGTATCATTTTGTCTTCTAAAATGACAAATTCATCCTTGCACAAAATGACAAAAAGCATTACATCAATTAAATAAAGTCACTCAATCTTAATTCTTGAGAACTTAGTGATCTCCTACCACAACATCATAATATCAAATAGGAGTAAGATCAAAATAAGTGTGTATTATTTTTCTTATACAAAATAGATTTTTAAAAAAACTAATATACTATAAGTCAAACTATCCAAGATAATAAAATATAAAACCTACTAGACGTTGGAGAGGGAAAAAAAAAGTCCATATTTGAACCCTGAATTTTAAATAGATCAAATTTAAATTTATATTCAACCCAATAATATATTTTTATCCAAACAACAACACATTTTAAAAATATCAATATTTATTGTGCATAATAAATAAATAAAACTTAATAATTTTGAATAAGAATAAATATATATTACTTCTACTTTAATTTCATTGTATATATACTATATTTTCCTCCATATTTTTCCTTTTATCATCTCTTTTTCAATTAAAATAGTGATGATATTTAATTTTTTTTGGTAAATCTTTTTCTCTCTCATTCTCTCCTCAATATTTTAACTATGTTATGACTGATTAAATTTAAGTTACTTTTCTTTTAACACTTCACATCTCCGTTAATGTTAGATTTAGAACTTAATTCAATGTGGCAAAGAAATTTAATAATATTTTATAGAAAGTATTTCATATTTTTGACATGAGATAGAAACTAGCAATCTTAAATCCACTAAAAAATGATTTTTTTTTATCTAAGTGGTTTAGTAGAAGGACTTTCACATGCATATATACATATACTAGATATGAAAACCGATCATATAATCACTTCATATTTTATTTCAAGAACAAAAAATACACTTTGTACGATATTTTCTTTAGAAAACTCTTATCCTATCTTATATGACACATGACGAATAACGCATCTTGGAATAGCGAAAAATTAGCTCTTTCTCCTCTGATTCACCGCCAACAATCATAAAAAATAATACAAAACTTCGTTAACAACAAATGGACAACAATAAACTCCCTAAAAAGCTCGTCCTCCGTTCTTTTTCCTTCAAAAAAGCGCTTTTAAAGGAATATAGTGTTGCTTATTTTTTTCCTCTCAAATTTAGATGTATCATTTTGTCTTTTAAAATAACAAACTCGTCCTTATATAAAATAACAAAAAATTACATTAATCAGATGAAATCTCTCAACCTTCGGCCTCGCCAACTCAATGTTCTTGCACGTCATAATATCAAATAAGAGTAAAAATAAAAATAAGTGTGTATTATTTTCTTATATAAAATAAACTTTTAAAAAAACTAATATAAAGTTAAACTATCTAAGATAATAAGATATGAAATCTACTAGACGTTGGAAGAGGGAAAAAAAATCCATATCTGAACCTTAAATTTTGAATAGATCAAATTTAAAATTTGATTCAGCCCAATAATATATTTTTACCTAAACAACAACACATTTAATATTTGTTATGCAAAATAAGTAAAACTTAATAATATTTATGAATAATGATAGATGTACATTACTTCTACTCTAATTTCATTCTATATATACATTACTTCCCTCAGTATCTTTCCTTTTATCATCTCTTTTTCAATTAAAATAGTGAGGATATTTAAATTTTTTTGGTAAATTTTTTCTCTCTCATTATTCTCAATACTTTAACCGTGTCAGGCTTTGACGTTAATTGTATGTGATGAAAAAAATTAATAACATTTTCGAAAGTATTTAATATTTTTGACAAGAAGGTGGTAAAAATAAGGAAATAAATGCATAAGAAATAAATGATGAATAAGTTTGTGTGGTGAATTGCACTGAAATGATGATGGAATTTGATGTGGCTATGTGTTTGATGGGGTGAATAATTCAGTTCCCTGTCCTTACGCAACACAACATCTTCAATCGCACTATAAATTTGGTTTAATTTGGTTTTCTCTTACGTGTTCGTTGGAAGTTGGAAGTTGTGTGTTGGAGTCAGTGATGTCTGAAGGTTATTCCTGTGGCTGTTCCGATTCCGACTCTTCCTGCGGCTGTTGGGCTACCGCCGCCGCCGCCGGCAGCAGATCTGAGGCTTCAACCGAACTCAAGCTCTACAGAGCCTTCATCTTCTGTGTGCCCATCTTCTTCACTCTCATTCTCCTCTTTCTCTTCTACCTCTTCTACCTCCGACCGCGAACCAGGCTCCATTGGATCACCCACTTTGGTGTTCCCAACAACGACGACGACGAAAGCAACCACAATGCCATCTCCACTGTAAGCAAAGGAACACTCTTTTTAACCCATTTCCATTCATTCGCGTTTCTTTGTGTTGAATTTGCTTCTGGGTGCTGCTCTGCCAGGCTGAGTTGGGCGTGAACAAAGAACTCAGAGAGATGCTGCCCATTGTTTTCTACAAGGAAAGCTTCTCTGTTAAAGATACCCAGTGAGTTCATTCTCTTAAATCATTGTTCTTTCCCCTTTCTTAGAATATGGTTTTGGGGCTAACTCAGCGAAAACTTATTAGGTTGTTTTAGTTAAATAGGTGTAATAACAAATATTAGGATTGATTTTGATGCTATCTTAGAATTTTATTCAGGTCTAATTTAATCCCAAACATTAACTCACATAGGGAGAGAGTTGAGTTGCCTTCCACTTATATACATATTGTAGTTGAAGTTAAGTAAATACTTAAGGACAGGACAATGTTGCAGTGTTCTGGAGTTAATGTCAACTGGTGTCAGGAAATCTGTTAAAGAAATGTCCCAAATGATGCTCGTGATGACCTTAGCTTTGAGCTTCATTTGTTCGACCAGGAAACTATGTTTTCATTTTCAGCTTTCTTCATGTATAATATGCTTTGTTGCAGATGCTCAGTGTGCCTTGTGGACTACCAGTCAGAGGATAGGCTTCAACAGATACCTGCATGTGGCCACACATTTCATATGAGCTGCATTGATCTTTGGCTTGCCAGCCACACCACCTGCCCTCTCTGCCGCTTCTCCTTACTAACCATAGCTAAATCTTGGACGCAGACATCTGTTATGCAGGTAGATATCATATCAGCAACTTCCATAATTTTGTTCGCTCATTAGTTTTATATCACTATTTAATTGATAACTGTTTGGGAAGGAGAGCTTGCAAGTTACTACTATGTCCAATATGGTTTAAATCTTGACCTTTTTTTAAGTCCACATGCTCAGCGTTAATGACAAATCAATTGATTACCTTTTTGAGATTCTAAGTGTAAACATAATCATATTAATGGATGTATAGAATTCATTATTGATATATCCGGGGTATAAATCTTTTTGATTTTCCACAAGGAAAGTATTGAATAAAATGATCTTGGAAATATAGAGGAGGATTCATAGGAAGATACTGTAGGAGAATTTAGATTTATTCAATTGAATAATTGTTTAATTAGATTAGTGGTTATTCTCAATGGTCATGCATCACACATATACTGACGACTGAAACAGTCACAGAACAATGAAGAAACGCAAGCTGTGGAATTATCTGAAGCAAGATCTACTATGCATATAGAAACCACTGTCCTCCGAAATGTCTCTGGAGAAGTTGCAATCAGCGTTCCCTGCATTGATGTTGAAGGGCAAAATCAGCAAGACAATCAATAAGAGGTAAAGAGCATCGTTACATGAGATACTCTTTCTGGTAATTTATTTTTCTTTCTTCATATTTTATTGCAATCAATGTTTGCACCTCAATTGAACATAACAAAGCTACAACATGGTATACTTGTTCTGTATGGTTTATTTACAAGGTAGCTTTGTCAGTTGGTGAGAATTTTCTATATGAATTATCAGTGTGTTTTAGAATTAGGTCATGTAGAAGGTTGCATGAAATGATCTGTTATTGCACTAGACTTTATACTAAATTCATGTTTGATGAAAAACAAATTTCTTTGGTTAATTTTCTCAGTGATTAGTGTTTGATATTGGGAATGGTTGTAATGAGAGAAACAGTGACAAGATCTAAGAATATTGTGCTCAGCCTGAAATACCATCATAAATTAGTGTATCACAACCTTAAAATATTATTATTTTGGGAATGGTGGTTGTAAAATATTTTTATTGTACTCGGTTCAAAATAAGAAATAGAGTGAAGATAAAGTTATATCTTTATAATTATTTTGTAAACAAATAAAAAATTTGTTTCTGAATTCAAACAGGCTTTATGTTTCTTCATAAGGTAGAGTAAACGTGTGTGTCATCCAAGCTCAAGCCGGAAAGTTTGTAGCATGGGATTTATAAGCTCCCTCTTAACAATTTAAGCTTTTTGAGAAAGTTAGCTTTGATATTGTTTTGAAATGTTTGCCTTTTATAAATCTTTATTTAAGGTAAAACAAAAGATTATTAAGTTGACTTCCATCTTCAATATTTCTTTTTATGTATCTGCTTCATTGATTTGTGATTCAAACTTTGCATTGAGTAGTTGTATCATGTTGATAACCCCTTTAATTATTATGTTGATGAAACCCAGATATATTGGCATACTTGGATCTTCCAACTCACTTGAAGCCCTCCAGAGTATGCACAACAATCTGCATTGATACTTCTGCAAGAAATGTCAGGAAACTACAACTTTGATGGCACATATGAATTGAATAATAATTGTTGTAACTTATGATTTCCTGAATGAATGGATCTTTCAAGCATTATAATTTTAGGTAGTGTACCTAAAATAGTTTACTTAAGTGAAAAGAATCTTTTGGTTTTTTCAATAAAAATGCAAGGGGTTTGGTATTGAATTGTTGGTAAAATTTTAATATACAAACTTACTCTTAAGAATAACCAAATGTTACAAGGCGCCTTTCATGTACCTTAAAACTTATGTGTTTTATAGATTTACTGGAAAAAAAACAATGAGACTTCAAAATGTTGAATAAGTCTAGTTAGGTGGAGCTACAAGAAAACGAATAAAAAAAGATGCATTTGACGAATTCACATACTTAAAATTAGGATAAATAGTTATAAGGAAGCTAAAGAAAACAATGCATTTGGAGAACTCACATACTTAAAATTAGAATAATTAGTTACATTTATTTTGTGGTTTTGATTTCTTTTTCCATTCTACTATAAATATCTACCCTTATGAAATTTCTAACACTATTAAAGAGAAAAAATAACAACCATCACAGTTATAAATAAACACAGAATTTGGTGAGGTGTGTGATGAGAATGGGTGCTCTTGTATCAATCATCTCCATTGTTTTCTATTTTTTTGAAATATATTTAAATTCCATTATATCTTAAACTAAAGAAGAATTCTCTTAACTTTTTCTAGTAAAAATATAAATGTTTTAATTTTTCTTTTAAACAATTCTTCAAGTATTATTTAAATAATATTCACTTTCCCAAGTAAAATAAAAGATGTTACAAATCAAATCGAACATACACGGAGTTACAAAATGTTAACCTAAATTTTCCAACTAAATACTCCAAAGGTTGAACTTCAGAGCTTTTACCCACTTGAACAATAGTGCGTGTGTATATTATATTTGACAAATTGGTGTATAGAATAGAAAACTTTTCTTTCTTCATTAATATTGAGAAGACAACATAAATCACCATAAAAATTAAAATGAAATAATGTAACATATAAGAGATTTAACACCATCTTTAATTAAAAATTTAAAAATGTGAGACTTTAAACACCATCTTTAATCAAAGATGTGAGACTTTTTACCAAGCAACAAATCTAAGAAACTTGTAGAAAAGATTCATATTACCTTCTTTCTCCTTACATATTCTTTAACTTCATCATCTTTATCCTACGTAGAATCCACACTTTAGCAGGAACTTTCTTTCTTCTCTTGTTGATCCATCGTATCAGAAAGAATCATTCCTCTAGTCTCTGGCAAACACAACAATGTGAAAGTGGAGCAAATTATAACCACTCCAAACACGCCATAAGAGAAAAGGTTGTTCTTCCTCCCTGCAGATATCAGAAATGGACTGAATATGCAACCAAACACCACAGCTTGCCTCGCAAGTGATGCTGTAGTGTTCCTCACACATGTGGGAAATAGCTCTATAATGTATATCAGAAACACGTTGAAAGCTGTGCATGCACAGAAAAATGATGCCACTGCTAGCCACATCTTGGCACCTTCTGGTCCACTGCGTATGACCACACACACCATGCAACATATCCCACTTCCTAGTGAGAATGCAAGAATGGATAACCTTCTTGAGCAGTTTCCCAAAAAATAGGTCACCACGCAAGAGGGTATTTCCATCAAGGCATTGAACACAACTGCAAGGTAAATGTTGTAGTTCAAGTTTCCCACTGCTAGTGGCATGCCAAAATACACCATTCCAATGCCTAGACCTAGCCCCATAACTCCCACCATCCGTTTTGCAGCCCAACTTGTTTTGAACAACATTGCTATTGATGAGTAGAGTTGGGAAAATGAAACCTCTTCTTTCTTTTTGTCTTCATCCTTTTCAAGATGACTTTTTTCTGTACATGGTCGAGTACTAAATGTGGACATATTTATTACATCATTTTCTGGAATTCCTTTAAGCATTGTGATGGCTTCTTTCACTCTACCTTGCATGAGAAGCCACCTTGGAGACTCGGTGACAAAAAGGTAAGCGATGAGAGAGTAACAAATAGCAGGAATTGAAGTCCACACGTAAAGATACTTCCATGGAGAATTTCTGTTGGCATAAGCTACACCAGGCAAGGACATGTACCCTGATGTGAAGAAGACAAACTCTATAATCCCCACTGTAAACCTCCTCTTAGTGCTCACTTTCTCTGTGAGTAACACTAAGCAACATGTGGAGATGGATGATCGGCAAACCCCAATGAGGAGTTTCAAGGCCGAGTAGATCCAAATGTTGGTGGAGAGGATGATGATGAGTGAAATTATGGACATTGATAAACAAGAGAGAACGATCATGTTCTTTCTCCCCAAAGATGAATCAGCCAAGGAGGCCAAGAGAAAGGAACCAAGAAGGCAACCAAGGAAGAAAGAGGATTGAGGTAAACCTGTGATGAAGCTGCTGGCACATTCAAGGCCAAACTGTGATATGATTGTCTTGGAAGAGGGTCCATCCCATGCCCAAGATGAGTTTGGGAGCTTGCAGATGTCAGAACGTGAGGTGCATGTTGAGGTGTGGTTGGTGCAATGCCATGTTGGGTAACGATCAGTGTAGATTGCTATGAATAATTGTTGTGAATCGAAATACATTGCCACTGACACAAGGATGCATTGAAGGAACTGTGTCCACCCAAAGTTCTCCAAACCCTTCTCTATCATTTCATCCCATGACACACTCATCTTCTGTTGCTGATCAGAACTACACTTAGTTGCATCTTTAACCGAGTCCTCCATTTCAATTCTGTGTTTGTGTTTATTGCTAGTGGCAGAGGATTTTTAGACGCGAATGCTTGTAAGATTTACCACATTACATTTTCTATCATTTTTCATGATAAAGTTATACTTTAATACAACAGTTCATAGTTCATGACTTGGTTTACGTTTCCTTCATGCAATAAAATATTATGTGATAATAAAATATATCACTCTTCTTAACGTGAGTTGAGATAACAGTTTCAAAATAAGGATATAAAATCAGAATAAAAACGAAAAAAAAAAAAATCACGAACTCTTGATGTGAACTGATATTTATGACTGTTGGTGGTGATGAAAGGTCAAAATCAAGGTTATTGGGTTTTTCCTCTCTAATTTCAAACTCAGATATTCTGATTGTGTGTACCAAGAAGTGATTTTAGAACATTTGAAAGAACATTAAGTTTTTAGAATGTTTTTGGAATCACTCAAAAGACTGACTAAAAGTATAGAAAATAAATGAAAATGAAATAGAAGTAAATATTAAACATGTAGATTGATTGTTTTCCTTAATATTAAATTCCATGAAGGTGGTGCAATTGTTAAGAGGGATGGCGTCTTGCGTGGCCGGTACAAAATATTATAATTATTATTTATAGTTAAAAATTTTCACATATAAAAATAATTTTCATTTGTTTAAAAACACTAATTAACCATTTAAAATATATATATATATATATTTAAAAAGTGAAATCTAAAAAAAAAAAATACAAACTGATTCGCTAGCTCATTTTCTCAGCTTATTTGTTAAAGACTAATTTTTTTTCTTCCTATAGGTGGTGTTCTATTTACTTAACAAAAAAACTAAAGAAAAAAAAATGTGTTTTTATTCTTATATTTTTTAGCTTGATAATTTAACTTATTTTTAAAAATTTTAAGAATATGTGAATTTAAATATCTCTTTATACTTAAACTTACTAACAGGTTTTCTTTCAAAACGATTTTGACTTCATCTTTCAAAGATTTTTCTACCTATTTCTTCACTTATTCCTCTTTTTTCTGAAAAAAATATTTAGATTTCTAATAATATGTTCAAGTAGATAAAATATAAACTTAAATGATTATATTAACATCAAATTTGATTAAAACAACGCCTTAAATAAAAGATTTGTAAGATAAATATTCTAAATATAGACATATAAAAGCGTTTATAAGTTAGAATTGAAGTGTTTTATTATAATAGGTTATGATTATAATCTTACCAACTAAATGAACCACAACACAAGTCTAACAATGGTTTAAATATCTTTCCCTCCCAATCTAGCCACGTCTCCAATATGTTGCCAAAATTGTTCAATGCAATTAGCAGGAAACACCTTGTGTTTTCCCAATCACCATGTATTGTTCTAGATTTGATATGCATGATTATGAGTAAATAGCATACGTGATACCAATTGTGCAACTGCATGACACAAAGAACATAAGTCATCGTTCAATATATTTATATTCATTTTAACAAGTTCAACTTTTGTTGGGTTTCTATTTAAAGTCACTTTCCAAACAAAGAGACCTTAGATGGAACTTTTGAGTTCCATATATATTAACCTAAAACCTAGAGTTGAAAATGCAGCCAAGCTTCTATTTTATGAGAAGTAGAAAGTGTGAAAGGTGGTTTATGATCACTTTCATATTACTATATTCTAAAGAAGATCAATTATTAATTATACAAATATTCTATTGAATTGTTTTTTATATTAAATGTAGATATAGGAAAACGTCATATAAACTCATATTATAGTATTTTGTCAAAATAGTTTACATACGGACATATATTAAATGTTTGAAATTTGGAGCAGAGTCTGACTCTTGTTTGTACCTTATTCTTAGAGTAGGATTATAGATATTCAAGTGTGAGTTTAAGTTCCACATCGAGTAGAAATAAGAAAGTTGAGTAACATATAAGAAAGAAGATCCACAAACCTAATGTCTTAAGATTTTGGATTGAAGGTGCGTCATTTCCTTGTTTTTTGCTATTAAATTTTTTGCAATCATATACATAATTTGTTGAGTATTAAGGGTTGGCCTTTTATTTCAAATCTTGCTACTTTAACTGGAGCCAAAACAACGACAATTTTTCTTGTTTTTTAATTAAAATTTCTAATGACATTGCATTACGCCATTTTTCATTTGCTTTAAAATTATTAATTTCCTTTATTAAATTAGTTAATATATTTTTTTATTAAAATACGAGAAATATTTTTATGTTGTAATCTATATTGTTAATTTTCTAATTGGTAAAATTGAAAAGCAAGTTATAGCTGTTTAATCGGTTTAGCTATTAGTATGTTTGATCACAACTACTCGATTAAATGATAGTAATATGAATAACAAATTATTTACAATTTATAGTTAAACTTCAAGGAAAAGACATTGCGTGATGTTTCTTGGTTATAATAGAAGAGAATAGAACTTTTGAAGATAAACAAGTTTAACCTCTTTGCTTATTTTTATTCTTCTTAAAATCCTTAAAGGATTAAATTTAGAATTGAAAATAATATTAAAAGTTTAAGAAAAATAGAATTATTTCATAATTCAATATATTAATATTATAATTGTATTTCTATATTTAATATACATTATTATTTATTTGAATGGACAGTAAAATAGATGTATTCTGTTTTGGGCGATGATAGTTTAGCACTCCATACAGTAAAATTTTTAGAAAAAATATATTTTGATATGAATTACATCATTTCACTATCTTTTATTTAATAAAATAATAATTTATTTCACTATCATTTGAAGGTACGATGAATCTAACGTTAAATATGATCAGTCTTTGCTTTACGTGATGTCGTGTTTAGACAGTGCTTTTATTTTACAACTGTTTTTTTTTTCAGTAAAATAATAATTTATTGAGTAGAAAACAAGAACGGTTCTCAGTGTATCATCATTCTTTTTGATTCAAGAACAGTGCCCGTCTCCTCTTCCATTTTGGTATCCACAAGCCTCTGCTCCTGTTGCTACAGTCGCAGAAGAGAGATGGAAGATTCAGCTGCAGTTTTCACAAACTCTGATGCTGTTGTGGAGGAAAACTTGATTCAGTATTCGGAGGAACTGATAGAAAAAGGTTTGCGAAGATTTGGCTGGTCAGGGATGATGCAGTGCATCCTTGTGTCCACTGCTATGTACTTCGATGCACAGCAATCCTTCATGGCAATCTACTCTGACGAGTACCCATCTTGGCACTGCACAGATCCCACAACATGCAACGCATATTCCGACATCTGCAAGCTCCCAGACTCATCTTGGGCATGGGATGGACCCTCTTCTAAGACAATCATATCACAGTTTGGCCTTGCATGTGCCAGCAGCTTCATCACAGGTTTACCTCAGTCCTCTTTCTTCCTTGGCTCCCTTATTGGTTCCTTTCTTCTTGCCACCTTGGCTGACACATCTCTTGGAAGAAAGAACCTCCTTCTTCTCTCCTGTTTCTTCATGTCCTTAGCTTCTGCTATCATTGTCTTCTCTACCAACGTTTGGACCTACTCCGCTTTCAAGTTCCTCATTGGGTTTTGGCGTTCATCCATTGGGACATGTGTTTTGGTGTTGCTCATGGAGAAAGTGAGCTCAGACTGGAGGTTTACTGTGGGGATTGTTGAGTATTTCTTCTTCACTTTGGGGTATATGATACTGCCTGGAATAGCTTATTTCAACAGAAATTCCTCATGGAAGTCTCTTTATGTGTGGACCTCCGTTCCTGGTATTTGTTATTCTGTGATTGCTTACCTCTTTGTTACGGAGTCTCCAAGGTGGCTTCTCATGCAAGGTCGAGAGAAAGAAGCCATGGCAATGCTTCAAGGAATATCTAATCCTTCAGTGGAAAATGGTCCTGATTTAACTGCAGGGCTACTAAAAGTTCGTGTTGTTAAACAGAAGTCAATTTTTGAACTGTACTCATCAATAGGAGAGTTGTTTGAGCGAAGTTGGGCTCGCAAAAGGGTAGTGGCAATAATGGTGCTTGGTCTTGGGATTGGCATGGTGTATTATGGCATGCCTTTGGCCGTGGGGAACTTGGGGTTCAACATATACTTGGCAGTGGTGTTTAATGCCTTTATGGAAATACCCTCTTGTGTGGCCACATACTTGTTGGAAAACTGCAGAAGAAAGCCGTCTATTCTTGCATTCTCAGTGGCAAGTGGGATATGCTGCATATTGTGTGGGGTGGTTAGCACTGAGCTGAAAGTGGCCAAGGTGGGGATATCATTGGTAGCATTTTTCGGTTCTGTCACGGCTTATAATGTGTTTCTCATTTACGTCGTAGAGGTGTTTCCCACTAGTGTACGGAACACCTCGACCTCGTTGGTGAGGCAAGCCGTTGTGTTTGGTAACGTGTTCTGCCCATTTCTTATATCTGCGGGGAGGAAGAATGAGATTTTCTCATATGGCGTGTTTGGAGTGATTATAATGTCGTCCTGTTTGACTTTGGTCTGTTTGCCAGAGACCATAGGAATAGCTCTTTCTGATACCATGGACCAACAAGAGAAAAAGGAAGACTTAACTGCATAAAACGCTTAATTGGGTCAGCTTATGTTGCTTTTGTAGGTTCAGTGTCTTTGTTACACTGGTAGGGTAAGGTCTTTATGTTTTCTTGTTGAATGAAGTATTCTTATGAAGTTTAATCGAGGTTCAATCCGAATAGCCTTAATGTAATGCAGTATTCTTACAACTTTTAATCCTTTTTGTCAAAGGATTGAAGAAAATTGTTTGAAGAGTCTATATATGGTTGTTGAGTGTGAAGTTGTTTTCATGTTGACAATATTTTCTTTGAAACAGTTATCATTTTACTTAGGCAGGTTAAAGTGGGAGCTTCTTCGCATGAATAGTCAGCCTCCATTAGAACTTTGTTCTTTTGAAGAAAATTATACCCTACAACAAACCGAACTCAAATCCAGACAAAGATACCTACTCAAACGCACAAAACAAACAGTCCCACGTGCACCATCACAAACCCAACCAAATGCATCGACACAAACTCAACTCTCAAGACCAAAGCAACACACTCACGTACAGCAATAACACCCACTACTTTTAACTCCTAAAAGAAAGAATTCAACAATTAGTTAACTTATATTCTAGGAAAAGTTTCAAATTGAAGTAATTTACTACGAAGTGTTTGCAACTCTAAAACATTCTCTAAAAGGTTAAGAGTTGTTCCAACGTTTTTGTAACCGCATTATCTCATCCCCAATGATAAGAAAGAGTCCAATTAATTGCGTCATTCATAGATGTTGCATGTGAATTTGTGAATTTGGGGAAGAAAACCTCAAATCACCTTTTTTATTAGCAGGTTAACAGTTTGTTCAGTCTTCATGACATTTACATTTGGTTATTATTCCACCGTCCACATCATGTGATAACTTGGTTCTCTCTAACATACTATATTTCCATGCCAACTCATGCATATCTTAGACTTAGTGGTGTCGATTGGGCTGATTGTCTTGTCTCAGTACAAGTTGCTATATCATTGGCGCATGTTTCTTGTACATGCTGATATTATGTCAAAACACAGGAAACTGTATCATGCCTCCAAAATCCATATCCTACAGTGACTCTGAATATGGAGTGATTGCTTTTGCATGCACTCTGATTATGCGGCCTTGTCTATTGAATTTGGTTTTCCTGAAACATTCGTTTTAGATTGAATGGCAGTAAATTCCAGTACAACAACCTAGAAATCAACCAAAAGTTTTGTATATTAATCTATATAGAAAGGAAAATACAATTATAAGTCAAGAAACTCATCAGTCAATATTTTTTCCAAACTGATGTATAGTAGTATCAAGATCAACATGACCAACTAAACTCACAGCCTCCTGAAGTTTCATGTTCTCCTAATATGTTACTTATTTATAGCGACTGTGTATTCCTCTCCACAAGCACATTTTACCACATGACGAATCTCCTGTAAAAACAGAGGCATCTCCATGAGTGCAAGGGAAATTAATATAATGATAAGTTTCATTGAATATTGTCACTTGATTATTCCTATTTGAAGCTCTAACTTTTCCGGATAACTATTTAAGTAACTTGTAAACAATTCTTGTGAATTAAACTTATCTTACCTTGAGTTTCTCAACTTGTTTCTCTAGAGATTGCAAGTATTCAGTTTCTCCAGCTTTGTCTGACAAAAGAGCTTTATATTCCTCTTCAAGAGCAGTTAAACTTGCTGCTTTCAGCTCCGGCTAGCGTAGTTCGTTCGTTAGAATTAAATAATATAATTTACAAATCGTTGATAAGCCACAAATTTATTACTTGCCTCAATAAAAGGTGAAAAGAAAACAGCTTACCAATCAAAGATCTAATATAAATGAATGTATAGGGAAAAACTTCTATGTAAGATGGAAATCGTTTTCCACTTGACCATCCTAATAGTGGAAATTTTGATAGTCACACGTTTCTCAATAATTCTTGCAGAATAACAACAGACCTTAAACTCATTTTCTCTGCACTTCACATCCTCGATAGCCAGTTTTATCTAAAGGCAAAAAAGACATAATAGTAAAAGAAGCAAATAAAGTATACAGAAAATATAAACATAATAGCATATTATAAATCAAAATCTTCCCATTCTTATTTTCTTGAAAGAACTAAAGGGTGGAAAACAAATCCTAGAGTACAAGACTGTACGCCCTAATTACGCTTCAGGGTCATCTTTTGCATCCCTATGTTTGCAAAAATCAATGAACGACTATTCTAACAAACTTATGGAGGGGAAAATGGCTGCATCTAATTAACTTTGTTAAAATTTGAAAATTGGCAATTTTCGGAAAATAACTTTTGCCAACCACAAAAAGAATATCAACTCAGTCAAGGAGAACTTGATCCATGATTAGATGAAACACCGTTTAATAGAATGAACCACAATTATCATCAAGTAGGCAGCTATAAACTGGAGAATTAAAGCCTAAATTGAAGAAAAATTATTTGTTTGACTCTCAATATTTTAATTAAAGAGCATGTAGGCAAAAGTGCCTTGCATATTCATTTGTATAAGTGAGGTCAATTTTCGAAAAATCAGCAGATCAACTTCGAAGACAGTGGATCTTTTTAAATTAGAAGATTAACATATATTTCAAAGGCCAGGTTTCAACCTTAATCACGGGATGTACCATGTACATAATCAATGATGTATTATAAAAAAAATACGGTTGAAATGGAAAAAGTGGAGAAGCGGTAGAAATCGGAAATGGAAGAAAGGAAAGAGAAAGAAGGAAGGTTATTTTGGAACATATTTTCAAAAATTAGAAGGAACCAGGAGAACTTAAATTGATTAAAATTATTTGCTTAATTTAGACTGAACTTTAGTTTCTAAAATGAACTAAATATTTCATTGTATTTGCTATAAAAAAAATTGCACTCAGCAAAAACAACTATAACAACCGTAAGCTTGAGTAATTTATACTTCACAACCTAAAAGGGATGCAGAAGGCTAACCTTGCTGCTCTCGCTAACAACCTTGGCTTTCAGAGTAAGAATCTCATCAAGCCTTGCTTTAGCCGAATCCAATTCATTGATTAAATTGTTCCTTACAACACCCCCCTGTCAAACAAAGATAAATTAGCAGATTCCAACTCCATGTAGTATACATTGACGAAAGAAGTGGTCTACCAAGTTATCCACGACAAGGTTACAAATCCCACCAGTCTTCCCTGCAAGTTGTGAAAAGAAAGCTCGGATATCAAATTTAGTTTAGAAAGATGGATTATAAAATGTCCGTTAGTTTAATAGAAAAAAAAAAAAAAAAAAAAAAAAAAAAAAAAAAAAAAAACTAAACAGCCGATTCAATGTTCAGCCTTGACAAAACCAAGGTATCCCAATCGTTACTGATTTTGTTACAGTAAGCAGATATAAGTAGGTATTATGGGGTAGTTTGAGTTCAAACTTAGACTACTGAACAAAATTCCACTGGTTCTCAATTTGAGAACTTAAACCAAGCCATGCTATCTTAGAACCAGCCCAACAATGCGGTAGACAGTCACAATTTAATGCATCTTAAAGTACAAGAACATTGGTTTATTCATGCGTTGCTATTTGAACATGTTTATTACTCTTCTTTTGAAAAGACGCTTTTGTAGAAGGAAGCGCAGAAATAGATTCTCCTGAAAGTTTTGGCGGAGTTTTAAGAGTCCTTTTCCGTAAAACGTTGTGTCAAACACCACACTAAAGTATAGAGCCATGCCTTCAACTTTACTTATTTGCCCCACAACCTTTCCGGTGACCTGTGTAAATTCAAAAAGAAAGTGACAAGACATCAGAAAAGCATATAGATCAAATAATTAAATCAATAAAATTTGATAATGGGAGGAAGTTTTCTTTGATTTGTTCTTCCTTTTAGTTAATTTATAAGACAAAATCATATATCATATCCTAATAACTTAATAAATAAGCAAGCTCAAGAAGTTTGCTCAAACACATGCCAAGGACTCTTATTTTCATAGGAACTATGGGATATATACGAGTAGTCCTGATAAACTGCTTACGGTTATTCGTAGGAATAAAAAATGGCATACCAAATCATGCTGTTGCAGTTCCCTGCTAATCTTCCTAGTACTACTGACCCATTCCTGCCAAATACTTCTTTTCAGTACATAGTTGCAACTAACTAAATGAAAGAACTCGCATGAAAATGGAAGCAGAGCTGATAACAGGATATAATTAATGGGACATGCTGGAAAATATATTTACTCAGTGAATAAAAGTAATCCCTCCGGATTTGAACATAAGAAAAAAATAAACTAATATCAAGGGACTCGAAATATTTTTGAAAATAAAATCTGAATTAAATAAGTGTTACTTATGGAAAGATTTCATTAAGAAAAGTGCTAACCAGCAATAGTTAAAGAATTAAAAGTGAAATTTTTCTAATGAAATTGTAGCAGTGCACTCTTCATTTATATGTGAGTGTGTGTGAGAGAGAGAGATTGATGGCACTCAATATTTATAGACTAGCTGTTCAAGGGTGTAATTGTGAGTCAAAAACAGAGAACCGTTCTTCCATGCAGAACATGTATATGAATTTCAAATGGAATTATTTCCCAAACATAATAGCCCTTTTGATGTCAACATTTGTTGCTAATTGTTCAATTGTTTTCATGCCATTGAGCCTACCCTCCAAAGTTCACAGAGCAATAACAAAGAAGAATAATGAAAGTCAACCTGTTGCTTCTGTAATTTGGCATTCATGTCCTCTGCAACCTTGTTATAGTAGGCTCTGAAAGAGTAAAACAATTTAGATGAATTTGCATCGAATGTGTAAGATTAATACTAAGTATCTTCAGTTACCTCTTTTCTAAGAGTTTGGAAGATAACCAAACTGTCTCTTGCTGAATAAGCTCCAAAGTCTGTTGGTAGAGAGTCAACGACAAGAATACCAAGATCACAGCTCAAGGCATCAGAGTTCCAAAACAATAAATAAGGTCCAAATTCTTCAAAACCAATCCTAAGACCCCATATTATCAAGCTTTCACTTCAAATCTCCATATTAACTCTAGACTTACTAGAAAAGACAACTTTTAATTTAAAATTAATTTTACTTTATTGTTGCAATGTAAGATATATAGCTACCACATTTGAGTTTTGCTTAGGAGACCCTATAGCAGGTGTAACTATAGGTCCAATAAACTTAACTATGAACGACTCAAATATCATCTAAAGTGAACTTCAATTACAACCTCACGAAAACCAACTTTGTAAGATGATTACTTTTTGTATCGACTTATATGACATGAGTTCTCCAATAGTTGCGATAAATTAGCTTATACATAGCACAATTTTCATTTGCAAAAGAAACTAACTTAATTCATTTTACATTCTTAATTTTTTATACTATAAATGCTTACTGAGAAATTATGACAGTAACAATGAACATGTGACGCTCTACGCTAGAGTGTGAAAAAGTAGCTCAACTAAAAAAAAGTAAGAAAAACTGTTCCAACACGTTCACAGTTAAGCCGCAGTGGTCAGTTTTAAAACGCTGATGCCAAAATTTATATTATGGAAACAATTGAATTAGACCTGGGAGAGTTTGATTGTGTCAAACTCCAAAGAGGCAATCCTTTTCTGTTTTTCCAATATCTTCGAGCATATCTCGCCCTTCGCGGCCCTCATCTTCTCAATGTCTTCCTTGAGTTGCGTAATTCCCGATTTTGCTGCACATTTACATAGCATAGCTACTTCAGTTCACAGCATGCATGAATTTTACAATTTCACCTTGTTACAAACTTATAATTATTATAAGTTATATCAGTGATGATTAATCAGTTCACAGAAAAGTAAACTCCATAAATAAAATAATAGTGAGGGCATGAGCGCTCCTCAGGCAATAGAAGGAAATGGAACAAAACGACGTGAAATTGAAAAGTGATGACCTGAGTCGATGTCGTTTTGCAAAGTGCGTATGTTGGTGAGTTGCATTTCCTCTTCGACGGAAATCTTCGCCGCTTCATCCTCCACATCTATTTCAATTTCAGTTTTCATTTTCAGTTGGATTGAAGTAAATAAATAAAGTAACAGTGAATGGATTCGGACTCGCAGGTACCGTTCATTTGAGAGCGCAGAGTTTTCATGTACAGCAAGTACTCCTCCATCTTCTTCCACAATCGGAGAAACGAGTTTCGCGGTGACTAGATGTGGCGTTTCTGGATTTGGAGGGAAAGGGTATTTATATACCTTTTACATTCTGTTGCCAAAACCCAGGCGCCAGAACGACTAACAAGGTATTCGCATGTTTTAAAATTTAATAAAATAATAGTTATTTTTTAAAATATTTTTAATTTTGTCATGTATGAAATATTAAAAATGAAAATTAAATAAAATTATTATAGGAAAGTTAACTATTATCTATCTTATATGTGTATATATATAATTATACTAAGACATTAATTATATAAAAATCTCATTATATATTTTGTAAAATAAAAATTATTATATTCGTATAATCATGTGAAATTAAGCATCGAATTAAAGATAGCAGATAGAGAAATACCAAAGTAACAATCATACAGTTCGAACATCACTTTCATAATTTAGTTGGAGAGATTTTACCTGTCCTACTCATGAGGCTTCCTAAAAAAACCAAACATAATAAATAGACAAACGTCCCATTTATTTGGTTATTTTCTAAACCTACAGTTTTGCTGCTACCACTTTTCCATGTGAAAAGTAAAGGAAGCGAAAAGTGGCATTTGTTAGAAAGACGTTTATTTATTGTCCTAACTAAAAATAGACAATTCTTACAAAGAAAGATAAAATTGGAAAAAAATATTGTTCTCCTCTCATTTTCTTGGTAATTATGCAGAAAGAAACTTTACTATAAATCTCAATAAGTTCTTTAGTAGACTTAAATATGCAGTTCTCATAAAATGAGATCATACGAGTTATTTATAAATTAAACAACACTCACAGAAAGTGGAAATGAGGTATTTGTAGCAACTTTTAATTTTAGTTTATAGGTTTTCTTTTTTTTTCATTTCTATAAAACTTGAAATCATCGTTTCAAAACTATATTTACTCTGAAAAATAATTAAGTAATTTAAATATAAAATAAAAGAGAAAAAACATGGAAACCTAAAATTATATCAAAATTACAAATTTCTAAAATTATAAGACTACATTCAAGATAAAAATAATAATAATAATAATAATAATAATAATAATAATAATAAATCGGTTAAGTAAATTTGCCCTGAACATAGATTTCCGACCTTGAGAAGCCCTCGTTTTAGACTCAAACTTTACAAACATCGTTTATTTTAATCTTTGTTGTAAGTGAAAAACTTAGTTTTAGAAAATTAGAGACTAAAGTGAAGGTTTTATAAAGTTAAGAGTATCGGACACTTGCAATCTCAAAAACCACAGCGAGAGTTCAGTCTGTTCCTTACATATCGAATAGTGAAAATACTGTGAACGTTGCCTCAACTGATCAAGTTTGTTGATCTGAATGGTGGCCTCCTCCATTCAGTGTTTCTCAATAAACTTGAAAACAGCAATTTTTTTGAGTTTGAAACATTTGTGCTTTTGTCCATTTCTATTCTTTGCGCGCTCCATTTATATTAACCTCAATCAACCCAATAAACCAGGGTACGAAAACTACAGAACAGACATCTATAGGTATCCAAGTAAAGCACTCCCAGCAGCGTTAAATAAAAGCATTGCAGGTTGCTCATTTCTTGGTTTTATCAAGAACTTCAATGTATCTCTTTGGAACTCCATATTGTTCAATCAAATGCCTAGCTAAGTCATCGATAACTCCTCCTTGAACCAAAACTTCATGCCCTTTTTTACCTGCAAGCAAACAAATGCTTAAGAATTTCAAATACAAAATATAGTAAACTAGAAGTCAAAGTTCACAAGGCAGAACCATGGATGTTGCAAGGGTGAGTCTCCCACCATATTCCCCAACCCAATTCAAATTTCAAACCAAAAATTTGATTAACCAAACATGGAAGCATATACATTCGCTGTTAGTTCACCTAGTACCTACTCTGCTTACACAAAGAAGGATGCAAAGGATATTGAAATGCAAACAAAACGTAAAACTTTACTATGAAAGAAACTGAAATTAATTACAATTCCCCTATGAACTCAAAAGAGACCATAGCGGCCAGCGGTCACCCTTTCTCGTTACTCATTAATGTTAGCTCATTACATATTACCGTTAATATGTTAGTTAACGTGAAAAAAATGCCTTATCAGAAGGCAAGACAAGACCAACATAAAGAAAAGTAAGATATAACAGCCGGGGACTAAACATGAGGGATTTGATATCTTTTCTCTTTTCACCTTTGAAACCAAAATGTAGTTTTATAATCTTAGGTATCAGCATTTTATCAACCATGGAAAAATAAAAACAAAATATATATTCTATATGAATGCTGGGGAATAAACAACAGAGGATTTGATATCTTCCTTTCCACCTAAAAGACCACAATGTAGTTTTATAATCTCAGGTAAATCAGCATTCTATCAACTATGGAAAGATAAAACCAAGGTATATATTCTATACGAATGCAGATATATTAATCAGACAACACAATATGAGATTGGCTTTAAATAAGAAAAGCAACATTAGTAATACAGACACTCTTATGCTCATAAGTCCGATATCTCTTGATGATAATGAAGCACAAACCAAAATAAAACTTGTAATTTTAATGCAACCAATAAATACCTGGCAGTTCTGTGACAGAGGTACTGCACGCAAACTTCTTCTGCAGTTCTGACGCCAATGCTTCAGCATCAATAAGAAAAGTTTCCATACCAGAGAGTTTGGTTACCTTTTTGTTGCCTTGCCGTCTCTCTGTCAATAACTGAATTGTTTTAAGTGCACCTTTACGAACTACAGATTCATTCCCTCTTGTTACAACATGGTGAGGCTGCATACGGCTCACAAATGTTGATCCTAAATCCTTCTTGTGAATTTCTGTAGGATAAGTTGTTCCTTTTTTAATAGCCCCCTTGAACAGTGCATCACATAATAGTGCATCAAGAATCACAATTGATTTATTTGTTGGTTTAACAAGATTTTCTTTTTCAACATATGTGAAGACAATATCAGTAGCTTCAGAAGCACTAAAAAGTTTCCCTGGGTCAGATCCTACAGATGAAAATATGGAGTTGACATGTACACTTGGTTTGTAGATTTCAGTCACTTCAAGAGTTTTGGACGAACGCGTTTCATTCGCAGACTGAACACTGGGCTGCTCACTTTTCTCAACTTTCTTTTTTTCAGGCTTAAAGGATGAATAATCAACATGGTTTCGGTTCACTGAAAACAGCATGACTTCCTTTTTGTGTTTATCTTCTTTCACTGATATCTGTACACAATGTAAATATATATATATGAAGAGAGAATCCGGAAACAGCATTGCAGAATATATCAATGCAGAACCAGCAGAAGACAAATTATTAAAAGGACCCTATACAGTAAAAATTCAATATGTCATTTGATCATGATGTATCACATAAAAATAGGCATATAACTCGCTCGCATAATTCAATTTTGTCTGTCCCATCATGCAACTTATTTTACAAGAATATATTGATAAGAAACAGCAACATTGTAAGAGACATCCCAATAGAGAATCATTTCTTGAGTTTATTCCAGCAGCTATATCAGTGATCCCTTCCAAAAGCAATCCATTCACCAAAAACTTCACAAAAGCCAGTAAGTTGCAATTCCCAAGAAAATTACAAATTTCGAATCCCCCTTTTTCTGCTAAATCTTTTATCAAGGTAGTGAATTTTGAAAATACTGATTGTTATATAAACTCCCAATTAATATCTTGCACATGGAACTGGTCCCAATCTCCTACCTCCATTCCAATTCTTCATGAAACAAAATCTACAGCATAAAAACGTTATCAAACTTTTTTCTTTTTCCCATAGCGCCTTGACCTACATATCTAAAATGCTAAGAGTTTACACATCTAACGCACTGAGGAGGCTACAAAGTGTCAAAATGCTTCGTTAATAGGAGTATCCAGACAGAAGAGAGCATTAGGCCAATGTATTCTGACAGAAACCTACTTTAACACATTCTAAGTTTATGATTCATATAACAATTTAACGATTTTCCTGAAAATATCAGCAAGTTTCTATTACTATTGTACTAATCCAAGTAAAAAGCAAGCAGCAGATGACAAACCAAGCCAGAGGCAGATTTTGCTTGTAACCACTTTGATAACTTTTTGTATGAAGATTTCTTGATATCTAGAGTAATTCCCGAAGGTCTACATGGCAATACATGGTTCGACCTGCAATGCTCAAAAACAAATAATTATTAGATTACTGAAGGTAAAGCTGACTTCTCAATTCAATACACTCAAACAATGTATGTTTAATACGACTGAAATGAATTTAAGACAAAAAAAATGTTGAATATAAATGGCAGTGCACTTGAGTAATCTCCTAATATATTCTGTTATCCTCAAATGAAAATAACTTGCTTGACTGAAAAGTTAGTTCTTATTAGTCAATTGAAAAAGTTTATATTTTATACACCAACACTCTCAACCTTTAGCTGAAATCTTTTCATATAGAAATTCGATGCTTAATTCTTCAGCACTGCTGTCCAGAGCTAAATTTTCAAATTTAGCTTAAATGCCCTGCTCTCGGTATAAAAATGGAGATCTTGAAAAATCAACTACCAAGCTCTCACATGACGTAATCCAGTTGAAAGTGCACTCCACGTAGATCATATTTTGATGCCAGTCTTAATGAGCGAACTTCTTTTTAAAAGATATAAACCACACCTAATTGTCAACTGAAATTCCTGGTTTGCAAGATTTTTTGGCCAAATAATGGTTCAACTTTGTCAACCAAGAGGCAAAGAGAGAAAGTCCCACCATAGAGTGCTTCCAGGCAATGGAAGGTCTTTGTCCTTCACTGTTGTATGCAAAGCTTGTAGAAGGCACTTATCTAACAGGGAATCTATATCTGCAGTTGATAGAGTCTGTTGGTCGTTAGGGTCATTAGCAGACACAGTATCCTGTAAGTTCAAATCAGCCACGCCTTCAGTTACTCCAGTCGCAGCATCATTTTCACCATCATTGGATGGCATCAATCCAGAGGTGGAATCAGGTTGTAACTCATTTACATCCTGAGATTCCACCACTTCCTCACTTTTTGGGTTGTTCTGCTGATCAGTTGATGTATCACCAGCAACATCAGTTGATGTATCACCAGCAACATCAGTTGAATCAGAATCACCAGAAGCTTGTATCGAAGAAGGATCCTCAAACACAACATCTTCGAAAAAACCTGCATTAGGCACATAACAGCCTTCCGCAGATTCCCTGCAAATCCAACGAACGAGGTTGATTCAATTTGACAGTTGAACTGAATAAAAGGATCACCAGGCTCTCTCTAGCTATACTTGCCAAAGCAAATCACGATAGTAATGAGTTACTCTTAGCGCCTTTCCACGTAATCCAGCTTTCAATGCTTCAGCGCTGCTCATGGTGGTACTCCCAACCTTCAAGAGAATCAGCGAAGGTTGAGTTTACATGTAACCTATAATGTTAACTATAGAAACAAATACAGTAGAAGCATATAAATAGTATATGAACCAACAATGTAAAGGGTCTTCATAATGTCAAGATGTGTCATCCACACACAAGACGCACTATGATTGATTGAAAAACTATACTTTGACACAACTTTTCATAAATTTCATCTATTTAACACTCACTTTATTTAACAAAATATGATATAATAATAAAATAATAATTTATTTCAGCGTTCAGTGTCAAAGTACCAGCACCCCTTCTGATTAGTTGAAAGCATGAAAAACAAATGAGTGCATGGAAATTAAACTCAAGCAATGCATGTTACATACTGCAATGGGAGCAGGATTTCCGGGTACTTTGACGGCCCAAGGCTCCCCTGCCCGAAACGAAGGAAGACCTTCGGGAGGCACCGTTATACCGGGGAACATCAAGTCTGCGCCTCCAATAACAAACCGGGACACCTCACCACCTTTGAGCACGAACGCAGGCAGCATCTCGGGAACAATCCACAGTGCATAAACTGCGTCGAACCATTCTGAATTCAGTTCCAATTTATCATTTGAATTCGCAATTCGGAGCAAACTAACGAAAGCAAACCTGTCGGGAAAATGTCAGAGCCGCGGCCATCAACGTCGAAGAACATCGGAAAGCCTCCCTCCACAGCATACACTTGAACACGGTTCTGAAACTTGGCCACTGCAATCTCTGCCTGCATAATTCCTTTGTTAACTAAACGAACTCATCGTCGAAATGCGAAGAGGCGAAGAATTTGAATTTACCTTGGGAGGAAGCAAGGCGTCTAAGTCGGAATCAGAAACCCTTGGGAATTTGTCCTTAATGCTTCGTCTGAGCTTCTTTCTGTCGGCACCAGAAAGTCTCAGGTGAGATTTCGCCTCCACCGCCTTCTTGAACATTCTCTACTTCTCGAGCACTCACTTCAGTTACTGCACCCAACACAACCCAAGCTACGTTTTCCTCCTTTCTTTTATTCTCTCAATAACCTAGCTTACATTTTCTCACCTTCCATCGATTTTCTAAATAGGACTTCTACATTATTATCCGCACCCTCCCCAAACCTACTTCTCCACCAAATGAATACTTATTTCAAAAATGCTAAATGATTAGTTATTTCAAAAAATTAAAATCAATATAAAATTAAGACAAACCAAAATATAAAAAATCTAAGTTCGTATTTCTCGTATTTTCTATTAGTTTAATTTATTGTAAATGCAACTAATCTTGAAAAGTATTTTTAATTTTGCATTTTTCTAAAATGAATGTTTGTAATTGTAGTTTCTCTTAATAAATAGTTTGTTATGATTTTTCTTTTTTCTTTTGTGAAACCTGTAGATGATATAGTGCTGATTTCCAAATAATTTAAAATAATTCTGAAAACGCAATTTATTTTTTTATGTGATTATAACTTTCTTTTTAGTTTCCTACTACCGTCTGTATCACACCCTCTACAAGTATTCGCTGATAATAATTATTCTCATTTAAAATAATATGTACTGTTATTTGTTAGTTACTTGTTTAAACAATGCATGTATAATATTTTATACTTCCAGATATTTATAGATATTGTTTTTAAAAAATTAAAATATAAATTCAAATAAAAAATTCATCTTAAAGTATAGTCAAAATAAAATTATATCATAAAATATTAGAACAATTAAATTAATATTTATATAGAAAAACAAGTTCAACGAAGTTGCATCGCAAAATATAAATTTAAATAAAATTAATCTTTTAAAAAATAAATTTAATTTCATAAATTTAAATAAAACTAACACTTCTTAATTGTTAATATTTTTTATCACTAAATTTACTTTCTCATTCTAAAAAGTATATCTAAATTAAAGTTATTAATAATCAATATATAATTTTTTAAAAATTGGAATTAAATGTTAAAAAATAATACTTTTAAAATTGGTGCAAAATATTATTGTACCCATCCTGTTAATTAAGATATTTGTATTAGTTATTGGCACTATAAAAATTCAAGCCAATTGACTTTCTTTTATCTTTTGAGAACATAATACTTTGTCACCACTTACTTAATATTTGTAATTTATCCTTTGGCAATAAAATTTAGTTAGTGCAAAGAAAGTCATAGTGGTCCACCAGAACACACCACTCTTTAACGTAATGAGATAATGCTCTAACTTTTAACACAAATTGTTAAAAGTTTCAAGAATGATAATGTATGAAATAGAATTGGCTTCTAGAGTTTAATAATAATTTTTAGGTTTATAATAGGATTGCACTGTGCATCCTTTATATACTTTAAAGGGATGTAAGATAATAACAACATTTCTAGCAATTTCTTTTCAGCAAATAATTTCATTATCACATCCTGATAATCTGGTCATCCATTTCTATTATTCCAGGAAAAAATATTTTAAACTTCTATGGTTGATTCAAATTCGAAGATAACAATAATATCACATTATGTTTAAACATTACAAAGACTAAATTTAATAGGTTTAATTTACAATATGGTGTCTTTAACTGTATCCAAACTGTTTTCGGTTTTCCTATTTTACCCGCGTGTATTTTGTTTCATTTATTACAATAACTCGTTATGCAAATTAAACCAAATTTTGTAGGTAAACTATAACATTTCTTTCATTTTTCTATAACATCATTCTCAGTTATATAAACAAGGGCACATACGTGTATCAATAAATGTGTTTAGAATAATTTAAAACGTTATAAATTGGACATAAAATAAAACTCACAAACCTATACAAAGTTAATTAAAGCGTAAATTTTCTTAAACTTATAAATGAAACATTTGTGTAGATTTTACTTGTATAAGAGGTTAACCAACACATATATGAATCATATGATTTTCTTTATCTTAAATGTTGTGAGAATGAATACTTCAAAAATAAAACAAACATGACTAGGTGAATTAATAGTAAGATTGGAAAATCAAAATGAATTTTAAAATAAGTGACTTTTAATATTGTTCATATAATGATTGAGAAAGTTTCTTCTCCTTAAGTAGTAGTTTTACTCTTCAAGATATGATGAATAATGTCTTACATATTAAAAAAAAATATACCTCAACATTAAAGATAATTTAAAAGTAATTGGGAGAAATAAAAACTATTCAATCTAATAATATTTGTCACAACATCATTTATAATGTTGAGAGGAGTTGTTGCATGAATTAACTTGAATTGGTATAATCTCATCTTATAAAAATGTCGAGATAGTTTATCATTATTTATTTGATTTAAAGTTATTACTTAATTAGACGTTTATCTTGTACTTAATTTGAGAGTTGTTTTAAATTTTCAATATGAGTTGTGTTTTTAAATTAAATGATCTCAATCATATAGTATAATCATGTATGAATTTAAAGTAATATCCAACAGAAGATGATATCCATTAATAACAAAAAATATTTGTCAAATAATATATAAGTATAAAACGCAAGGTGATATCCATCAATAACAAAAAATATTTGTCAAATAATATATAAGTATAAAAGATAACTTGAATTTTATTTTTTTCAAATAAAAAATAAAAGAGTTAATAATGTACCTATTTAAAGAAATTTTACGTTTTTAAAAAATCACAAATATTATATTGATATTGTAGGAATGCAACGAGTGTTCACTTTTTTTTATAACAATTAAAAATTAATTGTCGTAATAATTATTAAAATAAATAATATTACTAAAGTTTATAATAGATTATAAAATACGTACATAAAAATTATAAAAATAATCTATTTATTAATTTTGTAATGTTATAATTACGTATAGGGGCATTTGTAATTTTTTTATCTAAATAACTATTATTTATTGTGAATAGTTTTGTATAGATAGGAAAATTAATAAAGTTGATTATGTTTATACAGGTAAAAATAATAAAAGAAGTGTAAACAATTTTTACAAAACATAAATGGTGAAATTGTAAGAAAATATATACACTAAAATAAACCATTAAAAAATTATTAATGGTATAGATATAATTAATATATTGTCTACCAAAATGATTCATCCTTGATATCCTTTTTTAAAACTAGACCATTTTGTTGATTACTTCAATTAGCCTTTAAACTTTTTTTTAAGCCGACTTCTAAGCTCTTTCTTGAATAATCATCAGTTTATATTCAGCAGATGAATTTGTTTTTTACCTTTCTAGCATTAAGTTTCCACCAATCTCATATATAAGAATTAGAGGATATGATATTAGGCTGTCATATTTTAATTAGATAACTTCATTCTTTCGTAAACAAAAATTAATTAATTAATTTATTAAAATAAATAATTGAATAAATTTTTTAGTTTAAAAGATAAATATTTAAAAAACAATTATATAATTTTTTAATTATTTTTTACAAAATTATACATTTTAAAATTAAATTATTTCTTATTTTTTAATTAATTATTTGAAAAAGTATTGAAATTATAAAAATAATAAAACTATGCATATTTTAATATAATAAAAATACGAATAGTTATGTATAATTTCCACATATGTATTTTCGCTATTATGATTAAAAATTTTATTTATTGTTGCTTGTGAAAGTTTATTATTTTCTTCCTTGTGTCACTAAAGAGAATTGGGATTGAGATGATAAATTTTAGAAGAGAAAGAAGTAAGATAAGTTGTGCTTCTTCTTATTTAATGCTTTTAAATTCTTTATATTCTTTTAGTGTTTATTTTCTCTTGATTCTTTTTGTTTTCTTATGTTGTTTGGTGCTTACTATCTTTCAATAATATTTACTTCTTTATATTGATTATTGGTTTTTTTTCCTCAGTTATGATGAACGTTGAAATACTCATGAAATATATTTAGATTTATTTATTTTATTAAATGCCTTTTTTTTTATTTGGATCATTATTGTGTCAAAATAAGAGTCATGAAATATCCTTCAATATTTTAGGTTAACCTTTTTTTTTCTTAGTTTTATCTTATTTTCCTAATAATTTTTTTTACCAATTAAGAAAATTGCGAGTATAACAAGACTTGCGTTAGAAAAATTAGGCAACAAGAGGGAAATTGAATTTTCTCTTTCTCTTGTTATTTATTTATTAATTTTTTTTTCATTTTTTAAAACATATTGAAAACTTTTTTATGAAGAAATAAGAGAAAAAGAACAATGCGTGGTTTATCTTAACCCTTGAAATTACTTTTAGTTTTCGAAATCTTTAAGTTTCCTTAAGATCAATTTATATGAAAAATATTTTTTACAATCACTTCAAAGTAAATATTTTAACTTTTTTTTTTTTTTACTTTCTTCTTTAAACATTTTTTCTAGATATTCCTTTCACACTATTACATTCAAACATTACACTCAATCTTAAGATTAATAATAAATTATGAATTTAAATTTTGTTTTTTAAACATTAAAGAAAGTAACAATTTTGAATTTGAATCTGACATGTAAAACTGTTCCTTTACATATATTTGTAAGATTTTTTTAAACAGTGTTCTAAGCTGTATCATCTTGTCCTAATAAGGAAATACAAATTCATTATTCTTCATTCACTATTAATTATCTTTAATTATAATTTGATTAATATGTGAAGAGATTAAATATGTTTATTAATTTTTATAAATGTGTGGGATTTTAAACTAAAAAAATTTAGTGGTTGGGAAGAGAAAAGTGTTGAGATAATCTTTTCTCGATTTTTAATAATTCTAAATATGAATAATGAGGAAATGATGTTATTTCATTGTATCAATATTTTTCTAAATTATTTAAAATATGCCGCTTGAATTTAGAAACTAGTAAGTAATATGTACTTGAGTATATTTTGATCAAATAACATAACACAACAAACAAAAAATATAACATATTTTTGCAAATAAAATTATAAAACAAAGTTATTAAACATGAGTTAATGTATTATATATGATCTAAATTAGGTAATTAAAACCTAAACCCTAAACCACATAATCAAATCCTAATAATTGAAGTCACCTCCACATATCATATTTAGTTAATGACAACATAAATAATCAATAAGACAGAAAGAATATTAGTCCTAATATTCAGACTCATCTCTGCAATACAAATATATGTAAGATAAGATAATTAAATCTTACGTACCTTTTATAGAATTTATCACTTTGAATAACTAAAACTAACTTGAGCATGGAGAACATTTTATTCTCTCTACATATTGAAATCACAAGTTCATTACAAAATATTATAAGAAAAACTCTCTTGACTTATAAAAAATCAAACAAACATGTTAATGTTGTTAAATATATGATCGAAACATATAAGAAAACTATTAAAAAAAATTATTGAATGTATTATATATGATTAAAATCAGATGAAAAAAATATGATAATTGAGATCACATTCACACATTTAGTTAATAATAATAAAATTAACTAATATAATACATCAGAAAAATAATAAGATAACATAATGAACAATGTTAATCTTAAATAAACCTCATAAATCAAAGTTGATTATAATATTCACATTAATCTAGACCCATTAAAACCTAATACAAATCTATAAAAGAAATGAGTTTAAAGACCGGTAGATGTTACAGTCTTATTTTTTTTGTTAAAGAATTTATCACTTTTAATTAGTTAAGCTAACTTTTATGAAGAACTTTTTATACCCCTTATGAAGTGAAGTCACAGGATGAATTAAAAAAGACTAGGAAAAAAAACTCTATCAACTTACATAAGAAATCAGAATGAATATGATAATATTTAGTTTACAATCTCAATGTCGAAATACATTATTATCATTATCTAAAAATCAGCAGAAGAAAGTTCACAGAAGAAAGAGAACGAGGAAAAATAAATTTATTTTAATTTTTTTTTTCTCCCTTAACCATCATAGGGTAATATATCAAATCCTAGAATGATAAATTGAAACAAACCATTGTTAGGGGTGAAGAGACGTTGGGCGGTGAATTAAAAGTTAATTAGGTTGAAACAAAACAGGATTCGAAATAAAAAGACAGGACAAGACGACTGGGACAACCAACCATTTCAAAACGCAAGAGAAAGAGAGAGAAAGAGCGTGTGCTTTTTGAAATTTCTGAATCAAACTTCGATATAGTAAAGACCAGAGATCTTTACTAGAGAGAGAAACTCAGAGATCTGATTCACATCTTACCTTGCTCCAGATCCTGATTCCCATCCTCTGATTTAGGGTTCGATTCCGATCGATCCCTCTCCGGCGAGACCGCTTTCCTTCGATTCCTCTGCTAAGCTTCTTCGTTTTGGATTCGCTCATCCACCGATTCATCGATGGCGGCGATCGAGGACTTGTCGGAGCTCGCCGATTCGATGCGCCAAGCGGCGGCGCTTCTCGCCGACGAAGACGTCGATGAATCCAACTCCTCCTCCAATTCCCGAAGACCGTCCACTTTTCTTAACGTCGTTGCACTCGGCAATGTTGTAAGTCTCCGTTTCTCCATGTTTCTCCTTTCATACGCAGTCGTTTTGTTCACTACTCTGTGATTCCAATTTTGTAGGGTGCTGGTAAATCCGCTGCTCTCAACAGTTTGATTGGACATCCCGTTCTGGTAACTTCAACTCCGAACTCACTCTTAAACCCTATTCTGTTACGCAAGTGAAACTGTGAAACTGAACGTTGAATTTTGTATTATTCTGCAGCCTACTGGTGAGAACGGAGCTACTCGGGCTCCTATATGCATTGATCTGCAGCGAGACACTTCGTTGAGCAGCAAATCGATTATATTGCAGATTGACAACAAGTCTCAGCAAGTCTCCGCAAGTCAGTTCTTATTCTCCTTTTCAAACTGCATGCTCCAAAATGCCTGATCTGTATAATTTGCTTATTTTTTATTTTTTTTACTGACGAACATATTTGCGTGCTGTGTTACGTTGCGGCAGGTGCTTTGCGACACTCGTTGCAGGATAGACTCAGTAAGGGTTCCTCCGGCAAAAGTCGAGATCAAATTTATTTGAAGCTGCGCACGAGTACAGGTTTGTTGTGGATTGATGATTTTTAGTCACCTTACTATCTTCAGGTTGTGCGATTATATAGAATTGTACAGCTTTGAGCAGGTGAATTGCGTGACATCCTACCTTGTTATGTCTTTTTGGACCTATCCATATGTAGCCACAGAATGAAGTTTGTTTGATGAAAATAGTTCTTCTTGAATTACAGTAGCCATGCAAACACTTGAGTTTCGTGCTGTTGCATTTAATTACTATGCTATGATATCAGATAACGACTCACTCCAGTTGTATGTGCTGTACTTTTTTCTTTCGAACAAAATGTCCTAAAATACTAATATTCTTTCTACCATCTTATATTCCCAGCACCACCTCTCAAATTGATCGATTTACCTGGGCTGGATCAGCGCATCATGGACGAGTCAATGGTAACTGGTGTCCTACATTTTCCAAATTGATTCCCAAACATCCTGCTTTTTGTTATCACTGAAAAGCTTCGAGATTCTGATGTTGTTTGTTGTTATCCTTGCATAGGTTAGTGAGTATGCAGAGCATAATGATGCCATTTTGTTAGTTATTGTACCTGCAGCTCAAGCACCCGAAATTGCTTCATCTCGAGCCCTAAGATATGCAAAGGAATACGATGGAGAAGGTAGACTGTTTGCACAGTTCTTTTTAGGATTATTGCTATGTAAAACTTGTTGAATTTATGAACACTTGTTTGATTCCTTTCTCTATTAGGTATAGTTTTGTCATTGTTAATCGACTAAATAGGCAAAAAATATATTCATAGGTACCCGAACCATCGGCATTATTAGTAAAATAGATCAAGCTGCTTCAGACCAAAAAGCACTGGCTGCTGTACAAGCTCTCTTATTGAATCAGGGTCCTCCAAAAACAGCAGATATCCCTTGGGTTGCGTTGATTGGTCAATCAGTTTCAATAGCTACTGCACAATCTGGATCTGCTGGTTCAGAAAATTCTTTAGAAACTGCATGGAGAGCAGAAAGTGAAACCCTCAAGTCCATATTGACGGGAGCTCCTCAAAGTAAGCTTGGAAGGATAGCTTTAGTGGATGCGCTGGGGCAGCAAATTCAGAATCGTATGAAGCTTCGGCTTCCTAACCTTCTTTCTGGGTAAGTTAATGTAGTGCAATATAATATTTTGTCATTTAATTACGAGTATTGTTGTTTTGAGTTGGTTCTTGTTTATATCAGTGAAAAACTTATAGCTGGGTAATAGATCTGCGCATCCTGTTTCTTGGCTTTTATGTAAAGTCTTTTGTGTTTTTAGTTTCATGTTTACTATGTGCTTAGCTGCTCTATTAATCTTTACTTTGCTGACACTGTTAAGGTTACAAGGGAAGTCTCAGATAGTTCAGGAAGAATTGGCTAGGCTTGGTGAATCAATGGTTACCACTTCAGAGGGTACACGTGCTATAGCCTTGGAACTTTGCCGTGAATTTGAGGATAAGTTCCTACAGCACATCACCAGTGGCGAGGTTTGCTGTCTTGACTCTTATACTTAATTAAATTTTTATTTATTTTGATTTTAGTTATTATTGGGGATGTTATTTCTTTTGCCTCAAATAATCTGGAGCTTCATATTCTGTATATAGTTATCTAATGTAACATTGTTTTCCACACTGTGCTAATGAATAATTAATTTTATACTTGTTGCTTGGGCCTTGTTTTACATATCGTTAAATTATCTGGCAGGGATCTGGTTGGAAAATTGTTTCTTGTTTTGAGGGGAGATTTCCTGATAGAATGAAGCAATTACCTTTAGATAGGCATTTTGATATCAACAATGTGAAGAGGGTAAGCTTTGGACCAATGTTTTGTTTTGTTGATATCGTTTTTCTGCATTACTTTTTTTTGTCATTGTTCCCTTAATTTTTGGGGGGAGGCGGGTGTTACTACTGTTGCTTATCCCTTTTGTCTGTTATCAGATTGTGTTAGAAGCAGATGGTTATCAGCCTTATCTTATTTCCCCTGAAAAGGGATTGAGATCTCTTATCAAAGGTGTTCTAGAGCTTGCGAAAGAACCATCACGTCTTTGTGTTGATGAGGTAATGCTTTAATGTGTAGAATGAACTTGAATTATATTTAACTTCCATTACACTGTTGAGTTTCTAATTGATTGTTGCTTGTTCCTTACATCCTGTAGTGTTTTTTCGTTGTATGATAATTTCATTTGTCATTTAGGTTTGAAGTTTGGATCTAGTGTCTATATTCTTTGCCCTTTCCCTTCCATTTGGATGTATTCATTCTACCAATTGTGAGAACATGTTACTTGTAGCGGAACCATAAATTTTTGTAATTTAAATAGGTCCCTTGAATAGTTTTTGAGATTCCTCTCAAAGTATATTGTGGATCCAATTGCAAGGTATGGGACTTGAGTCCCACACTGGAAGTATGAGATTTTGGTGTGGGGTTTCCAAGGTTCTTATCAGCACATCATAAATGATGACTGCATCATTTCCGTGTAAATCTTATGATTGTAACTCAACTCAACTGATAGACCACTATTATGGAGGAGGGCAGAATAGCAATTCAAATAAATGTTCATGTTGTCATATATAGAACACATCAGAATGTTAGTCTGGAAAGAAATTATGGGAGGTGATATGCAGTCGGGAAGAAATGGGATTAAAGGAATATAGGAAGCTAGAATAGTTTAGTGGACCATAAATTTTTGTAATTTAAATAGGTCTCTTGAATAGCTTTTGAGATTCCTCTCAAAGTATATTGTGGATCCAATTGCAAGGTATGGGACTTGAGTCCCACCCTGGAATTATGAGATTTTGGTGTGTGGTTTCCAAGGTTCTTATCAGCATATGATAAATAATGACTGCCTCATTTCTGTGTAAATCTTATGATTGTAATTCAACTTAACTGATAGACCACTATTATGGAGGAGGGCAGAATAGGAATTCAAAGAAATGTTCATGTTGTCATATACAGAACACATCAGAATGTCTGGAAATATGGGAGGTAACATGCGGTAGGGAAGAAATGGGATTAAAGGAATATAGGTAGGAGGCTAGAATAATTTAGTGCATGAATTGGAGAGAATGAGTTTGGAATAAGTGGTTATGCTAGTCGCCGTTGTCTTTATCAGAGGAAATGTGTTCCTATAAGAAGTCCTATATTGTCATACCTTGCCGTTAATGGTGGCACTGTGCATTTTTCCTAGTGTTCCTTCTATCTACTTTTTACTCATGGTGATTGTCATTGGCTTATGATCCAGGTACATCGTGTCCTGATAGATATTGTTTCATCTGCTGCCAATGCTACACCTGGTTTAGGAAGGTACCCACCTTTCAAGAGAGAGGTATGGTACTTCATTGTTCTTTTCCATTTTCTACTTGATACCTTTATTAATTTATTATAAATTTGAGTCCTGTAACTTGTGAATTATTCCTTTATACGTTTTTTGTTCTTAAAGGTTTCCCTTGGTGGGGAGTGCACCTTCTCTTCTTTTATATGACATTGTTTAAAATTCTTTCAAGGTTGTGGCAATTGCAACTTCTGCTCTAGAAGGGTTTAAGAATGAATCAAAGAAAATGGTGGTTGCACTTGTTGATATGGAACGTGCTTTTGTTCCACCTCAACATTTCATTCGCCTGGTACAAAGGAGGTAATTTGGACTTTTCTTGAATGGATCTAGATCCTCTCATTTGGAGATATGTTCCCTACACTTTTTGTCTTTTTGTTATAAACTATTTTTCTTTGGGTAGGCGCAATGGAAACTCTAACTCTTCCAAATAGAAAAAATGCAGAAAATAAAAGATAAATCTGTAGTGTTGCAGGTGCACATAACCTCTTTGGCCCTAGCCCTTCTTATTCCCCTTTCCACTCAATTCATACCCACCACGTACTACCTATCTTTTCTTCTCATTTTTCCCATCCAGATTCTAATATCTTCGTATGGTTACTCCTCGGTTGCTTGGCTTTTTATTATAGTCTTCACTTGATATCCTCTTTATTTTGCATACTGTATTTATCCTTGTAAATGCCTAAATTGTATGACATACCCATGTATTGGGGTCTATTAATACTCCTCCACAAGATTCTCGTTGATGAAGGAGTGGATTGAGTCCGTGGTAGTTGACTCGTGATACAAATTATGTTTCGGCGAGCTTATATTTTGAATCATGAATCATTTTGTATTGTAAATTGTAAGATCCATAAACATTTAAAAAATGTAACATATAAAAATGTAAAGATATAATTAATAATCACAACCACATTCAAAATGAGTGGTTGTATCACTGGGCATATTAAGGCTGGGTTCTATGACCCAACTCCTTTGTTAAACGGAAAAAAAAAATATATTTGGGCCGATAAATGTTTGGCCCAAGGAGAATAAGAAAGAAAGAGACAACAATTGTCTTCTTTCATGTGCACCGCTGCCTCTTTATTTTCCATGGGCACTGCAGTTGCTACTCCGTCTTCATTTTCGTAAGGGTGCCACTGCACTGATAAAGAAACCATTCACAGCAATTGGAGTAAGGAAGTCCATGAATTGGTATGCATCTCTTCCGCCCCATCGGTTTTGGATTCAGGTTGGAATCAACGATTCAGGTTGTGTTTCTTGTTAGCCTCACGATTCATGCGATATGAACGATATAACACTGATTCAGGAGCACAAACGAGTTTTCCTACGTTTCTTATCGTTGGGGGTTATGAATTCTATCGTATCGTGTGATACTTACTACTATGGTCAGGTCCCATTAACAAGTCTGAGAGAAACTTCCACTTGGACGCTTGAAGCACATTTACCTTTCCAAAGCATGAAGTATTTGATTAGGGACCCATTTTTTGAAGCATAATGATCAAGTTATGCTGAAAACTAAGAATTACATTGGGTCCCACTGCATTTTTTTGAAACTAGTGTGCCTCTGCTCTTCTCTGGGTTCCATCTTTTGTGGAATTCTAGGTGGTGTTTGACCTGACTTTTTTAGCTTGAAAGCTATTTCGGAAATAAAATTGGAACTTTAAATTTAAAGTTGGCTGTTGATTCTTTAAGTTCAAAAGTTACATTTAAGTTAAAATTTCTTGACTACTGTGATCTTGGGTGCTCTCTAGGTGTCCCATTCTTCTACAGTAAAATCTCCTCATCTTTGGTCCATGTCTTTATTGATTTGTCCCATATTTTCTTTGGGCATGTGTTCTCGGGAGCTACCAAGTCAAACCCACATTTATCTTGACAGAACAAAGGTGTTGGTTGGAAATTTTTTAGACATGATCTATGTGCAATGTCCTGTTCACCGAGAACAATTGGTTTTGGAACATGCTGCATTTTTTTCATTTGATCATGAGTACTGTTGCATAGTTAACCATGAAATTCTTTTTAGATTTTGCTTATTTGTAATATTATGCATGTAGATGTCTCCAAAATTTATATTGGTGAGGCCATTACTGATCTATTAATTCCACGCTATATACTTTAGGATGGAAAGGCAACGTCGAGAGGAGGAGCTGAAAGGGGGCCGATCCTCAAAAAAGGGTCAAGATGCTGAGCAATCTATACTTAACCGGGTAGGTGGCCTCTTACTGTAACAAAGGAATTGTATATAAATTTAAAACAATATAATTTTTCCTTTTATAACATTAATCTCTTGATTTATATTTTACTCTTCTTTTTGTGGCTTGTTGAATTTAAACTGCTTATTGTTAACTTGTAGGCCAGTAGTCCCCAAACTGGTGGAAGCATGAAGTCAATGAAGGAGGAGAAGAAAGAGAAGGAAAAGGACAAATCTGGTCAGTCGGAGAAAGAAGGGCAAGAAGGCTCGGGTTTAAAGACTGCGGGTCCTGAAGGAGAAATAACAGCAGGTGGGTCCTATTCTATATGCTACTACACTTTGCCGACATAATTGTCTTACAGTCTCAAGTTCCCCTGTAGCACTCTCTTAGGTTGTTTTTTGCGTAGGTACTTTTTCTGAATTTTGACAGGATAATCCTGGAGAGGTATCGGGACAAAATTGGATATCATCTGGGAAATTTAATTGATTTGGGATTTATGCAGTACTGTAGTAGTTCAGTGGAAAAATTAGTAGTCAATAGCAGCTTGGAGTAGTCACCCAGTAGAAAGACTGCTATTCTAAATTTTTTATATTTATATATATATATATATATAATATTTATATATTTTTATTATTATATTAATTCTATTAAATTATTAAATTTTTCTCTTCATATATTATTATTTGTTGTTATATATTTGTCTCAATTAACCTTTTCCCATTTATAAATAGATACCCTTTGAACTTCAACTTTTTTCCAATTGATCCTTAAAATTTAATGTATTTTGTAAATAGACACCTATAATTTTAATTTTATTCTTATTATTACTTGAAAAATATTATCTTTTTATGAATTGATAAACTACTGACATTTAAATTATTTTTCTTAAAATGACAGTATTCATTAATCTTATTCTTCTTTTTGTTACAATTCATCTTTTTATATATTAAAATGTTATAAAATATGAATTTAGAAATAAAGAAAATAATAAAAAATAATTAGAAGTTGTATTTGATTTTTTAATCCTAAATTGTTTTTTTTGTTTTAATGTTTGATAAAGTGATTTATAAAAAAAAAGTAATTAATGATTGCTTTTAAATAGATGTATAGTTGAGGTTTTTTGTTAATTGTTTAACCTCCATTTAATATAAGGAATTAATTAAATTGTTTATCTGCAAAAAAAAATGACGTTTAGAGATGAATAAGGATAAATTAAAGTTTAAGGATCAATTAGAGTTAACTTAAAATTTAGGGTGTTTATTTTCAAAAGATGTAAAGTTTAAGGGGTTAAATGCTCTTGCGCCTTTTAAATATTACAGTATACTTTATTATATTATAATAGTGTTGTCATTATTATAATAGTATAATATGAGTAAAATGAAAAAACAGCAAAAAACACCCTTCTCACCCAAATAGACCCTAGCCTCTATTATCTTGGCTTCATTTGGGCAACCACTTCCTTCTCACCTGTACTTTTTTTTGGTAAGATGGGCGTTGGGCCTGCATCTCAAACTGGCCCCTCTCCTACCAAAAAATGTGGAAAATATGAAAACATAATTATATATATGTATATAATGAGAAAGAATATAAAATATTGTTAAATAAAATGTATGTTTAGTGTTTTAAAACTTGGACTGCACCCACCTCTTCAACAGGAAACTGTACCTATGACTGATACATGTTCTCGAGATTGTGTCTGCCATTCACCTGTAACCCAACTCTGATTGAACCTGGGTTATTCTGGAACGATACCAAATGACAGGCTTTCCTAAAGGAGCTTAATTCTAAGAGCTCTGTCAATTCTGTTTCTTTGACTAGTTAACCTAGCCTGGTATGGGAGCTAAGGCTAATATGCACTAATGATGCGTGAATTTGGAAATTTGAATTTGCTGAACTTTATATTTCAAAATCATTAATAAGCTAATTCTAATTTTTTAATGTTTACAGGATTTTTGTTAAAGAAAAGTGCTAAAACTAATGGTTGGAGCCGGCGATGGTTTGTTCTAAACGAGAAGACAGGAAAGGTTGGTAACTATTGGCCAAGTTTTTAAATTATTTACATGGTGGCTTTTATCATTATTTTTCTTAAATCTAGTTTCATTGTGACATGCTAGTCTTTTGACTCATGGCTACTTTTCTAGATGTTAAAATATAAATATCTAAGATGGCTTGTTGTTCTAAAACTTTGCACTGATGTAATTTTCTGAAAATTTGGGAGTAGTCAGGTGCTATGGGAAGATACTAACAATGTGGTTAACCAGGTGTTGTTAACCCAAATTTTTTTAGGGTATTATCATTCTTTGCAGAACAAGTATAGGACATATATACGTATACAGACTTGCCATTGGAAGGTTTAGGATTTCAGTGAAAGTAGATTGCATGCAAATTAAGATGGAAAAGGCCTTGTAACCAGCAAGATATCAAGAAAAGATGAACACAAAGATCGTTTAACTTTATAAAGTTTTTAGTTTAGAATTTGTGAATTAAAGATATAGAAAACACTATTATGGGTTTTTCTTATGCAGTGCTTCATACACAATTTGTAACTGTAAAATGTCTTTTTAACTCGGTGTAAATTCTGAGGAGTAATTATATGGCTAGTGATGCTTTGTGTACTGAATGCTGTTAGTGAACTTCCAACGGAAACACAAAATTAGGAGCGTATTTGAGAATGCTGAGACTGTTGAAGTAAAAAAATAGGGAAAAGAAGGTTGTTAGCTGGCCAAATAAGAATAATAGCAGAATACCTTATATTATAACAAGTAACATGTTAGGAATTTGGATCAGCACAATCAAGTGAAGGATGGAAGGTTTACTATAGAAGAAAATTAAATTGAGAGAGACAATTTAGGTTGTTAGGCTGGGATCGTTATGGTTGTTAGGTTGGTTAGTGTAGTGAGTGTTGTATGTAGGTTGGTCTATATAAAGACCAACCATTAGTTGTAGAGTCACTTTTGGCTTCTGATTTGTTGTATTGTCGGCTTTGATTTTGTGTGAAAGGAATTTCATTCCTTTGTGGGTGCTGTGTAACGTTTTGACACATTCTTGAATAAAAGTGCATTCCAGTGATTGTTTGTGTGCTTTGTGTTTAGTGTTTCCGTGTGGGTGTCAAGTGTGGTGTCCTAACATAACATATGATGCTTCAAAACTTGTCATTGATGTTTGAACTTATGATAATTCCTGTAGATTTCAATTGTTTATCATATTTTTGAAACTGGGTTTCATCTATTTTCATTCAGATATGAAATATATAGTTTGCCACTTTTACTTAATTTACTACGTAGCATTGACTTTAACCTTTCACTTCACAGCTTGGGTATACAAAAAAACAGGAGGAAAGACATTTTCGTGGTGTTATTACATTGGAGGTAAGGAGTACTTTCATTAAGCATAATCATGTTCGATGAATTTTAGAGTACTATCTTTGAATCAAATAAATTATGCTGCAATTCTCAACTCAGCAATTCATAATACTTGCTTGAATAAATGTTGCAGGTTCCTGCACTTGGCTGGCTTAGTTTAGTGATAGTCATCAAAATTTCCCTTATTATCGGGTTTCTTTAAGTACTGTGGTTGGAATGCTATAATTTAGTCTTGAAAGGAATTCATTTGAAATATATTATAAAACCTTTAAAATATGACATATTGCACACCATATTTATTTCTATTTTTTATTTTTGAAATTTGAAACATGATAATTAAGTTTTCCAGAAAATTTCATTGTCTGTCACAAGTCATAAGTTGTAATAAAGCAATGGTGACTTTGTTGGTACAACTGATATTTAACAATATGAATATTGAATCGGTCAAGCAGACATTTTGGAGTTTTATTACCAAGGTTAAGTTGACATGTACCAAATTTACATTCTGGAAATATTTGCAAACCTTAAAAAGAATATTTGCGATTAAGCCGAATACATCCTACCCTCCCCAAATCCCGCTCTATGTCGTGCTTTGGACTAGCCCTTCTCCTTTACTTCTGTCTATTGATGACTTGGTGCTTGGTTATTCTAATTTGTCATGATCACGTGTCACTCAACTTTTAAGCTATATGTTTCTCAGTTACGGCACTGACATTGATTTTGATAATGCCAGTAAATGAGTAGAACATTACATATATTAATTCTTGATATGCATGTGATTTAAATTGCTAACAGGAATGTAACATTGAAGAGGCTGCGGATGAAGATGATCCTCCATCCAAAAGCTCAAAGGACAAGAAGTCCAACGGACCAGATTCTGGCAAAGTCAACCTTGTATTTAAAATTACCAGTAGAATTCCTTATAAATCTGTTCTGAAAGGTAACATGCTTTGTTGATATAGCTTTCAATGGTATAATGCCCACTTTTATTTCTTATAAATTTTTGAAACCATTTTAATTACTGTGAGTTTTTTTCTCTTGCAGCACACAGTACTGTTGCTTTGAAGGCTGAAAGTGCATCTGATAAGGTTGAATGGATTAAGAAGATAAGTAATGTTATACAAGCAAAGGGAGGACAGATTAGGATCTCATCTGATGGTGGATCTACCATGAGGCAAAGCCTCTCTGATGGTTCCCTGGTTAGTTGCTAGCTTAAAGGCATAATTAACATGCATTGCATTTTCTTATGGTGCATTCATTTGGCTTGAATATTAAAGCCAGTTCTTAGAAATTAGAATCTGCCTGCCTTATTTCTCTGACATAAGTTTAATAATATTATGATTCTAATGTTCTTCATCTAGGGGTGGCAAAACAAACAAGTCCACCTCGTTTCATTTTTGTCAATCCTGCTTTTGGGTCTCCAAAAATAGGTCGAGCCTGACTGGCTCGCCATGGTCAGGGTGGGTGAAGAGTCTTGACCCACCCCATCAGCTTTTTCTTGTAATTTGTTACTTTTTTATTTATTTTTGGATTTTCGAAAGTATATATATTTTAAAAACACAATCATGTAAATATTTTGAGTCTTTAACTAGTTAATTAATGTCTTTAATTGGACAAATGGAGAGGATTACTACTCTTTCATGTTAAATTACTCAATTACGAACTTAATTTGTAATTGTTAATAATTTAAATTACAATGCTATATACATATTTGTATCCTTCTAACAACATAATACACAAAATTTAATTAAATTAAATTTTTTATTTTAGTTTTAATTATTTAAGGGTCATCAGCTCTGGCCTGATGGACTGGCGGGCTGAAAATCTCAACCATTCCCCTGCCAAATTAGTGGTGGGCTGCGGGAGAGGTCTGCTTGGCCTTCCCTATCTTCAATTCGAGCATGGATGCTTGTGTTTGTTCTGTAAAGAAATTTACAGGAAACATTACGGAATTGGTAATCAAGGAAATATGTTGGCAATATTGATAATGATTAACATGTCATTGGGTATCACTGGAATGATTGAGTCATAAATTATTATAATTTTTGTTGTTCTTGTAAAATTGTAAAATTCATTTACCTTCGATGTATATAAATTCCAGGGATGCTGAATGCTCTCACTCAAGCAAATTGTTGAACTTTTGTCTAATTTCTGTTAAGTCTATTTAGGTTTCCTGACTTAGGCAGTATAAGCTGAGGAATTGCAAAACAAATTTAAAAGCAAATAATGAATAAGTTATTATTCCTGCTATTGTGGTTATTGACTGGCTGCTATTATATTTCATATCTAATCTCAGGATACAATGGCTCGAAGACCTGCAGATCCTGAGGAAGAACTCCGATGGATGTCACAAGAAGTTCGTGGATATGTTGAAGCAGTATTAAATAGTTTGGCAGCTAATGTACCAAAAGTAAGATTCAGTTTTTAACATTTGCTATTTTTATTATTTTTTGCAGGTTTTACAGTTAATGTTTCATGCATTTTCTGGTTACTTGGTATACAGGCAGTTGTTCTTTGTCAAGTTGAAAAAGCTAAGGAAGACATGCTGAATCAATTATACAGCTCTGTCAGGTTCAGAAATTTGTTATTGCCGTTTATTTTTATTCTCTTGTTAGGATTACTTTGTTTGCATTTGTCACTTGTCAGTCTCATTCTTGAAGATTTTGAAGGAACTGAAGAGATTACAAAATGTCTTAAAATTCTCTTTGCATTCCTCAAAATTTTCTGGAATGAAACTAACAATTTTCTGGAATATTTTGCTGCACAGCTTCAGACCAGCAATACATTGTGGAACTGAATGTTGGTATATAAAAGCCACCAACAGAAAATATTTAATGTAATGGAGGCAAGAATGTTGCATTGAATGAGTTGAAGTGTTGGTAGATAAATGCCAACAAGAGAATAAATTTAATGTATAGAAACGAGGATGTTGCATTAAATGAGTTGACAAAACTAGATAGTATTGGGAGTGAATGCATTAGGAGAAAAGGTAGAGTAGCACCTATAGTAAGTCTTGCCTTTGGTGGTTTGTGCATGTGTGGAGAAGACATGTAACAAGGAAGGAGAGTAGATTAGATGGGGGGTTAGCTCCTAATTAGAAGTAGGAGGCAACCAAGTGAAAACCAGGCGAACCAATTAAGGAGGATTTATATGTCGATAATTTGTCTATATACATGATTTAACTATAGAACATTATAATGTCGTGTGATGTATGCAACATAAATGTCATTTAGAAACATATTTTTATATAATATCTATTTGTATCAGTATCCAACATTATTATTGTCTTCCTGTGCATCTCTCTATCTACACACACAAATATATAGTCTTTTTCCTTTTTTAAAAAAAAAAATTAATTGACATTTTGATAATATTTTTCCTGTTACTTAAATTATATTTATCTATCTGTTTTCATGCTCAAAGTCCTTTGTACTTTCCACAAGTACAATGTAATCAATATTTGTGGCCACTGTAAAACACCATGATTGGGACATTGACTAGGTTGGGCAGTGTGACAGGACTCACAATTAGGAAGAGGACGGGGAGCCTCAATGGAATTGCATATTGCATGTGAGAAAAAAAGGAGACGAAATAGATGGTTGAAGTAACAAAATATTTAATTAAAAAAAATGAAAGAGAAGATTTGACCATATTTGGACGAACTTCTCCACAAAAACTTAGGAGAGAAAAATGAAAATAAAAAGAGAAGTTATTTTCTTCATAACTTCTTAGCTTATGCATCTGCTAATTTGTAGAAACTCTTTCATTTAGTAGTTCTAGATTTTTATTTGTAACTTGTACGTAAACTAATTTTAGCTTATGGAGACACTCATTTCATTTGTTTTCTTTTCTCTTTAAGAAGTGTTTTTGGAAAAACTTCTCCAAATAAATCCTCTATCAATTATTCAATTATCTTGAAATCAATTATTCAATTATCTTGAAAAACAGTGTGATGAGTTTTTGTCTGGAAAGTTGTGGAGGATGCTAACCTATATATGTGTATGTATGTGTTGAGATGTGGCAATTAAGCTTTATGACTAATAGGGAAAATCTTTTGGTATTATTTGAACTTGACACATGGTTCATTATTGATTCAGTTGTTAATTTATAAGTTGAATGCTAATTAATCTGGATGCTATAGCTTTGAATATGACCATGACGATTATTCATATATAGTTGTTAACTTGATGTATGTGATTGTTGACATTTTTTTTCCATGATTAGTGCTCAAAGCACTGCTAAGATTGAGGAGCTGCTTTTGGAAGATCAAAATGTTAAGCGCAGAAGAGATAGAATCCAGAAACAATCCTCACTTCTTTCAAAATTGACACGCCAACTGAGTATTCATGACAATCGAGCAGCTGCTGCCTCTGGTTGGTCAAATGGTAGTGCAGGTGTGTTAAGCTGCTTTCATACTCATTTTCATATGGATGGGTGTGCTTAATCAACATTCATTATTTTTTGGATGGGTGACCGTTGATTTATAATTTCAATACAATACACACACAAAACAGTGTTAAGAATGTCCTAGAATTCGCTATATATATATATATTTTTTTTTTTTCATTAGCAGTTACCAATTGCTTGTTCTTGTGTAAAGTGCTTTGTTTTAAAGGATCCAAATCTTATATCTTACTCCCTTGTTTGTCCTGGTAATTGACCTTGAATTCATGGAGGCTTATTTTGTTGAAGTTGATTCTTATTTTTTTAAAATACTTGGTTGATACTGGTAGCTTTTTTTTTCCGTGTGTTTTTCCAGTGGGTGCTTATATTATTTATTTGTTTTGCAGAGAGTAGCCCAAAAAGCAGCGGACCAGGTGATGACTGGAGATCTGCCTTTGATGCAGCCGCCAATGGGTCTATTAGTAGAAGTGGTTCTTCAAGATCGGGATCCAATGGTCACAGTCGACATTATAGTGATCCTGCACAAAATGGTGATGTGAACTCTGGTTCAAACTCTGGCAGCCGTCGAACGCCTAATCGGTTACCTCCAGCTCCTCCTGGTTCTTCAGGTTACAAATATTAGCATCTGGCTGACTGCTGATCATCGCTTGACAGTTAATATTTTGATACATTTTTGGAGGGCGAGGATGCTCCTGCTCTTGCCCCATTTCATACCTTTGAGGATAAGGCAATCTCAATTCTTTGTCTCTGCCGGTGGTATATTTAGGTGAGGAAGTGTTTGTGTATATAGAAGACAATAGTTTATCAGTATATGTTTTCCGGCATTCGTCTCATTATCCGGAAGTTTGGTATCAGGGTGGACTTGAATACATTTATCATGTTTTGCTATTCAATATTCTTTTTACTTCTATTATAGCTTTTTTAATGTTTCCTTTTTTCTTTAGAATTTGCACTCGTCTTGGATGCAACCCATGTATCTTGTTTTGTAATGATTGAAATAATACACCATCGCTGATGGATCTGTGACTTACATTTGGGGAGTATCTTAATTATGGGTTTCTTCTATTTTTATCTGTTAAACTTTTGTCCTTGTATTTTGGTTATATTCTCAATTTGGTCGTTGTATGATTTTTTTCTCAAATAAACTTTGGTAAAACTGTCATTTTCTTATGCCATAATCATAGTGTTTAATTTGTACTTTGGTGCTTAATGCGATTGTTTATAGTATGGATACATACGTTGAATGTTTTAAAAAATATTAATGAATCCTCATTTAAATTTATATTTATTTGGATAAAAAGTCTATTTGTGATTAAAGTAGGAAAGATGAAGAATGATTGAGATTTGGTCCGTGTACGGAGTAGTTAATATATTTAAAGCCTTGGCCGGCTTTCGCTTCCTGCACACCACTACTAACTTAAAAATACTACGGATGCAGAAGAGAGAAAATGCGTCCTGAAAAAAGGGAAAAAATTAGAAAACTTGTTTCAAAAAAATTCAATATGAAAAATGCATTTTGAAAGATATAATATACATTTCGGAAAACTTGTTATAGAAAATTTATTCTGTATTTCATCTGTTTGGAAATTTTATTCTAATCTCATTCTGAAAATTCTTTTCCAAACATTCTGAAAAGCGTGTTTTGAAAATTTTAAGAATAGTTTGGAATTCACATTATTTTGAAAATTGTGAGTGTGTTAAGAAATTATGGGAGTGTCCTTCGTTGTTAAAAAAGAGAACTCTTTTTGTCAATCATCCCATGAGTTAGCATCTCCAGGTTTTTATTGTAACTTTTAATGATTTAACATATATATATATATAAAGAGAGTACATGATTTTCAGTCTCATTTAATTATAAAATTTGAAAGAAGTTATTTATATGTGGAGATGCAATTGTATCCTGGTGGTCCTTTAGTCATGAACTATTCAAAACAATTATTTAGTGCTTCTGACATTATCTCATGAGGGATGAACAAGACAGTTTAGTATTACCCGATAGTTCAATTAAAGGGAGGGGATGAGCCTCTCCACGTGTGTTAATTTACAAGTTATGCGAGGCATCTATGAGGGAAAATGTCAGCTAACTATGTAGTGTAGGACAAAAAACCCATTAAACTTAAATATTTCGCAAGAAAAATAGCTCCCTATAATGTAAACGTGAATCTCTTATTACAGGCAGCTTGTGTTTGATTTGGACTATTATCGGTACCGTATTGATCAACTGCATCACTTCCTCACTTCTAGGTTTAAAACCAAGGCCATTTTAGTAGTGCAAGAGAATGAATAATCAAGAACTTTTAAAAAGGTTTCTATATCTGTATTGAAAGAGGCAACACAATCCTTAAGCATCTCGCAAGAGTTAACTAATATTTCAAAAATGGACTATCACAAAATTAATACAAAAATAATAATGATACAATTCAATAATAGGAGAAACCAGGGAGAGCTTACGGCACAAAATTTCCAAGAGTAATCTGTTCTATTAACACTTAGTACTCTATAGACACTCGTAGCCATATTTAGAGAAAGCCGAAATATAACTAGCAATGAAAAAATACAACACACTAAAAACACAACCGCACCTTTGTTTTCTAAAGATGCTTGCTTCCGCTGGACTTCATCAACCTCGGACCTGAATTATTATTGGGGAACAAATCAGATCCCAATGAACTAATAATTAATAGCATCATTTATGAAGGAAAATAAAATAATCTTCATGCTTTGATAATCAAAGAGCGAGTAAAAAGCATAGGCAAGGCCAGAAACAGTAAATATTATATTAACTTTCTTCGTAGTATTTTCGTTCTATGGCATGGATTATTTTTATTTCCATGACCAAGCTCTTCAAGACAGTATTGTCATAAATATAATTTGTTGTATAAAATGTTCATCTTCCCATTTGGTTGGTCTTAATTAAATGACCTCCTCATGATAAATATACTGAACATCACATTCTCCCACCTCTTCAACACCGAATTGAATGCAGTATGAGGAAAAATGAAGATTCCATTTCCCCCAATTGACATTAACAATCCTTATTGCTTTTATTTAATTTGCTAAAACCGATTCTTTACCTATTTTTTACCCAATAGAAGTGAAAGAAAATGGTCAAAGGATGGGGTATGACATAAAAGCTCTGGTAGTCTTGTCTTTTGCAAGTATCACGGTAGGCAATCCCAGTGGCATAAAAGACAACAGCCCCTCCCTAAGTTTTCTTTCAACTAAAAATGAAAATCCAACAACCAGTTTATAAACCCGTTTAAGATTTAAAATTGATTCTGAAAACCAAACTGGTCCAGTTTTGAACTTATACAGATATAAAAACAAGAATTAAACCAGTTTGTAAAATATCCAAATAAAATTTCAAAATAAAAACAATTTGAATTCCAAATCTAAGTTGGTTTTGTGGTTTGGCTTTGGTTACCCCTGTTAAGCATTTACATGATTACATAACAAGATTACAACAGTACGATATAAAGCGTAATTCAGAACTTGCTTCAATTAAAAATGAAGTTACACATGTCCTTTCTTTCTCTCTACACAGTTAAAAGTAGCAAGTCATATAATTCTAAAATTTTATTCTGTAATGCAGATTATTGATAGATTTAAAATTTTATCTCAACATTAATTACAGTTTAGTACTCTTACTAAACCTTTTTCCTTAATTGTCATAAATATTCAACTACTCTACTATTTTAAAGATACTCTCAAAGTGAACTAATTACTAAATCTGAACTAGCTCTTACGTTCACATAATACAAACTACAGAAAACTTGTACAGTAACTCTCACCTCAAAGCAGCGTTGTCCCTGAGTAGATGATCCAACTGAATGGAAATATGGGACTTCCACGATTTGAGATCACTAGCATCTTTTGTCTGCAAGATCAACAAATAATTTGAAAAATGAATAAAATGTAGATTAATAATATTTTTATCAAATTAAACACATGTGCGAACAATATCCAGAATAGATTTAACATACTATAGCATCCTGTCGGTCAATGAGATTCCTAATGTCTTCTTTGATATTCTGTATATGTATATCTTTTCCTCCCATGTCTTTGCTGTACTCTTTGAAAATATTGACATATCTAGAATTTAAGTCATCCATATACTGTTCCAAAACAAACAAATTTAAGTCTAGAGTTCGAACTTTCTGCATCAGAATCTTGAGAACAGTATCCCCAGGCATCCTGCCAACTTGTTGACGGGTTTCTTCAACTGGATCAGGAATGTTACTGTTTACTTTCTCATGATTTGAAGAGATATCTGAAGCAGGATCAGAATTAATCCCTGCAAAAGCATTTTGATGAACATCTTCACTCTCTGCAGGATTAGGATGGTGGGGTGATACTGTCCTTTTATCAGTATTACCATCCCCAGGCGGAGCGAGTATATTATCTTGAGTATTTATCAAATCCTCTAGCATCCTCTCAACAGCATCCACACCATAAACTTCAACTACACTTAGCGTGCAATAAAATTCAGAACCATAGTGGCTTTGAAGATTTAACTTTAAATATCTCACCCATTTTGGCTCCTGAAGAACAAACCTTTGAGCATGCCTTACATTTGAGGCAGTGAAATTCCCAAGGAAAACCCAACCATCTGTTGGAAAGCTCAGACTGCCAAGAAGTTCAAAAGCCTTTAAATTGGAAGAATGATGCTCAAAATTAGCTATTTCTATTGTATCTACTAACGTTTCTTCGGAAAGTTCTATAATGACAAATTTCTCTTCAACAGAACATGGATTTCGAAGATACTTATCTTTGTCTCTGCTTAAGATATTAGAGGCACCTTTGGCTTCTTTGTTAGAACCTAAAACTTTTGCTCCCTTTGAGGCCGAAGCATAATTATATACTTCACCACCTGGCTCCACTCTATGCATTACACTACCAGATGAACCAGTGCCAGATTTAATTTTGGAACTAATTGCTCTACTCTTAAATTCATCAAGACCAAGAGGCACAGACCAAGATAAATGATCAGATTTTTGCACATCATCTTCGAGTTTGACCGAAGAATTACCACTCTCAACTTCATGTACCTCTGTAATGGGAGTATCACAATCCTGCTTATTACAAGTACCAAGTTCAGCACAATCACGTGTTTCTTCATTGGGGAGTGACTCGGAAACAAAACCATCGGTCTGGGCATCTTCAAAGTGTAAAGCCTCTGGGGGAATGTAAGCATTAGTTTCTTGGACCAAATCTTTCTCAGCAGAATCAGGACTCTTACACTGTCCGAGCTTATCTTCCTTCCAATCCGGTAAAGGAACTGAATATTCTTCAAATCCATCTACATCCATAGATAATAAACTGACCAATAAGAATATGCATCATGCACATCATGCATCTGCAGTTGAATATTATCGTGTTGAAATATGGTATGAAAGGAGATTCTGGTACAGGTTGTGAGGCTTTGGAGTAGCTAATTCCCTAGAACTTACTTAGGGTTTTGGTATCCTAAAGGAAAGGGATTGGTGAATTGATGTTTGTGGGTAAGTTCCAAATCCTAAACCGAACAGAGTATGATTCATTCCATTCCATTAATGCTGAAAAGAAAAGAAAATTGATTGATTTACTTGCCTGTGGGAGTTGGGGTGTAACCATGACCGCGAGAGATCCATAAGCTTAAGAGGAAGATTAGAGTCCACAAAAGGAAAAGCAATGCATACCCAGAGGCAGTTTTAGCTTCTGTCGTTGTTGTTGTTGTTCTTCTTCTGAGAAGAGCTTCACGTGATTTCTTCATTGCAATTGCAATTGCACACGCAGTTGCACATGAGTGCCTATGCTCGGCACAACAACTGCATCAATTCCGTCTCTGACGCTCAATACTTCACCAACATTCAATTCATTTTATTCAGATCAGAAAACCAAAGAAAACCAAAGAAAGAGGGATCTGACCTGGGTTCGCAAATCAAAGTTTAGACAAGAGAAGAACCGAACAGTTATAAGTCAATAAACATAACTTGCTACCAAAGTCTTTATTATTCAATTTCTATAGCCTGTCATTATAAATTTTTAATTATCTATTAATTAGATGTGATTTTAAAAATAACTATAAACGAATATCATTAACTTTTTTATACTTTAAGGTTTGGTTAACAGTTAAAATAAGATAAATTACAGCAGAGTTTATTTGATAATTAAGATATGATAGACTGAGTTAGGATTACTAAAATTTAATTTTCTTGAGCTATTATGGACTTTTATTCATAAAAGCATTTTAGTGTACCAAGATATGATAATATGTTTTTTTTTATCATATCTTATTCGTATAAAACTCTTTTACTAATTCTCTTCCTCTAAAAAAAATTAGTTAATTTTGTTAATAACATTAAAATTGTTAACACACTGTATATTTCTTTTAAAAACTATCCTTAGTAAAAGTGGGATATACTTTCTTTCCGTTCTTTCCCTTAATTGCTTTTTATCTAATTAGATTCATCTTTTCAACTTGGTACAGTAGATTGGGATACTCTGGCAAGATATAATAATAATAATAATATTATTATTATTAATTATTATAAAAAAATAAGAGTATTTATGTAAAAATATAATTAATATAATAAACAAATTGAAAATGGTCTTTATTTAAAGTGACAAATATTTTTTTAAAATATCTTGGGACAAAGACAATATTTCATATTCTTATCATAATCATTCTCTGTTACTGTTATTATCATTGCAAACACTAGTGGAATATGATTACTATTATTACTGTTATTACTTTAGTTATTAATTAACCTCAGCTTGTGATATAACCATGATAGTCTTTCATGGTTTTAATTACTTTCGTTATTGGTTAACTTTCTTTTTAAGCTATTTTAATTTAAGGTATATGACTTACATGGATTATAAGTGAATTTAAGGTACACAAGCAAAATTGGCATTTCAAAATTTGTTGAGATGCAGGAAACAATTATTTAATTTTTTAATTTTATCTAACTTTTTTAAATAAATAATAACAATTATCTATTATTATTCAATTTGGTCCATCTATTTTAAAACGTCCAATCTCATTAAATATTTTTTTTGTCGATCTTAAAAACATTTAATTAAATTTAAAATAAAAGGTATAAAACAAAGATAAAAAGCATTCGTTGCCAACATTTTTCTTCATGTAGCATGGTATTCTTTATTATTGATTTTTTTTTTTTTTCAGTTTTCAATATACAGCATTGTAAAATTTATTACGAATATGCGTTTTTCTGACAATGTCCACTCTCACATTACAGGACATGAAGAAGAAAAATACATGATACATCGCCATAGAGACTCATGGACTATAACTCTTCAGTTTGAGGAGATGAGTTTGCAGGAATTTGTGTTTTAATCGGGATGTATTTCTTGCCCCACATGAAGCCAGGAATCACCACCTTGTTGCTGCTCTCCATCGATAGTAGCATGTTTCAGTAGTATGCCAAACAAAATCTTTCCCTGTTTTGATATATTTATCTTAGAACAGTGATGCATCAAGAAAAATGAATATATAACTGAGTTCTAGCTACAAAACAAGGCCAACCTTTACCCTCCTGTAGGATGCTAAAGTTGCCAAAGGTTCATTTGACTTTTGCACTTGTCCCGAACTTACTGTAAGGTTGATTACCTGGCATCGATTACAGCCCCCTAGCGACTGATGAATAAATCAAATAAAAAAAATTAAGCAAAAGAATTATTTTCTCCTTCATCTCATTCTTATATTTTTTGTAACTAGGATGGTTAGGATTTCTCCAAGCTATTTCTTCATAAAGAACTCTTATAATTACGGGGAATCAGTAATAAGAAATAGACTAAATTATATTGGCATCTCCTCTTGCTTTTCAGGTTAGTGTAACCTATAGCAGGTTTCTGGATAATATTTATTTTAACAATTAAGGGAGTCAATGTTTGGATAGAAAAGGGAGGTTATCGTGCAATCTAAAAAGTATCATGGGATGTTAGTGCAATTTACTCTAGAAACTTATGATTTTTCTACCCAAGAGTTCAAGTATAATTTATTCTATAATATCCTAGCAACTTCGACGTCCCCGTAAAAGTTGGTGCTTCAACTTGCTTATAAGAACTGACAATGAATTAATTGAATAATAGAACCTCTCAAACAATCAAAGACTAATGTTACTATCATGGACATTGTTATTATTGAAGAGTCCTCATCAACTAGAGATAAAATTAAAATTAAAATTAAATTATAGTATATGAATAAATACAATCTCCATCTTACAACTCCATCTTACAAGTTGATTTTGTAACATTAAGTCAAACTTAAATTTCACTTTCTTAAAGATGATATTTGAGTCATTGAAAGTCTATCCTAGCCAAGTGTTGGCCCTTGTGTCACCCGTTATCAGGTTTCCCCTTAGTCTCACGTCTAAGATATCCCGTTCTCAACTTGAGAGGGTATATTGTAGAGACTCCACACAAGATAAGATTAAATTATAATATATAAGTAAGTGCAAACCTTATTTTACATACTAGTTCAATAAATATCATTAATTAATGCAAGTAGTGTAGTTCAAGGACAGTCTAAAAGGGTTATCTACTATGTCAAATTTCTCAATAATAAGAATTTTGTTCTATCATGCCATGCAGAAGGTTATTTGAACTTACACTGAAATATTTATTTCCAATCCTAATATGTTTCCATCCATCTTCAGCATAAGGCCTACCTCCAGATACCACAAGATTGGGACGAAACCTACTTGCACTGACTTTCGCTATTGCTCTTCCAGATATGCCCTTCTGTACATCTATGAACATCATTACAGTTAGCAAACATTTAATATTCCAAAATATTGAGATTGAGAGACTAAAAACAATATAACTAACAGTTTGCTAGAAATATGAGAACAATATTATTTTTACTGGAATAATCTGTATAGAGGGATTTCAACATTTATATGATACCTAATAAAATTTAGCCACATATTTACATGTAACAAATCCACTATACTAATTAAAAGAAATAAAGGAACAGAAGAAACAAAAGCTATACAAGGAAACCATATTTGTACAACATGAAAAAAGAACAGCAACTAACACATCTCTCAACTTATGACTGGATATTTATCATTCCTAGCATGTTAATAAGATATCAGCAGCTTTTCACAGGAAGTCTCTCGTTTAATACATCTGCCAATTGACATCCAAAAAGGGATGTATGTTTCATGTTGATTATTATGAATATCAAATAATCAAATCAATCAGAAACAAAGCAATCAATTATGCATCATGAACGAATTTTTTATAATTGCCAAACAGTTAATAAAATCTTTCATTACATTCTGTAATGAAATTAAAACAACAAAAGACAAGAACTGGTATATTATATCAGAAAATGGGTATATGAGCATACCTGAGCTTAATCTTCTGTTTAGATCAGAAACACTTTCCTCAGATACAAGTAAGAACTGTGCTTCATTGGCAAAATTAAGTTTGTTCTTCATATCTCTACATGTGGCTGTACCTTTGATTTTTTTTAACAAAAAATCTTGATTGAAACTAGAATACCTTAACAAGGAGCATGTTCTACCAATGGCTTCGCTAAACCATGCATTGGTCTCATTGTCATAACTATATACCCTGTACCTATGAAAAATAAAATTAATTCCAAGCATGAGAGACCAAAATAAAATTGACTTCGTATAACAATTTATTAGCTTCCTAAATCTTCAAATTGAATATCTTTAGCAATTACAACACAAAGTATTAAGATTCATAGGATACCCTTATATTCAATTAATCAAAACAAGTATATGTACCAAACTAATGAAATCACCCATAAGATACACAAGAATATTCAAGAGTCTGAAAGGAATGTTTCCCAACACTCTTCACATGGTCAAGAAGCATCTTGAGCAAACAATATCAGAATAAGCTTGTTTTAAGGATAGGCCATTGCAATCAAGGATCACAATTTAATCTTCACTTCTTGTAACTCTTGGATCCACTTTAAAAAGACCTTCCAGAACAGATATCAAAGATTGATTGGAAAAAGCATTCACCTCACCAGTATGATCACTGGGATGCAATGATCTGATTACAGAGGTATATTAAAAGGGCTACTGGAAACTACTCACCTGTTCATGTATTTTAGGGTTTAGGGTTTAAAACCCTTCAAACTTTTTTCAAAGTTTGCACATATAAAAACGTGTGTTTGTTCAAAGTTTGCACACACAGGGTGCAGAAGTAAAATTTAGGAATATTACTACAATCACGTGGAAGCTCATTTGGATTAAAAAACTTCAAGAATTTAAGTTTGGAAACACTTCGCAAATGAAATTATGTCGTGATAATCAAGTGCCTCTTTCCATATCTCCACTCTAGTGTCCTAACAGACTGCAATTGATTTGCACTTTACTCGCAAGAAGGTTTTCTCAAAAGAAGTCATTAAATTTGCCAATTCTAATAATCAAGTAGAAGATTAAAATGCCTATTGGAATTTGTAGCAATTAATTTTCCAAAATTTGTATTTGTAGTAACATTTTCCCAAAAGTTGTCAGTCAATCAAGAATTCAATGTATGTCTTCCAAGATTAGACCATTTATGCTTCAACTTTACGGGGGAGTATTGGATATAGTTTTTAAAAGCCTACTCAAATTAGTAGCAATTAATTTTCAAAATCACATATAGCTATTTTTGTATATAGGAAGTAGAACCATCTTTTCCTCCTCGTAATCATAAAATCATAATCAATTCCAAAGTGTATAGTAACTTACCCAGCTTCTCAGAAAATTTAATCTCACAATCCCTAGAACTTTCTCAAGCATAATGATATATTTGCAAAAGTATGTTCATTGATATCTTTGCAAGAGTCCAATTTAATTATTACACATAGAAAATTAAGTATGCATATAAGACTGTATACCTCTGACCATATAATTCAATCTCCTCTATAACATCCTCATAAACTTCTGACTCGAGTGTAATTTGCAATCTTTCTTTGCAACGTGGAGAATCTACAAACAAAATTCCCTGACTAATGTCTATAAAGGTGCTTATATGGCCCATTTCAGGAACCTGCACAAAATTCAGATAAAAAAAGTCAAAACTAAAAAATAAAGCATCATTCTCAAAAGTAAAAACTCAGTAAACATGCAATATAGATTGAGTTGGATAGAATATCATCATTAAAGACTTGTGAAGGTAGCAACATTACATATGTTAGGTTAGTACCTGAATCCGCAGGAGCATCACATGACCAATAAGTATTAAAAGTGTATAAACCATAAAAGCATGGGTCGCCAACCAAATTAGATGAATGAATATATAGAAACTCTAGATTCCAAGTGTATATATCCTAGTCATGCTTGGCGATTTCCCAAGACTATGAATGGGTAGAGCCTCCTCCAATTCTAAAGTTTTTATTACCAAAAAGGAAAATCTATACTCAAAAGCAACCATATTGATTAAAAGTTAAACATCACAAATGTCTAACATTATAGGTTTTCTTTTTGGGTTTTGGCCTAGGCTTCTCACTTACATGTATGATGCTTTTCATTGTTTTTATGGTACTTCGGGTGCTGCAAGTGATTGTTATTAGGGATGCCAACATAACTAAGATTCCAAAATGACAAAGTCATGCTTTAGCACTTCCATCTTTTGATTAAAAAAAATCATCACATGTGTTTATAGCCTATGTTTTAACAACATAGTGAGGAGAAAAATAAATATGCATTTAGGAATTAGCAAAGTATTTATTCAGAATTTTGCAGAATACAACAATGTATATTTTTGACCATGCAATTGAAACTGTGAAAATAAAGTAAAAAAGAGGTATAGGATCAATCCCTTGTGTATAATAAACATAGGGTTATGTATTTATAAATAAGAAACATATAAAATGTATGGACTAAGCCCGTTACATCTAACACTCCCTCTCAAGCTGGTGTATATAAATGGTACATACAAAACTTCTTACAAATATAATCAATTCTAGGTCCCCACAAAGATTTAGTGAAAATATCTACTAATTGATCATTTGAAATAACAAAGTAATTCTTGATGTCTCCATATACAATCTTTTCTAAAAAAAAAATGACAACTAATTTCAATATGTTTGAGCCTTTCATACTATATCACAATGTTTAAAGCAATAAAATCAAATAAGACTTTAATTTGTGAATTCCAAAAAACATTACTAAATAATTTTCACTGTGTACATAATCATATCAAACATTCAGTCCTTCATTCATCTATACTAAAATTAAGAGTTTGAATTCAAAAGGCTCCTGAAGTCGTAAATATCTATCAACCATTCATTTTGGTTAATTTTAATCCATTGTTAATGGCATAAACTAACTCCCATGAGAGAAGAGTATCACTATTTTGAATTCACCTACACTTAATCTATTTTCATAAATCCAATCAAACTGAAGCACCAAACCAAAACTGACAAAATAGAAAAGATGCCGTTCCGGAAGTGTGCACCGTGCATCAACAGATTATCTAAATTTTAGATATTGTCTGCCATACAAAAGGTTACCTTTTTCTGCGTAAGTATTTCACCATTTAGGCTTTTAAGAATCCACTGACGATCATGTGCCAGGCCTGCACAAAATTTAAAGATATTGTTGTCAAAAGCTATACGAAATTGTAGATTGAAAAAATAAAATCAGAAACTATTAAAGTAGTTTTACTCCACAAATGGAATGTTGTAGTCTTTGTTTTCTGTTTAGTTGGTTACTGCCTCTACTAACTTAGCATTGAGAACCAGATTATAATATTCTGAATTGTATTGTAATAAATTTAATTTATAGGCATAAATATCTCATTTAGGAGAAACAAAATATTCTCTTATCATGTGTAATGAATGTAATAACCCTATATTTTTTTAATCAAAAGTAAGAGTGTTATAGCATCACTATACTGACTAGGTTAGAACCCTGTCAATATCAATCATCTGCAGCATTCCCAATAAGCCTATATAGTCAAGCACCCACAGTGTATTCCAACTCTAAGAGAAAGGAGTTGGTTTTCCTAAGAAGGTAATGAATGTTTTTGCTTTGAGTCATGAGAAGAGATTTATTGGGTAACTGCTTGATTTCAATGCCCAAGAAATAATCCAAGTGGCCAAGTTGTTTGAGAGAGAAAGTAGAATTAAAATGAGTTGTAACTTGTTATATGATGACGATCAGCTGCCAATAATAAAGATATCATTCACTCACACTAGAATAAAAATAGTGAGATTGATATCATCCACAGGGAATCTCATTCGCTACCACATCTTCCTTTTTCACACTCCCGACAACCTAACAATCTTTCTCTTCTCGCAGGCCTTGCCAGAGCCCAACAAAACTACCACCTTGTTCGCTTGATCTGCACAGTTGTCGGCTCAGGAGGTTGTCCATTCCGAACCGAGATTGAGTTCTCCTACGTTCCCCGTTCTGGAATTCAAGGAAGGCACGGTGTCCTCGTGGAAGTTCTCATGAGAGGCTGTCCAGAGACAGTGTCAGGAAGTCAGTTTTGGCTTTGGGATCGTTCAATTTGCAGGTGTTGTAAGATCGCTGACTTCCTCCTCGGATTGCCAATCTGCCCTAGTTCAAAGTGACTCTGAGCATCCTTTGGTTGCCAACCCAAATGAAAACCATTGGGAAATTACAATTAGATCCTTACGTATGATAATTAATAATTAAAGGTAATAGATATATTAAATGATGTGTAAAGTCATACGACTAGGCAGACATGTAAAGAGGGCACCAAATATGTTTTAAGAGAGGGGCACCGAAGGAATCACCAAAATTTTATATTTGGTCCCTCAAAATGACCAAGTTGATGTATGTTCTATGACTCCCCAATAACACGCAAAGAAGTACTAGAATCACGAATCCATGTAGAATTGACACCACCTTGAGAAGGTGTGTTCGCAAGCATAGTGCTCGAAGTGACAACATGAGTATCTTGATTTAAATTAGGATTCACCAAGGTGTTAGGAGTTTTGGTGGTGGACTTAGAAGGAGTGGACTAGACAAGTTGCAATGTGGAAGGATCATAGGGAAGAAAAGACTCATGTGGTTGATAGGTGGCATCAATCCTATAAAAGCAAATGTTAAGAATCTGACCATACTCCAAATAGATTTGGCACTAAAAATCGGCAAAGCATCCACAATGGCCTCGACTACCACCATGATGACCATTGTTGGTGCAGCCAAGGCCTCCGCTTTGGCCACCATCTCTTTTGCTTAGGTCGTTACCAACGCGAGCATAGCCATTAGTAGGACTGGATCTAGGATTACAGTAGGTGGATGGTACATATTAAAATAGAGAAATAGGTATAGGGTTAATTCCCTTGTGTAAAAATACACACAGAGGGATGTTTATTTATAGATGATAAAAGTAATAGAAATAATAACAAAATAACAGAGAACATGGGCTAAGCCCGTTATATTCAACAGTACATATCCCTGGGTAAAGTGAAGAGCATGAGAAGGATTTTTTATTAAATTGGGGAGCACAAGACTCTTGAGCAAGAAGAAGCACCTCCATATCAGCAGCATGGAGAGTATCAAACTTGCTTTCAGTAATAGAAATGATTGGTGCAAGCTCTGGTGGTAAACCTTCAACAGTTTCTAGTTGTTCTTTCCCTAATTTTCTTATTCCTGAAGTTGACAATTATAAATGTGTGTGTAAAATCAAGAAAAAATTACCATTGCTGTTAAGAGGCCAACTCCTTGCACTGAAACCTCCGCATGATTTTATTGGATATACTGTAATTGATTTGAGATAATAACCAGTATCCACAAAACCATTCTCTAGACCTGCAGGTGATCAACTGAGTAAATGTCCATCTAAAATGATAAAAACAGAATTATACCGTGAAAATAACGTGCTACAAAGCTTTTAACAACAGGTTTTTAACATAATCCTAGATTATTTATCTGACAACCGCAATACAATAATTCAGAAGTTAATTGATGATTAACAAATACAACCAAAAAAAAATTGAATTTGATATATGGTTCCACATATTGAAATTTTGAGGAAGGTTATTGTCCCCTTTAGTTATCTCTTTCTTGAATGCAAATTCAAGAAGGATTTTGTAGAGGAAACATATAGGGTTCATTTCCCAAGGGAAGTGTATGAAGCAATGCAGACACAAACTTTTTATATACAAAATCTAGTCCTTTCCCAACAGATGAGTAAGTTACATAAATCAAATGACACCATTGTATCTATCCATAACTAATTCTTCAAAAAAGTCACATAATTGGGAACTCCTTTAGATGGTTTTCGTTAGACTATTTCATCGACTACCTATACCTCTAGTTATCCGTTCATTTCTAGTATGGCATCAAAGCCTATCTAGTTTTAATATCAGGCCACTCACATGTCTAGTCCTGTAACCTTCATACTCCAATCAGATGTCCATTCTTGGTGGGTAGGCGGCTTTTTAAGATACCCCATATTAGCTAGAAATAAGGCAAGATGCTAGTTATAAAGGCTGGACCACCCCCAACCTCTCTTAACTACCTTTTGGAATTGAGTTAGGTCCAGTCCATTTCTAGCTGGCTGCATCAAGCATTGTGCATGAAAAAAAAAGTTGGTTTACATGCTGTAGGATCCAAAATCAATGTCTTGCACACAGATGGGCCCTAATTTCGAACACCATCTGACTTGTTTATTGCATGAAATATTCAACCTGAAAGTTTTCCAGAAGTTGGAAACAGCTTTATGGCAAGTAGTGGTTGATTTCTCACTATTTGGCTTTCTTATTTTTCTTTATCTCTAATAGGGTGCTTTCCCAATGATGTGTGACATTCTAATAATGATCCAGGCGGCCTGTTTGATAAGTTCCAAAGGTTCTGTTCTGATTTGGGACACTCATCTATTTGGAGCCACTTGGTGTTTCCTCCTTCTGATTGTGTGTTTTCTAGGTATTCCTTCTTGTGGTACTCTTCCTGTGCCTGTTTTGTAGTGGTTGGTTTTGGCACTTGTAGTTGTCTTCGATTTTCAATGGATTACACTAGAAATATTGGAGAAGATAAATAAAATTCATGGAATCACAACGACCAATGTTGTACCCAGCCAAAAGATTGAGATGACTACTACCCATAAAGGAAAAAGCAGGCAACCCAATACGTGAGGCTCCCACCATGTGAGGTTTGGGGAGGGTAGATGTATGTAGCCTTACCCCCACAAGCAGACAGGTTATTTCCACGATTTGAGCCCATGACTTCCAAACACAAGGCAACAATTTACCATTGCACCAAGTCTTGCCCTTGCATAAAAGAAAAACAATCAACAGCACAAAATCTTTGATATTATTAAAGACTTCCTAAAGATATTATTAGAAGACCTACATAAATATTTACGAGTGAGAATCTCTAACTGAAAATTGTTGAGCAAGCATACTAAGTAGCTTGATTAAAGTATGCACTATATTCATGTATGCAAATCAGTTGTGCCTTTTCATGTGGGAAGGAGAGTAGCAAAAGTACAAATGCAATAAAAGTGCAAGTCCTTGTCATTTAATTGACATAGCAACAAGACGTGAATTCATCAACTACAAAGAATAAATTAATGTTAGAAAAGGAGGTTGACCTTTCATTTGATTTCCATGGTCAATGTGATTTCGAGGTGACACAAAAGAACTTGCAACAAAATCAACAAGTTTCTGAAAATCAGAGATAGACAGTATAACAAAATTAGTTTTGTCAAATCGGTAACCAAAATCTTGAGAAATGAACTTAGTCCAACATCAAGCAGAATTAGAAATTTGTATAACATAGTCTTTGATTTCCTATTGAAAAATGAACTTAATCGAACATCAATATTTTGCCCCATTTTCCATAAAGTATAGGTTACTCATGATAAAATAAAAAATGAATCCAGAACCAGATGAGCTACAATGGTTCCACATATTGAACAAAAATGCAAAATGGTCTAAAGATTCCCAACCTTGGCATCCTCATATGTTGACATGTAGCCAAAGGATACTCTTACAGCACCAACAGGTTTACCATTGATTATATCATGATCATCCCAACAAACGTGGCCAGCCTAAATACAAAAAAAATTGTCATATGTCATACAATTTTTCTAAATGAAAATAAGAATGCTAAAGCATCACCATTCATTCTATAATCCTAACTAGAGGTTAGCACTATAGAAGTATGTTATATAATATACACTCATAACATGATAATCGAAACATCATTGGTTGATAGTAAGTAAAAGAATATGTAGAAATACCTCAGTATTTGAAATAAGATCGAAATGAGACAAACCAAGGTATTTTGCACATGCACCCGGATTGCAGAAGCATCCTGTCTAAACAGATAGCCAGTGAAGATAAATAATCAGAATTCAATCAATAACCTTAATAGAAAAGCATGGCAAAAATACAAATAAACAATTAGTTTACTACCATGACTACGTGAATTTACAAAAAGAAAACATTAACACGAAGAAAACCATAATTTATACCCTTAGCTGAATAGCTGAAAGTGATGCCAGCTTTTCCACTTCACGGTATCCGTACCAAGAGCCATCTGGCCGTTTCAAGTTGAATGAAATTATTGATCCCATGTCATGATGCAATTTCTGGGTGAAAATAAAAAGGTATTAATTGGTTCCATGATACTAAAGATGAGTGTAGAGAATAAATGAAATCACAAGTGATGTGCTTGCTATATGTGCATTGTGTGTCTGAAAGCAATGAGTTCATTTCTATTAACAAAACAATAACCAAAGTAAGTACATCATTTGTTTTGCAGTGTTGTACTGGCTACCAAACGAAAAGGTATATCAAATAATATTATACAAGAAGGAGAAAAAACACCTATTGTTCAACAGGAAGAACAACGTGTAGAAGAGGCTACATGGGAAGATGATTGAGAGATTTACAACCAGTTTCCAAAATTTTTAGACCCCTACCTTGGAAACAAGGCTCCAATTCAAGAAGGCAGCATCATGATGCACAATGAGGAAAAGAACACAGGTGTGCGTTAAATCTGGCTTGTGTATGAAAGGAAGGGAAAGAAAGGAAAAGAAAAAATGGAAATGGTGAGTTGTTAGTCAGCTACTAAATTAGGAGTGAAGACACATTGGATGGGAAATGTAAGAAATGTGTGAGTGAGGGGTCAATCAGTCAGGAAAATTTCTATAACTGGGCACTAGAGATTGTGCATTATATGAGAAGAGTAGAGCTCCTGAATTAAAGGGGTTTTGCTTGTGCAATAGTTCTTGATTTCCATTTATAATACTATTTTCATATTGATTCTTATCATTGTAGAAAGGATTACTTCTTTGTATGTCTTGTGTAAATGTGAATACTCTTATTTACAATGAAGAAGAGATATGGTAATAAAGAACAAAATCAATAACTAATAATGAGATATATTTTGAAAGACATTTCTCTATATGATGTTGTTACAGATATGATTTGATTACGTCAAATCAGGTGATATGACATGATTTGATAGGGAAATATCTTACCAAATATTTCCCCTTATTATTACATTACTAGACATACATTTTGTTCTTTTTTATTGTAACTCGTCTTCATTAGAAATAAGAATACTCATGTGTTTACACAACACACAATTCATCATATTTCTCAACATGGTACCAGAGCATTACCATCCTCTGTGACTTGTTTTATCACCCAATCCTTTCAACGGATATAAAGAAATTATATCATACTTCCTTATTTAATGTTATTAAATCATATTCCGCCCTTGTCCTGGAGCATATCTATCATGAATGAAGCTTGTTACAAATGTCGTCAAAACAAAACCTCTTCAAAGACTTAGTGAGCATGTCATCCATTTGATTGCTAGAGTTGACAAAGTCAATAACTTTCACACATTGATTTGGTGCATGGTGTGAAGATGACGTGATGAGGTGTTTGAGGCACATGGCAGCAATTGGCTGAGTCAGGCAGCATAGTGATATAAAGGGAAAAGCCTCCAATCCCAAGGTTGCATCAAAGGTTTTAGAGCATGGTGGCTGCCAGAGAGCAAAAATGTTAGAAGGACATGACAATTGTCTAATAGTAAACATACTTGGAGGGTGTATCTGCCGGAAAGCAAAAATGTTCAAAGGGCACGATGGATTCCAAAGTTAAAAATGCTCGAAGGGCATAGCTGCTGCTAGAGAGTGAAAATGCTTGCAGAACAAGGTAGATGCCTAAGAACAAAAGGGGTTGCTGAGGGCATTGTTTACCAAGAGAAAGTCACAATGACAAAGTTGGGGCATATGCGTCCAGGGAAAAAGTCATGGTCCAATAGAGGATAAATAACAAAACAAGTCAGGAGGATAATATCAATCTAATACCATATTGAAACAATTATTCATAATCTTTGTGTCTTGCATACACTTAATAGTCTTACTTATTGGTTAGTTAGTCCTTTGGTACTTACTTCTACAACAATATAGAGTTGAATCTAAGATCTCTGTAAAGTGGTTGTTCATTCTTTTAGAATACAAAATACTTTCTAAATTCTCTCAAACTCCAATACAACTATTGAAGTACAAATAACTACAAATAAACAGTGCTTATAAAAATTGTAAATAGGACAAGAAATTGTGTACAAACTAACCTTTGAATTATGATGTCCGTAGAGGATGCAGACACTAGATCCATTGCCATGCCTCATGGCCAAAAGCATTTTCCTTGTATACAAGGCAAGAGATGCTATATGTCTGCAAGGCAACAAATTTTGCATGCTTTAAAAAATAAAAATTCAAAGCAAATAATGTTGAAACAACGTAAAGCGAAAGAATATTATAATAAATTACATTCAAGTAGATGGTGTGGTGAGATTCAACAATAACTAGAGATTATCAATGTAGTTCCACAATGCTTAGGCAATCCTTGTTTTACAAATTAGTTTTGTATGGTCGACTTAGACCCTAAACCCAATTTCTCAAACTTTGTAACAGATCATAATACACTATACCAATTTAATACCCATTCATTGTGAACCTTTGTCCATCCTTTTCACCTTCCTTACCTACACCCAATAATATCAGCAATCCCCACTCTGCATTCATGGGTTATCGTAATGTAAAACACAGGGACACGAGAAAAAGAAATCTTCCCCCCTGTTATCATAAATTTAAGATTGTTTTTCAAGGATCTCCCTTTTGTTGGTATATGGCACTTGAGATAACCAATAGAATACTCATCTTACAAATTATAAGTACTGTATGCTTAGAATAAATATGTCTCCAAAACTATGTTGAAAACCATGATCACCAACTTCTACTGAATCTTGAAATGTTTTCTTTCAAATTTTGTTTCTTGCAGCATTAGAAGTGGTATTTAACCAACTTGTGATTAACCATGGTCTAAACATAGCCTCTTTATCATACAGTTTATCATTATTGCTGCATCATTGCTTTTGATATTGCAATTATTTGAGTATGATAATATCTTATAGCCTCTTGTTAGGTTATGATACATTATGCCTCCATAGTTTCAGCGATATAAGATGCTTAGTATAATATTGTTGAAGACAGTTGCAAATAGTTCATTTTAAAGACCAACCACATACTTGAATATTTGGTCCTCTAAAGATGTGTGTGTGTCCACTGGTTGGTCCTCCATTTGTAAATAAATCAATTCCATCCTTAAATGTCTATTTATGGCATCAAACTGATTCTTATAGTAACAAAAATTATACCTAAAAGAAAAAAACTAGTGGCACTTAATAATCATTGAAGGACCAATTGTGTTTACCTATCAACATAAGTAATTAACATTAAATCCAAATATTTTAATGGCATTATATTGTTGTTCTATGAAAATGACTGGTGTAAAAGGTAATAATAGTATGTATAAATTGTTAGAAATCTCACATCGAGTAGAGATATTGTCAAATTAATGTATTTAAGTGGGTGCAAACCTCATCTTACAAATCAGTTTTGTGAAGTAAAGTTAGACTTATAATACATTTTTTAAGATGGAATTATAATCAATCCTAGAGAGGTTTATTGCACAAATCGGGTCACCTACTATCAAGTCGCTATCAAATCACTCACAAATATCTAGTCTCATGGTCGAGATGTTCAGTCCTCAACATGAGGGGCGTTTTAGAGATCTCATGTCGGAAAAAGATATTGCCAAATTATAGTACATAAGTGAGTGCAAACCTCATCTTATAAGCCAATTTTATGAGATTGAATTAGACTTAAAGTCCACTTTCTAAGACAAACTAACAGTTCATTTTATATTTGAAGAACCCAAGTAGAAATACGTACAATTCTTAAGAAAACGAATAATGAAAAAAAAAGCCATTGATGTCCCTATTACCAACTAAAACATTTGGGGTACACTCCACAGAAATGCAGTACAACAACTCTAACTACAATGTGATGCTGCTACAGAATCCCTATCACATGCTTAGAATAACTCAAATTTATTCTGTGTTTATAGTGACTTATCTCTATTTTTTTCAATCCTTGATCAGATGTTGAAGCTTGAAAAGTATAAGCAGCAAGTTAAATCAGTCATATGATCAGCAAGACTAATATCACATATAACAAGAACTTCAAATGGTAAATGATATGATGGTAGTAAATTCTTGTAGAAACCTGGATATTTTATATATTTATACAACTCTATATACCTTGATATTGCAGATACAGTTAGAGAAGACAGGATTTTGAAGCCATGTCGGATAGATACTATGCTCAAGAATGAGACAGTTCCATCCTCAAACAGTTCCTCAATGCCTTCCCTTCTTTTAACATAATCAATATCAGCAATGGATGCACTAACAGTTCCTGTGATACGGTCCAACTAATCAAATAACCAAGTATAAACCGCAATGAGGTAAGTAAATGCTAAGCCACAAACCTCCACTAAAATAATTCTTCTTCAGTAACGCGGCAGCATCTGCAATGCAAAAGAATAAATTAGTCAGTAACTAACATCCAGTTGAATAACTGAATGTTTGCATTTATATCTCTAATACCCTCCCTCAAACTCAAGGGGAAGGGTTTTTACATACAAGATCCTGCGCATTGAGTTTGCTCCTAAGAAGTTCAAAACAGTTAGAAGAAAGATGCTTGGTAAGAATATTTGCCCACTGATCCAAGTTAGAAATATGATAAACTTCAAGTTGTTTGGATAACACTTGATCACGAACACAAAAAACCATCAACCTCCATATGCTTCGTACTAGAGTAAAAATTAGGATTGTGTGCTATAGCAACAACACTTTGATTGTAGTAGAGCACGATAGGAACGGGGGAAGAAATATATAATTCTTTCATAAGAGCTTGAGTCCAAATAATGTTTGCTGGAGATTGAGGTAAGTTGAGACATTAAGCTTCAGTTCTTCATCTGGCAGTGCCACACTGCTTGCGGGACCACCAAGAAATGAGATTGATGAATGAATAAATAAAAGAACGAAATATAGTTCTAGGCAATATCAAATCCTAAAGATTGTATGTAGATAATTCAGTTAGTGGTGTATGTTTGTTAGGTAGTTAGTGGGTTGCTAGCTAACTGCTTGTAGAAATACTATAAATAGTAATGATAAATTGTGATACATATGAGAGAAAAATTAGAGTGCAATTTCTGAGTGAGCTGTTGAATCAGAGATACAAAGGTGTTAGTGATAACAATATCACCAACATATACCAATCGGTGAACAATATGAGAGTCATGTTGATAGGTACATAGTGAAGGATCACATTTGCTGGAACCGAAACCAAGATGCAGAAGAGTTGTAATGAGTTTGTCGAACCACTATCTAGGTGTTTGTTTTAAGTTGTAAATGGCTTTATTAAGTTTGCAGATCAAAGATTTATCTGAGGCCTCGAATCTGGGAGGTTGGACCATATACAATATTTCTTCAAGAGTGCCATTGCGGAAGGCATCATTAATATCCAAATGAAAAAATCTCATCCATTAGTTAAAGCAACAGTAAGAAAAATTTCTTATGGTAATAGGTTTGATAATAGGAGAAAAAGTATCATGAAAACCAAACCCAAGAACATGATTGAATCCCTTGGCTTGGCTTTATATTTTTTAATAGATCCATCAGCATTTTCTTTTACCCATTGCTTTTTTTGTCAGGGGGTAAAGATACCAGATCCGAAGTGTTGTTGTGAATTAAAGCATCATACTCATGTTTTCATAGCTGAAACCCAATTTGGATTATTCATATTAGGAAAGGAGTATAGACTTCCTATTCCAACAATGCCCCAAAGAAGGACTTCATTGGTTGCCTCGATAAAGTCTATGTGACTGTATGACATGTTCAACTTGTTTCCAAAGAAGATAATTCGAGTCATCAAGTCTTTTGGCTATAGGATTGGGAAAATATTGGGAAGCTGAAGGGAGGGAGTTTGAATTGGACATTGTAGAACAATCCTTAGCTCATGATACCATATTAGAGTTTTTAGGTATGAGAGAAAACAGAGAAAAGATCAATAGAAAGTAAATGAAATTATTATTGCACTGAATTAGAAAGAAGATACAAGTTGAGCATAAATAGGCTCAAGAAGAGGTTACGACAGTAACAAACTAATAGGCTAAGTACTATAAATAATAATGATAAATTGTGATACATATGAGTGAGAAATAAATTTCAAATTTAGTATCCATATCTCTTGTTATTTTTCCTTTTTCTTCTCTATTTTGTGAATGTGTTTACTGAAGATTCAAGCTGATTAGGAAGATGATGGGAGTATTGTCAACTGCTAATATGAATTAAGGGGGAATATTCTAAATAATTCAATTAGAGTTGTACGTTAGTTTGGTAGTTAGTGGGTTGTTAACTGACTGCTTGAGAACTTGATGTCAGAAATGAAGATTAGAAGAGAAGAGCCTATTAAGATGCCAGAAGACAGCAAGTCAGCCATTAGCTTGGCTAAACATCCTATTGCTTATGGAAGGAGCAAGCATATTGAGACCAAATTTCACTTACTAAGGGATCAAGTCAATAAAGGGAAGTTGGAGTTAAAATACTGAAATACTAATGAACAGATGGTTGATAATTTAACAAAGCCTCTGAAGGCTGACAGATTCAAGCTGATTAGAAAGATGATAGGAGTGTTGTCTACTGCGAATATGAATTAAGGGGGAGTGTTTTAAATAATTCAGTTAGTGTTGTATGTTAGTTAGGTAGTTAGTGGGCTGTTAACTAACTGCTTCTAATAGTACCATAAATAACAATGATGTATTGTGATACATATAAGTGAGAAATAAATTTCAGATTTAGTACCCATATCTCTTTGTTCTCTTTGCTGTTTGTTCTCTACTTTTTTAGTGTGCTTAGTGTGTGTTCTAACAGTATAAATTAGAATATATATCCGTTGTTCACAACCAGTAGCTTACCATTTCGAACAATGAGAGCTCCAAGCCCAGTTGGGTAGCCAAAAAGCTAACAGAAATGCAGAAAGAAAAAACTTTAGTTCTCAAAGTAGTCCTTCGTCAAAACAAAATTAAAATATATACTCTTATACCTTGTAAAATGAGATAGCAACAAAATCAGCAGGATACTTGGACAAATCGGGTGGCACGGTAGAACATCCCTTTGCAGCATCAATTAAGACCATCCATTGCCCATTTCTTCTAAAAAAACATTATAAAAATAAGCAAATATAAAATTATCGATGCTTCATGCTTTAGAGAACTTCAGAAGATAAATAAAATGTTCTCTCTGTCCCCATATATAGACAAACATTGCACACAAAAAAAAAGAGAGTGGCTTAAAGAAAACAACAGCCCATTGTTTATTTCTTATGAAAAAAAAAAAGTAAGCAAATATTCTACTCTTCAAAGAATTTCCGAAGACAAATAAAGCTCTTCTTGTTATTAATTTTTTGTATTTATTTGTAGGGTGGAAGAGTTCTATATAATGGATCCTCTTGTACTATTTAGATCAAGCATATGAATCATAATTTCTTCCACATTTTTAATCTCTGCCCTAACCTTTTCAAGTGTTTCTCTGCACAAGAAATATATATAAACATCCTAACAGAAAGCTATAGCCATGAGGTGACAGCTCTGCTAGTTATAATTGTAATGATGAAGGTTATATCCTGATACAAAGAATAACAGACAGTTTACAAACAGCTAACAAAACAGAAAATAAAAAATTTGGCATTTGCTTATATTCTCCTACACCAAACATCTATGCTTCAAAGAATTTCCAAAAAGAAATACAGCTCTCTGAGAGTGACATAAAAAAGACAAAGAAATTCATGTCATTAGGGTATCCATCATATTGAAAAGGACAAGTAAGACACTGAAAGAAAAAGCATGTAGATAAATATATAAAGTATAAACGTTGTTCAATTAATGGTCTTTTTAGAGTGGTGTACTAAAATTAAAGTTCCTGCATACAGGACTATTCTCATTGATGTGTCCTTATATTCTAAAAACAAGTAAAAATTAACCAATAAATCATGATTGTTATAACACATAAGTGTTCAGGAATGTATCATACGTAAATGTAGCTGTAAATATACACATGCGCACAAAACTCCCCAAGTCACACTGCTGTTCTACTATTTAGGAATTTAGCATATACAATAAGTGTAAAAACAAAACTTGCAAACATGGTTTCGCATTTGAATGTTAAAGTTTATTTAACTATTGCCTATCATAAATATTTTCAACAAAATCAGAATCTTTGACCTTTCGAAAAGAAACCATAAAGAATATTTTGAATAAGGACAGACAAGAAAATAATAAATTGCAGCAGAATCAGTTTGACACACAAGTTATGGGATAGAGCCCGCATTATCAAATAGTTAAATATGCATAACTCAAGTCATTTATTATGTTTTGACAAAAGATTCAACGCCCTATCAAAGGAGTCAATAAGACAGAATGACGTATATTACTTGCAAACTGAAGAAATTCCTGAAATCTTGCTTGAATCTTCCTTGATAATCTTCACCAAGTCAAGACCAAATCTCAACCCAGAGAAATTGCACTCTGAGGGAAAGGCAAACAAATTATACACATCACCTGCATTGCACAAACAGATATAATAAGTCATCTAAAGTCCAGCAACATATCCATGACCTAAAGAGCTACCTGTTGGCTCTCCTTCCGGTGATCCAGCTACATTTCTCCTTTGAACCGGGTGTAGTGACATCTTTGTAGTAAGTGTGTCTCCAGTTATTCCAGGATGTATATCTTCTTCAATATCTACTGCAATGGCCGTTGCTCCATGACCAAGAGCATATCTATACTAGTTAAGGAGGAACGGCGTTGTTAATCATTTAATGTAGCAGAGCAATCACAATAGAAAAAATTAAAAACATATCCACATTTATCAGAAAGTAACAGGAACACTTTAATAAAGCAGTGTTATTGCAACAGAAGATTATATTCAATAACAGTCAGAATGGAAAAATACGACATTCTCTGAAAACAAACTCAACAAAGTAAAAGAAAATCACTAAAATATTATATAAAGTAGTCAAGTCCTCCAGTCTTGTTGAACAGAAAAATGGTTTGAAAAGAAATGGAATTAGAGTCACATCAGGACCAAAAGAAATATCTTAATGACTTCAAGACATCTAATGCAAATATTCATGCCATTTTACTAAACTTAAACAAAGGCAGCGTTTCATCAGTACAGCGATATATTGAACAGTAACTATCACGATAAATTCGTCCCTTTTTCCTTACAACAGCTCTGTGACAGGAAAGTGAACATTAGAATATCATGATGTCTTCTACCTCCATGCTGTAGAGCATTTTTAACCTTCAGTATCAGAAGTTGGCCAAAGGCAATTATTATAAAATTGAATAACGTATCATTTTTTAATCACGTAGGATACTCTCTTATCCCAACAACACTATTATGATTCTCCATCGTATACATAAAACTACTGCTACGATTCCATGGAAAAGCCTCTCCAACCAGCTTCAGCGCTGCTGTTGCCCCAGAGGTAAATATACATTTGTATTCTTTAGGAGATGCGTTGAAGTAGTCAAGGACCTGCATGACTCATAGTTCAATAATCTGCGCAAATGTAGAAATTTCCAGAACAGATATAAAAAGGTTCAAAATACAAACACCAATAGCCACTTCCCACTGAACAACTCCTAGTTGTACATACCTATTTGGGTGAACCAACATGGTCCATTCCAGTCAACCAAAGCAAGACAAAGTAAACCCAGGAAAATCAATTACGTTCAATTTGGCATTGAACTTTAGTACTCTCTTCCTATCATCTATCTCAGAAATATATTAACAAATTCTTGCATAAAATATTAACATTTACTTTTCACCACAAAAGATACATCATCCCGAATCAAATCGCAAAATGATCATAATTAATTGCAAAAAGAAGACGGTTAACATGCTTCATAATTAAAAATTTACATATACCTGCTGGCGGGCATCCTTCACAATGTCAAGAGTTGCAGAACTGGAGTCACTTTGGCTATCTAGTATTCAAGTTAAGGAAATTGACTTCACAAAGTCGGTGCCAACCACCAATTACGTAAATTCACTCTGCATTCAGCCTTAAGAATATTGAACTGTAAAGATTGTGAAACATATGAGGATACGAGGATTTCCATATACATTATTAGTGAGATCGTTGAAAACCGATTCCATTTGCAGGTCAGAGTATAGAGTTGCCCCGGCATGGTCCAAGTACACAAGATCTGCAAAAGCAGGAAAACCAAAAATAAACCAAACAAAACATAAAAAAATTGATAATACAGTCGCAATTGCACAGTTGAAATAGATATTTTATGATTTTGATAGCGTTTATGGATATTACCTTGAGATTGTAATCTCTTGAATTCAGTAGCTCGAATTTGATCAATGGACTTGGGAGCGTTGGGATAGCCGTAATTTTCACCAAAATCTCTGAGGAATTGTTCTTTGGCAGCATCGCCCATGTGGGAAGCCATGACTCGAGAATGTTAGTGCTACACGGAAGCTTAAAAGGAAGCGAACGAAAGAGTTGATGGAAACCGACTCTGAAATGCTTCTTCGATGGGTCCACCGGATAACAAATATGGACAATATACATACCACGTCATGCGCCTCTCTTGCTACACCAAATGTCATGTTTAAAAGCTTTTTCTTCTTGCACCCTTGTAATTACTATATATACCCTTATAATCTTTAAATAATCATTCTACCTTCTATGCTAACTTTTAGATTATTCCTTCTAAAAATCTTTCAAAATAACTAAACAAGACTTTAAGATAAGTTTTCTACGTCACGTTTACAAAAAAACATAACACGTGTTATTTGGAATAAGGTTATCATAATAGATTTTCTGAAATATATAAAATGTTATATATAATAGTACATAAACATTTATCTTCCTTTTATAAATTAAGCAGTTCAAAAACATTATGAACTGTGTAATTTAAAAAATTTCTTCATTAAAATTTTCATAATAGAAAAAAACAAAAAAAAAACATATAATCTCTATCAAACTCAACATTTAATAAGTTTTCTAAAGGCTCCGATAGCAATTGGGTGTAGCGGCATGGGTACAGTAACAATATGGATGAGTGGAGGTGCAGTGAGAAGAAGAAAACACAATGGCGACAATGACTTTAACGATAACAAGAGTGTGGTGCAATGACATTAACAATGTGGTGTTAGTCTTCTTGTTGTTAACATGGAGGTGCAGGAAGTAATCATAAGGGGTAAGAACTGCGATGAATTAATTTCTCTTCCACTGTATCCCTTCCGATGAAATGATAGAGGGTTGGATGGAGTGTTTAAGAACTGCGAAGATTTTAGAATTCTAAAATTTTTAATTACTTCAATTGAAATACCTTACTCTTTTTATTTTATTTAGATAGGGTAAACACTTTTTTATCTTTTTCAAAATTTTATTTTTAATAAAAATAGTCACATTTCTTCATATTTAATGGTTTTTTTGGCAATTAAACAAAAGTCAAAAATTTCACCATACGAACATATAATTAATGAAGTGTTGTCATTTTTGAAGGAAACTTTAATTCCAAGTCATATGATACATGGAAACACACATCTTGAACTTTAATTTCACTGTAATTGATCCATAAATTTCATTATGTTGTCATAAAGATCCAAACTTTTAATATTACTCGAACTAATAGTTAAAAAAATAAATTTGTCTGTCAATAGTATTTTTTTTCTAACATATTCGAGTTAAATCATTTATATTAAACATCAATAAGTCATATTTTTTTTCTTTTTGTTGCAATTCCTTTTATTAGAATTTCTATATAAAAATATAACTTTTAAGGATTAGTTAAAATAAAGTTATATATGTAAATATTAATTATTTAAAAAATATTAAAGTTTGATGATCAATAAGAAAAAAAATTAAAGCTTAATATAAATGATATAATATTTAAGACCAATTAAGGCGAATTAAAATTTAGGGTGTCTCTTGAAAAACATTAAGTTTAGGAGGTTAGACATTATTTTCTCAAGTTTATGTTAGTTGAGATCCACACAGAGTTAACCGTAAAAGATGAGTTATTAGAACTTTGCATGCCACAATTTGGTTATTTTAATCTTAAAATACTAAATCATGTAGTTAATTACTAACTTAAGCAATTGAAGTAGGTGTAAAAGGAAAAGGAGTTGGAATATTGGATACAGTAGAATTTCCTTTAATGGGCTTAATTAAAATTTGAAGAATAAAGTGTTGTAAGTTTTAATCTCCACAAACCTAACTCAACTATCTCTCATAATAAATTAAATAAAAAATTTTTTTGTCTACCAATTCCACTATATAATCTTTTTATAGTTTATCAGATTATTCGATCAATATTGTGAGTAAATATACCTTATCATACATGTTATTAGGAATATAAAAAAAATGTCCCAATAGGAATTTGTGTTTGACTTACTCTCGTGAGACCAAGCTCATTAAATATTTATCAATTGATGACTAATTTTGTTCTAGAAACTTGATAATTATTTATATAATTTACTTTCTTTCAAGTAGTGGAGGGATGGGTTAAAAATATATATTTATAAAGACAATTAGCAAATTAAAACTGAAAAAAGGAATAAATTTATTAAAAAAAAGATATATTTATGGATTTAATTAATGTTGTTTAGAAAAGATTAGAAGGGTTGAATGAAATAATAATTTTTGAAAAAA
>Ga0209489_100029_pt1 | contig 186390 bp, 76 predicted proteins | sample SiratrowhiteBW_FD_187527 | JGI IMG/M metagenome (GOLD analysis project Ga0209489, IMG submission 187527) | Root nodule microbial communities of legume samples collected from California, USA - Siratro white BW (SPAdes) (version 2) | ecosystem: Host-associated > Plants > Roots > Nodule | place...
TTTTTTATATATGTATGTGTGTGTCTATATATATATATATATATATATATATATATATATATATATATTATTAAACAGTTATGTACACATTGAATATAGAAAAGAATAAAGAGGAGAGAGTGTACACAGGTGTGTACATACTAAATGTAGAAGAAAAGTACAATAATAACAAAATTGAAAAATTGAAAAATTAAAAGTAAACAAAAAACGAAAAAAGGTAAACTCTTTTTTATTTTAAAATTATTTTCTTCTATACTTATCCGTTTAGTTTTTCCTTAGTCTTTTTAAAATAAAAAATTAATTAGAAATCATTAACAGAGTTTTAGTTTTTTTTACCAGAATAGAAACAGTTAAAATTTTAAATTTTTAATAATTTTTTGTCGTATATCTGTATTTTATGTCAATCTTTAAATGATCTAGTGTATTATTATTCGTTTTAAACGTGGATGAGATTAATTTAAAAACACTACATGCAATAAAAATAAATAAATTTAAAAAGTAAAATGGCTTTTGAAAGTGATATTTTAAAAAGAAATTGCATATAGTACAGCATCTTTCGCCATGAGTCATACTAATGTGCGATGAACATCAGTGACGATTAACAAAAAAAAAAAAAAACACGGTGACGATAGATTCACTTTTGAAGCATGCATGCCTTATATATAATTAGATATAATTAGACTATAATGCATACAAATTATATTTTCTTCATTCTTACTCTCTCCGATTTTATTTATAAGATTCAACTATTTAATTTATTAATATGAAAAAAATAATCAATTTAGTTAGAATTATATATCCATTAGCCAAAGATATAGATAAAATAATATTCAACCGAATATTAATATAATATCTAATATCTTATCTAATATAATATCTAATATAAGTATATTATAAAATATAGATATAAAATCTAATATAATATTATAGAATTATCATATATATATATATATATATATATATATATATATATAACTAATTTATCTTATTAGATTTAATAGTCCGTAATATAATAATCAGTTATCATTTTACATCTATAAATAGAGTCTCATTTACTTAAATATTCATTCAATCTTATATTTTCACACAAGACTACTTTTAGTTACTTGAGAATTTTTTTAGACGATTCATTAGCAACTTGAATCAATGTCTTTCAAAATTACTCAAAACTTCTTAAAGAAAGTTTGGATGAATACTACCTTCTCAAGATTGATCTCTACTCGAAATTTGAGGAACAAAACTTGGATCAATGTCTTTGGAGGTATTTAAACGGGTCAAATTAGTATTAATAAATTTATTTCATATATATATATATATATATATATATATATATACTTTTTTTAACAATGAGTGTTATCAATTTTTGTATGGTTGTTTATCTATATAATTTGTCTATTTTAACCAAAATAAGAAATATTGCAAATTGAATTTTATAATTAATTTTAGATTTTGTTAATTATATATTTAATTTTATCGCAATTTTAAAGTACTAAATTTTAATTAACTATTATTATTGAACTTTATTTTGTAAACTTTACTCCGTTTAAATAAGCCAAATCTCAATTCCTTGCATTTGACTGAAATTTAGAAATAGACGTACAATTTACTATAAGTTTTCTCCATGAATAATAAATAATAAATTATATAATATTATAGCCAATGATCCCCTGCACTTGGCTTCCTATAAATACTGGTCTTTGCCTTTGCTTTTTCCTCCCCCTCCTCCTTGCATCCTTCAATACCATTCTACTACAATATTGCTCTCTAAGCTTTGCTTCTTCCTAATCCACACCCTTTCCCACCCCTCATTCATTTTTCTGTTTCTGGTAAGCCAATTACTTCAATTCTTCTCATTCATATTTTCTTAGAACACTAAAGTTCTCTGTTTCAGTCTTCAGTCATTGCCAATATTCCATCCAAAACATGGCTTCTTAATGATTCTACCAAAGACCCTTTATTACCATGAGTGCATGCCTGCGGTTTGACCTTTTGAATTCTCAAAACTCATTATGATATGAACAAATGTTCAGAATTCAGAACCGTACCTCTGTTTTTGTGAACACACCGATATTAATATGTAGACACGTGTTAACCTTTTTTTTTTCTTTTATGACCAGACATAAAAAATTACTTTGTTGCTGAGTGTTGTGATTTGTTTTGTATATTCCGTTGAGTCCAGAAAGTTTGATGAATGAGTGATTGTGTGACTCCAAAAGTTTAAGCACTTTGGAAAGAAATTTTCTGTGTTTCAAAACTCTGTTCTAACGATTATAATAATGGGTTTTTGGCTTTGAACCGTTCATGATTGACCTCTTTTCTGGAGGGTCCTTTTTTATTTTCTTATTTTATAGTTATAATAATTGAAGGAAGCTTATGAACCCTCTCATGTTTCTTCAAATTCTGTGCCCCCAAAAGGGGTACTGTTGCAACATTTAGTTTTAAATTAATCTATTTCCCTTGGTTGTGGATTGTCCACTCAGAATCTTACCAAAGCTTTATCTCCAATGGATTGGATCAACACTATGATTGTTTTCCTTTATGATGCTTTAGCTTATATCAGTGCTAATCTGAGTAAACAAGAACATTTTTTTTTTTTTAAATAAGAAAAGACATCAACATTAGTAGGCTGAGAGAATCACAAGGAATCCTTATATAAATTTTGGTTGGTTCATGTTGTCATGCAACAAAGTTTTCACTTCCTTTTGTTATTTCTTAAGGTTGTCTGCCTGAAATGGAGTACGAGGACCGCTTCAGACAGAACCAGAGACCAAAATATGATTGCCTTCTTTTTGGTGAGTTTCTATAGAGACAGTTCATGGTTAATTGCAAATTCTGAAATCTCATTATTTTGGTATGATTAAGATTGTAACTCTTACACTGTTGCAGATTTAGATGATACTTTGTATCCACTAAGCACTGGTATTGCAAAAGCATGTGGCCAAAATATTAAAGGTGAGTGTCTCTTTGCGAATATTGTTCTGGGTAATGTGTTTGCTCTTTATGGATATCGTTGACACGAGTGGTACCATTGTTGTAGACTATATGGTGGAAAAGCTTGGCATAGAGAAAAGCAAAATTGAGGACTTGTCCAACCTCCTCTACAAGAACTATGGAACAACTATGGCTGGTTTAAGGGTATGTATGATTAAGATTTTCAATGTTTTCAATTCCTTGCTCAAAATTGGAATTAACTGTTGAATTTTGATAACTTATGCTTGTTTTTGTTTCATTGTCAATGCAGGCAATTGGATATGACTTTGACTATGACGAATATCACAGGTACAAGACCTTTTTTCTGATTGTTTTTACCCCATTTGATATTCTTATGCTTGTTTTGTAGTGGTATACTGATTTTTGAACTCTGGTGTTACAGTTTTGTTCATGGAAGATTACCTTATGAGAACTTGAAACCAGATCCAGTTCTGAGGAACCTTTTGCTGAGCCTGCCCTATAGGAAACTAGTAAGTTGTTTATATTTAACCAAATAGAAATTGCTCTGAGAAAAAAATGAGAATAATCTGATGAGACCTCTTTTTGTTTTTTCCATTTTAGATCTTCACAAACTCAGACAAAGTCCATGCAGTTAAGGCACTTAGCAGGCTTGGATTAGAGGACTGCTTTGAAGGAATCATATGCTTTGAGACCCTTAATCCCATCCACAAAAGCACTGTCTCTGATGATGAAGATGACATTGAGTTTATGGGGGGTTCAAGCACAACCAATCCAACCACAAAAAAGGAGGCTAGTGGCATACAAATCTTTGACATCATTGCCCATTTTTCTCAACCCAATCCCAACACAGTTTTGCCTAAAACACCAATTATTTGCAAACCATCAGAAAATGCCATTGAACTGGCTCTCAAGATAGCCAACCTTAACCCCCAAAGAACTGTAAGAAAAAACATCCTATTTCCCTTAGATTCTTAGTTTCATTGACTCTTATTTTCTCACATTTTGGTTTTTCCCATGTCACTTTCAGTTGTTCTTTGAGGATAGTGTCCGCAACATACAAGCTGGAAAACGTGTGGGTCTTCACACTGTGCTGGTAAGTCACTGGTAATTTTGTTCAGTAGTAGGAACACTGCCAAACAATTTTATGCAGAGTACATGACACACATAATCTTATATTAGTGGTCCAACACATAAAAACAAGAATGTTTGTGTGTTGTTGCCCCCACAAGGCAATCCTTAATGTGTAGGAAACTGATATGAGGCTCTAATTGTTGATTACAACATTCAGGTTGGAAAATCTCAGAGAATTAAAGGAGCAGATTATGCATTAGAGAGCATCCACAACCTTAGGGAGGCTGTGCCAGAACTATGGGAAGATGACATAAAATCAGAAGCTGCTTACCCTGGAAACCTTGCTGTGGAGACATCTGTTACTGCTTAGATCATTCATGGAAAAGAGAAGTCCTTTGTGAATTTCCCAGCTTGGATCCTAGTAACTGTAGTTGATGTAGATGATTTTATCATATTATAATAAATTAATTGTAGATGCTTTCATTAGATAATAATAAAATTAATATAAAGTATTATATTCCCCCTTTGGGCTGCGCGTACTTATATATTATATATAATATAAAATATAAGGAATCAATATTTTTTTCCCTCGTCTCCATCAAGTGTGGAAGATTCGTTTTACATTAAAGTGTAAGGTAAAAAAATATGTAAAGGGAATAGAAAATCAATTGTCATCTTGTAATTAAGTCAATTATAAAACAACATGTTCTTAAAACAATAAATTAAGAAAAGAAAAATAGTGGAATGTTCAAGAGCTTTGCTTGCTACCAAATACATGGAAGGAAACAAAATGACAGAAAAAGAAAATTATAGAAATGGATAGCTGTGATGCAATTTTAACAAGAAAAATCATTTGATTGGATAAACAATTAAAGCAAAAGGTTATTTTATTTCTAAGAATGATTTCTATACAATTTTATCATATAATATTCATTGGCAGCATGACTAACTTTAGAATATATTGTTAAATTTTACTATACAACAAAACATCGTTAATTAACTTTTGAAAAGCTTCATAACTTAGAAAAACTATCCCTCTTGAAATAAAACTTGTTTCAGTTCCACTGAAAGAATTAATTAAGAGCTAATCATTAACATGAATTGTCTGACAGTTAGTTAAATTTGATCAATTATTAGTAGAAATCATAGTTAGAAGACAATTAAATTGTCAACATATTTGACATTCTGGGCACGCTATTAATATAAAAACAAATACCTAAGTTAAATAGGTTAGTGTTTTAAATGCATAACGTACTTCAATAAAAGAGATGGTTGCTACGCAAGTTGCATACAACATTATCAAATCCATCATGCATTATTTTTATAATTAGTTCAGCAAATATGACCTATTGTCTACTACAGTGTAACCGATCTATAATTATAGAGAGGATTTCAATTTGTAACAATGTATTTTGAAACCACGAGAACTTTATACTATCACTCAGTGATGAATTAACATAAGAACTACAAGCTCACTGTTGGACACGTATAAATTTGATTTAGGACTTACATAAATTTGATTCAAGAAGTATTGATTACTGATAAAATAAAAAATAAAGTTCAATATCTTTTTTACTAATCTTTTCTGAATCAAAATTACAGTTGGGTTCTATTTGTTTAGCTATATTTTACAGCAAAATAACAATTGTTAAAGCAAGATCAATGGGTAGTCATGAATCACTATTGTAATAATATGAAAACTTGTTATAAGTCTACTGAACGAAATTATAAACGAAGGAGAATAAATATGATGTGGAGAAGTAGAGATAATGAAATCTTCACTGTATGAAAAATGATAACACTATTGTCTTTACTTTTTTTTTTCCTCTCAAATTTTGAAATTTGACAACTATATAAAAGTATTCTCAAAACTTTTTTTTTCTCTTTGTCCATTTCTATTCTATTTATTATTATTATTAACATTTAAAAAAATTTAGAAAATTTGTTTTGCATAAATAACGTAATAAATATAATAATATATGATTATTGCAAAAAAATTCAAAGAAAAAATATAGAGTTAACAACTTTTTTAAATATAATAAATTAAAACAGAATTTTATTTGTTTCCTTGCAAATATAATTTGCAAAAAAGATTTGCAGAAAACATTAGCTATCTCTTCTCTACCATTTATTTAAGAAATAATTAATCATTTCTAGAAATTTACTGCAGTTTTTTTATTCCCAAAAACAAACATATAATTATTTGAGGAAAATCTGAAAGCATTAATATCGATTTTCTGCAAATAATTTTGCACCAAAAATTTTGTAATGATTTTTTTTTGAAAAAAAAAAATAACTCTCAAAAAATACATGAATATTTTTTACAGGAAATATTTCATAATAAAAGTTGCAAGTATTTTCTATGAATAAATTTTTTCAAGAATTAATAGATAATAAATGCTTTTTTAGTATTTGCACCAAATTAAATTAAATTTAACTTGCTCATTTTAAATTGATATTTGGTATAAATAATTATTAAGGATATTAACTTTTAATATAACTTCAATTTAACAATATTTTATATTAATTTATATTATACTTTGATTTTTTAATTTATTTTAAAATATAATTTCACTTATTACTCGAGGTGGGATTTATTGAAAAGGGTACAATTGGCTTCTTTTCTGTTTTACTAAAAAAAATAATTTCACTTATTACTGTTAATATAAGTAATGCTTAACTTTTTTCTGTCCTAATAATTTATTAATTAAAATTAAGCTTAATTAAGTTTTAAGTCGGTTATAAATTTATATATTTTTATTTGAGTCCTTATTAAATTTTTGTGATCTATTAAGTATTTAAATTTTTTTTTATTTTTTTAATTAAAATGTAGTTATTATCTTGTCCAGTCATTTATCTTATTTTCATGTATGAAAAAAATATAAGATTTTATTAAAAATATTTAAATTTATAAGAAATTTAAAAGTTAATTAAGTCTCAAATTATTATTACATTATTTCAATCCTTTACATAAAATTATTAACAGTATATTCATTGTTACTAAATTATTTGGATTTTTGATATAAGATTATTGATTAAAATATTATTGCTAATTAATTAATTTAATTTTAATTTTTAAACTTTTTCTTAGTTATTCATTTTTTAATTAGAAAAAAATTAAGTCAGACCAAATTTTGGTTGGTTTTTGGCGAGAGGATGAGGTATGAAGGCTATAATTGATTTTATCGGAGTTAAATTTGACTAGTTATGAAAATTGTGATAATTGAATAATTATTTGGTACAATATGTTTTTTTAAATATGTTTTTTAAATCGTGGTGGTTGGGAAAAGAAATTCGCATGATGTTGGATGATGATAAATATTGAAATCTTTTATTTCTATTTTTTTATTTATCTTTTTTTTTTTCTTTCACAATAGTTATTTATTCATTTATTGGTTGGTTTATAATATCTAAAGTCACCATCTAGGTGAAAATAGAAATAGAAGCACAAGTATTTTTTTATGATTCCCACATTAAAAGTTATATAAAATTAAATCATATATTTTATTTATATAAGTTTTTCTCACGTACTATAATAGGTCTAAATTATAAGTTTATGATATATTTGAATGATAATGACTAATTATACACAAATGATTAGTTATATGTTCTCTTATTGAAAATTTATAACATAATTACTGTATACACTTTTCTGGTGTTTTTTTTTATCAAAATAGTGTAATTCAATTTTTAAATTACTAAAATACGTAACATTTAAAAATATTATAAAAATAAATAAATAGTGTCTAAGAAAGACTTCATTGTGTAATTTATTAACATTATTTATTTGGTTTTTTTAAAACTAAATTAAAGTGGTATAAAAATACACTAACTTTCAATGTGTTTAAAGTCTACTTTTACTTATGGTTTGAGTTGTATTATAGTAAAAATAACAATGATAATAACATTAATTATAATGAAAAGAATATTTTGACAATCGCGTATTTTTAATAATCTTATGCCAACTCTTATATGATACTAATTGATGAGATAAAAAATTTGAATGGTTGTTTCGTGTGATACTAAAAGGTGAATTGTTTTAGCATGGCAGTAGAAGGACTAAGCGACGAATGAACTTTAGATTTGGAAGAAACTGAAATAGGAGACAATCCAAGGTGTTCAGACACATGATATGAACTTTCATTAAGGCTCATTTGTCCCCTGTGATTTGCTGCTTGTTGTCGTTCAAGATGCACGATATGAAGTTTTAAATTCAGAATGTCTTGTGTTAAAGCATAGTGGCACTGTGGATTACCCGAGGATGATGCCTCTGCTGAACCTAAAACCTGGCTTGGGGCGTCCTGAGCAGGTTCACATTCAATAATGGGTTCTGGTTGTCTCTGTTTAGGGGTAGTGTAGTGTTTTTAAATGAACTTACTATCAATTGGTGGCCTTATCTTCACCTAGGGGTTGACTTGCACTTCATTTGCTCCACACAATGCTGTTATTAGGGAAGGAAAGCCCAATACCTTATGGTAAGGATTCTTTGTGGAATCTTGAGTAACAAAGTGATGAATTTGAGCACTTATCAAGCCTGTAACATCGAGCTCATACTGGTTAAGTAAGCAGTATATTATGTGGCATCTTGGCATATTCAGATATGAAATGTGTTTTAGTGGGACAATATTTGCCAACAAAAAAGATGTCCATATCTGAGCCAATGTACTCATATTACATTTGAGTATATGAAGTGGTTTGCCTCCTTGATTTGTCTCGAATGTTTTCCCGAGTATGCACATTGCCTTTGCTGTTTCATTATCACTAAAGCACGTAAAATTCTGTCATCTTTTAATTCTTTCGTATATGCATAACTCTCTTTCGTCCAAGTCCAAAGGATGACCCAAAAATTCGTTGATTCGTTGCGATCATAGGATCCATGTGCCCCAGACCTTGGACCGAAATTCCTTACTTCGACGTTCTTGTGGCCAAGCATTGGCGTAGAATTCCCTAACAACCTCTTCGTCATACTTAGGTAATGGTTATGCAAGTTTTGTCCATTTTCTGCGAGAAATCTCAACAATGAATTCAGAAAACTCCCTATTCTCTAGTTCAACTCGTCTTTCAATAATGAAGGACCGATTTTTTAGCCTTTGGTATCTTTCTCTGGAACATCATCCCTAAAAGCCTTTATGATTGAAGATTGTTGTCCAGGTTGTCTTTTTGGACGCTTTACACCACATTTTGACGCTTTGTCATTTCTTGCAGTCATCTGCACATATGGTTCGTAATAAGTTAACCAAGTTAAAGAACAAAGTTCATATCAACAACTAAGTAAATATGGACTTGACATTTTGTCAAACACCTTTCACGCATAACGGTATGCGAATAGGTTGTCAAAAATGTGACTTTCTGCACCACGAAATCATACAACTATAGAAGACAGGTATTTCAACCAGAAAAATTGAACTACAAACCGAGGAGTACTCAGGCATGCTCTTGCCATCAAACCAAGGTATGTCGTCCCAAATTTCCATACATTTGATGACAATCAACCAATAATCATATCATCACGTCATGAACAATTAGGCCACAGTAAAATACACATATTTGCCTATATTTAACAAAGATGAAAACTCTTGGTTGATGAGGGACATCCTCATTCATGACCTCAATGGCAGGACCTTCCAGACCTTCCTTGAGCAAACAAAATAGATGGTGAAGTCGACTTGCCTGCCAACATGAAATTGACTTAGAAAATGTATATATACAATACAAAATTAACAACATCTTCAATTACCATTGCATTGTCGATTGCCTCACGCGATCCATCATGGTTACCAATAGAATCTATGACAAATAGCTCTCTAGTCCGACGTTTCAGGACATAGCACCACCAATGGTCAGCATGAAGTGCGGGGATGAACACCTACAATCCAAACAAAATTAACACATTATTAAAATGATTAACTAAACTTCCTTTAAATATTATGTAAAAGGAATTTACAAATTCACAGAACAAAAGAAGCTCCAACTCTAATAAACCACTGGAGAAAAATATTTTATAATCATTATGCGACCATGCTCGACATTATGACTTATCCAGAGTCATCTCTCGAATGGTTTGGGTCTACAAAAAATAAAAAAAAAGTACATTACCTCTATGACAAAAACTATTTCACATACTACAAAAAAAAAGGATTGAAGTAAAGTCTATTTACAGTTCCTAGGGTCTTCAACTCATCAACCATGATGGTTGTTGCGAACAACATAACCTATTCAAGTTTAACAAATAAATGTATACAACTAACCACATTGAAATAATTCTAATACATAACATCTACCATGTTGTCCACTTTAGCCCTTGGTCTAAAGGAGTGCAGATCGGTCGTAGTCAGCATTTGTCTATTCACCTCAACTACCACCCTATGTAAAGAACAAAAACTTCACATAACCATATGTTTATTGTAAAACCCAAAAACTAAATAACAAAATTATTTTTAATATGAAACTACCTGACTGAGTCCTGCCAACGGTCTCTAGAGCTGACCAACCTATGCAACTTCCCAAAATCAACACCGACAAATTGTACATTATAGTCAACATACGAACAGATGGGAGTTGGTGTTGGACTCCGGCCAGATGGTCCCTCATCACCCACATTTGTGTCCCTCGTGTACATTGTACTGAAGATACCCACCAATGACTGTTGGTGTTGGACTCCAAAATATGGTCTCTCCTGAGCCATACTAGGTTCCTCCTGAGCCATACTAGGGTCCCTTCCTCCAAGCATTCAACATTTGTTCTCTCAAAAGACACATTTCTTCTTCAATAGAAGCAATGCACAAATCACTCAAATCAACTTTGCTTTGCATGAAAGATGTTATGCTATCAGGGCATCCCAATCATGTGAGCATGAAATGTTTCCACCCTCACTTTGTGGTAAACCTCCACCACAAACTGACTGAAGTGCTTCCCGCACTATCTCCAATTCCCCCTTCCTCCGTAATCTCCTACTCCCAAATAATCTACAATGTCCAAAACAATATTGTCACCAAACCAAACAATTTCATTTCAAAATTAACAAAAAAAAAAAAAAAAAAAAATGAAACACACACCTCTGTGTAGAAATATACAACTTAAATTCCCAAAGACCTAATCATCAAAGAAGGCCATTTCATAAATCATGGAAATGAAGTAAGCGTACCCATCCCCACATGTTGAATCGCCCACAACTGTTGTAAACAAACACAATACATCAATATTATAATTTTTTGAACTAAATATAAAGTGCAATCACATTACCAATGAATACGAAACCAAAATTTTATACTAACTTGCAACACCGGCACACATCCACACAAGTATAGCCCGTGCACATTCCTTTGCCGATGCAAATTCTCAGAACATCTATCTAAACTACTAACTAGCATTGAAAGGATTGCCCCATCCCAATTGTATATATGGAGGTCCTCTAAACTATCTAACGAATGAAAGTGATATGTAGAAACAATCCTAGGAAAATAAAATACAACAAAAGTAGGCAATATATATAGCCTGCAAAAGTTATCTACATCTTTTTTACGATTTATTTTCTTATTATTCAATTCGTCAACAACACCACCAACAGTAATATCGTTACCCTTGAACAAATTCCTTACCAAACCTTCGTTATTATCCTCAAATCTAACCACTTCACTACTTATCCCCAACGTTAATCCCTTACATATATTTAAACCGCAAAGAGGAATTAAATACTTCCTAATTCTAAAACTTTCGTCATTAGGAGACCACCTCGTCACTAACTCATGCAACAAAGGACAACAAATGTCAATTGGTTTTTCATCCGAAGAAGCCACTTAAAGGGAGTTCTCTCCAACTTCTCCCTTTGGAAATCAAACATTCTTTTATTAACTTCAACGATATGATCGAGTCAACTCGGTGGAAAACTCTAATTTGCAACAAGAGGTAAAAAATAATTATTATGTAAACTACTCCATTCTTTTTAAAAGAAAATCAAATGCACAAACAAGTGATTTGCCTTAGATTCGTTGATATCAACATCAGATCGTCGTGCATCAGACCTTCTTCCAACCATAGCTACCTTCAAAGCAATCTGCTTTGTAGGAACAGCTGGCTCTAGAAGGGGGAGTTGAATGGAGTCTGAACTCAATTTCGTATAAATAAAAATCACCAAGAAAGATTGTCCAAAACAAGAATATATAAGCATAGATGAAGCAGTTTTATACTGGTTCACCCTAATCTCTTGGGCTACGTCTAGTTCTCCCTTGAACAAACCGTTCAAGAGGTTCCACTATATCATAAATGGTTACAACGAGTACACAAACCTCTTCAGGTTATACCAGTCCTAATCTCCCCCTGAGATCAAGACCACTCAAGAACTAAAGAAACACTTTCCAAATAGAGAACAATGAAAGCTCACAAGGGTTTACTTCACAAAGGTAGGTGAAGAATTACACAATGTTTTCACACAACCCAAAACTCTATATGCTCTCTATAGCAGATTGACAATAGACACTCAGTAGATTTTCTTCAATGTATTATAAGATGTATTTCTCTTTTTGCTTCTTGTTCTTCAACATGAAATTGCTTCTCTATATGTAGTTGTTTTAGAAACTAGCTATTGGGATGCTCGAACAGAGCAATCTTGACTTTCTGATGTATGAAGCTTAAACTGGAAATATTTCTCTAATATTTTATACTGCATTAAACTTGATTAATTCTGTATCAGAAATAATTTAAAATAACATAGAGAAATTATATTTGAGATACTCATCACTAATTTGAATAGTTTCCATTATGAATAAATCTGAACATTAAAGCACAATATGATATAAAATCAATTAATCTCATTTAAGTATTTCATAATAATTTGAATAATTTCCATTATGAACAAATATGAACGTTAAAGCACATAATGCTATAACATCAATTTAAATCAAATCAATAACACATAAAAGTAAATAGTAAGAAAACTTATCTCCTGCTTTAATAAAATAATGTTAATTGCACAATGTATATAAGTCATCAAATATAAATGTATACTTGAGTTTTGTTATCATCAAAACTTTATTAAATGATTTGATCCTCTAAAGGAACTTTGGACTGTCTAATGTTCAACATGTTCATTACATGAATTTAATAAAAAAAAATTTGTATGTTGTATAATTTCTCTGTAGTACAAAATCTTAACGAAACAAATATAAAATATAACTAAAATCAATCTCCATCCACACATTCTACCAAAACAAATACCTAAACACAAAGAACAAAGATTATTCCTTCAACTCATTCCTTTACCATATCAGTTACTAAAATTTATCTTTTGTTCAGAAACCAAGACACGGGTCATCACACAACATGGGTAAACACATACTGCAACTGAAACACTTAAAAATTCAAGACACTTGAAAAATGCAAACATAGATAAAGACATACATACCTACAACACAGTTCCCAAAACCAAACAAAAACATGTTAGACCCACAAATTAACCCAAAAAATAAGTCACTAACCAAAACTTTAACGCAAATGACAACCCACACTACTCAAACACAGACACAACACGCAAAAGGGACAAGAACTCCTAAAAAGAAACACACATGCAGATGCCGACGAAATCCCAGAACGACACTTCTTCTATCACAAAAACAGAGTCGCGACGCAATTGCTCTGTGAAAGATGGAGTTGCGACGTAGTTGCTCTGTGAGACACGGAGTCGCGACGTAGTTACTCTATGAGAGATGAAGTTGCGGCGCAGTTACTCGGTAAGAGATGAAGCCAACACACAGTTATTGCTCTATGAGAAAAGGAGTTGCGGCGGTTGTGAATAAAATTCGTTTTCCAACTCTAATTTCAATTTGAAATCTTCCGTGCCTTGCTAGAATCCAGTCATTGTCACATATTTCTTTATTTTTTCCTCACCGTCACGTGTGGTTGTCATATGATTATTGATACGTGGCGGTGTTAACATATCATGATTCTAGTTATATACTAATTATTATTCTTATAATAGAAATATTATTAATAATGTGAAATAATAAAAAGGAGAAAAAGAAAAATTTCAACCAAATATCATTATACAATATATACCAAAGATTATGATGTTCCAAGAAGTTGGGTAAATAGATATGAAAATCAAACGTACTACTAAGAATCAAAGCCATCATCTCTGGTATCAGTAGAGATCGCTGAAAACCATTCTCACATTCTTCTCCACGCCAGAATGAAACTGAGCTAACTACTCTGATGGGTATGGGGACACGTGTCCCTTTTGTCTCCGCCGCCACTACTCCCTCCAATAATTTTTTGCCACGTCAATGAATATAACATATGAACATTGAATGAAATTAACAGAGTTAATTGTGTTGGGAGAATCCGAGGGGGAAACCGGGGAGATCTCAAATAATGAGAACTGAGTAAACCCATATAAGAGAATGACGCCACCTTCAACCCAAAACCTTAAGGCATTAGGTTTGCGGGTCTTCTTTCTTATATGTTGCTCAACTTTCTCATTCCTACCCAATGTGGGACTTCGACTCACACTTGAATACCTAACAATCTCCCCCTCAAGTGAGAGTCCCTTCCACATTGGTACACTCCCCCTCGAGCGGAAGCATTCTCAACCCGAGTACATTACTCATGACCCCTCACTTGTACCGCCGTTCACACACTTATACGGGACACGCTTGCCTGAAATCACCATCAGGAAGACTTTCGATACAGGTTCAAACTGTACTCGCCCAAACCGTAAACCAACAGCTCTGATACCACTTGTTAGGAGAATCCGAGGGAGAAACCGGGGAGATCTCAAACAATGAGAACTGAGTAAACCCATATGAGAGAATGACGCCACCTTCAACCCAAAACCTTAAGGCATTAGGTTTGCGGGTCTTTTTTATTATATATTGCTCAACTTTCTCATTCCTACCCAACGTGGGACTTCGACTCACACTTGAATACCTAACAAATTGATGTAGAAAAGAAAAATTATTGAAGGGACAAAGCAAGTTGACACAAAAATTGAAAGAGAAGATTTTAATTTTTTCATGAAGGAGATATATGTATATGTTACTAAGCTAAAATTAGGTGCATGAAGTTAGTTTTTAACAAAATAAGAGGATTATGCAAAAATGGTTATGCAGCATATCTTTGACAGTATTTTGATGAGTTGGCTATGCAGTCATATATTTGTTCACGTTACTCTAACAAGCATTGATTATGCAAAATGTCATACAGTGCATTTTCTTCTCAATGGTGCTGCAGTTGAGATTTATGTTGGGGATACAAGAGATGCTGAGAATATTATTGCTGCATTTCAGGATATAGATGCTCTCACAATCCTCACAAGTGCAATGCCACGAATAAAACCTGGTTTCAAGCAAAAGAGACCAAAGTACTATATACTTTGAAGAGGGTGTATTTCCTGAACAGGTGCTATTACATTTTCTGTGTTATGCTAATGTAATTGGACCATCCAATTTAGTAGTTGCCTACGTCTTTCAGGCTCTTCTAAAACAACTTCACTCCACCCAGGAACTCTTAAAACAAGATAAAAAATTGGAAATAAAAGTGTTTTGGACATGATTTTACATTTTTTTCTGACAACACAGTCAAAATTGTCAAAACATATTTAACAATGTCAAAAGCAGTAAGAAAATGTTTATATTCCTCAATATATTGAATGGACTGAACAAAACTAGGAAGATGTAACATGACAGGAGATGCCAATTCATATAACACCTCAACCTGTGAAACAATGCATTGACACCTTCCAAAACCAGGAGGTTTTTCCACTGATGCCTTCTTCCATACATGCAAAATCACCTGTGTAAATTACTTCCCTTCCCTCACAAAAGCCTGAAGTATGGGAACAAGGGTCTTATTAATGAGCATGATTAGTTCATTTTTCCCCCATTTTTATTCACTTTCCATGTTTTCCTAAGTTTTATATTGAGTCAGGTCTGGCTTACAGGGAACTGATTACAGGGAAGGATGATGAGATTCTCAAAATTGAAACCAAAACCATACCAGAAGAAGCCTGCCTTCTGGTACCCTACTTCAAAATAATTCTACCATTTTTTAATTCTTGCAGAAGTCTCAGACTTTGATCTGTCTACAATAATTATTACAAAATCCTCAAATTGGAGATAATTTTAAATATTAAAATCTGTCTACAATTTTTTAAGAGATAAAAATATAAATTTTAATATTATCAACCAATACAATATATAATTAAAGTAATCATTATAAAAAAAATATAAACCTAATACGTATAGATAATGGTTTATATAAAAGTACTCATACAATAAATACATATTTATTTTAACTTAATAAATAAAAATTAGAAAAATAAAAAGGGTGACGTCATGGTGGGAGATAAGGTAAATGGATAAGAAAATCTTTTATCTAAGGAAACTACAGGTAAAAGGTAACACAAATTAAAGCTCAACGAACACTGCGGCGCGACAACCACCCCAACAGTGTCTGGTCTCCGCAGTGACCGTTCTTGACATTGCCAACGGTCGCATCATCCTTCCCTGTTCTAAAGTTCTAAACTTTTCACCCTTCTTTTCTTCTCTCACCTTCGCAATCATGCAACTGTGACAACTACTCTGATGGGTATGGCAACACGTGTTCCCCTTTTCTGCGCCGCCACCTCCCCCAACCAATGCCATAAATACTGCGGCCTGCCACCATCACTTCCTCTACCGGTTTCTTCTTCCTCATTAAAACTTCGTTCTCTCTCTCTTTCTTCTTCTTCTTCTTTGGGTTTCTTTTCTCTTAGGAAGAAGAGGAACCAGGAGGGTGTGAAGAGAGAATTCGGTGTCGTGGCCATGGCGGAGAGTGCCAAGAGTACTGTGCTTGTCACTGGAGCTGGTGGTCGCACAGGTAAGGTCTTTTTGGTTCGTGCATTGATGGATTTTTCTCTTAATTGTTTTGTTTTTTTGTCTTGACGCGAGAGAATTTGGATTTTGGACAATGGTGTTTCGGGTGTTGCTTTTTCCGTTTTTTGGGTTATGAAAAATGAAGGATGTGGTGTTTAAGGTCTGTCATATGCTTTCATGGGTATTGTTCAAATTCCGTTTTTTTCTTTTTTCCTGCTCAGGAGAGAGAATTTAGACTGGAATGTGAGTTTTGTTGCTTTTGGTGGGTTGAGTATTTTTTACTCAGGGTGAATGTTGCTAACTTATCATTAACTGAGAAAATGCTTATTTTGTTTTATGTTATGGGTGGCGTTATTAGGCATTTGTTTACACTGGCATTTTGAGATAAACTTATTGTATTTTTTTTTTCATTTTCTCCACAAAATTCTATTTTATTTTCCTATGTAAAAATTTTATTCGTTTCACTGTTTATTGCATAAAATTTAAAAATCAGAAAATGAAAATAAAGTGACATTTTTTTAATTAAAAAGGAATAAACATTTTCTCAAACTAAAACTAAACAGTCCCTTGTCTATCCTATAGAAAATTATTCTCAACCTTAAGAGGTAAGGATGCACAGTAACCAATACACTATGATATGGTTTGACTCTTGCTGCTTTTCATTAAATTAAAGATTAGGATACAATGTGGAAAAAACTATATTCCACATGTAAATAGGAAATATAGACAAACTGTACCGTACTCGGCCATCAGCCTGCCGATGGAAATCTATGATACCATGCTAAAATCGGCTATCAAAGGCTTTGTTTTCAAAATAGCAGAGGATAACAGTATTTGGATTTGATTTTGATGCACCATTCTGATTTGAATAGGGATAGTGTATGGAATGTGGTGTGATCTACATATTACATAATATAAAATGTTCTGTTATATCAGTCTCAAGTGATTAAGATTGTTGGCTGATGTTGGCATGTTATCTAAATTATATATGATTCTTTCGGATGTTGTTACTTGTAAGATTACATTTTTATTGACTGGAGACGCTCTGGAGATGTGTAGTTTCAACTTTCTAGTTTGTAACAGAAATCACCCCAACTTATCTAAAAATTGGAGTTTATGACTTATATTTGAGTTTTGACCATACTATAATACTCTGTCTTCAATAGCATAAATACAAGGACAATCGTAAATGGTGGTATTTACATTTTGAAGGGACTTCAAACAAATCTATTTGACCAGAATGTTTTGTCCGATATATGTGTTAATTTGGCAAACATCAAGCATGAGTTGTATGCAAAACATCTTAATCAATCATTTTTCAATGCAAGACTATGTGCATTTGTTGGCAGTAGCCGAAACTGGATAGTCACTGTGGTTTTACCAATAACTGAGAATTGATGTTACTTTTCAGGACAAATAGTTTACAAAAAATTGAAAGAAAGGCCAAACCAGTATGTGGCTAGAGGACTGGTTAGAACAGAAGAAAGCAAACAGAACATTGGTGCTGAAGATGACGTTTTTGTTGGGGATATAAGGGATACCGGAAGTATTATTCCTGCAATTCAAGGTATAGATGCTCTCATAATCCTCACAAGTGCAGTGCCACTGATAAAACCTGGGTTTGATCCAACCAAAGGACAAAGACCAGAGTTCTATTTTGATGATGGTGCATATCCTGAACAGGTACTGTTACAGTTTTTGTCTTAATCTCAATTATTTTTAAATTTTTCTCCTTTTTTATTCATATTTTAGTGATTTGTACCAATTAGGTTGACTGGATTGGGCAGAAAAATCAAATAGATGCTGGTGAGAATCCATGTCTTCTTTCCATTAACCATGGATTGTAATGCAAACTTTTTTTAGGTTTTGTAATAAACTTATACATGCTTGCAATATTGAACTTACAGCTAAGGCTGCTGGAGTGAAGCATATTGTGTTGGTAGGGTCTATGGGTGGAACAGACCTTAGCAATCCTTTGAATAGCTTGGGTAATGGAAATATATTGGTTAGTAATGTTTTCTTCTTTACTTCTGAATTACCTCCTTCCCTCCTTCCATACATTCTGGCCTTGCTTTTATATGATTAGAGCTTGCAATTCATCTTAATGAAAAATGAAGGTTTGGTAAATGTATAGTATTTTTTTACTTCTGTATTGATTGCAGGTTTGGAAAAGGAAGGCAGAGCAATATCTGGCTGATTCTGGCGTCCCATATACAATTATAAGGTACACCAGTTCTTGTCCGTATTAAGACATATGATAGCTAGGTTTCTTCTGTATGAGTGCCTTTTAGTTGGAATAATGTATAAAATTACTGACTGCTTGACCTTGGAATGGTATTTTAAATAAAATGTTGATACCTTTAGTCCCCATAACCTAAATTTCACCAGAAACACTATCAATCAACACTATATCTTGATACCTGGTTATCTGGCAGAACACTTTCAAAATTTTGGTGTTAGTTTTTCTGAGAAAGAAAGAAAATGTTGACATGTTTAATTGTAAACATCAATGTTACCAAATTGTGATCTCGAGCTTTTGTTGACAAGTGTTCAATTTGTACCTTGCATTTGCTTTTAAACAATTCCTAAATATCAAATGATAGAAGTATCTTCTTTCGTAGTATATATTACTTAGAACTAGATATTTTAAAGCAAGGGGTACACATTTGATGTCTGAAAAATAAGTAAAATTTGGAAGGACTAGAAAACAACACAGTTCAATGATTCTTAGGAATCCACCTAAGATTGACAGAGTCAAAGATAGAGGACTCAATTTGAAAGATGAAGTACCTAAGTGACAGCTTACAACCATCACCAAGGCACCTATTTATTTTATACTAGAAGTGGTGCAAACACCATCTCCTAAGAATGAATTATCTTCTCTTTTCTGTATTCTTCTTTATTGACTACACACTTGTCCATCATTGGGAATGAGAAACTATTTTTTCCTGAAGACACGGGACATAATTTCAAGGACTAATTGAAAGAGCACAAGGAAAACGTGTTATACATGCAGCTCTAGAATTCTCCATAATTCTCCCCGGTTGAAAAAACTGGAGTCTTCTTTTCTTCTTCATATGAAGGCAAATATGAGACATTGAACTCTAAAATGGCTATTAGCTCTGGTGTGAGCTGCCTAAACTGGCCTTTTGGAGTTCGTTCTTGTCAAAGATGAATATAAACAAAATCCCCTTGCTTGAAACTTGGCTTCCCAAATTTATCAGCTTTCTTTACTTTTATTTTGTTGAAAAATATTAACTCAGACCTCGTAGTGTAGCCGTTGAATTTATTTCCCTCTCTTTTCAGTATCATTAGTTGGAATAGGAGCCAAGTCTAGCAGGCTAAAAGGATTAGAATAGGTCTGTTTGCGATCTGAAATGGACTTTTACTTTATTTCTTGCTTTGAGATCAATTGCAAGAAATTCTGCCTTTTGAAATTGAAGCCCCGTTGTCAACATTCCACTCATTAGTGATCTTGATAAATTACCCACACTTCGAGTGACTACTTTTGTTTGCCTATGAGTTTGTGGCTCATGGAAGGAACTGAATTGTAGTTTCTTCGATAGTGTTTGCTAAAAATAAATCATAAAATTCACAGCATGTCTGAATTTTTATTGCATTGAGCTTTTGGCAATCCTACCATGAAATCAATATTGGCATCTTGCCATGGTGCAAAAGGAACTAGACGTGGGTACAAAGTATACACTTGTATGGTGATGTGACGAGTAAGACATCACTTTCTGTGCCTACTAACAGCAAAAACCATGTTAGGCCAATAAGATTTTGCTTGAATAACAGAAACAGCCCAAAGTAGCCTCAAAAGAACTCCATTATGTGCTGTTTTCATTATTGTTTCACACGATGAACTTGCGGAACAACAATCCATTATTTTTTAGAAGGAACTCACTTTGTAAAGAGAAATCCTTGGAAGTTCTTTTAGAGCAGTCACTCCAAATCTCCTAAAAATATAGGTCGCCTTCCAAGAGTTCCATAAGAACTTTGTTAGAGATTCCACTTTGACTAACTAATAGTAAGGTTAAACTAGTGTATCTAGAGGGAAATGTTCACTCTCAAGGCAGTTTTGTGGGTTTAGTTCGGTCCAAACTCAAATTTTAAGATAGGATTAGACATATTCTACCCAATATCATCATGAGACCATCCTCAGATATTCAGTCTTGCAAATGTTGTGCTCAAAATGCCCAATCCTTAAATGAGAGTGTGTTAGAGATCTCGTCGATTAATAAAAAGGCAGAAGTAGTTACATTAGTGAGGGACAATCCTCACCTCACCAATTTTGACAAGGCATGATCAAATTGATTTTGATTACCCACCGTGTGCCAATCACAAAAGAATTGGCTTCTTTTCATAAGTTTTACTGATCTCATGTTGTTTATGGATATACAAATGTTTTGGTATGCCCAAACATGTCACATTGCGAAGGTGTTGAGTTCAAGGGTTATTTATGACCTTCCTCTTTTAACCTATTGAAACACCTTTTAAAATACAAAATCGTGATGGAGCACCGAACTCCAAATCAAACAATATCTTAGATGAGTTAATTGATTCTAAGGATACTAACTTAGCAGACTTGAAATCTAAAGATGGGTATTGTCTATGGGAATGAAAAAGAGGTTTAAAAGCAAATATTCCTTCCCCTTATCCCTCAATTGGGGCTTACTTCCGGTAGCTACATTAGTGTGGGAAAAGCCTCGCCTCCCCACTGTTGACTAAGCATTATCGAATTGATTTTGAGTACCCACCTTATATTGATGAAAAAGGGATAGGCTTGAGGAAACTGTACCCTCTTTTCATGACTTTTATTGATCTCATGCTGTTGGTTGATGAACAACTTTTGAAACGAAATCATGCCTCTAGTTTGTCAACACTTGACTGATAGAATAGAATTCCTTGTCATAGATTAAATGGTTTCTCCTTGAAACAGCCAATTTCTCGCTGAAGTAAGAAAATTATTTTCCTTCCTGAGAAAGAACATTAATAATTAATAAATGTTTTGCCTCACAACTCCAAAGACTTTGTTGAAGTCCAATATTTCGAGAATGGGTGCTTTTATCATTCTCTCTTTTAAATCAATTTGAAACTTATATGCCTGAGTTCCCTTAAATGTTTCTCCTTTTAAGCATTTGGTTATATGGAGCAACAACTGTGCTAAAGACTGATATGGATTGCTGCTAGATAGATATTTTGGCCATGAAAGCCCTGAACTTCTTGAAGAGAATTGAGTGAAGGCCATAGCATAATAGCCCGAACCTTAGTTGGATCTATGCTAATTCCTTCGCAAGATATACACAGTCTATGAAATTTACCTTACCTTTCTATGCTGAAAAAGAACTTCTTGAGATTTGCACATGCATGCAAGCACTATCTATGTGCTTCTAGGATTTTGCTATTGATCAATATATTGTCAAAATAGACAAGTAAAAACTTGCCAATGGAAGTCTTTGGAACATAATTTGTAAAGAACATTGGAAGAAAGAGAAGTAAAAATACATTTCAGTGCACCTTAGGACTTAGATCATGAAGTCAAGATAGAGAAGTTTTGGAAACGATAAGCCACCCTTATACTTTTAATGGACGTCAAACAAAGTATTAAATGTATAAAAATTATATATTACATACTAATGTTACTCTATCACTCTAATTATACGCAAGTATCAAAATGTGATAATTCTTTAGTCTCAAGGATACACAATCTAATAAAGATTGTCCTATGATCACACCTAACAATAGTAGAAAATCATGAATTTTTGCTATAGACTATAATCCTAGTCTAAGGAGCCGATGACAAACATACTTCTCTAGAATTCTCCATCGATCATGTACATTATAGATGAGTTTTTTGATGAATAGCTACTCCTGCATTATCTCACTAAATCATGTCATGGTCCACATTATGTCTAAAGCTTCAAATGAGACTATTTATCTCAACTGCAGGAACAATGTGACGAGAAAATCATTTTAAATTTGACTGTCTTTTGCTTAGCACTATACATGTAATCACATCTGGTTTTGTACATATTACATTTAATTAAATGGTTACTATCTTCAATATCATTTTGATATTTAGATGGAATTTGTTTTCACTTTTCACCTTTTGTAATGAGAATATTAGTCATTTCTTTTTTAACTTTCCAATCTTTCGCACTTTCTGCACCGAGTCAGGGCTGGTGGCTTGCAAGACAAAGATGGAGGACTTAGAGAACTACTTGTAGGGAAGGATGATGAGCTTCTCAAGACTGAAACCAGAACCATAAGTAGAGCTGATGTGGCTGAAGTCTGTATTCAGGTATATTATTTATATCATTTACTTTGCATGGAAACAGTTGTCATCCTAGTACAAGACTCCAAAATAAAATATTCCACCATTTTTTAATTACTTCTCAAATCTCAGATTTTGATGCCCTTTCATTCAATTGGTTTAACAGGCACTAAATTATGAGGAGGCCAAATTCAAGGCATTTGACTTGGCATCAAAACCGGAGGGAGCAGGTTCACCAACAAAGGACTTTAAGGCTTTATTTTCCCAGATCACTACTCGGTTTTAATTTGGAATGTTGTTATCATGGTCCATAGATCCTTCTTGTCTGCATTTGGGATGGAACCAAAGCATATTTACTTTATGTCTTGGCAATTTAGTAAAGATTTGTTTTAATGCAAATTATAGACTTCACTGGCATTGCACGCCTTGAGAAAAACAAATGTCTACTAATCAGCGGATCATGTCACTTTCATGATATTACGTGTAATCGTTTGCAATTCCTTCTAGTATATTGCTGAATGTTTCAATTGCATGATATGATAAAAATATAAAAGCAGTTTTGATGGGAACAAAATTGAACTGTCTGTATCTAGAGTCTTCTGATGTTTCCTGGTTTGTAACACTGATGAACTTACTAGAAAATACAGTCCTGATAATAATAATAATAATAATCATTATTATTATTAGATTAAAATAATCATTTTGCACCTGAAGTTTCCTTCATTTAAAATCACTATATCAGTATAAGTTTTGTGCAAGTTCAGTCCCCATTACCAATTAGGTTTTGATACCTGGTGAGAACACTAGAGAAAAAAGTTTATGGGTCAAATGGTGAATTTGGTCTATGAATGTCTGAGGTGCTCTAAAAGACCTACATCAATTTAATTCTGTTGTTAAATTTTGTTAGACTATTTATCAATAAATTGTAATTTTAAGAAATAACTTGACACTGAATTAAATATTCTTGTCAATAAATTATTGTATTAAGGGACCAATTTAAAATTTTTTACAAAGATTAACTTATTTATTTTTTTAAGAGCTAATTAATAGTTTCTTGTATCTAATAAAAAAATTAGAGGTTTATTTTTGCATTGGGATAACATTTAAAATGAGAACTAATGGAGTACATAAATAGGTAAATCTTATTATTTTCTAAGATATATGCAATCTGATCTCCTTGTTGGAAGCACATGCACTTCAACACTGCCACACTGGGCACACGTGCCCACCAATCTGAGTGACAGGAGAAAGATTTTGTTTCTCTATCCTGTGAGAAAATGCATCTGTTAATCTTAGTTGTCATTATTCAAATAAAAGTTGACTTTGAAAGAAGTGATTATTTTATGTTTTTCCCTGAATAAAGTTGATTTTAGTGGAGGATTTACTAAATTTTCACCAGCTCACAGTAACTCTTCAAATTTTTTCTTCACAAAATAAATAAGATGAAATGAAAGATGAGTTCAATTTTATCATAACATCCCAATTATGAAATAAAGAATTGATTCCACTGTTTCATTTCATTCTATTTCAATCCATTCCTACTCATGTCTTTCCGTGAATCCAATCATTATTGGAAGGAGATAGTGTTATAGATATAAAACATTGCAATCAAGAAAGGAATTGAAACCTACCAAAATTTCTTTTGCAAAATCATTGTTTCACGCACTAGAGTCTGTCAATTAAAGTTATCAATCATGTTTCTGTTCCATCAAAATGCACAAAGAATAATCAAATATTTTCCACGAAAGAATTTTCCTGGTATACAAATTCTAACGTTGCTTGTTGACTTCACACCTTTCAATTATTGTGGACTTTAGTGTTGTTTTATTTATGCGTGCATCATGAGTTTTCTGCTATCCTGTGAAAGAGAACTGCAATTTCTTTTCCTTCTGTTTTTATTGTGTTGGAAATAAACTTCAACATACTTTAGTAAGTTTAACTTTTCAGAAATGTGTAAAAACAAGCTTTTATGCATTATTAGGATTTCTTTTTACAATATTTACTTCACAGTCACCCTAGCTAGTACTTTTTAAGTAGTTTTTATGAAAATTAACAACTTCTTGAATCTGTCCATATAGCTTTGATGTGCATGAATGAGGTTACTATTAGTTGTTTTTGGTGCATTTTGATGCAATAATTAATCTAAACACACTAAAATCAAATCCTTGAACTTACAGATTCTTCTAACGTATTCACCTTTTCGTGATTGTTTAGATTTTGTTTGGTAATAAGAAAAAGAAAGAGGGAAGAAGAGAGTAAAAGCATCACATCTATCACTTTGTTTCTGATCTTATTTAACCTCCAATCCACCCGAAATGGAATGAACGTCTATAATTTTCCTTATGAAAACAGTTTTGATTCTTGCAACAAATTCCACTCACCTTGCTTGTAAAACCTATAAGAACCTTTTCAAATACAAAAAGGAAAAAGTTCAATTCCTCATGTGAATCTTGAAAAGCCGCATCAAACACATGGGGTCCCTACTACCAGGTCCACCACTACACAATGTCATATACCATTAGGGTGTGCATACATTAACAATCGACTTTCTTTTAGTCCACTATAATTGTTTAAAGTAAAAGTTTACATTAAGTTTAAAACGTTGAAACACTTTTAATGACACGGCAACACAAGGTGCAACACTATAGTTCAGACAGTTATACAAGGACAAGGAATCAAAACTAAGCCCTTAACAAATTGTAAAAGCAGAATGTATAAAATAGAATTTCTTCTGATGCACTTTCAATAGCTACAAGTTACAAGAATGAGTTAGTGGTGAAAGGTTTCAATAGCGTCCTATGAACGTCTTCAAATCATCGTGCCACCACTGTTCTAAAGAACCACTTTCATCAGCTATCCACCAAAGGGAAAGCCAAATGGTGAATTCTGATTGATGAATGGTGACCAATTATAGATTTGAGGACAGGTCCAAGCAAGTAGTAAATGTAAACCTCAAACGAAATCATACATTTGAGAAAATGTTTCTCCAGTAACAGGGTTCAAATTTCTAAATAGAGGGCCCCACTACCCATTATGGGTCAAATGTAGAAACAAGTCTTCATAAGCAAATGTGAAGAGATCACTTCCAGACTTGACCAATTGCAGCATCTAAGTTAAGTGGACCTAGTCAAACTTTTTGCCTTTGGCACAGCTGGAATAGCAACACGCCATCTGGTGTGCACATGTATTTCTCCCAAAGTAAATATTCCAGTAATTGTTATGAGGAAATACAAAAGCTATTATCTTCAGTTAAGTAGTAAAGTATCAAATATTAAAGTAGAAAGCTGAAAATGAGTAACAGCAATAATTGGTCTAGTTACATGCTAAATTCATCCGCCACAGTAGATTGAATCATGATCACAAGCTATCATAAAACAGAATTTATAATGATATATAGGAGAATAACATGGATTATCTACTTTCATACCAGGCTATTCAGAAACCGTGTTTTCCCCAACTGAACTCAGATTGAACCCTTACTTTTTATCTTGAACCCTATATTGGACACACCCTGAACAATTATCAAATTGAACTTAGTTCAAGATGTATCAAACAACAATGTCTCTAACCAGTATTGTTGAACAGAGCTGAGAAAGGGGATAATAGAAGTACCTGAGCTTCTCAAGAGTCGAACCAATTTGCAAAGCCCTAGTGAGATGCACTTGTACCATCTTCGTTAGTCATGCTGGTTTCCAACAAGAAAGGGCATAAACAATTCGCCCCTTCCAACCTTGCAACAACCACTGGCTATCTTCATCAATAACAAAATCCTTGTGGTAGCTAGTTGATACTTTCTCTATTGCCCTCTTTACTAAAGCATGTTCAAAAGATTGTTGCGAAAATCCAGCCCTAAGAATCCGGGCTTGCCACTGCCTATATGTCTCTGGCCTCTCTACTCTCTCACAGCCTTCACATGCTATGACATTCAATGCTTCCCTGCCAAATATCTCTTTCTCAATTAGCATCCTGTCCCAATCCTCTTGAGGCACAATAGTTTCAAGCATGTCAAAAAGTGAAGAGTAGTGAAACATTGCCTCCCTGAATCGTGTAACAAAGAAAGGTGCATTAAAGGCCCCGTTAGTAATGCCATGAATGAATAAATCCGGGTTGATCTTCCTTATCAAACTGAGGAATTTGTTCCTTGGACTGTCCACGAGCACAGATTCATCAAGCACATTTTTACCGCGATAAAAACAGGTGACAACAAGGTACTCATCCCTATCAATCTTTAGTTCCTCAAGCTGAACTGTTTCCCACTTTTTTGCTATAGCATTATACTCAAATGGCACCTTAAATAATTCAGCATAAGCTGCCAAGCGGCGTCCAGTATCTACAATTCTCTCAGCAGGCCTGAAACCAGGTTGTGGGAAGTCTATTCCTGTAATTCGAAGTTTAGTTGGTCCTCCAACTGCTAATGAAAGTCTCTGAATAAAAGTAGGCCACTGGAAACCATAAAGGATACCAAAATCTATAATATGGACCCTTGCTGAATTTGCGGAAGATTTCCTTATTGTGACATTAGAGATAAAACTAGACATCTTCCTAAAAGGGCAAGCAGCAAGATACAGATGATAGGCCTTCAGAAAATCAGCAGCTGATGTTCTTTTGCTAACAAATCCTTTGTAAATTTGGCTACCAGTACCAGCCAAGCGCGCTTCAAGGCCATCAGCAAAGATATGAGCCAACCTCTGATTTCCATCCCCAAAAGGGCTTGAGTGCTTCCTGATCCGCTTTAGAAACTCATGTGCACCATTATAGTCATCTGCTGCAACAGCTTGTGAACAAAGAACCAAAAGTGTTCTCAAATCAACCACTTCCTTTTTCCCACTTTGCTTCTTACTACGTCCCTTGCCACTGTTGGAATTCTTTGATTTACCATTTGACAGTGCCATCTTATCATTCTTAGTTTGCAAAGCCTCACGACGGGCCATAAAAAGCTTCCTACCATCCCCTAAACTATGAAGCAGGATTACATCAACAGAAGATGATGGCAATGTCGGTTCGGAGAAAACTGCAGCTTGCTTGCTGCTTCTGTTTTCTTCAACATCCGCCTCTTCCCTAACATGATGTTTCCTTACTTTGGACCCAGCAAGAGAAGAATCCCCCATATCCTTCTCCACCTTAACTGACGATTCAACACTCCCCATTTTAGGCTCTAGTTTTGAAGAATTAGCCACACCCAAATTAGCAAAGAGCCCAATTTCACTTGGAAGAAACTTGCTAGCTTCCTCAACACCCTTCTGAAATTGCAAAATGGATTGACTCTCACTGTTCAGATCAGGAACCTGGAGAATACTGCTTGGAGAGTCCACAGGTCCTTCCACACTACTTATGACACTATTTGAAGAGCTACAAGACAACTGTGAAATGCTATTGCCCCGTAAATTATGGTTAGGAAGTTCTCCCAAATTTTGACGAAAATTAGTTAAAATGCTACTGAGATCACCATCATTGTAAGAACAAGTACCATAATTTTCAGAGAAATTATGATCCCCAACCCCACCATCTGGATCAACAGGACTTGGATTTCCTAAAAGCGAAGAAGGGTACTTTTCTCCTATCGCCTCATAGAATGATCTCTCGGCAATTTGAAGATCTAAAGAGTCAAGCAGCATGCATGTCTTATCTTCCATGTCTTCCTCCATAAGGATCTGACTGATGTAACTCAAAATTGCATCAGAAAATTCACATTCCTCCGGAGAAGGTTCCTCATGAGTTAAAACAGATGATGAAGAAGAAGGCGTCTTAGTAGGCACTGGATTGGATTGAAGGTAACCAAGTTCCCTACTTTGATCAAAGAAATCATTCTCAAATCTCGGATTTCCTAACCGGACTTCATTAGGGGGACCACTAAACCCACAAAGACGTGGATCCATTATGACCAATCTTTACATAAAAACTCAAACTTTAGTCCTGAAACAACTTCAACAAACAACCCTTCTTCTCGAATCTTCTGAAAGTCCTTCAGAAACCAAAACAGAAGCATCAAAACACAAACCTTTGAACCAAATCCTCTAAACACGTGTCATGACTTTCAAGTGTGTCAGTCAGTCCATGCACAAAAGAACAAGAAGAGTAAAACAAAACGGAGAAACAGATAGAGTTCACCAAAACCATCAAACAAGGCAAAAGAAAACAAAAAAACATGAAAAAAAAGGCACCACACAGTAGAGGAGATCAAGAGGCTGCCTTTCAAACACGAGGCTCCATAATTGGAAGAAAATCAAATAAACACAAGGAGAAACGAAAAAGAGAAAAAACAATAAAAGTCCTACAAAAATGGTGAAGGAGCAATAAAAAGCAGAAAAACAAAGAAGTTAGAACCGAGAAGATAGACAGAGTTGTTTACCTCGTTGGAGACCCACCAGAACACAAGTTCCGAGAGAAAGCATAAGAGGGAGAGAAAGAGGAGAGAGACAGAAAGGAAAAGAGAGCGCGAAAAGGTTATGTTAAGGAATATATATACATATATATAATTGCTTTAACTATATAAAAAGAGTTATTTTAAAAAAAAAAATTACCTTTTTTATTCCAAAAGTTTATTGATTAGTGATTTTTTGAGCAATCTAAACACTTAACTAATAAATTTCATTTTTTTTTCCTTCTCAATAATTATATATAAAATTGATTTTCTTTTCTAACCTTACCAGAGAAATAAGCATTCTCTTGTGTATCACTAACTTAGTAATTAATTATTTCTTATCTCTTTTAATCAAACTTACATTTTTTATGAAATAAAAATAGGACAAAGAGGAGAGAAACAATTAGAAAAAAATATAAATATATTTGGTAAAGAGAAGAGAAAAATAAATATGGAACTAATTATTTATTTTGACTCTTTTTTCATCACTTCTAATAAGAAACATGAATATATATAATGAACAAGGGGAAGAAGCTACCTTAACTATGGACAACATAAATGCTAGGCAAGGCAGCATATTTCCACACAAGTCATCCCTTCTGTTCTTAGATTTTATTTATTTTTTTAGATCTCATTTATATTTTTTAAAAGTTCATCACACTTCACCTTATTAAATAATGAAATTTGTTTTTATTTTCACTCTCACTCTTTCTTCTACTCTATTTCTTCTTAACCTAACACTGTTTAGTCTCTAAAATGAAAAAAAAAAAGTTGAATGGACGAAAATAAATTGATAATGTTTAGTATGATAGATCAGAGCATAATTAATTTTAATATTTCTTAGACTTAGTGCATTATTTTTTATTTAATATTTTTGTTTTTGTCTTTTCCTCTTCTTTCTTCATCAAATACCCTTAGCTTTTATTTTATTTTTCACATTTTTACTCATCATATTATTTTCCTCTATACCACACATAAAAAGTATATTAAGATAGGAAGAGAGAGAAAATGTGGTGGGGGTAGAGGAAAAAGTTGGAAGCAATGATAGCCGTTGATTGTTGTGATGAAAGGCAATTGGAGAAAAGTGAGACATGATGTTGTGGAAGTCTATGAAGGTTGAAAGCCTAGGAGAGGAAGACACGTATAGCGCAAACTGTGGGGACTCCAATGTTCTTGTCTCTCCCTCTAACCTTCGATGATACTTTATTCATTTTTATTATTCCCTTCATTTCTCCACTATAATTTTCATGTTCTGACTTTTCATGCCTTTGTTTATAAATAATAACTACAAAAGTGCTCTACCATCCACGAGCTAATATTATGCTGATACAAGAGACACACCATTCAAGAGAGACTTATCTTTGTTTAATGTTTTCTACTTTTGTTATGGGCACAAGAAGTTTTGATGGAACAAATATAAAGAAAATTGGAACAAGCTTGTTATAGCTGATCGGTAAAATATCCACCACAGAAAATTTCTTATCCACCTGCTAATTCATTAACATAAAAAATATATTGTTTCAAAATCTTATAAAAAAATATACATTCAAAGATAAAGTTTTGAAGGAATGAAGAGTAAAAATATATAAATAGAGAACAAATATTTATTCTTTATTACAAATTTAAAAGATAATTAAAATTTCATTCTTATATCAAATGGGTAATAATACTTTAACCTTATACACAATAAAATATAATTATTTAATATTGAAATAAATTATTATTTTACTATTATACAATATTTTATTAAAAAATGGGTATCAAATAGAAGTAATTGATCAACAACATTATTAAAGTAGAATTTTTCATTTCATAATGAGGAGGTAGTAAAATAAGGAATAAGTAGATTAATTTTTATTAAAGATTTTATTCATTTTTTAATTTTTTGGGTTTTCGTAAAAGAAATATATTAGTGGTGAATGGCTTACTTGGATTTCTATTTAATATTTAGAAGTGTAAAAATGAAGATTTTACATTAGACATGTTATATTTTAAGTAAAGAGAGTTAATAATATATAATCTCTATTGTTTAAATATGGAAAGAATATTTTAATGATGCTGGAATGCATTTTATATAAAACAAAAGATTACATAGGATTATTAAGAAGTTGGGTTATGTTCTACGGGTACATGAAATAATGTTTAGTTTGAAGATTTCTAACTTCATAAATAATGTTTTAGAAATATTGAAATGAGGTTATTTTCATTGTTATATTTTTATTATTTTGAGAAATGATGTGTTTTGATGCTTTATTTATTGTTCAAGTCGTGACTAACCACTCAAGCAACACTTAATAATGTGTAATGATTACTTTCACCACTTATTATTGTTCTAAAAGTAGAGTTTGAAAAATAGAGTGTGATTAAGTAGTCAAAAGTTTAAAGAGGTTTTGAATTAGGTTGATAAAAGGTAGGTGTGTATTAATCACTCTAATATAAGAAGATGAGGATGAATATTCAATATGTTTATAATAGATTAATTGTTAGTCTATGGTGCAACGTGTTTAATATAGGTATTTGAGAAGAAATTGAATAACAAATTGCACTATTTGTTAGATATATGGTTGAGGGTTCTGGCATTTTAATGACAATGTTCTAATGGTAGTTTTTTATATTTGATTCTTTAGAGTGTGATTTGATTGATATATGTATGTGATATATATGTATGAGATTATCTAATGATTAAATTAATCTACTCTTATATGTATGTTTGATACCTATTATAATAATATTTGGTAACGGAGAAAATGATATTATAAATGGTAACATGAGATATATTATATTGTAAATTTTGTATAATATTATGTTGAGGAAACTTTTATGATTCAAGGTTGTGTAATATTTTATATGAAGGTATTAGGGAGTGTATATATTTATTATATAGGTTTGGTATATGAGTAAATAATTTGTTACATTACACGTTATATCTGTAAAACTATTAAACAAACTAACAAAAAATCTATTACCAATTAAATTAGATAAAAGTCTTTTGAAAAAAGTTGCAACATATTTGCTTTTACTATGAGATTGACAAGTGTGATAATAAGTTGTTTTATCATGCCAATTGAACCTCTTGATTAGTCTTAATTATGTCATGAATTTTTTAAAAAGTTTTGTTTACTTCATGTCAAATTTATGGTTGAAATTTCTTTTGGAGATAGAAGTGATCACCATTTGTATCATTTTTTTTGTAGAGATATGAATGCTTGAAGTCAAGGAGGGAAAGTTATTTTACGATCTTTTCATCCAATGAGCAACACTCTCGTCTAGTGAGAATACCATTGTGCTCGCCTAGCGAGAAGAACATTCACTCAATGAATGCATAAGGTTATGCCTTTTTAAAATGTTGTCTCTCGTCAAGTGAGTGGTATTGCTTTCCCAACAAAAGGTTGCTTCACAAAATGTTTTACGAAGAATGAGGTTAACTTTCTATGTGTTTATCGTTTGACCATATTTGTTTGTGGTCAGACATAAAAGAAACAAGACTACAAAGTGTTGTATCGTCTATCAGACGAACACTTACGTCTTTTATGATTTATTATTTACATAAAGTTATCATCTCATAGATGAAGTATGACCATATTTTATGTTTAATTGCTTTTAGGACTTAATTAAAATCCTAAAGTGTTGAGATTTTGTCTTAACATATACCATATAATTGATGTCATAAAATATTTCATGAATATTTCTTAAACAACCTCTCCCCTCTTTTTGTGTTGCCAATAATGAACTTGTATAGTGTAGAAGATCTATATTTAGGTTAATCCACTGATAACGCTTTTTTCAAACCCAATCTACCTTAGTTCATGAAAAAAACATGTTCAACATATTCCAATTCCAACAATAGGTCATCCTTTACTTGTATTAAATTCCTTTTCCTCTCATAGAGTATATATTTTTTTTTACTATCCTCTAAATATAAAATTTGACTTTTGGTAATACTTTAAGCTTCAGGATTGCTTTGTACGACTCATTTGGTTGGTTTTTCACATTTTTATATATAGTTGAATATGCCAATTTGACTTATTACTTTCCATTCTTTTTCACCTTCCATAACCATTAATCCTTGATATGAACTTTCAACTCCAACTCTTCTAGATCTTCCTCTAATTTTTTTTACCAGTTCTTTTTCCTATTCAAACATTTCCCTCTACCTAAACTTCCAAAATCATTTACCTTATTCTTAACACCTCATCCTATTAACCTCTAGATTTCTTTATTTATCTATACTCCTTTGGCCAACAAATATTTTCTAACCTTTCCTAGTGAATCTTCCTTCTCTCTTATCCTCCTCCTCCTAGAAAAGTATTAGTAGCTATCTCGGTTTTCAAAAACCATATTAGGAATTTTAAAGAATGATAATAGAATAATAAAGATGTTAGGAAAACTTTTATTGTGCATATTGTATTTACATAAGACATCAATTCCATCTTCCATTCCATCTTCCATGTTCTTAACTTCTTATTAAACTTATCTTCAATTGGTTTCCACGCCTCTTTTTCTTAGCTCCAATATACAATCCTAAGTAGGTGAAAAGGAAAGACAACATATCACAATTTAGTTTGTCTGTGGTAACAAATACTCCTTCTTCTTCCGTTCTAAAAGCCCTTAGGTATACTTTTGTGGTAATTTACTTTTAATCTTAATACTAATTCATAACATCTTAGCATTTTCTTAATGACCTTTATATTTTTCTTTATTACTTTCCTAAAAAAAATAATATCATTAACAAATTGTAGTATATTAACTTTCACTATATACTTCCCACCTTGTATCCTGAGTACGTATTTTTTATGATATACTCCTTCAATAATCCATTAAACCCCTCCTTGATAATTGTGAATAAGAAAAAAGTCAATTGTAGGACTATTATTTACTAATACCAGCATTGTACTTGGTTGTATCCACCACTTCTGGGATACATACTAAATATTCCTAGCTATATTACTTTTCTGGAGAAAATCGTATCATTCGCAAATTGTAGTATATTAACTTTTACTTACTTCCCACCTTTTATCCTGAGTACATATTTTTTATGATAGTCTCTTCAATAATCAACTAAACCCCTCCCTGATGACTGTGAATTGGAAAAAAAGCCAATTGATCATCATGTCTATTTAATGGCAATTTCTTTTCGTGAGACTACAAATATTGTATTTGGTTATATCCAATTCTAACAAACCTCCAATCTTTTGAACATACATAGCAAATATTTCCAGCTTGCAAAGTTATAAGCCTCTCATGATCAACTTTGAAGATAAAACAACTCTTCCTCTTAGATTTACCTTTCTTTATAATTTCATTTCCCATCAATACACTATGCATTAAGTTTTTTCCTCCAAAAAAATGCACTCTGGTTTTGATCTATTACATCCAATAAAAAACCCTTGAATCTTTTAACTAAGACTTTTGATATTATCTTATATACACAACTTATTTATTATTTTATTTAGTATTTGTGTCGGTTTACCAATGCAAATTAAAATAGGCTTTTCAAACGATTGGGCTTGACCCATTTATAGAGTACCGAAAACAATAAATAAAATTAAAAATTATTATTAATAATAATAGTTTTTTTAGTAAAGTAAATAAGTTGAGGGAAAAAATTAAAAGAATTAAATATTTTGCGTATAATATAAAATAAAAAGTGTTAATATTAAATTTAAAAAATATCAAAATATTGACAAATAAATAAAGAAATGAGATATTTTGTATCAAAAAGAATAAGTTAAAAAGTAATTATGAATATATTTATAAAATTAGAGAAACATAATTTGATGATTTATGTTAACATTTGTTAAGTATTTACTAGTAAAAAAATTTAAGAAGAAAAATATGAAAATATTAGGATAAAATGAAAATAAGATAAAAATTATGTAGTAAAGAAATAAAATGATAAAGTGTAGTGTAAAATAAATAAAAATGAGTGATAGTAAAGAAAAGTTAGCAATATTTTGAATATAAGAGAAATTTAATAAAAACATATTTTTATAATATTTGACGCATGAAATATGAATCAATATATGGTATAATGTGTTAAATGATACTTCATTGATGAAAGACAATGTAGTATGTAGTATGTGTATTAAATACATATGATTGTATTGTATGAATATGTTATATTACTGCAAACGTTAAAAAATAAGTGTTTAGATACAAAATTTATATAAGCATGTATAACTCTGTAAACGTTTTCAAATTTTACCAAGACATTAAAAAGAAGTAGAAATAATATTTAATGATTTAGACAAGTTTTCTAAAGTAAAGTTTGGAAAATTTTAAACCGAAACCCTAATAATTTTTAACAATTTAATGATTTTGTATTAAATTTTATATGCATATAGTGTTTAAAATTTATTTGTGTATTTGAAATAATTATAATTTTGTATTATGTTATTTGAGGTATGAATGTGAGCATGGAAATTAAAGTATGAATACTCAAAATTAATTATAATTAATAATTATAAATGATTAATTGAATATGTTAAATTGTGAATTTTATTATTTGACTTAATTAAAGATATTAAATAGTTAATATTTACAAAATAATATACATACATGTTTTAAAAAATTGTGAAACTTGCTTTGCATTCAGAGAATAGCGCAAAAGAATGTTAAATGAATGTTATACTTCATTATGCTATATTATTTATGTATTAGTATATATGATTGTATCCATATGGTTCATCGTATTAGTCCACCCCGTTTTTCTCCACCCACTCATTGAGTTCGTCTTTGTCAATCCTCTTCTCCACTATGTACCATCTACATATCCTCCGATCACTTCATTACCATATGTGGCCGCTCAACCTTTCTCATACGTTGGTATAACTCTCCAGGGGTGGGTTGCACTAGTCTATCATACTTATGATCCAGCAAGCCCTTCATACTCTCTTCCTTTTGTCCACTATACTTCGAGTGCTCCACTCTATCAGAGTTGTAGTGCACCACTCAAGCCCTCTCTTGCTCCCTTTATATAGTCCACCCCTTCTCCTTTTATACAACCCACCCCACCTCTGATCCCACAGTCCACCCCACACCTGGTTCCTCGGCCCATACCACTGTTGGTCCCTTAGTGCAGCCACTAGGTGACGATGGTGACTAGGCCACAACTACTCATTCCCATCACGAGTTGCCTACCGAGAAGGTTCGCCATGATTCTAGTGGAAGGGTCATCATCTAACCTATGGGTAAAGGGTAAGTAAGAATATATTTATATTTAATTTAATTTTTTTGTAAAGTTAATGCTTAACAATTCTACTTGTATGTTTTTTAGCTGGACACTAAACCATTATGCTATCAAGGCTATTAGGTACTGCATCAGGTCATCATTTAAGGGCCCCTTCCATCACAATGATGCCAAGTAACTTAAATTGTGGGCTGACTTTAAGATAATTTAATTTAATCATCAAATACCAATGTAATGAAATAATTTTTGATAACATTATATTAACTTATATATTATTTGTAACATCCCACATTTTTCATATAATAGGAACTCTATTGGATAGAAATTATATAATAAACCTTAATATAAAAATCAATACATTCATAATGTATTTAAAAATATAATTCTCCACAAAAGATCTAATAAAAATATATTCGTAAAAATTACAAATAAAATAAAATAAAGTTTCTCCATCAGTCTACTGGGGACTCACACCACCTGTCAAATCCTCTGCTCCCGTGTAATATACACGATCATCGCAGTTTTAAAAAAACAAAACAAACAACACACAAAAAGAAGGGTAAGCTAGAGAGTTTTCAAAAAAACATATATTTTCATAAATTGGATTTCTATCTCAACAAAACAACAACAATTCAATCTTTCATAATTCATCTCACATCATACATACACACGGACTCAAACAAAGACACTAGACCCTCTACTTCCGAAAGACACTAGTGCATTGAGTTAGACTCAGAGGTGTGCACCTGTCATATACCATCCATCTGTTCCGATCAGCTCATATTTAAAACCTCGGATACAGTCTTTCCCGATCAGTTCCTATTTCAAACCTCGGGTACAGTTTGTCCCGATCAGTTCCTATTTCAAATATCGGGTACAATTCCGATATGCACAGGGTTAATCCATATGTCTTATTCCGATCGGACTCATATTTCAAACCTCGGACATGACTATACGAACCTCCTTCGACTCTTCACGAACTGGTAATCTTCATCCATGTGAATCCAATATACCAGTAGAGTCAGGATACCTCCTTAAGAATCCCCAAACAATGCACATCCTACAATCTCAACACGGGTATCTCCTTTCCTGAAGATACTATGTCTCGATCACACACCACATCATTCACAAACATTGGTACAACATCGTACCATTCATAAACATTCATTCCATTCAATTCAAATTCATCCAATTCATTTATAATAAAATAAATAATTACAATATCCATTAAAATATTTAAACTAGCTTCCCTTACCCAAATTCTCAAAACAAGTAATTACAATATTTATTAAAAACATTCAAACTAGCTTCCCTTACCCAAATTCACAAAACAAGTAATTACAATATTTATTAAAAACATTCAAACTAGCTTCCCTTACCCAAATTCACAAAACAAGTAATTATAATATTTATTAAAAACATCCAAACTAGCTTCCCTTACCTCTATAGAGTAGAGATAAAAACCTTAAAATCATGGGCAACCTAACTCTGTTCAAGAATCTGATCGGACACTCTTGATCTACTCAACGCTAGGGATCTAGGGGTGTCCTCTGATTTGTCAATCTAATAACCTATGAGATCACATATCTAGAGAGAAGGTAGAAAACTTTTAAAGAGAAATTGTTTGAGAGGTGGTGGTTTTTATAAGAATGAAACTGTATATCTTCTTAGAGATAGTTGGTGGTTTTTATTAGAATAAAACATAATATCTTCTTAGAGAGATAAAATATCTTAGAGAGAGAATATCTTCTTAGGGAGAGAGAGAGAGTTGGTAGTTTTTATTAGAATAAAACATAATATCTTTTTAGAGAGATAAAATATCTTTTTAGAGAGAATATCTTCTTAGGGAGAGAGAGTTGGTGGTTGTTATAAAAATAAAAAGTAAATAACTATCTTTTATTTACTTAAACAACTCTTCTGTTAAAAAAATATTTAACTGCTATTAAATTTATCTCTAAAATTAAATTTTATTCTATAACTATTTTCTAGGGTATTATATTATTCTTTTCTTTACAAAGTAGAGTGACTTGGATCCCAGGATGAGTGACAAATTAGGAAGGTTTATGAATCCAAAGTCAGAAAAAGACTTTGTGATATCTTGACCAAGGTAAGGGCATGAGACTCTCGACCTATATGGACGGGTCAAGAAGTTCGGGGTAGACTTTGAGCAATTAGGATATGCAAAAATTCAAAGAAAAATCATCTCATAATAAAATTAATCAGTCTTTAGCTTGGGGTTGAGCATTGCACTCATCTGGCCTTAAATCGTACTTAGACATAACACTAGGCCTGATAAGTATTATTGGTCATTTTCTTAGATGTAATAAATTTACTTTTGTAACAAATTATACAAGTTTTGCAGGAATGTAAATATGAACGCCTAGTTGAACTTGATAACTATTTATTGCCACTCACACCAACAAGAAGGGTGCATGGGTTGATACTCGCTCACGCAAGACTTATGTAAATTTATTTTAAACTCTCTTTTAAATCATTTATATTTTTTATTTCTAATTTTCCAACATTTGAATCTCCAAATGATTGTGTAGGAACAATACCATGATCGCTTGAGGGCCATATAGTCAAAGAGTTCATTAAGTTCGAACACTGATGCTGGCCAGCTAGACGCAACAACCAAGCTTCAGGCTTGGAAGGATGTTGTTAGAAGGAAGAGTAGAGGTTGAGTTTATGGCAAAAGAGACTTGGTTAGTAACTACTGCCAAGGAGTGTCTTCCCTTACTCAAACCTCAGCCTTTTCTTCTGCTGTTGACTTTTCCGCCCAGACTGATAGAAAAAAAGACTTATTCAACAAGTCACTGAAGCAAAAACAACAAAACAAAATTTCACCGGTTGGAGGGCGCCATAAGGATGATGCAACAACAGTTTGCCCTGATGATGAGCATTAACATGGTGATGCTTCAACTGGTACGAGCCAAGTCCACCCCCGCCTTGCTGAAGACGACCCCCTTCCTAAACTTTAGACTCATATTATGTAAGTTTCACTCCCGTCACACTTTTTATTATTTATATCATATTTTAATTACTTTTATAATTTGTTAAAATCATTTTCATTGTTTTCACATGTCCTTTGACTACACCAAATGTTGAAGACTTTTCAATTTTTTTATGTATTTTATTTTAGTTTTAATTGAACTTTTACATTGTAAATATTCATTTTAATCGATCATTGGTACAATTAGAATATCAAATTTCAACCACAATTTCATTTCTATTTATATAAATGTGTGTTAGGAATTTTTTGTTTTTTAGATTTTGGGTAGTTTTGTGTTTTAATCATTATTTTTTTAATCCAAATGCTACATTGCATCAGTTTTTGTGACAATCAGACCCACTCAAAACTTTTTTTTTTTTTTTTGAAAAAAAGGAGCTACTGTTGGGTAGGTTGATGGAAAAAACTATCGACTTTAGTGTCGTCTTGGCTAACATATATGAAATTGCGATGGTTAGGTCGTCACTACCTTCTTCTCCTTTTGCAACGGTCTAGTCGATGCAATTTGCTATGCATTGGCCTGAACGATGCTAAATTCAATAGTTTTTGCGTCAACTCCTAACAGACGCAATCTATATATTGTGTGTCGCATTTGCATTAGTTAAACTATTGTTATTTTCACTTACATGGCTGACACTAACTTTCAGTAGCTTTCACCGAATTAGCATCCGTCAAGTGACGAATACTATTCTGACACATAAGCGTCAAGCCGACGTTATATCTATATTTTTTTTATAATGAACTTATAATGTCTTCTCATATTAAATATGTCCTCAAAATGGCTTCTAACTTCCTCTTATGTTTGTAGTTCTTGGTCTCATTTCCCTTTATGTAAACTCCACTTAACATTTTTTTTCTGTTTAAAGTAGAAATATGGAAAAACTTTGTATTGGTGTCTCCTTCCTCCAACCATCTTATTCTAGCCTTTTTGTTTGAGAAAGGATTCTTTCAATCTCGCTAATTCCGAAATATTCTGTTGCAACATTCTCTTTTCGGACACCTCCCCCTTGTTTATATTTTGTATTTCTTTTTTGTCCTGCTCGTTCAGTACTTTCACCACATCTTTTTTTTTGTACTTAAATTCCCAAACTACTTCTTATTCCAAAACTCTAGCTTTCGTTTCAGGCCTCTCAATCCCTTGGAATTTGGTAGTTCTCGATAGAAGGAACAAGTAAAGAAACCTAAATGCTACCACCAATGAATTGTATCATCGTATTTGGCCAAAGGAAGCTATCATGCAACAATTTGTAAGAAGCTGGCACATATATTTGCATAAGGAAAAATTCATTTGTATCTGATAATATGCGTTCCTGCATGTCATTGTAATGGCTTGCAACGATGAAGATAATGAGGTAACATTAGCAAATATTCTAGGAGCTTTAACTTCTATACATTCATTGTTCTGGTTTGTATTAGCATACAAACTAGCCACAAGAGATTATATGAGTGATACCATATTCCCTTTGGGCCAAACAATCATGTAGAAAAATAAACAAACTATTAGGCTTAGGGGGGATGAATTGTGGAATCACATGTATATGAGTATATTTTTGAAACTTTCGTTCATACTATCAACTTTTTATCATAACTAAACTACTTCACCCTGGACAATGTACTTCTGCAGCAGTATACTTGTTCTTGTGCATCCTTCAATAGTTGAAATGTCTCATAATGGTTTGAGTTGATGCTTACATTGTTGTTGAGACCAATAGGCATGAGCAGCTAAGACCCTATCCAAAAGCTCCTGAGGAACAGGTTCTCCCCTTCTCTGTTGAGGTGAGATTCTAGCTGTGTGCACTAACGTCTTCCACTTATCCTACAACATTCTCATAGTCACTAAAGTGTTAGCACAATGCAAATATTGCATATTTTATGTGAGAAGTATAATAGAAATTTTCCAAAATTATTAGCAAACTTGAAAATTACTAGAGAAGATAGTTCACAATGCAAACATCAACTATCCAATGTCTAACTATTTTACTAGAAAACAACCTAGCTTTTGCGAAAGCAATAATAAGAAGGAGAAATTGTATATCTTTGCTAATATATATAGTCCTTTTTAATAATTTTTTTCTACCTGCACTTACAAGAAAAGACAATAAAAGGAGATAAAATACATTGATATTCCATAAGATAAAATCAAATTACATACCTTACTTAGCTTCTGACAAAAGTTAAAATCAGAAGAGATTTTGTAAAAGTTAACTGTATAACTTGATTTTAAGGTAAAAAAGTTTAATTTATTTTACTCTTATTTTTCTTGTTTTAAAAAAAATTATTTAAACAGAACCTAAGAAAAACGTTATGATTTGAACTATCATACAAGTTATGATCTTTGGGCATATTACAGGAGATTTCATCCAAACAGTACATAACGCGTCACATGAATTGCTAACCTTCAAATCAACGTAAGTCCGATGTTTTGCATGGTCAAAAGCACGTTGTTTGACATCACGCCACCTACAACCCACAAGGAATATTTAGTACTCTTCTCATTAACCAAAAGCATAGAAGACTAAAATTTCATGAACAAACCTTCCAGTGCCAAGTTTTTCAACAGCCTGAACCAATGCTTCTACTTCTAGAACCGAGAATGGCCTTCTAATTCGGCGTTGTGCAAAGTCAGGATTCCCAGATTTGCGTCGAAACGGAACCACAGCTAATGCCTCCATGTTAATGGCCGGAACTGCCACCAGAGTGCGACATTTTGACATGTTATTGTTAGCATAAGTATCTGTTGGAGAGGAGACCACATTAAGATCACCCTCCAAACATCTTTCAACTTTGATCACAGAACGTTCTTGGTTCACTGTTCCTTGTTGTAACAGTAAAGATGTTGATTGCCTGTTTCATTGAATATCGTCAAAATTAGTAACTGTGCTAATAGTATCATCAAAAGTAATTCCATGGATGAAAGGACTAAGAAAGATAGATAAATATCACATAAGAATTACTTGGATAATTTTTGCTGCGAACCAGTTGTTAGAAAACAAGGGTTATCATTGCATGAAGATGGAGAGTTTGAAGTATGTCTTGGCTCCAACATGAACCCTAATCTATGACGTTTGTCATCTTGAGATATTCCTGTTTGGATTAGGGTTTTGCTATCATCTCGGACTTTCTTTCCCTGAAGAAGGATGCCTACATGTAGTTCATCTCCGAGTATACTTGTCACAGCCTCCATTACTGTCCTCTACAAAATAATAATAATAATAATAACAAGAAGAAGAAGAATTAACCATAATCATAAAAGTAGATAAAGTGAGCATGAGAAAAGGTACAATGGGTGACTTACTAGGTTTATTATACTTACTTTATACACTTAATCTATTTTCATCTGGTATGGAGGCATGAGAACAAACTATAAAGGTGGTTTGGTGTCAGGTTTAAAGACTTTATTTCGTAAATTTGTTCATGTTTCTCAGTTTCTTTTATAGTTATCCTTCATTGCTTTAGTCACATATGATGGAAGTACACATAAAATGGAGTATAAACCAAGTCATTTATGTGTGTCACTTGGAAAAAAAAAAAAAAAAACAATTGCTTACCTTTAATGAACCGATAGTTGCAGTTTCAGGTATATTAATGAATAGTTCTGGGACTTTAAAGGATTTTATGCTGAGCTTCACTGTAAATTAAAAAGTGAAAATCTTTAAAACCTTATATATAACAAGATGTTATGCTAGAATGAATTAGGATTAGATATTGTTAATTCGTAACATTGATTTTTTCTTACCGTTACAACCCTTGGACCCTGAATGCACTTGTTGACCAACTATAGAGGATGATTCTTCAATCGCTGCACGTTATTAATTTGACCATTTAACCAAAGTTGAGTGCAACCCTAAAAGGAAACATACATTACAACTAAAAGTAAAAGGTAAGCAACCAAGCACTGTAGCACCTGTACCATGATTTGTGTCATTGGCCCTGGTGGTATCAGAAGAATCAAACGTGCCTTGACATTGAGACCCCCTATCAGAAGTGGATGATGAGGTCTGGTTGAAGAACTTCCTCTTCTTAAATGGATACATCCTTTGTAAATTTTCAAGTTCAGAATTGTCCCTACTATTGTTCTCATCTATGTCAACACAATTTATGGAACTGTTAATTTTTATACAAATGTGCCAAATTTAGAAATTGACTAACAATGCATCAATAGTGATTTCTTGTTTCACACTTGGAAACTGGTGTGAATTCAAAAGCAACTGCAAGTAAAGCTACATACCACTCATAGGAGGACTTGCATATTTCAATTTTGGCATATCTGGTGGTGTGCCAGATATCTTATACCTGGAGTTTAGTTGAGTGCAGTTAACTAAGTTTTCATCATCATCTCTAACTAATTTCCTACCAGTGGAAGTGTTGGGGAAGGAATCAAGATGACTATGGCCTTCCAATGACGACTTTGCCACATTATTTTCTGAGCTGCAATCTTTAGATACTTTGTAGCTTGGTTCTATTAGCCCATCAAAGCAGCCTTTAATGTTGTTTTTTTCATTTACTCTTCTTCTTTTAACCCTTTCATCTTCCCTTTCAAGGATATTTTGGCCTTGGCCTTCAAGATGGTTGCCAGGAAAAGATGAATTGTCCATGACTCTGGTAAGAGTTTTAGTAGAACATAATACTGATGAGTCATGACAAGCTTATAAAGTGATTAAAATTTGGCATTATCAAGAAAAATAACTGTTCTATGTACCTAAGGTTCTCATGTTTCCCTTGCCTACTAGGGACACAGGCAGAAACAATTTCACTGCAATTTCCAATGTCAAATAGGTCCTTCTTAAATGATCCACCTTCATCCTCAAGCTTATCCTTTATGATAGCACTAGAGAAAGTGTGAGGATCTTTTGTAGGAGCTACTACATTGTCAAGACCAGAATTCTCACTCTCTTGCAAGAAGTTGCCAGCTACGTTAGCCAATATTTCAAAAGCTTGTATTTGGTTATTTTCAGGTTTCTTCCTGATTGTGCCCCTCCCCTAAACCATGCACTAGAATTATCAAGATTTTGAAACACTACTAATAATACAATTCAACAAGGAGTATGGGAAAAGAAGGGAGAAAAGTTCATTTGCTTACCCTAATTGACCTAGAAGCTTTAGGAATGGCAGGCCCTTTATAGCCATTAAAACCATAGTTCACCTTCTTCTGCAACATCATTTTAAATAATCATTCCTATAAGGAAAAGTCATCAGATAATATGTAATTGCCTTTGGTTTTGCAAACACCAAGAACAGAACCTGTCAGCATAATCAAATTTCAGTCAGTAGCTATAATATTTAGTATATTGATTAGTCTTCACTATACCTAGTTGCCTTTGCAAGATGTTAAAGGGGTTTGATTCATTTAGTTAGATTAGTCCCATGCAAAGGCAAGCAAAGTAACATTTTTCTTATTGTGCCTGAATGGTAGATATGTTTCATTAGAAAGCTAACAAGCAAGAAATTTTCTACAATTGGTAAAATTTGAAAAAAATTTACAAAGAAATCAGGATAGATGACATTAAGACAAAATAGGCAATAAAAAAAAAATTAAAGAAGCACTAAATATCAATGCCAAAATGGAAAGGATAATAATAGGACCTGACATGCATAAACATAACTTTTTTTTGGATTGGATTATATGATAATGACATAAGAAGTTACTTGATTCTTGAAACTCCGAATGAAAAGCGTCATAATGAAATATCAACAAGAAAAATAAGGTATTGAAACACTCACACTTAAACGGACATTAGAATAACACCCCTTCAACCCATGTTTAAATAACTTTTTTCTAGTTTCAATATCAAGGACCTTCAAAAAGAGGGAAAAAATAAAAAGTTAAATACACAAAAAGTAAGAGAAGAAGATGTTGTCAATTAATTTTCAAACAGAAAAAGCCAATTGCAGCACGAGCATTATAATCATCCAATACATATTCTTATTGAACAAAATTAACAAGAAGAAATAACACATATCATCAATTTGTATTGACTAAATAGATCTTAAGGCCCCCCCCCGTGACCCTTTTAAGGCGACAACATGCGTCAGGTTTAACAAATTTATTGCCACTTTGCATGTATGAAAGAGAAGGAGACAGAGATAAATTATACTATTAAAAGAAAAAAATGTAGAAAGAGAGCAGAAAAGCTATCAATGAGATGAAACAAACAAGAAGAAAGGAACTAGAATGAACCCAGAAAGAAAGAATTGTAAGAAAGATGGGCAATGGAATAATTCCAATACTTATGGAGGAAAAACAACAAAGCAAATGATGAAACTGACTCTATTGAAGAAGTGATGAACAAGAGTAATTAATATACCCATAAATCAAAAAAACCTTTTTGTTGTGTTGTTTTGTGTTTGCACCAAAATGTGAACACTTATTTTGAGTTGGGTGCAAAGAAGTTTTGATGAAAGGCAATAAATAGAGACCTAAAGGCTTGGGATATTGTCTGATCAACAAAAACCTCCTGAAAACCACACAACCTGGTGTTTGTTCTTAAACCCCTCACAACCCCAACAAACTATATGCAAATGTTTGACCACTCATATCCTAGGAAGGGACTATCCTGTAACATGATGTTAGATAATTGGCTATAGAATTGTGTCAGCAAAACCACTTGGATGGAACGGTTCCTTCGTTTCGGGTGATCCACTCACTCCTCTCTCCATGTCACTTCTTTGCTTACCACGTGGAACACTCTCCACTCATTTGGGTTCCTTTCTTATCTCATTCACATAAATCAAACAAATGATTGAACGAGTTTCAAAACATGAGCCACTCCTTGTCCCCATTTCCCAACAACTCTCCAAATTTTCAAACTCGTTGTCAAAAAAGTAATTAATATAAATGTGACTAATTCCTTTTTTTTTTTTTTTTCATTGGCAATGAAAGCAATGAGATTCTGTTCTTTTCAGCTAAATACAGTTATCGAATGTTGGATTGTGATCAAAACTTAAGCACATAATGTCAAAAAACATTACGATTAAATAATGAATACATTAACCAGGTTAAAACATTATGGTATTATTCAATTAAAAATTATTATATGCTACTATAACTTTGTTAACATTTATTATTTAAGCTGGCGATATATGGAGTTTTTTTTTTTTTATGTAATGCATAAACACAAATTTTAAATGTTCAGAACAAGCATTTTCAAATGTTGATTTTTCTTCAAGTTATATAAATGAAAGTTACACATTTCCCGATTGTAACAAAATAAATAAAAAATCTATTATAAAAGTTGACTTCACATAATTTTTATGTCTAATTATACATTATAGTTTGGTCTTATATTTAGAATGTATAATTTACTTAAACTAAAAAGAAAGGCAAAACAATCTAGGTAATTTGTTGCTATTTAAGTTTTTGTAGGGTTATAATGGAACACAAGTGATAGAGAAGTTTGGTGTTAGAAAAACGGTACCATTTAAATAAATAAAAAAAATTATATGAACACTATAATTTATTCTGTTATTTAAAAACTTTACTTCCTTTTTATAATTACATCTTTTTAAGTCCATCCGTTTTAAAAAATGAATAAGATAACTGTATTTGTGTTTATTCTTTCTCCTTTGGTTTGATATTTTCTTAATATAATTCCATGCGGATCTTTCACTCTTTTTCTCCTTCTTTCTTTCTCTATTTTTATTTTTATTTTTTTTCTTCTCATTTCAAATGAATTATGTCATTTAGATCCTTCTTAAAAAAAATATACACTTCTTCTTTGTCCTCCATGAAAATCAAAGTCACATCCACTAGTTTATAAAAAATAAATAAATAAATTCTGTTGCCTGTTTTGCATTCAGTAAATTTTATCAAATTTTACCAAGTTTTCATCCTATTTGTGCTACATTTATAGTATATTCATCCGATTCTCTCGATAATAACTTTAATTAGTACCCATTTTTTTATCAAATTAAACAAAAACTCCGGGTCTATAAATACCTTCAAAATTTATTAGAGTTCAAAATTGATAAAAAAAAAGGTTTAATGCAAGAGAGGAATTGACGCAAAGAAAAAGGACACGAAATAATGTATAACAATAGACAGAAAATTACATTAGTGACTAATAATCTCTCAACACAAACGCACATATTGCTTTAATTTATGATTGTAAGATAAATATATATTGCACTACACGATATCAATAATTTAATTGTTTATAAGTTCATAACAAAACTAGTTTTAGTGACATATTAATATTGTGAAATTGTCACCAGTATTATTGTCATTGTCATAATTTTAGATGTTACAAAAATTAATTTTTATTGTGACAAATAAAATTATCACTAATAATTCTATCTAAGAGTGACAATAATAAAATATTACAGATATATAAAACAATAATAATAAATTAGTTATTATTAATAATTTATTATAATTGATAGTATTTTATTGTCAAAATTTATATGATAATTAATTATTAATTATTTCTAATTATTAATATTTTATCATTGTTATTAGAAATTATGATAGTTTGTAATAAATATCATATCATAATTAATAGGCAAATTATAATTAAAATTTCAAAATACATATTAATTAAAATAAATAAACATAAAATGTAAATATAAAATATTCATTACATTTAAAAATACAACAAGAACTTGAAATATAAATATATCAAAATCACTTAATTCTAATTTGTTTTAGACGACAAAAAATAAAATGTATTAACAAGGAAGTTTAGGGATATCACAATCCTTAGACACAAAGAATAAATAAAAGTTCACCATTGAAGAAAACAATAACCACATAAAAGGATGAGATGCAAAACGACCTCGTAACTGCAATTGTGCCTCATACCTGTAATAGAGCTACAACAACAACCTGCCTCCATCACAATACAAAATGACACTACAGAAGGCTAATATGTACTAAACCTTCGAATAGAAATTGACCTTAGAACTATTCTTACTCTTAGGAGTAATAAAAATTGTCACCAATGAATTAACTATACAGTCATAAGTCCTAACATTAGCATCCTAACTCATGGTTTGGTTGTTGTTAATCTCCGTGCCTGACTCCAAAGAGCAACTTTTGCCATGATTACCTTGGTCAAATGGTTGGATGCTCCATATTATCTTCAAGGATTTTGATCTTCAAAAATAAATCACTAATATAAATAAAAAAAATTAATAATACTTAAAAAATGTAAAGATATAAAAATAGTAATAAAATAATTTAAATAATAATACAACTTACTTTGTTTGATGGAACATTGAATTGTTAAACAATAAACTTCTTAATAAAGTAGTCATTTGATGTCTCATCTCTCTTTCAATATCTTGCTTCATTTTGTCATGTTGAGTTTTCATAGTAAGTTGGTGATTTTTGATTAATTGATGTTGAGATTGCAATTCACTTTGAAGTTGAATGTTAGTCTCTTGTTGCTTTTGAATAATGTTGATCAAATTTTGCACTTGTAACTTTAAATCATTTGCTCTCTTTTGTGCATCCTCCATTTGACTTTGAACAAGTTGTATCTCTACATTTCTTTCCGTCACTAACACACTCCTTATACCTTGTGAGTGATTTGGTTTTGTTCCCGATACAAATTCAAAATGTTTTGCCAATGGGACAGGTGCTTTTGAAATTTCCTCTTGATATATTTCACCCACATTTTTTAAATTGTTTTGTACTATACAATATTATCACAAAATAATATGACACATGTCAACATGCGAAAAAAATAATAAAATATCTTTTGAAAAGTTATTTTACTATTTTTTTCAAAATTAGTAAAATAATGATTTTCTTAGTGTTAGGATTATACAATTTGTAAGCTTTTAAACAATCACTAACACCAAGAAAAACACATTTTTCTCCCTTGTCATCTAGCTTCTTTTATGTGTGTATAGGCAATGCAACCAAAAATTAGAAATGACTTATATTCGGTCTTCTACCATTCCAAACTTCTTCAAGTGTCATATTTTGAACCGCTAAAGTTTGTTGGCATTAAACTCAAATAAGTTGGGCTACACTGTTTCTGTTTAGTAGGAATAGTTGTTATGGGTAGAGAGATGAATTTGAAAAGTCACTAGTGGAAAAAAGGTCTTTACGTTCGGTTCTGGGAGACCTTTATCGTCGGGTCGCGAACCGACGTTGAACATGACATCGGTTAAACAACCGACGTCATGTAATCCACTACCACATCGGTTTAAACAAGGCACCGACGTCAATGACACACAACACAACATGGTAGACAAAACCACGTCGGTTGTTTGGCTAAAACTGGCGTGGTGTCATCCCACCACGTCGGTTGTTTGGCTAAAACTGACGTGGTGTTGTCATTTTAAAAAAAAAATTATGGGTTGATAAATCTCTAATCGATACAAGAAAACACCACAAAAAAATTTAGAATATTCTAGCAAGTATAGATATGTAAAATCAAAGGCTAAAATATAAAAAATGGATGAAAAATAACAAAAAAATAAAAAAGAAACCCTAAACGATAAAATTATGTTTCAGAGGCCCAACCACCTTTGGCGGTTGATTAGGAGCTTCGTTATCCCATTTTGAGCAACCTTCATTTTTAAAGCGTCTCAATCCGAGCTCTCTATCAAAAGTTATGGCCGTTTGAAGTTTTTGCACCCTAAATTTTTGAAACCCTAAATCTATGATAAACTTATACAATATAAGAACTCTACCATCAAATATATACTAAATCAAGATGTTAATAAAGAATTTAGGTCAAAAATAAATTTCTAACTATTTTTAATGAATTTTACAAAATTGCTAACCTCTTGCAAAGAGAAGAGGCAAAGGGTGTCGAACCAAGCATTCAACCGATACACCAAAAAGCTTGCAAACGAACATTACCAAAAACCACAAAACGCAAACAAAATGTCAATGAATAACCACAATCAGTGAAAGCAAACGAAAATGGAGGAGAAAGGACCAACTAAAAGCTTCAAACGAAGGGTAACTCGAACAAAGCTTGAAATCACTGTTCAAACGAAGCTCTCAACGTAAATGAAGGACCAAGAGTGAAATGGAGCTGAATGGAGAACCTAAGCAGCTCAAAACACAGCAAAAAGACGCCAAAAAAGTGCAGGAGAGAATGCGCGACATGCAATGGAGGGAAAAGAAAAGTGAAAACGCATGGGTTGTGTTAAAACAGGCAACACCACGTCGGTTCTGAGCTTCTAACCAACGTTGTGTTGAACCCTAATTTTACCTAATTTTTTGACCAAATTATCAGAGTGAACATGACGTCGGTTGGACTCCCAGAACTAATGTCATGAATGTATACACCACATCAGTTAGAAGCCCATAATCGACGTGGTGGCTCACCCGCCAATTAAAATTTTAAAATTTTGAATTTTTATTTTTTATTGTCTTCTTCGATTTTGTTGGTTAATCGACGTAGTGTTCACATCACAATGTCGGTTTTTCTCCAACCAACGTTATGAATGTTCATTTATTTACAAAAATGTCACTGCATTTTTGACAACGTTGTTTTCGCTTTTAACTGTCTTTATGCTCAAACATTAAAGACTGATTTTCTACTAGTGAGTCTATTTGAGATTATATATTATACTCCATGTTTTATGAAAAATCAAAGCAAAAGAGCAGAGTTGTATCCTTCAAAACAAGAGTCTATTGTGTTCTCATTTCTCCTCTCTCTTCAAGAAGAAAATTAAAAATATTCCTTGTCTTTTGATATCAAATTGGTATTAGAGCTATGGTGAGTGTGACCAATAATCTGTCACTTCCCCCACTAACAAAGACGACAAATTATGACAATTGGAGCATCCAAATGAAAGTCCTTCATGGATCTCAAGATGTCTGGGAGGTGGTGCAACAAGGTTTTGAAGAACCAAAAAATACCACGGGATATACTACGGCTCAGAACAAAACTTTGAAAGAGACAAGATTGAAAGATAAGGCAGCCTTGTACATGTTGTATAGAGATGTTGATGAGTCCATTTTTGAGAAGATTGCTAGTGCATAAGCTTCGAAGGAAGAGTGGGACATCTTGGAAAAAGTGTTCAAGGGTTTCAACAGAGTTAAGGAGATATGTCTTCAAACTCTACGAGTTGAGTTGGAGGCCATGAAGATGAAGCATTCAGATGATGTATCTAGTTACATTACTCGTGTGCAAACAATAGTTAATCAACTCAAACAAAATGGAGAAACCCTCACAGATGCAAGGGTTGAGAAAAAAATTCTTCAATCTTTGACGGATGACTTTGAAAATGTTGTTTGTGTAATTGAGCCATCAAGAAATTTGGAAGAGATGACCATCGGTGGTCTCGGAGCTTCTCTTGAAGCACATGAACACAGGAAGAAGAAACAAGAAGTCCTGGAGGAAGTCTTACAAAGATGACCATCAAGGAGGACAAGGTGATGTATGCACAACATAATCAAGGACATGGAGGTCGCGTTTACTGTCATAGCAAAGATCGTGACAGTGGAAACAATGAAGAGAGGACAAACAAACTAGCAAAATTGGAGTGGACGAGGATGCGGTAATGGAAGAGGTGATCGTTCTAATCGTCCAAATGTTGAATGTTATAATTATGGAAAATGTGAGCATTATATAAGGGATTGCTATGCCAAGAAGAGAGTAAAAGAAGATGCAAATTTAGTCGAGGAAGACAAAGGAATCCTCATGATGGCAAACAAAGGCATCACTACAAACAATGACATGGTGTGGTATTTAGACACTGGTGTTAGTAATCATATGTGTGGGTACAAACATCTCTTTGTTGATATACAAGAGATAGAAGATAAACATCTATCTTACGGAGACTCAACAAAGGTCCCAATTAAAGACAAAGAAAAAATATGTTTTTTTTTTTTTCAAAATGATGGAAAGAAAGGTATTATGGAGGACGTCTATTATGTACCTGACTTGAAAAATAATATTCTCAGTATATGAAGACTACTGGAGAAAGGATTTTCAGTTTTCATGAAAGACCGGATGTTGCACTTGAAGGACAAAAGTGATAGAATGCTTGCACGTGTGGAGATGACAAAGAATAGGATGTTCAAACTCAACTTAAAGATAAAGATCATTTCTTTTAGGCGTGAATGAAAAGTTAAGGTGAAGAAGAAGTTCTTAAAATGTGCAAAGCATTAGAAGTCCAAACAGTAGAAACAAAAGCTGCAAAGAATAAAGCATAGTTTGTGATTCATGTGATGAAAAACGAATTTGCAATCCTCCACTTGATGAAGAAAGTGATGCGGTTGTTTTAAAAGAGGAAAGCATTCCTACTATAGCATCAAGAAATAAGGAAAAGATAAAAGAGATAACTCATGAAAATTTGAGAGTCTCTACTGAAATTAATAATGCCTCAACCTCAGGTATGGTTTAGTCAAATGATAAACATTCATTGACTACGACCAAAAGTACTTCAAGTGAAATTTTTTTGAAGAGGATGAAAGTGAAGAAAACTATTGGTCATGGTTTTTAGCTCATCACTCCATGGATATGCCAAATTTACTTACTGGTAATAGTAGCAATAGTTCTGTAACTTGAAGAAGATGAATATGAAGGATCAAAAGGTTCAAGTGTAAGAGAGGAATTTGTTGGCATTAAACTCAAATAATTGGGGGTACATCGTTTCTGTTTAGCCGGAATAGTTGTTATTGGTAGAGAGATGAATTTGAAAAGTCTATTCTGATATTATATATTGTACTCCATGTTTTATGAAAAATCAGAGCAAAAGAGCAGAGTTGTATCCTTCAGAACAAAAGTCTATTGTGCTCTCATTTTTTGCTGTCTCTTCAAGAAGAAAATTAAAAAGTATTCCTTGTCTTCTTATATCAGAGTTGGGCTTCTATTTAGAATATAAATGCTCCAGTTGACAACCTCTGGCTAAAATTTCTTTGGGATTTCGCTCTTCTTCAAAAAACTCCTCACCATGTTCATGATTGTGCAATTCTTACTTTCATACACACCATTTTGTTCTGAAGTGTATGCTACTGTTAAATGTCTTCTAATGCCATATGTTCATAGAAGTATGTAAATTCATCTGAATTATATTCACCTCCATGATCGGTACGCAGCACTTGACTTGAGCATCCAACTTCTTTCTCCACCATGGCTTTATAGCTTTTGAAAGCTATTAAAGCTTAAGATTTTTCTTGTAAGAAATAAATACATGTTTTTGTACTAAATCATCAATCAAAGTGATGATATAACGTTTATCTCCATTCTAGATAGGATTGATAGGCCCATAAATGTCAGAATGAACAATCTTTAAATGTTGTCGTGCTCTCCTTACTTTTCCTTTTGGGAATGACATTCAGTGTTGCTTGCTAATTGTACAATCTTAACAAATATTTGAGGGATCTGTGAAATGTGAAAGACCTGTAAACATGTTTTTCTATGTTGAAGCATTTTTAGTCCATTAAAATTGAGGTGACCATAACGAAAATGCCAAATCCATGCTAAGTCTTTTAATTTTGCTATAAAACAAGTTTGTATAATGTTGTTGAGATAAAGAGGAAACATCCTATTTGTTGTTATTTTGACTTGAGCAATCAATCTTGAAATCATATTAAAACAGAAGCGTTGTTGTGGATAACGAAAAAACTGTGTTCAGAGCTTTTACATGCAACTACGTAAGGGAGATGTTGAACAATGTAATATATGAAAATACCTCTTATTATTTTTCATGTTTGAAAAAATGATACATGCTTCTGTTAAATACAGAAGGTAAATGGGTCAATCAGTGAAACAAAAAAAAAATGGCCCAAAAGAAAAGTGTACAAAGAAAAAAAAAATACACAGTTCAAACGTGCGTTTAACTAAAATTTTAATAGCCTCCCCTCAAGCGATATGATGATAATCCATCATACCCAACTTGGACACAACACCTTCAAACACATTCTTCTCCAAGGTTTTGGTAAAAACATCAACTGGTTGTCAGATCCTTTAATGGGTAGTAGATGAAATATTTCGTTCTGCAGCCTCTCTCTAACAACATGACAGTCAATTTCTATATGTATGGTACGTTCTTGAAAAATGGAATTTTGTGCTATGTGCCTTGCAGCCTAATTATCACAGAACAAATTTGCAGAATCACTTGTGTCTATATATAGCTCTTGAAGAAGGGTTTTGATCCATTGTAACTCGCATGCAGTCGATGCCAAAGCTCAATACTCCGCTTTTGAAGAAGATCTGGATAGAATACTTTGTTTTTTATTCTGTTTTCCAAGATACTAGTGTTGATCCCTTTTAAATACAGAAACCAGTAGTTGATCTTCGTGTGAAGTTGGATGACACCCAAAACGAGTCACTAAAGGCATTAAGTTTCATGTTTGATTCACTTTGAAAGAATAAGCCTTGAGTAGGTGATCCTTTATGTACCTCAGGACCCAATTGACCGCTTAATGATGACATATATTTGGAGATTGAATAAACTGGCTTGGAAACTGAAATGCATAATTTATATCAAGCCTGATGTTGGTTAAATATAGAAATCTTCCAATAGCTCTACGATACGTTCCTTCTTCATGGATGGGTTCATTCTGATCTGAGTTGAATTTCATGTCCTTTGTAATAGGAGTAGAATAGGGCTTAGTCGCAAGCATACCACTGTCTGCTAAGATGTCTAATGCATATTTCCTTTGGTTAACATGTATCCCTTGCTTTGACCTGGCCACCTCAAATCCTAGGAAGAAGCTTAAACGTCCAACGTCTTTGATCTTGAATTTTTTTTTTTTAGAGAAGCTTTCACCTCTCTCATCTGTTCAGCATTAACTCCAGCGAGTATTATATCGTCAACATACACAAGCAAAGTCATGAACCCAGAGGTTGTTTTCCTCATAAAAAGAGAGTATTAAGATGAAGATTGTATAAAACCAACATCATGTAGACAATTAACAAGTTTTGAATACCATTATCAAATTGCCTATTTTAACCTGTATAAGGATTTCTTGAGATGACAAACTTGATTTTATTTTTCTGTGTAATCATTGAGGTAGATCCATTTACACCTCTTCATCTAAATTCCCATGCAGGAACACATTGTTTACATCAAGTTTATTGAGGTTCCAATTCTTTGTAGCAGCAACAACAACTAGGAGGCGAATGGTAGTTATCTTGGCAACTGGTGAAAACATTTCATGGTAATCTACTCCTTCAACTTATATAACCCTTTGCCACCAAACATGCTTTGTAACGTTCGATTTTTCCATCTGCATTAAACTTTAATTTGTATACCTATTTACACCCAATGGGTCTCTTACCTGGAGCAAGATCAGTAATACACCATGTTTCATTCATGTTGAGAGCTTCAATCTTATCTTTCATTCCTCCATTTTGTGCTTTTGACAGCTTCCTCGTACAGTTTTGGCTCAATGTGTGATGAAATAAAAGCATTTAAACATACTTGATTTTTGTTCAAAGAATTATATAGAAGAATTGATTTTATTGTGTGTTGTAATGTCTAATTATAGAGTTGTGAATTTGGTGATAGTAGTCTTTTAGGTAATCTGGTGCTTTTCTCAATCTAGATGATCTTCTTACATCATGATTTTCACTTATATCTTCCTCTATCTGTGTATGAGTATTTTCTTCTTGTTGCTTGTGTTCTCCATCATCCTCATAAGATAAGTAAGACAAATCTTCTTCTGAGTTGATTCCTTTAATCTGATCTTCTAGTTGAATAACGATTCTTTTATGGGGTACATAACTTGTGTGTTGTAATGTCTAATTATAGAGCTGTGAATTTGGTGATAGTAGTCTTTTAGGTAATCTGGTGCTTTTCTCAATCTAGATGATCTTCTTACATCATGATTTTCACTTGTATCTTCCTCTGTCTGTGTATGAGTATTTTCTTCTTGTTGCTTGTGTTCTCCATCATCCTCATAAGATAAGTAAGACAAATCTTCTTCTGAGTTGATTCCTTTAATCTGATCTTCTAGTTGAATAACGATTCTTTCATGGAAGATAACATCTTTAGAGATAAAAATTTCCCTAGATTTTGTGTCTAACACAACCTATCCTTTCACTCTATTTTTGAATCCTAAGAAAATACATTTCCTGCTCCTGGTATCAAACTTATTGTTAGACACAACCTATCCTTTCACTCTATTTTTGAATCCTAAGAAAATACATTTCCTGCTCCTGGTATCAAACTTATTTCTATCGTTCGTTATTGTAGATGCAAAACACAGAAAACTGTTGACCTATTTCAGCAAGTGTACCAAGTCAAAAGTAATATAGATTTATAAAGTAAGGATGTTGATCCCACAGAAAACAGTTTTGCTATTAAATCTCAAATTCACGACTCACTAAGCAAATAAAAGTTTCAAGATGGTTTGATTGTAATTTGAATTAATAAGCAATTAAGACAATTAAAGAATAAATAACAATTATAAAAAGGAGTTTGCAAGATCTAGAAGGACTCTGGGATTGAACTTCATCTATCTCCCTCATTCATATTTTGGATTTGATAAGAACATACAATATTCGTAACTATTCATTATTGATGCACATATAAAAATCATTCACACAGATTCCTCTGATATGAAATTTATAAGGAAATTTCCTAAACACTAATCCCTCAGCTATTTAGTAAATTACCCAGCATTAAGAACAAATGTTATAAGCAATCAATACATTGAAACCTATCCCTAGTATTTCAATATATTGAGTATTTTCATCTAGGTCAGAAACTCCAAAGTACTTCCTAGTTAAATTCAAGAATCAAAATCAAGACTCTATTGATCAGATAAAATCTAGCATTAAGCGTAAGATAAAAATACCAATTGAATAGAAACTGAATATTATATATAAAATTCACCAAAATACGAATGAGTTCAAAAGATTACATTCAATCCCAAAGATGAAGAATTTAGCTACTCATGGTAGCTATTACAGATCAATGAAAGGAAGATTGCAAAGAAGAAGAGAATCTTGATTCCAGTCGTCTGTCTCCATCCCCTAGGTCCTGGTGTCTCAGAAAACTTAAAATCGCCCTTTTAAACTCGTTTTGGGCCTAGGTTAAGTGACTTTTCACTAGGAATTTTTATTTTAAACTTTTTATTTCTTCTCTTCATGAATCTTCCAATCTCTTATTTTCTTCATTCTTTTATACCTAAAATTTCACAATAATTGAGATCAAATGATTTCCTTTAACTCAAGACTCAAAACCTAAATTTAGATTCAAAAACTCTCAAATTGGGGTTAATTATTATTTTAAAGAACACTTAAACCCACCAGCACTCAAGCTTTCTCATGTATAAAAACACTCAAAATTGGTACTTATCAACCACCAAACACTCTGAGAATAGAAAAATCAGGTTTTCGTTTATATAACACTTCATACGAAATCTTAAAACTCATGGTAGCAAAGGGAATGTGATTGATAATGAATACCAGATGAGATATAGCATAATTCCAAAATGGTTTTGCTAAATTTGAGTGAAATATTATACTCCTAGCAACGTTGAGAATGTGCTGATGTTTCCTCTCAACAACAGAATTCCGTTGAGGAGTTTCTACACATGAAGTCTAATGAATAATGCCAAGATTATTAGAATTCTTTACAATTGAATTCAAGAACGTTATCAGATCTAATGCTTTTTATGTTTTTGTTAAACTGGGTACGTGCATGATTGACAAAATCATTAACGAGGCTCCTAGTTTCGCTTTTGTTCTTCGTCAAAAACACCTAAGTATGCCTAGAATGATCATCAACAAAAGTAAGAAAATACCTATGCCCATACACATAAACAACGCTAAATGGCCCCCATATATCAACATGCAAAAGATAAAAAATATTAGAAGTAATAGTTTCACTAGTTTGAAACTTCAATCTATGTTGTTTTCCATAATGACAATATTCACAAATGTTGTTTTGATCATAATTCATCTCATTGCTATTCTTACATATATTTTCCAAGATCCTAGTTGAAGGGTGGCCTAATATAAGGTGCCAAATATCTATGTTGAACGTTCTGAAGCTCGTCATACTATTAACACTGCACAGATCTTCTTTAACAATATGATATAAAGCTTCAACGAGTCTAGCATGCCCAACTATCCTCAATGTATGAATATCCTGAATCTGACACACATCATGAGAGAATAAACATTGAATATTTGCATGGCTAATGAGTTTTTGAACAGAAATTATGTTTAAGGTAAAAGAAGACATGTAATAAACATCATAAATTGTAAGATTTTTAGTTAAACTCACAGTTCCATCATAGTTAGCTTCAACAAAAGTTCCATTCGACAGATTTATTTTGAGAGGTTTTATCTTTCGAAAGCTAATGAAAATATTTCTTAAGCATGTAACATGATCGGTGGCACCTGTGTCAAGAACCCAGTATGTATTACGTTTCACATTTTGTATGGATTTTCCTTCACCTATGGTGTTAACACACACATTTGCTTCTTCAAAATTGTGTAGCATTCTTAATAATTGTTGAACCTGTTCATTCGTCAATGATTGGTCAACCTGTTTGTTGTTCACTGGTTCTTCTATACTTCTTAGAGTTCCTTGTTGCGTTTCAAATTGATTAACATTACTTCTATATTTTTGTCTCATCCAAGGCGGATAGCTGTGTTTGGAATAACACTCTTCTGCAATATGATTCATCTTTTGATAATAAGTACACTGCTTTCCATAATTTTTCGATCTTGTTCTTCCCTGTGGTCTCCATGCACCATTATTTGATTTTTAGGTATTGAAGTGATTACTCCCTTCACGATTTCCTTGCCCTTGGAATTTAATTCTTAACCACCAACATTGTTGATAATGACTGGCTTTGATTCAACTATTTCTCCTCCTCTAGAAAGCTTTCGTTCTTGTTGTTGTACAAGGGACAATACATGGTTAATGCTTGGTAAAGATCCATGAGAAGGATTTGTGTTTTAACATTCATATATATATATATATATATATATATATTGTCAACACCCAATTTCGTCCAGGCAAATAAAAATTATTTTTTGCAAATATAAAAAAGAAAAAAAATAAAATAAAAGAATAAAAATAAGAAATTAAAACTTTTTAACATGTGTCGTTTAGTTCTTTACAATTTAGAATAAATAAGAAAAATGAACTTTGACTTTATAAGTAAAGTTTGATTAAATAATAATAATAATAAGATAAAATGAAATTTGTAAAAAAATGATAAAATAATAAAAAAAAGGGGTGTTGGGTCTGTCTTAAAATAAATTAAATAGAAAAATTAAGTGAGCCCAACTGGATAGAAAGATGTTTTCTGAAGCCTAATTTACTAATAAAAAAAAGTTACTGTTTACACCTCCCTTATCTGTTAATTGTGCTTGCCACATAAGCCCTAAGGTTTACAGAAACACATTGCCCATTCAAGTTCCTATGTAACTTTAGTACCTTTTAATTCTTTAATTAGTGCCTAACAAATTTTATTTCTCATAACTAAATTTTCACCTTTTTGCCTTCTCACACTTATCACATTTAGTAATCATGCTTTTAACATTTAACCAATAGTCATGCTTTTAACATTTAACCAATAGTCATGCTTTTAACATTCAACCAATAGTCATGCTTTTAACATTCAACCAATAGTCATGCTTTTAACATTCAACCAATAGTCATGCTTTTAACATTTAACAAACAATCATGTTTTGACATTTAAACTCCTATAGCCTTATTTAACTCCTATAGCCTTCCTATACTTATACGTTCAGGGGCTATTCATGTTCAGGGGTTATTTATGTTTAGTGGCTATTCATATTCACTGACTATTTATTTTTTTTTTATTATTATTGTCCTTTTGCTTATTCTTCCTGAAATGTAACCTCTTAAGCCAAAAGGAGTTAATACAGAGAGGTGGAATAATGGATTCTTAATAAATGATTGAGGGTGTTATGAGTATTATGGAGGGAGATGAAGGGATGGACAGACAAAAATATAAAGAACTGCTCCTATTTTCAAAAGGGGGAGACAGAAAAATTGGGACACAGAAAAATTGGGAGACAGAAAAAGGGGGACAGAGAATACACAGAAATTCTTAGAAATTTAGAGAGAAAAAGATACTGAGGAAGAATATTGAAAAATATTACTCATTTTCTGTTGAAAAAATCTAAGGGTCCAGTAGAAACCACCAGAAAGAGAAAACAATAAGCTAAATTAGGAATCTTCAACGGGTTCGTCTTCTTCCTTTAATTCTGTTTCTGCTCTGTTTTTTTTTTTTATTTTGTCCAGATTCATGTTTTTCATCTGTATTGTTGTGTTTTGTTTAACCTGTACAGTATCAATTAGTAATTATTTTTGCAAGCATTGTTAAATTAATTTTTATAAATTATTATATCTATGAGACGATTGCTGTTACCACACCGATCCTGAGATTATCTAATTGCTGTATTTTTTGCACAACTAATATTGTTCATATGGCAAGCATAGTCAGTAAATTCCAATAACAAAGATATAGTAACATTAGATATCATTAACCCAGAGACAGAAAATAAATACAAAACCCCAAACCAGAATCAAAACTACCTAAACTCAAAACCCACAAAAATCCTCAGAACTCAGTGAATCCAAAGACCCACTCAAATGAATACCAAACAAGTCTTTCTAAAAATAAAACAGGTTAATCAAAAGTCGGTCCATAGTCAGTAGCAAATTTAATTCCAGAAAATTAATAGTCCCAACTTCAGAAAATTAATAGCAAAGTCCCAAATTCAAAAATTTTCAAACCATGTACCAAAACAAAAATTATTCAGAAACAGAAGTCCACCCCAATCAACCAATCCAGAAACAGAACCAAAGGCAAAGAAGTCCATTTTCCCAATTTAAAAAAAAAAAACCTAACATCAACCGCCACTATCTCTCACAAATCCAAATAGCCACAGTAAAGAACAAAAGCAAAATAATCATTCCAGAAACAAAGTAGCTCAAGCATCCGATTATAATCCTTTCTGCCACTGCTTAGTGTATTAGGATTCATTGTTTGTTTTTAATTAATCTTACTGTTTTTATGTTGTACATTTTTTTTAATAACAAAATAAAAGTAAGTTAAAAAAATAATAAAAAATCATTTAATTAACAGTTTTAATAAAATTTTTACAATAAACAAATATAAACTTTTTCTTTCAGAAAAACAATATTAAATGAAATTTCAAAAAATAAAAAATATGAAACTATCACCAATCAACTTTTAAAATTAGAACTACATGATCCCTGATTTTCCTTTGGAAATACGTAGGACCAAAGTCAATCCTTGTCGGGTTAAAAAAAAATAGAAAAAAATAAAAATTTGTCTCTGTTATTATTTTGTTTGTTTATTGTTCATTCTTAAACTGTATTTTTTGTAAATGTATATTCATTTGCTGTAATTATTTATTTTTTTTTTGAAAAAATAACATTTTGTAGAACCACACTTATTTTTATTCATTTAATTAAAGGTACCGTCTTAGGACGGGCGTTGTGGGGTGCTGACACCTTCCTCACACGTAATCGACTCCCGAATCTTAAATTTGGTTCGTAGGCATTTTTTTTTTATTTTTGGTTTTTCTATAGTTTTACCATAAAAAAGCTATAGTGGCGACTCCATTATCAATATAAACATTTTTTTAAAAAAAAATTAACAAGTTTGTGATCGCCCCGTCGTGATCCTGGTTGCGACATATATATATATATACACTACAAGAAAAATCACATTTACCTACAACAAAAATCCGTATGTAATATGGTCGTAGGTAATTTACATACGGATATTACATACGGATTTTTTCGTATGTAATTACATACAGATAAAATCCGTATGTAAGTACAAAATATTTTTTAAAATAAATTATTTATTATTACAATTATTACTATTTGCATTATTTTTATACTTCTATAATTACCTATGAATAAAATTTCGTAGGTAAATTACATATGGATTTGGATCCATACGAAAAATTCGTATATAAAATTCATATGTAATAAATTCGTATGTAAAATTTGTACGTAATGAATCCATATGTAAAATCTGTAGGTAATTACATACGGATTTGGATCCGTAGTTAATAAATCTGTATATAAAATCCGTATGTAATAAATCCGTATATAAAATTCGTATGTAATGCTAAATTTACATACGAATAAAAATATGTATGTAATAATTTGTATGTAAATCAAGAATTTTTTGTAGTGATATATGTATATGTATACATATATATATATATATATATATATCCTTATCCCTTTAAGAATGGCATAACGTGTTCAGAGTCCCTATAACCAATGATAATCTTTGTAACTTCACAGTGACATTTAATTTCATAGGTGCATGAAGGAATCGACCTTAGAAAATCAAGTTCTTCACACATAACTTTGAGGTCTATAAAGTATTCAGAAACACTTCTCAACCCTTGTTTAATGGAGTTGATTTCCTAAAGAATATCAAAGATTCGAAAATGGTCGTCCTTAGAGAATCCTTCCCTTAAATCTTTCCAAAGAATCTCAGCGGTATCAATGTATATGGTGTTGTGTGAAATCTACATATTCAAAGATTAGGTGATCCAGGATATCACCGTCATTTTTTCCATGCATCATGGAGAGGATCTGTTATAGCTTGTTCTTGAATCTCTCTATTGTCGAATTTTATCTTGTTCTTTTATATTAGCGCACATGTCATCGCACAAATCCATGTATGATAATTCGATCCATCAAGTGCAAGGGTTACAAAAATAATCCCTGGATTTTCTCTAGGATGTAGGTAAAACGGGTTCGTCGGGTTCTATAGCAAACCCTAAACCCTAAACCCTAAACCCTAACCCATAAACCCTAAACCCTAACATCAAAATTCTTCCAAAAAATAGGGCAAAATAGAGGAAGAAGATCGATTAATAACACAACAATAAGGATGAGTTAGGGAAAGTAACAGATTGGGATTAACCTGCTCTGATACCATCTTGAAATCGCATTAGAACAAAAGCGTTGTTTTGGGTAACGAAAAAATTGCGTTCAGACCTTTTTCATGCAGCTACATATGGGAGATGATGAACAGTGTAATATATGAGAATGTCTCTTATTACTTTTCATTTTGAAAAAACGATACATGTTTCTGTTAAATACAAAAAGGTAAATGGGCCAATCGGTGAAATAAAAAAAAATAGCCCAAAAGAAAAGCGAACAAAAAAACACGCGTTTAACTAAAATTTCAATCATCAATCCCAGTGTTTCATTGCCATACTCCATCTTTGATAAGGATCTCATAACCTTTCTCTTGCAGCTGACTGATGCTCAACAAGTTGGTCTTTAAATCTGGGACAAAAAGAACATTAGAAATAGTTTGTGTGGCATTCCCCTTGGTGTGAATGATTACATGTCACTCTCGCATCACTAACATTTTGGTGTTGTTCCTAAACTTTACATTATTTGTCTAAAGTGGAGAAGGTTGTCTTGTCACCACACATATGGTTACTGCATCTTGTGTCTAAATACCACATAACTTCTTCATCATTCTTTACAAAATATGATTTTATCCAATGGGTTTGGATAGGTTAGTATGACATTGGAATTTATAATGTCCATACCTATGACATAGATAACATTCTACATTGGACTTATCTCCTGAATTTGCTTTGTGAGTGGATGATTCAAATCCACCTCTTTCTCTTCCACGGTAATTGTTGAATTGGTACTTTGATTGGTGATGTTGTTGTTATTGATTTTTGTCATTCATTGGCCTTTTGTTTCCCTTGTAAGTAGTTTTATTCAATGTAGAAGATTGACCATTGGTGGATGTTAGTAGTGTTTGGTCTTCTTTCTCCTCTTTCTCCTGCTGATTAAGCTTCTGCTCATGAATCAGTAGAAAGCTTTGTAATTCATCTATCTAATGTAAGTTCATCTATATCATTTGATTCCTCTATAGAGCAAATAATAAAACTGATTTATTTAACACAAATATATATATATATATATATATATATATATATATATATATATATGTTAAAAATAAAAAATAAAAAAAATTAATTCTCCCTCTCCTCTTGAGGTTACCTAAACCCTCCCTCTTGTTTACCTTAGTCAATATTAGGAATTCAAATTTAAATATAAATCAATTTTATAAAATAAATTTATAAAGTAAAGTTTCTCATTTATATATTTAATTTATCAGCAAAGTGGCCCAAAGTGGCCCAAAATTTTGAAACAAATTGTAAAAAGAAATAACAGAAGCAAAGGGAGAGCGGACAAAGGAAATGCAAATTAGAAAAAAAAAATATAGAAAAAAAAAACATCATGGACCCCACTGCTGTTTTTAAATGCATATTCTCTCTGATTCACATGTTACAAGAAAATGGCCTGAATTTTAAAGTCTTCACTGTTTCCTATGATGTAAAAATACCATATCACATGATTTAATATAATATGAATACTTTGTATCAAATAAAAGTCTTGACATGCAAGTACAATGTGCCATGAACTTTTTGAAAACAAAAAAAAGCCCACATTCACATAACAAATTTGGCACATAAAATTAAAGGAACTTACCCCACCTAAAATACAATGTATCATGAACTTTTTTTTTCTAAAAGAATCACTTTGGCATAGCAAATTTGGCACATAAATAAAAGGAACTTATTCTACCTAAAAAATCGCACTGAGTCATCATATCTTCACACTCTCTTTTCTATTCTACATTCACTTTACAATTTAAAAAAAAAAAGTACTATTTTACTAGACAAAACAATTATAAAGTAGAAGTAAGTGAAAAAATACCTTTTCAAATCCCACATACCATAGCAAAAGCGGCCTCAGAAGAAAGGCATAAAAAGTTCCACCCACCTACGAACCTACAAAACTAAAACTCACGAAAAGCACTTACTTAAAAGAAAAAAAAAAAAAAAAAAAAAAAAAAAAAAAAAAAAAAAAAACAAAATAAGTGCAATGTCAGACAGGTGCACTCTTTACGTATTCTGAACAAATTGCAGCAACGTTTTCTAGCCAATTAACGCGCAGTATCAATGTACATAAGAGATTGAACAAAATGCAAGTGCAAGGAATCCTTTACAAAAATTTGAGCATTTCCATTCTTCTCTTAATTCTTACTTGTTTATCTATATATCTTGATTTCAATCAAGGCCAAAATAAATTCTTTACAAAATGCATAAATTGTTTTAAATAGGTATTTGAGTAAGCGAAATTTTGTTCGAGCGTCGTTTCTCACTTAGGCAGAAATAAGACTTCAATATGAATAGAAAGTTGGTCTCATGAGCAAAATATTTTCGTGTACACAAGAATGTTAGTGACTTTCTTTAATTTTTTTTTTATTCTAACTCAAGGGGAAGATTCTAGCTCAAGCTAGAGTTCCTTGTTCGAGCAAGAATGTGTTTTTTTTTTTTTCATCACAAGTTGATATTTAGATTCTTCTATTTCTTTCAATTTTATCTTTGTGATTTCTTTTCAATCCACCTACTAAATAAAAATTTAAGATTAAATTTTGCTATCTAGACATTTAAGTCATCAAAATATCATAAAGACTAAAAAATATTGAAAATTATGAGTTTAGTCTTTAAATATATGTAATTCAATGTAGAAAGTACTTACATTAGTTCTTATTTAACGTTAACATTTACCAACTAGGTTGGTTTAAGGGTTTATTGGTGAGGTTAGTTTGGTTCTTGATGAAGTTCTTAGTGAAAAATCAATCAAAGTTGTTTAGGAACTGAGTTTTTTAATTAAGTTTGTTTGGTCTTTTAGAGATATTTTGGTAGGTTATGTTGCATATATCATAGGGATCCTAATGGTATAGGTCCTATGAATTATGGATAAGTTTTAGGTGGAGAAAGATGAAAAGGTTGGAAGCTTTCTTTGTGCTTTATGAAGATGGTTTGGAGGTTTATGGTGGTTTCTTGGTGGAGGTGTATTTAGGTTGTAGTGGTAGAATGCATCTTTTAGATTTTGGTGTGATCTTAGCTGGTTTGGGTGGTGTACAAGGAAGAGGATGGAAGCATAAACTCAAGATAATAGAAGTAATATATGGATATAATGACAAGATTATGATGTGGAAATTAGAAAGAATTTGGCAAGCAAGAAATGAATCTTATCTAGACTATATACACTACTTAATAATAGAAGAAAAGATCCTTGAATCTCTTGGTTCATTTTCTTAAATGTTCGAAGAAAGATAAAGAAGAAGATAGGTAACTTAGCAAAACTGTAGTAAGATAGCTTACTCAAGAACATGCAAAAGATTATTCAAAGCTCTCAAATATATATTCAATTCAAAGGTGTGTTTTATAATGCTCCTATGAGATCCCTTTTATAAGATTTTAATCATTAACATTCAAGTTTTATACTAATGTGGGAATGAATTATCATATAAGGCGTTAGATCACCTCCTTGTTCATGTTCTAATATAAAATAAGTTATTCCAAAAATTATTAACATGTCCTTTTTCAAACTATCTTTTTTATAAGGTTGGTTTTCTTCTATATATTTTTTAACTTTAACTTTCTTTCAAAAAAATTATTTCTGAAGTTCTTCTTTAATTGGATATTTTGTTCTTATTATCACATCATTTTATCTTCTTGAATATTTCTTTTTTATTGTACGAAATTAAATCTTTTGACTTAATTAATTAAAGTTTTCAAAGGTATGTTAATCTTTTTAGAAAAAATCTTAAATACCATTTCAAACCCATTTAACAGTTATAACTTGTGGGTGCATATACTGCTAACCAAATATCTATTGAACCATCTTCTTCGTACTAATATCATGAAAAGTTATTCTTACACTCGTTAAAGTCACTTAGGTTTATCTTTGAGCGGGAGAAAATCACATTTTCTTATGGTTTGACAATAGTTATAAAAGGATGTCTTGGTTAATAAGTTAACATTATAATTCTCGTCTCTTTTCCTCCAAAATATTTTCTAAAATGTCTTTTTGAAGTAGAATCACATTACCACTAACATTTTGCTTTTGATTTATCTTAAAGAATGCATTTGTTTACTTGAATGCCATATTAGTAACTATTATGACTATAGAAAATTTAATCTTTAAAGTAACTTGAATTTTAGAATATATTTTAAGAGAATACTTTTAGAATATTTAAATTATTTTATTTTTCTAGAAATATAATAAATTTTGTACACATTTAGAAGAAAAATAATGCAATTGTTTACATCAAAGTAACACAAGAATACTTTTTCAACAAAAAAAAAACTATATGCAAAAATAGTTCAAGACAAAATGAACGAAAAATACATAAAAAAATTTAATATAAATGATCTCAATCACCAAATATGAATTATTGGAAGACCTTCAAGTTCCACTAAACATAGAAAGGTACAAGTATTGTTCATAGCTACTTCTAACCTATATTTAATCTTCTTGCAAGTATTGTTCATAGCAACTTCTAACCTATATTTAATCTTCTTGCTTGTTTCTCTAAGAAAAATTCTCAAACATTTTTTACATAGTAACTTCTTCAATTTTTGTTCTTATTTCCCAATTATTATTTCCATGGTAGTGATAAATAATAGGACATGATAAAAGAACAAAAAAGGAGACTTGAGATTATGATATAGATCATGTATGTTTTGGAATTTTTATATTGGACCTTGTAATTTTTTTCTATAATTCTTTGTAATTAGATACTTTTTAGTTATTAATTTTTTTAATAGGTTTGTTGGATGAGTCTTGTTAGTGATTGAGCTTAGAAGTACACGGTTCATAGCATAAAATACTTATTGTAGATTCTAGTACTCATAATTGCTCATTTTGAAAGATGGATTAATTCTTAAGTGAGAAATTCTGTCTAGATTCTTAAATAGAATTTTTTATTTTTATCTTTTGAAATTTAAATTCAAAGTAGTGAATTTTCCTTTACTCATAAATTTCTCTTGATTATAGTATCTCAGACTTATTAATCAAATTAGATTGTGGTTTAGGGTTTCTGCATTTTTTATTTTCTCAATCTTTTAGTAGATTTTTTCGAAAATGATATATACTAATCAAGATTAGTTTTGATCAGGTAATCTATTTAGATATTGTAGTAACAAGTCTTCTTTTTATAGTAGTATCTCCAAACTTTACACTGACGAATATTTTTTCTAAGTATATAGCCTCTTCGAGCTTTGTATTCTCTTAAATATTCTTTATACGGTAACATTTTTGAGTTTTGTCTTCTTATAAGTATTTTTTATACCATAACATTTTTAAATTTTGCCCGTTCATAAATTTGTTTACACTATAACCTCTTCAAGTTTTGTACACACTCTCAAAAAGAGATATAAAGGTTTTCAATTATATATAACTCTTTACAAAGATTGACACCTAATCTAAATTCTTTATCTCATATACACTCTTAAAATGTTTACAAAGTGGTACAAGAAGCTTTTGAATATATATATATATATATATATATATATATATATATATATATTCGTAAAACACTTGTTCCTTTTAAAAAAAACATTATCATATATTTATTATGCTTGAGTGAGGTTTATATAAGTGTTTAAGAAAATGTAGTTTTAATAGTTGAAAGATGTTGAGACTTGCTCTTGAAACTTCATCTTGAGTCTTGGTTAAGATCAAGTTACATAGTCTATTGTGTTACAAAGATAAATCATTTTTTGCATATTATTTCAAGCATTTTCCCAACTTTTTTATATAATGAGATAAAGCATTTTGCTTATCTTTCTTTGGTTGGTATAATTTTCTTACTTATGTAGCATATATACATGTTGCAAAGAACAAAATATTTTTTTTTTTTTCATGTCTTTATGTTCATAGTGTGACTTTTGATGGTGTTTTATCCAACTCCTTATTGTTTCTGCTCTTTGCTAATGGACTCTTTCTTTAGCAATGAGATAAAAGTAGTCAGTTTATTTTTCTTTGGTTGTCTTGTGTAGTGGATCGATGTGTAGCACAACAGAAAATATTTTACAGTTGCTTCATGATCTGATCTTTGCTTCTCTAGTGAAAATAAATAAATAATAATAAAAAAAAATCTTCAACATTGCTTCGCATTTGAGGTATGCACAAGGGATTTTAGGTTCACGCAAGGGATTTAAGGTTCAACAAAGTATGAGTTCAGTTAGGGATTTGGGATTAAGCTTTAGATGGGGAATTTGGATCAAGTTTTAGTGACAATTTGGGATTAAGCAAAATGGGTTACGGATTTCAAATTGCGCTTTAGTTAAGGAATACGGATTGACTTTCGGGATTTTGGATTGTGCTTCTGGAAAATTCAGAATGAGTTTCAATGAGATTCTTGGATTTGAGTGAAATGAATTAGAATTTTTAGATGTGAGTAGAAAAAGGGGAGAAAATATTGAAATGTGGTTACACCCTCATTCAAAAAAAAATGTTTCTATTTAATCCCTAAAATGTCAAGATATAGCATAGTGTCAGACTAACACACTTAAACACCATCTTTTATAAAAATACATAAACAAATAATAAAATAATTCATGTAATTAAAAAATTGCATATTAGAAATAGCCAAGACAACACAAGTTTTTTCTAAAAGCTATACTTCTATAATTCTAGTGTTAGTTAAATTGACATAAAAAGTTTACATAATAAAATATTAAACTTATAAAAGCTTTTACATCGCTTCAAGGTTTCTTAAGGATAAAAAATAGTATTTCAGTCCAAAATTCAACAAAGAAAAGGACTAATTAAGGGTGATTATCCAATTTCTCCACTAAAATTTATCCATGCAAAGTGCACTGATGATTACAAAGCTCCTATTCATTAATCAACACTACAATATCTACCATAACAATACAAACCCAAAAGCAAGACCAAATTTCAAGTATTCAAATCATGATACATTGCAAACTCAAAAACAATATGGCAGTTAAGCAAAAAATAGAAAGAATTCCACAAGGATGCTTATCATTCAGCATCCAAATTATCATATTGCCAAGGGTTGAATTCTGGTCTGCTGTCAGGTTCATCAATGCACTGAGAAGTATCTATAGCAGCACGATGTTCAGTATATTTACCATTGTATTGGTATACTTCCAACTCACCCCAAGGGGTAGCAGTTACTTCATCTGTTAAATCAAACCATCTAGGTGTGAATTTATGGCCCTTGGCCTCTCGGTTTCTCTTCTCTGCTCTTTGCCTCTCCTCCAAACTGAAAAACAAGTTTAAGCACATGTGAGGTAAGGAATTAGGATCTTTGAGGTGGTGCTTATAGAGAACAATCAAAATTTTAAAACTTTTGTTCATCTTTGTTACCTGCTCTTCTCATAGCCAGATGTGGATAGGTCACCCTTCTCAAGGGCCATTCTATCAGGACGTAGACGAGAATCAGATGCCAACAACTTCTTGGGAGCAGTGTCAAAGCTGTTAATCTTATGTGCAAAATGAGTGTATTGAAATTTGTCCTTCTTGGGGGTATCAGCAACTCTCCAAACCTGTGCACAGTGGAACAGGTTACTTCACACAACATAATTAAAATTGCTAAGTGATAGAACTTAGCAATTTGTAATAGAACTTCAGGATCAGGTGTAATGACATGTATAGATTACAAAAGCATGCCACTAAGTGATAATAGTATGACATTTAGAATCAATAAAAACTGGTGTAACACTTTAGAAGGTTAAATAGCTAACCTCTTTCAGCTCAGTGCCTGAAAGTGGTTCTCCCTCTAAGTCACAAACTTGGTATCTCATAACCTCATTCCATTTTCCAGTCATGAGTATCTTGGGCTCGTCGGCGGAGTTATACACGTATCCGTCCACTTCATATCTACCCGAACTGTAAATGCAAAAATCTTTCAAGTCAGATAATATGTATGACAGCAGCACTGAAGAAGTTACGGAATAAAAACACCATATGCTGAGCAAGTAATAGGTTACAAGTGAAATTTGATGGCAAGAGAAAGTACTCATACCCAAACCAGCCACATGGTTGAAAATACAGCACCACTTTGTCCCCTGTGGTCAGATTTGTCAAGATCATCTCTCCAGGTGAATCAATCCATGTTCGTCCAAAAATCAAGTTGCTAACTTTGGTAGGAGGAGGCACCAAATCAAGGACCACACCATCCTTTTTGAGGGTAACACGTGTTCTGTATCCGTGTAAAAGTATGTTACAAAAGAATACAACTTAGAAAAGAAAAATGCTCACTAATTAAGCTAGTTGTTGTAGACTTCTGGCATACAGAAAAAACTACAAAATAAATTGAGGTAAACTGATATGAAACATCCTTAGCCATAAGATACAGAGTGTACAATCTATGCCACCTGTGTGGGAATAATATGTGACAGACTTTTTTCTGTATTTTTTTGTAATAAGGGAGCGCCCAAATTCTAAGACACCTCATCTACATGGGGTGTTCTATTACATAGCATGGGAATCTGGTTGTTTTGCAGAAATATTTTACCAGTAACAAAAGGGAAAGCCATAAACTTGATATAACAAGGAAACAGAAGGGTTTTAATAACATTAAATTCCACAAACATCAGTAAAAATGGAGAGTTGTGAAAAATGGTAGAGAAGTATTACCTTCCAAGAGGATATACATCGACTGAGTTGCCAAGAAATTTGGTTTTCAATTTTGATGTCACATCATAAGTGAAATGTTCATTTTCAGCATGTCCAGCACTCATTGGCGGGTGATGGCTGACCTGCAGCAGTTTATTTTACACATGTCAGATCCATACTTAATCCAAGAGCTTCACAAAGTAACCGAAAATTTTGAATACTTCCATTATATATGCATATCAAGGAAGCCAAGCCTTAACCCCACCCCCAAAAATAAGATATAAAGAGGCATAAAAAAATTTTTGTTTTAGCATTTTGTTGGAAGAACTGAAAAAAATGTACAGAAAGTTAAATCTCACCTGCTCTGCTATAAATGTCAGGTCACCATGGTTAACCATTTCGTAAGTCTCGCCAAGAATTGGATTGAATGGCTTCCAAGTTCGCTGATATGCATAGTAGACAGATATAAAGAATGATGCTGCAAAAATTATTTGTAAGTTATATTCCATGCAATGTATAGAGAAATAACAGAGACAGAGTGAAAGTAATCCCTACAAGCATATACTAGTCTCATGTATGGATCCTCAGTCTTATCCGCCATATCCAACAGGTAAGAGTACTCCATAAGCTGTCAAATTTATTACTATCAATGAGATTCCACAGACAGAAAACTTGCTAGAAAATAGTTTGCATCAAAGTAATGGCAAAGAATACAGCAATGTACACATATGACACTGACCTCGGCCATTTTCTGCAGCATTGTCATTGGCTCAAAAATGATAACTGGAAGTGTCACCATTGATGTGATATCAGAGCCAACATACTTTTGCATCATTTTCCAGTAACTATCTCGCTCCTGTAAAGTAAAAGAAAATAACATCAAAGGAAAAAATCTTTCAGTAACAAAATTCAATTTGAAATCAAAATTAACTTTTAGGAACAAAATATATGATGCAATTGGTTTACACTACATATTCTCTTTGGACAATGCCATGACCAAGCAAGAAGCTTGCCCTGACATGCAGACTAGACCATATATGTTTACTAAAATGGAAAACATCAAAGTTCAATAAGCACATTCTCATCCCTCTTTTAAAAATGACATGCAGCAATTTGATGGTTGAATCTAGATTCATTCAAAATAGAGGGATAACTTCTTCACATAATAAATTTTCTTTGACTCAGATTATTCTTTCATCCCCTAGCTGTCATCATATTTTGTTTAGAGGTGCAAGTCCAGTGATATTTACTCTTTCTTCACTTCACCATGCAAATTCAACACAAAAATAGAATTAGTATACCTCTTGTTTCCATCGGCCCTTCTTTGCTTCCTCTTCAGCATCTTCAGTTCCTCCTTCTGGATTAATAACTTCCAGCCCCTCATAACCCATCATACTGAATAATGGTGTCGGCAAAAATAAACCTTATTATTAGTTCATGAAACCCATTCAGACACACAGAAGCAACAGCAAAGAAATCAGAACAATTACAAGTCAAATTTTCAAATGATGGTGAAACTGAAAAATGAACTCAGAGCACAATTCAGAACTAGATCAGAATATATTAAAACAATCAACAATCTCTTACATCAAACCATGCATCCATAAGCTAAAACACAGCATATCATAATAAATCCAACCAAGCAACAAACAAATCCAATTGATAAAGATGATCTTCCAAAGCAAGCATCTTTTGCATCTAGCAGTATTAAAAATTTCAATAAAAGGGGCAAATCCATGATCCTGAGACACCCCAGATGAAAATACAGAAAAACACCATCAAAACAGATAAATTTAACAACTTCCAAATTCAGACTCAAAAGGATTCATACCCATTAACGGATTTGGACATAGCACTGCCAAAATTGGACAAACTGGAAGCAATAGAAGCAAAAAAGCCCCCACCACCAGAAGCAGCAGCTTGCTTAGGATCATTTGGAGCCATGACAATGAAATTAGACCAAAAAGAAGGAAATCCAATTGACAAAAGAGAAGATTTTTGGAGAAAGAAATCTTAACAAACCCGATCTACTGAGGCAAATCAAAAGGGTATGCTACACTTAAATATGGGTTTGTTTATGAATAGAATGAAAGATGAATAATAAATAATTAAAAAGCAATAATATTATTATTATAATATGCAGAAAACAGCGAAGAAAGCAGTGATTTTGGTTGGCGGTTCTCGAATTTGAAAAGTCCAACAGACTAAATGGAAAGTGGGGGGATATTTCTTCGTTGAGGTGACAACAGAAGACAAATCAAAGAAGAGTTTGTTCAGCACGCGCTCACACAACGCGTGGGAGTGAGGGGTTAAGTTGAGTTCAGAAAATCCAAATTGGCGGCTTTACAGAGAACATGTAAAGCCTGTTTTCGGACTGCAATGAGAAGGATCACAACTTCTTGCCTGATCTTTTGTTTGTTTGAAATAATTGTGAAATTAAATTATTTTAATAATTCATTATTGTTATATTGGAATTAGTTTTTTATTGAGTAAATTTGGTAAAAAGATAGTTTTGGAATAATTAGTTTGGCTTGAAAATTAAAAATAATATTTTACAAATTGTAAAGGAATAATGCTTAGCTATAAATGTTTAATTCCATAAAAAATATTATATCTTGCAAAAATTATATCTTAAAAAAAATTCTACAAGTTTCAAGTATTGTTTCAAATAGATTGCTAAAATTATAAAGAGTTTTTATTTAGAAAATATAAAATGAGGAAAAGTAACATTGAACATACACTAAGAGTTTTTCTTTTTTAATTTACCAAAACAAAGTGTATATTTTTTTTAATCAAATTATACTTTTAGTGAGAAATAAGGAATGATAACAATGATATTGTCATATATTATATTAAATGTTTATTAAATAATTAATGAAATCTGGAAAGTTAATACAAAATATATTACTCATTAATATTTACCAATTTTTTTTCATCTGATTAATATTAGATTTTGTCAAAATAATTAATATAAATGTGCTCATTTCTCTTTGTTATAACTCTTTCTAAGAGGTAAATCATACAATCAAATTAACTAGATAAATTATAAAGTAAGGATCCTAAAAAGATGGTAACATCAACTTGTAACCCAATCAATTATTTAGCCAAATGGTCAACTAATCACTATTCATCAGACCTGTTTCTTCTAAATACATAATAATATAATTAGAGAAAAAAAATCTCCATATATTTGTATCTAAGCTTTCTTATGTTGCAAAATTAATGAAGGTTTCTTGAAAAATTAGAATAGAAACTATTGATTTGACTAATATGTGAGGGTTAACTTATTATTAATAAGTATTTACATGTCTTTTAAATAATATACAAGATAAGTAAATGATTTATTTAGTTTTCACAAAAGCATCTTTAAGACTTATTATTTTATATAAGGGAGAGATAAGATCTCCAGCATGGAGAACAATTTGTTCTAAAAAACTTTAAAGGTTTTCAAAACTATCAAATTATTATATTTTAAATTCCTTTCTATTATAAAAGAAATTCATTATGGGATTAAAAAACTTATGCAAGATTTTAAACTCATATCTACTACTACAACCAAAATTGAATGAGATAGGAAGAAAACAGGATAGACACGATAAATTATAATTGGATTGAGTTTCAAAATCTTTTCATTTTCACAAAATATCATTTGATACTTAGTTAAGGGATACAATAATATGTATGACAAACTATCTATTAATGAATTTTCAAAAATTCTTTTTAAAATATTTTCCTTTTTTTAATTAATACAAACAAAATAATATGTAATGTAATAGATTAAGAAAATAATGATTACTCAATATTTTTATGAGTTCATTAGATAATATAGACTATGTTCACCTTTTAATCAATTAGTCAAGTTTTACTAAGTAGATTAATATTACGAAGTACAAATACAAAACAAGTAATATTCAAACCCACTAAAATTCAAGTATTTTTTACACTCAGACACTCCTAGTAAAAAACCTAAGTATTATTTAGAAATCAATCATTCATGACTAAAACTATGTATTATTCTGAATGTCGATGTTGGGTTGGTTATCTCCTTGCGAGGTTGTCCATGACACTTGAGAGGCCAACATAATGCATTCACATTCTAATTAGGATAAAAAGAAAAATAAATAATAAATACTAACCTAGGTGTGTGAAGTTGAGTGTGGAAAAGTGTGTGTGCAGTCACTTTGAAGAAAAAAGAGAGAGGCCAACAAAATTCACAATCACTTCCTACAGCAACCAACCTCAGTTGTTTTGAAGGTGAAAACCTTGTCTGATTGAGTTGCAAATTTTAGTGAAGATTCGTCACTCAATTCCTAGATATGAATGGTAAGATTGTTAACCGAAGGTTTGTAGAAGTGTTAAGAATTTTGTGAAGTATTATTGTCCACAATGCCATCACTAGTTTATTACTTCAAAAATCTAACTGTGAAATCTTCACCAATTGTACTCAAATTTGTACTAGAGCTTTCTCACTCAAAAATGCTTCATTTTGGACAATTCGATCTAAAATTAGAGCTCCGAGTTGTTCCCGAAAAATTTGTGATCAAAGGAAATTTTCTAGTGACGAAATTCTTGAACTCTTTCTTGTTAAATTTTAACTTGTTGACATTTTGGGTCATTGTTGGTGACCATTTGAGGATTAGGAAGAGTTTAATTGATATGCTTTTTGATTGCTTTTTTGTAAGAGTCATTGTACCTTTAATTTGGTATTAATGGACTAATTTGTGGTCCTGTTTTTTTAGCTTTATTGAGAGATTTTTCTAATATTAATTATTGTGTTGATTTATTTTTTTGTTTTTGTCACAACCGGGATCACGACGAAGCGATCAAAAATTTGTTTTAAAAAATATTTAGATAATTAAATAGATATTTGGAGTCGCCACTACAGTTTATTATGGAAAACCATAGAAAAACCAAAAAAGAAAATAAAAAAATGTCTACGAGATTCCAAGATTCGGGAGTCGGTTATGTGCGGAGAAGGTACTAGCACCCCGCAACGCCCGTCCTAAGACGGTACCTTTAATCAAATTGATAGAAATAAGTATGGCTTTTTTTTCTAAAATATTATTTTACCCAATTAACATAACAATTCCAACAAATAATAAAAACGAGCAAGTATATTTATAAACATGCCTATAAATACAAAGCAAATAAACAAATAAAATATTTTATTATTTTTATTTGGACCCGACAAGGCTTGACTTTGGTCCTCCGTATCTCTATCCATGATAGAAAATCAGGATACGCGTAGTTCTATTTTAAGAATTTGTTTAATGGTGTTTGATATTGTAAATTTTCTTTTTTGAAATTTCTATATTTTTAATATTTTTCCTTTTTAAAGCTGTTTTATACGTTTTTTTTAAACTGTTGTCAATTTTTAAAAACTGTTTTATAGATCTTTTATTTTTAAAACTGTTTTAATTTTTTAAATCTGTTTTAAACATTTTAAATCTAATTTTAAAAAGCTGTTTTATTATATTTTAAATCTGTTTTTTTTTAACAACGTTTTATATATATATTTTTTATGGTTTTAAAAATGTTTTTTTGTATTTCTTTTTAGACTGTTTTTTGAATTAAAAATAAAGGTTTATAAAAAAACTATTTTTATTCTATTTTAAGAAAAGAATTTTCCTTCTTATATATTTTTTTACTGTTTTTGTTATTTTAAGAGGCTGCTTTTTTATAAACGAAATCTTTTATTTTGGAAAGGGAAAACACTATTTTTAGATTTTAAAATAAAACATTTTTCTTTATTTTTATATGAAACCGTTTTTATATTTTATTTTCGAAAAATGTGTTTTTTTTTACCTTATATTCAAACTAGACTTGCTCTTGTATTTATTTTATTTAAAAAAACAACAAAAATTAGTAAATTAACGTGATAAAGAGGAAAATAAAATAGTAAAATAGAGGTTGAGTAAAATAACAAACCAAAAAATTTAATGAAATTATCATTTTTTATCCCATTAAAGCTAGTGGTATATGTACGTGCATCAACACTAGACATGAAAGTTGTGGCAAAACAACAACCATACAAGTGTTATAATGATTACAAATTATTGTTTACAAATATATATTTTAAAAAAAAAAAACAATATGTGGAGTTAAGATGTGAGAACATGAGAGTCTATTGCCATTGACTCATTATTTTATTATTTTTTTATTATTTATTTATTATCTTGAACGTGCAAATCAAGTAAGCAGTTTAAAACCAGTCTTCCTTTCTTTTTGTTTTTTATTATTTATTCTCTTTTTCTAATATATATTTATTTTGTTTTGTTTTTATTATTATCTTCTTAACAAATTTTTAATGGACTGATTTCCCTTACTTTGTTTCTTTTTATTAATTTTATTTTAAAACTTTATTCATAGAATATAATGGAACCAAAACCTTTTTTTATTTAAATGACAAAGTATAATAAAACTAAATAACACACTTTTTTATTTTAATTTTTATATTGTTTTATATTTTGAAATAATTTTATTTGTCCGGACGAAATTGGGTGTTGACAGTTTTTAACTACATATTGGCTTTTATTTGGTTGATTTGTTGGGTTCAGGGTGCTTCTATATTGTTCTATTAGTAATGAATTTTATTGCTTTCGTTGTAATGTATGTTTTATTAGTCGTCACTCCTGACAAAAAATGAGAATTTTTTGAAATGCAATCACTCTTGATTAAGACAAAGGGTTGTCTAATAATGTGATCAATAAATCACATGTTTTGCTTACTATGGTGGGATTTCTTCCTTCGACTATTGCACGGATAAATATTCTCTCCTAGTTTACTAATGAATACAAATAGTGGTGTAACTTAACAATATTTTAGTGCTTGTAAATAATGGTGTAACTTCTTGTTCTTCTCATCGAAGCATGTCTTAACATAGGTACTCAAAGAATGTGATCATTGCAATTCCTTTTCAAACCGATGAGTAGCATTGAATGTGCTTCCTACAATATTAATTTCTATTTTTTTTCTTCTTCAAGCAACATCCTTAATAGGTGGCAATACTCATCTCCTTATGTTGCATAGCCTTTTACCACAAAACATGGTCAAAGTGCACACCAGGCAGATAGCTAAGCCAAAGTTGACATATGGTTATATCGGATAATTGGTGAACAATGTAGCTTTAACTTGTATGTATACTTGTCTTGAGCACAAATTATCTTGGCCACAAATAGTAAAGACATTACCTATAACACATAATTAAGCTTTGAGAATATTTTTTATGTTTATGTTTATATGAAGTGTATTTGCACTTATCGTCTTATCGTTATTATCATTTATCAAATGAAGTTAAAAATCTGTAGAGTGTTATATCATCTATCAAATGAAAAATTTATATTTTACTTTATCTGTTAATTTTATACAATGTCAATCAGACCTGATCTCTTCATATTTCATGCTGTATTGGATTAAACACTTAATCAAAATCATATGATGTTGCAATTTTTCTCTAACAAGATCTTATGTCTTAAATGTTATAAAGTGACTTGGCAAAAATGTATAAAATCTCAAAATAAGATTTTGCACTAAAGATGCTGTAAAAAAAAAAAAAAAAACTTTTTGAATTATTTCATAACCATTATCCTGGTCTAAAGTATTTGTTAATTGGATATTCTTACCACTCTTAACATGTTACATACAAATAGGTCTATATTTAAATATGTTTATATTTACAAATAGGTTTATATTTAAAATATGTCTATATTTACAAATAGGTCTATATTTACAAGGAAAATGACACTTTCACATTGTATTTTCTCTTACTTCTATTTGACACTCCAACATGGCATGTGCTGTCCCACGTGACAATGAAAGAGAAAATGCAGTTGCTTTTGGCATTCCACCCCTGAGACACATGTGTGTGTTCTAAAATTACAAACAGCGAACCACTTATTTGAACTGAGCTAATCACTTAGTGTTTTCACCCTTGAGACACGTGTGTGTTTCAAAACTACACAGAGCGAACCACTTATTTGAACTGAGCTAACCACTTAGTGTTTTCACACCTCAGACACGTGTGTGTTCCAAAACTACACACAACGAACCGCTTATTTGAACTGAGCTAATCACTTAGACCTTTCACTCCTGAGACACATGTGTGTGTTCCAAAACTACACACAGCGAACCACTTAGGTAAACTGAGCTAACCACTTAGACGTACCACCCCTGAGACACATGTGTGTGTTCCAAAATTACACACAGCGAACCACTTATTTGAACTGAGCTAACCACTTAGACATTCTACCCCTGAGACACATGTGTTCCAAACACAACTACGTTTTCTCTTTCATTGTCACGCGGGATAGTAAATGCCACGTCGGAGTGTCAAATGGGAGTAAGAGAAAATGCGGTGTCAAAGTATAATTTTCCTATGTACAAATAGGTCTATATTTACAAATAGGTCTACATTGGGATAAGAGAATTTGACTTGAAGGATTTCTAACAAACTTAAATACCTCATCCATTCAAATCTTAAATTAAGTCTTAAGATAAACTTTAGTTTCTTTCTTCACCATAAATACTCCTCATTTTCACTCTCAACTCTGGTAAATCTTTTCTCAAATCGATAAAATATTTGTTATTATACTTTAGTCATTCTACATACAACTCCAAATTTAATGGATGACTATTTAAATCTTCTTATCTTTTAGTTTTTTTTTTTTTTTCATTTCTAAGAATATCTTCAATGACTCTCTAAATAGTCTTAAGAACATGTCTTCTTAAGAAAGCAATTTAGACCTTGGTCGTCATTAACCTAATATAAGTTGCATCCTAGTTTTCGTACCCTAACCTCTACATATTATTTCTCTTTGATACATGGACACCAATAATTCCCTAATCACATATTAGACATTTTATAATGAATTATTGTCTTCCCTTTCACCTCAATAATTAATAAAACTCACAAAATCATTTTTTGTTTTCACCAAAATCCTCTCACTAAATTATTTGTCAAGTGGCTTTTACCAATACATTTAACTTTGTATTTTCTTTCTCCATATTTCATTTCATTTCATACCCATATAACAAGAAAGTTCGGATAAAAGTCCTAGGGTGCATACTCTTTAATTCACCTTTTCCTCTAAAAAGAATTACCTATATTAGTAGTTACTATGTTCTTATTTTATTTAAATAAAAATAAAAATTCCAATATATATATATATTTCTTTCTTTGAATTTTAGGTATTGTATACACTATAAGAAAAAGGTTATTTAAATACAAATTTTTAACTACTGAATAAAATAGTTGCTAATTGTAATCAAAATAATCACCAAATTAGGTTTTAGTTGCTAAATAACTACAAAATAAAAGTAATGATTGAATTTAGTGACCAATTATCTTGACTTAATTGGTCACTAAATTTAATCATTATTTTTATTTTGTAGTTATTTAGCGACCAAAACTTAATTTAGTGATTATTTTGATCATAATTAACAACTATTTTATTTGATAACTAAAAACTGATATCTAAATAATTTTTTTTCTTGTAATAATAGTTGTAAGTGTAGCACAGTTTGCTTATGACGATTTTCAGGATAATATTATGCAAAATTTTATTTACATTACTGCTAGGATCGATTATACTTGCTAAAAAAAAAAAGGAAGATAATATATGGCTAAATAGACTTTACATTGTAAACTATTATGTTACATCGTTACATTCTTAATGCTAATAGTAATTCATTGAATTTTTAAAATTATGGGATTTTAAAAATAAAAAACGTTATAATATAATTAGTTGGGAAGAATGAAAAAAAAGAGTAAAATAATATATATCGGACTTGAGTTTTGGCTCCGCGTCTCCAACGTGTGTATTAAATACTTCGTTTATTGTTGTAAATATCTTCTTTTTTAAGAAATTTAATCAATGAAATTAAATCGATTACTTTTAAAATTATGGGATTTTAAAAATAAAATAAAAAACTATTTAACCATAATATATAATATAATTAGTTGGGAAGAATAAAAAAAGAAGAGAGTAAAGTAATATATATTGGACTTTAGTTTTGGCTCCGCATCTCCAACGTGTGTATTAAGTTATATACTTCGTCTTCTTTCTTAAGAAATGCATAACGCAATCTATTAATCAACTATCCATTAATTAAGTATATGTTATTTAGATAAACTTCTCTATAAAAACAGTAATACAGAAATAAATCAAATTATTTTTATAAGTTAAAATTAATTTGTGTATAAATTTATATATCTTATATTTTTTTTCTTAGATATAAAATAATTTTAATTTATAAAATTTCATTTTTTATTACATTTTATAAAAATTATAAAATATTTCTCAAAACATACCCAAAATAAATACACATAAAAAAGTATGTTATTTTATTCAAAATTAAAGTATAAACCATGACAAAATTCATGAATAAAAAATATTATAAAATGTCAATTGTTTTAAAATTTTGAGTTATCTTTTACATGAAAACAACTATTTTCTTTTATATGTTTGGGATGGAAATAAAAACATTTTATACAAAAAGCTATTTTCTATTATTTATTGTTTAAATGGATTGCATTAATAACATAATGGTTTTTCTTCATGGAGTTTGATTTTCAATTGAAGTTATTTTGATTGTAACGGACTTCAATTATTGCATCCTGTTTCGATTTTTTTTTTCCAAAAAAGGAATACGTCAATCTGACTTTTTACGAAAAAGTATTAATTTGGTTATTGAAATCTAATAACATAAAAAGCATTTTAATTATCGAAATTAACATCATCAATCAATTTAAAGCTTTCTATTATATATATAGACCATAGAGAAAGAGAATCTCTGGGCAATTAGTATGGTTGGCCACATAATGCATGGCAAAGCAAAAGAAGAGAAATTGCTGTCCTTTTGTCTTTTGTTTTTATTCTTGTGTGTGGCGTCATAAAAACCACACTGATTTTTATAAAATTGAAATTGTTGAACTTGTTCTAGAAGACAGATATTTCTCAAGAGTTTTCTTCTTCTTTTACCGTTGACGGAAGAATTTAAAACCAACTGGTCAGAGTGGTTTGAATGAAGTCAATCTATATTTCTCCTCATGAGTCATTGAAATAACAAAATACCTTGTATTTTATTTATAAGTTTTTGTTTTACTTATTATTGTGTAACAGTCCAAAATTATATAGCATTTTTTATTAAATTTTAATATAAAATATTATAAATAAATAAAATATAATTTTAGATTGTAAAAAATTAATAAAAAAACATAAAAAAAAATTAGCTTGAGGGAAAGTCTTTAACTTGAGTGAAAGTGAACTTCGCTTGAGTAAAATATTCCTCGCTTAGCGAAAATGAACTGAGAGTACCTATTTTTTTATAAAGAGTTTGTTTAGACGAGACTTGCAGAGTAAACTTTTCTGCAAAATCGGCTTAAGTGAAACATAAAAAATTCTCACATGCTACTTTCTAACATCATTAGTCAAATCAGATCAATTAATAAAGATAAACAATCAAACTCATTTTGTGTTCAAGGATCAGTCAGACTTACAAGAAAGACTTGAGCATTCAAGTCTTCTATCCTAGAATTCTATTAGAAAATAACTAAGTAATATAATAAAAAAATTAATAGCTTCCCTTATGTTAGATGACGAACCCAAGTCAGTTCCTCCAATCTAACGATGACATCAATCCAACTCTAAGGATCTAGACAAGTTATCCAAATAACACCAAATTTTAGTATAATCTTAATAAAGTTGAGAGAAACACTTTTCTCAATTGTTTCCACTAAGAAAGCTTAACGAAAAATAGAGAACAAATGATCGTCAGAGTAAATAGGAACTTACTCTAATTACAAGATGTTATTCAATTATAAATCTTCCAATCCTACAATTACTTCTCCTTCACCCTTTTCAAAAACTCATTAGTTATAACAAGTGAATTACAACTAATGAAATTTGAAGATATAGAAACCTCCAAATTCAAATTCTTGAAACTTCAATTAATTCCTACTCTTTTATCATAAGTGATGACATTTGTATTCTCTTATGACTCAAAGCATCAACAACAACATTTGCTTTCCCAAGATGATACATAAGTTGAAAATCATAGTCTTTTAAGAACTCGATATATCTCCTCTTCCTTGTATTAAGCTCTCTCTGATCAAATACATACCTCAAACTTTTATGATCACTATATATTTTAAAATTAGTTCCATAAAGATAATGCCTCTAGATTTTTAAGGCAAAAACAACCACTGCTAGTTCCAAGTCGTGAGTTGGGTAATTCCTTTCATGCACCTTCAGCTGCTAAGAACTATAAGCAACAACTTTCTTATTCTTCATGAACACACAACCCAATCCCTGATATGAATCATCACAAAAAATAACAAAAGCCTAATTTATATCAAGGATTGTCAAAACAAAAGCATTAGTCAACCTTCTCTTCAACTCTTCACAATTCCTCTCACATTGCTTCGTCCATGTAAAAGGGTGATCCTTTCTGGTCAGTTGAGTCAAAGAAGCAACTATCTTTTAAAAAATTTCTATAAACCTCTTGTAATATCCTACTAGCCTCATAAAACTTATGATTTTTGTAACAGTTTTAGGACGTTCCCATTAAAGTTCAACCTCTACTTTAAAAGGATCTACTGAGATTCGTTGAGCAGAGATAACATGTCCTAAAACTGTATTTCAGACATTCACATTTTTGAAAGTTTGGCATACAATTACTTTTCTCTCAAAATATTCAGAATAGTTATGAGATGCTCTGCATGTTTTTCTATTGAGCTAGAATAGGTCAGGATATCATCTATGAATACCACCACAAACTTAGCAGGAAAAGGCCTGAAGATTTGATTCATATAATCCATAAAGATAGCTGGAGCATTGGTCACTCCAAAAGGCATAACCAATAATTCATAATGGTCATATCTTGATCTAAAAGGTGTCTTTTAAACATCTTCAGCTTTAACTAAGATCTGATGATAACCTGAGCGCAAGTTTATCTTCGAAAAGATAATTGTCCCATGTATTTGGCCCAAAAAGTCATCTATTCTTGAAAGAGGATACTTATTCTTGATTGTGAGCTTGTTCAATTGTCTAGAATCTATGCATATAAAAGATGAACCAACTTCCTTCTTTACTAGCAGTATTGGAGCTCCCCATGGAGAAACATTAGGTCAAACGAACTGTTTCTCCAACGAATCTTCTAGTTGTTTCTTCAACTCAGCTAATTCGGCTGGTGCCATTCAGTGTGGAGTAATTGACACAGGTCCCGTCATAGGTATTAGGTTTATTGCAAACTCTATTTCTCTTTTAGGTGGAAGTCCTGGAATCTCATCAAGGAATACATACATAAACTCCTAAACTACAACCATATTTTTTCAGAGTCTTATCATCATCTACAGTGCAAACAAAGAGTATGAAACATTTTGCACCCTGCATGCTTTCTGATTCAAGAAAAGTTAATTTCTTCAGACCGTAGTCTATAACAATATCATTCGCAGACAACTAATTTATTCCTAATATAACTTCCATATATGTATGCAAATCATATTGATCTTGTACTTCTGTTCATTTATAATTACCAGACACTCAACACACACAGATGAGGTTATTATAATACCTTCTGTTGGTGTGAATACCGCCAATTCAAAATCTAACTCACAAACTAATAATTTAAGTTTCTTAACACAATCAACAAAGATAAAGGAATGAGTTGCTCCATAATCAAACAAAATAGATAAATGTGTATCTAGAATAAAGTAAATACCTCTAACTAGACTATCAAACTATGAGGTCTCAACTCCACTGATGGCAAACACTCTTCCTACTGCTTTAGGTTTCTAATTGTTGTCTTGATGCACCTGTTGTCCTCCATTAACATTTGGAGCCTCAAGTTTGGTACAACAGTCCTTCGTGACATGATCATATCTGTGACATTTACGACATATCATGTTTGGTGCTGGATGAGGGGAAAATCTAATCATATGTGGTCCACCACACCTAAAACATTTGACATTAAGTGGTAGTTGAGGGTTGGGTCCTCCACTACTGAAGGGTTGGGGTCTAGAGTAAGGTTTCTTCTTGCCTTCATATCTTGATATGCATTTGGTAGGTCTTCCTACTATCCGTGGCTTAGCAGCTTTGCTACTACTCTTCAAATTTTCCACCAACTTGGCTTTCTCCACTAGGGTAGGAAACTCTCTAATGGCATAGGAATCAAACTTCTTTAAGCTCTTACCTCAAACCAAACTCAAATTTTTTGCACCTCGAAGCTTCAGTCATAGTTTGGGTACTAAATCTAGCCAAATGTTTGAATCTAGTAGCATAATCGATTACTAAAAGGTTTCCCTGTTCTAGCTTAATGAACTCAATTTTTTTCACATATCTAACACTATCTGGAAAGTACTACTCTAAAAATTTTACTTTGAACCAAAATTCAGCGTCTTCAGTAAGCATATGCACAACATAAGATAATTTCCTCTCCTCAAGGCATTGTGTGACTTCAAAAATTCTTCCAATGTCTCTCACCCACTGATCCGATTTATCTGAATTTTCTGCTCCATTAAACTTTGGTTGATTATGTCTGAAGAAATCCTACAAACTTAAGGTATGATGCTGATGATGAAGCTAAGTCACTTCTGCTACCAATCTAGGTTTTCTAATTGATGAAGGGCAGCCTGATGTTGTTGTGCCATAGTAGCACTTTGCTACTATAAGGTTGTTTCCATCATCTCTATTGCCCGAGCTAAATTGGGTATATCAGATGATTGAAGAGGGGTAGTTTTTCTACATGTCATTTTCTGAGCACATAAGGAAAGATATTACAACCAATTACAAACCTCTAACCATGTCATTTAATACAATCACCAACAATTATCCAAAACCAATCAAATAATATATACATCATCATCCAAAACTTAGCTGTTAACATATACTCAAACATCAAGAACTAAGATACATATTGATTAGTCATGAGTGTGCACTCTCACCACTCTCTCAAGATCCTTTTCTTCCTTAATACTTTCGTAGGCATTCACAAGAATCATCTCAAAACCAACATGCACGAAAGAAGCCTTACAAACCCATTACTCTCAGGTCTTCCTAAGGAAAAACTTCTTTGATATCACAAATGTAACAGCCCAAAAATTCTATAGCATTTCTCATTCAACTTTAATAGAAAACATTATGAGTAAACAAAATATAATTTCAGACTACAAAACAAATAATGAAAAAGAAAGAAAAGAATAAAGGAAAGAAGATAGGAAGAAAACAAGAACTTTTTTTTTTTTAGCTTGAGAGAGAATTTTTAGCTTGAGCGAGAACGAAATGCGCCTCACTTGAGCAAATCGACCCAAGAGCACGTTTTTTCACAAAGAGCTCGCTCAGGAAAGACTTGTAGAGTGAACTTTTATGCAAAATTTGCTTGAGCGAGATTCTCCTGCTTAAGCAAAACTATCAGAAAATGATTTCTCAAAACAATTAACTTCTATCTACTACAAGTATTAACATGCGTTTAAGGTTCAAAGTACTACATAAGATATCCAAATACATTACATGACAAAAGAAAGACCAACTTAAGGTCATAAAGTCTTTGAATAAATCAAACATATATACAAGTGTATACAAGACAAAAAGAAGACCAATTAACGATATATACTCCTTAAGGTGCTTCAAAACCTACATCTGCACTTTGTCATTTACATAATATAGTCATCGCAGTTCAGAACGCAACAAGACAAACAAGGGTAAGCTAGTGAAATAATGCTTTCATCTTGTAAAAGTAAAGAGAATTGAAGTGATTAGATTTAAGAATTTAAATATCAACTCTCAAGTCAAATACAAATAAGTCTATCATTCAATCATAATATTTTATACTCTATTTCAAGCATATTGACTTCACAATGATCCATTTGCAATCACCGTACCTTGATTTCCTTTCAATCCTCAGTATTCTAATCTCATTTCAATCAAAATGATTTCATATGGACTCATCATTCAGTCATAACAATAATCATATCATCTCAACCATTTTGAAGCTTATAGGTTCATATGTAACCATGGTACTCTGATGTTCTTTCAATCTCCAGTACACTAGTTTTATTTCATCCAAAAATGATTACATATGAGCCTATAACTCAATCATCACACATAACATATCAAGTCAATCATATTGAAGTATATAGAGACATATGTAACTGTGATACCTTAATTTCCTTTCAATCCCTAGTACACTGATTTCATGTCGACCAAAATGATTGCATATAAGTCTATAACTCAGTCATTACACATAACATAACAATTCAATCATACTGAAGCATATAAAGACATATGTAACCATGGTACCTTGATTACCTTTCAACCCTCAGTATACTGGTTTCACTTCAACCAAAATGATTACATATAACTTTATAACTCAAACATTACACATATCATTTCAATTCCATCAAAAAACAATCAAAAGTTCTTACATGCTACGATCCTGAGGGACGGAGGAGGCTAGGTTAGCCGAAAGATGGTTATCAGTTTGTAACATCGTTACTCAAACCAGGTCAATTAATCACACGAAATCAAGATAAACAATCAAACTCGTTTAGTACTCAAGTCTTCTATCCTAGAGTTCTATTTGAAAGTAACTAACTAGCATAAAAATAAGTTACTAGCTTCCCTTATCTTAAACGACGAACCCCATAAGTTCCTCCGATAAGATGATGACATCAATCCAACTCTAAGGATTTAGAACAAGTTATTCAGATAACACCAAATTTCAGTATTATTTTAATAAAGATGAGTGAAACACTTTTCTCAATTGTTCTCACTAAGATTGATAACAAAAATTTAATGAAAAACATAAAACAAATGATCCTCATAGTAAATAGGAACTTACTCTAATTGAGATTTTGATCGGTTAGAAATGATTCTAGACTCCTCAACTATTGCAAGGCTTGATCAGATTCTGAAACAAATGAAGTGTGAAGAGTAAAAATGAGAGAGAAGAGAGAGAGAGACGGAGAGGTGTAGAGAGAGAAAGCTAAAGAGAATTTGGAAAGCTAAGGAGGTTACATATTGCGTGTCAAGAAATCATATTTCTCAAAATATTTAAACTAAAAATAGTAGTACTAAGTATGTTTAAAAATATATTTGATTATAATTTATTGTTCTTGGAATTTGTTTAAATTTAAAATAATTTAATAGAAATAAAGTTTATAGATTACATATTGAATAACTTTTTTGAATTCTTTTACATTTTTAATAACTTTATCTTATTATTGATACATATCTATCTCAAAATTAGGAATTAAGTTTCGGCCGAAGTTTGTAAAGTCATGTTCATAACCAATTCTGATTTTCACAACTAGTGGATAATATAAGAAATTAGCTCAGTTAAATTCATTGTAAAGTGTCTACCACATAAACAGAATATGTAATAACCAAATTGTAAGAATAAATTATAGAAGGTAAACAATAATTAAGAAGAGAAAATTACACATAAAAAGTTATCGTAATTTGATTGAAGTTGTAACAAATTTCAATCTACTTCTAAAGATAATTTTATTATACCGTAAATTACAATTTTATTTTTCTTTTATTAAACTCTCACTCAATTTTATTATTTAAAGTTGTAGAAATACTTTTAGAATAACATTTTGAAAATTAATTTATAGAACATAAAAATCCAAATATTATTTTAGAAAATACATTTTAAAATGAAAGATAGTGTTTCAAAAAATACTCTTTTCAATATATTTTTTTCACATTCTAGAGTGTACTTTTTGAAGAAAAGAATGTTAACATTATGAAAAGTAATTTATTGTACACATTTTATTTTCTTAAAGTATGATATAAGAAAGACAAATAGAGGTAAATATGTCATGGTAAATAAATGAATTAAAATGAGTTTCCTTAAGAAAAAAGAGAGTGCAAATAGTAGGAGCTTTGTAAAGATAAATCAGTACCGGGCTTTGGTCAAGCCAGAAACGGACAAGTTCTTCCTGCACCCTAATAGGTTCTTCCTGCACCCTAATAAAAAAAATTTCATACCGCAAATGCCCTTTATGACAACCGGATGACACTTTCATCCGGTTGTCATTTGAAAAAAATTGACAACCGGATGAACAGGTCATCCGGTTGTCATTTTTGTTCAAATGACAACCGGATGGAGGTGTCATCCGGTTGTTAATTTTTTTTCAAATGACAACCGGATGGGGGTGCCATCTGGTTCTCATTTCCAAATCAAAATGATAACCGGATGAAACCCATCTGGTTCTCATAATCCAAATTGAAAAATTAATCCGTTTTTGATTTGGACTATGAGAATCAGATGGGTTTCATTCGATTATCATTTTGATTTGGAAATAAGAACCGAATGACACCCCCATCCGGTTGTCATTTGAAAAAAAATTAACAACCGGATGACACCTCCATCCGGTTGTCATTTGAAAAAAGTTGACAACCGGATCCGGTTGTCATACAAGGGCATTTGTGGTATAAATTTTTTTTATTAAGGTGCAGGAAGAACCTATTAGGGTGCAGGAAGAACTTGTCCCAGAAACGAGTTTTAGTAGGATTTTACCTTCTGCATCCCATTATTGATAACTACACCCCTATACTAATATAAAAAAAGAAAAGAAGTAAAATACTCTCTTTCACTACAACACACTATTGATATCGTTGTTGTCATCATTTTATCATATTACTATTGCACCTTCATTCTTTACAGTTAGAAACTCATCTTAAAATTTTTATTCTAAAACTCATTTCCTGTATTATCGAAAACTTGTTTTGAAAAACATATTTTAGAATGTTTCATTTATATTCTGAACAACTTATTGTGAAAATTTTATTTTAAGAAACTCGTTCTAAAATGCATTTTGTGTTTCAGAAAATTTATAATGTAAGTTTTCTTATGAAAATTTTACTCTAAAATTCTTATTTTAAAAATTTTGTTTCAGAAATTATATTTTAAAAATTCGGTAACACTTGTGTCAGAATATACAATTTAAAAGTCACATAATCATTTTTAAAATTATCGGGTGCAGAATGAAAAAGTCATTTTAGTAACATGTCCAATTAGTCAAATCTAATTGGGCTTCATTCTCACCCAAACCTTGGAAACAAAATTCCAAAGTTTTGTTCATTGTTGCCGTTTTGTAATGTTAGATAACACCAATCTAAAAAAAAGTTTAATAATTATATATGAACAAATGAATAATTTGGTGAGCATAAATCACAGTTTGGTGGACTTTGTTATTTTGTGACTTAGGGACATTTATACATTTGTAATTATCTCCTATCAAATTAAGTGTGTCTAATATAGAAGATATGTTTGTTAATGAAAACGTTAAATCCTAAGAAACTTATATAATGACCAATTCTAGTTATTACTACCCCAGTCAATAAAATATAATTTACATAATTCATGATGCTATTCAATGCTCCTTTTTGTTTTGTTTTGAAATGGATTGATGAAAAAAGTAAAAATATTTAAAAGAATAAACGTTATAAGAGGATAAATCAATTATTAACTTCATATATATATATATATATATATAAAGAATTAAACGAAGTTAGTTTGATTTGTTTAGTCTTTTAACTCTTAAAAGGATGGGTTGAACTAGGTTAACCAGCTCTAGTCAAAACATGTTCAGAGTCCTAATTTATCCTAGACATGCAAATATATAAATATCAGACACAAAAGACATCAACTTTAAAATGGAAAATGAACAAAACAAATTAAAAATCTAAACAAATAATTAACATAATAACTTTAAATTGCAAAGCATTCAACAAATTTAAAATGCACCATATACATAATAACTTTAAAAATTAAAATAGATAATTAGTTACACATAATTACTTTAAAATGCATAATACTCACAACAATATATTTTCAAATTATTTTTGAAATTAAGAGAATATATTAGAGTTGGAAGGTATGAAGAGGTACAATAACAGCCTTAAATATATGTTTATTATTGTACTTGGTCATAAAAAAATACAAGAAAGGTTGAGAGAAAAAAACTAATGCAAATGAAATGAATGCTAAATATTTTATGGAATGATTGCATAAATATAATAAAATGTAAAGATTATATATATTATTTTATGGATAAATATCATCATGTAAAATCTATTATTATTGGACTTATAACAAAATGTGATAAAGAAAGAATGTATTGTTTTTTTAGTTTATTTTGTAAACACTTATTTTATGATTTTATCTTTTAATTAAAAGGCCTGTTATAACTCGAAGACGTAGGCATAATATGTTGAATTTTATTATTAATTTTGTGTATGGTTATTTCATATTTATTTTGTTTATCATGTATGTGATTATTTATTATTATTATTATAAATATAGTCTAGAGTGAGTTAAATTTGAGTGAGATCAATGACTTTAAGAGGAAGGAAAGGCAAAAATTAGAAAGTTCAATAGTATGGACTTTGACTATGGACTTTGACTTTTGGAAGATTATTTGTATTAGAAAAATTTGTATTAGCTTCTCTCAAGTAACAAACTAAAGGACATAAAAGATGAAAATTGAGCTCTTTTGGATAAGCAAACCCTCAAAGTTATACATATGATGTTATCTTACAATGTTGTATTCAATATTGCAAAACAAAAAATCATGAGAGGTCTTATTAAGACTATTTGTAATATGTATGAAAAATCATTGGTCTCAAACAAAGTTTATTTGAAAAGACAATTATTTAATTTGCAAATGACAAAAGGTGCATTAGTAGCTCAACATCTCAAAGAACTCAATATAGTCACAACCCTAATTGAGTTATATTGAGTTCAGTTGGAATCGAATTTGATGAAGAAGTATGAGCATTAATACTTTTATTTTCTCTAATAAAAGTTGGATTGTTATTGTCACAACAATAGTAGCTCATCAGGAAGTAATGAGTTAAAATTCAACCATGTTCATGATATGCTTCTTAGTGAAGAGATTTAACAAAAAGAGTCAGATAAATCTTCAACCTTCTCAATTTTACATATAGAATCAAAAGGAAGAAATTTACTTACAGGAAGTGGATGTGGTAAACCCAAGGCTAGGAGGTCCAAGTCTAAGGATCATTGCAATTTTCATAACTCAAGACAATTGAGTGTTGAATTTGTGAAAATATTGGGCACTATAAAAATTAGTGCAAGAGTATATTAAAGAATCAAGAGGTGAAAGTAGAGACAATGTTGCTTTTATGTCAAAGAGTATGCATCGATTTGTTACTTAGAGAACAGGGAAAATTCTTAGGTGTTAGATACTGGAGCATCCTTTCATATCACTTCACAAATAATTCTTCGAGAAGTATTTTCCTGAACACCTTGATAAAGTTTACCTTGGTAACGACAAATATTGGGAGATTGTGGGTAAAGGTGTAGTGAAGATTAAGTTTAATGAGTATGTATGGATATTGAAAAATGTTAGATATATTCCTGACTTGATAAAGAACTTAATCTCAGTAGGTTTGTTGCCTAGTGATGGCAACACAATAGTATTCCACAACAATCATTGGAAGAGTTCAAAGGATGTAATGACAATTGCTCACTGTAAAAAGAATGTTACTCTTTACAAGACTATTGAAGCATGTTATTTGACTTTAGTTGCAGCAAATAAAAATTCCAATCTATGGTGCCAAATGTTATACCATATGAGTGAAAAAGGGATTAATATCATGCACTTAAAGGATAAACTACCAGGTCTTCGATCAGTAGAAATTGAAATATACGAAGATTGTATAGTTGGAAAGTAGAAACGAATTAAATTTCAAACCAATGGGAGAATCCCTAAGAAAGAGAGACTTGAACTTGTCCACTTTGATGTTTGAGAGCCAATGATTGTCCCGTCCATTGGTGGAAAACAATATTTTGTGACTTTTATAGATGATCATTCTAGGAAGGTATGAATTTACTTTCTAAAACACAAATCATAAGTATTTGAGGCTTTCACGATTTGTCAAGCCATGGTAGAAAATGAGACATGATTTAATATTAAAAGCTTAGAAATGACAATGGTGGTGAATACGAAGACAATAAATTTCAGAAGTTTTGTTATAACAACATGATCATAATGGAGAAGACTGTGTTAGAAACGCCTTAAGATGATAATGTAGTTGAGCATAAGAATCGAACACTAAATGAAAGGGCCAAAAGCTTGCATTTTCAATCAAACTTACCAAAGCAATTATGAACAGAAGAAATCAACACAACCACTTACTTAATCAACCGAGGCCGATCGGTGTCATTGGAGCAAAGAATACTAGAAAGGGTATGGAGTGGAAAAAAGGTAAAACTATCACATCTTAGAGTTTTTAGTTATGTAGTGTGTGTGCAAATTAATGATCAAGGAAGGAATAAATTTGATCTTAAATCGAAGAAGTGCACTTTCATCAATTGTGGTGAAGATGAGTTTGGATACCATTTGTAGAATAGTGAAACATAAAGGTTATTCGTAGTAGAGATGTGGTCTCGTATGAAAGAGAAGTGTACATGGACAGGGACAACACATACGCTAGAACTTACAAAAGAGTGACCCGATGTATGTAGGAGCGGATGACGTCCCAAAAACTCCAATAATTGATACTTCTCAGCAAGAGGAATCAATCGAAAATATCAATGACTAACAACTTGACAGACTATAGCCTTGTACTCAAACTCTTGCTTTGAGAAGGTTTTCCCGACCTCATAAGCTTAAAATAAAAACCTAAATAATATATTATTACATATGAAGGAGAGCCTGAAAACTATGAAGAAGTATGCCAGACTTCGGCTAGTAAGTGAGAGGTTGCCATGAAAGATTAGATGAAGTCTTTAATATCTAATTAGACATGGAAAGTAGTAGAGATGCCTACTGGGAATAAACCACTTCACAACAAATGGGTGTATCGAGAACAGAAGGATTATGATGGAAATTAGTTGTCAAAGTATTTCAACAAAAGGAAGGAATTGACTGCACAAAAATCTTGCTTCAGTTGTGAAACTCAATATTATTATGTCAGTCTCAAGTATTGTTGTTAGTGAAAGACTATACCTTGAGCAATTGAATGTAAAGATAACATTTCCTTCATGGGGACTTAGAAAAGAAGATTTATATACATCAACCTGGAGGTTTCTCACAAGAAGGGAAAAAGAATATGGTGTACAAATTAAATATAAACTTGTGTCGTTTGAAACAAGTTCCAAGACAATGGTACAAGAAGTTTCAAATCTTCATGCACAATGAAGGTTTTCAGAAGGGCAATGTTGAACATTGTTGTTTCTTTAAGAGATAAAAATCTAGTTATATCATTTTGTTACTTTATGTCAATGATATGTTAGTAGCAGGTTTAAATATCAGTGAAATTAAAAACTTGAAAATGCAATTGTCAAAATAATTTGACATGAAAACAAAGAAGATTCCTCGAATGTAAATCACGTGAGATAAGTAATTTTTTTTTTTTTTTTGCAATTGTCCCAACCAAAATATATCAATCGTGTGGGAGATGTCAAGCTAATTAGCACACCTTTGGCTACTAATTTTCATTTATCCAAGGATCAATCACCGCAAACAAAAGAAGAAAGAGAATTTATAGCTAAGGTTCCATATGCTATATTTATTGGAAGTTTAATGAACGTCTTCGTCATTACGAGACCAAATATTGGACATGAAATGGAAGTTGTTAGCATGTTTATGTCAAATCTAGGTAAAACTCATTGGGAAGTATTTAAATGGATTTTGAGGTATGTACGAAGCATACTGGAGAAGTTTTTTCACTTTAGTAAAAGAGAGTTAAAAATACAAGGTTATATAGATACAAACTTTGGAGGTGAAGTTGATCACTAAAGAAGTAGCACAAGTTACATTTTCATTGTTGGTACTACAACTGTTAGTTGGATGGCACAAATACAAACTTGTCGTTGTATCTAATACGAAGGTTAAGTATATAGCAATAACGTAAGCTAGTAAAGAAAAAATATGACTTCACAATTTGTTAACAAAGTTGGGATTTATCCAGAAAAGTGTTTTGCATAATGATAATCAAAGTGCAAACACATGACAAAGAATTCCACCTTTCATTCTAGAACAAAACACATTGGTCTTCTTTATCACTTCATAAGATATTTGCTTGAGGACAGGGTGCTGAAAAAATTCTAAGAAGTGAAAATCCAGTAAATATGCTGACAAAGGTAGTAACCATTGACAAATTGAAGTTGTGCTCAACATCAATTGGCCTGCTAAAATAACATACAAGAGAAGGTTGATGCATTAACCTAGGTATGAAGACAATTTGAAATTGGTCTTCAAGTGAGAGATTATTGGACTTGGTCATAAAAAGTAAAGAAAAATGAATGAACGAGAATATTTGTTGAGAGAAGAGAAAGAGAGAATATTTTATTTTTCACAATTTATTTGTGTTGTGAGTTGAGTGTTTTGTAACGATCTGTTTTATAATTTTCTCTTTTATATAAAAAGTGTGCAATAAACTAGAGATATAGGCATAATTATAGAAAATGTGTGTTGTTTCCTAATATGTAATTTATTTTTCAACTAAATTATGTGACACAACACTTGTATTCAATTTTATTATTATTATAAGTGTTTACGGGGATTACTTCACAAAATTAATTTTGCCTCTTCTTTTTGTCTTCTTTTTAAGCTATTTTTCTTTCCTTAATAAACTATATTTTCATTCTTTTCTACTATTCATTCTTTCATATAATATATTTTAAATAGAGACAATAGTTTATTTACAATAACTTAATGAGTAGAAAAATGTTAGCAATAATACCAAATTCTTCTAGTTCTAACTTAAAAATGTCATGTACATTTATTTCAAAAGATGTTATTATGCTCCTTTATGGACTTAGGTTATGTTCTAAACAAAGAAACACAAGGGGAAAACAAGATATTATCTTGTAATTTTTATAAAAGAACCTTTTAAAAGTTCAACTCTAGTGTAAAATCTCATTGTTGAAAATTATGGAACTATAATTGGTGTGTGTTAAAAAAACGTCAATGGTGAATATTTGATTGAATTGAAATCAGTTGTTGAATTGGCTGAAAATAGAGTGAATCCTATGTATGCTTCTTTACCAATGAAGATAAACATGAAAACATTTATTAAAAAGGAGCAAGAACAACTCTATAGAGGACATTCAATTTAGAAGGTAGAATGTTTATTCTAGATTACCTTTAATTTTGCCACAAATCCTTACCATATACATTTCTATTTTTTTGCTACATATCATTATCTTAGTGGTTTTCTTCCTCTAGACACAATGCAAATACATTGAGAACAAATCTATTACAACAAGAGAAAACACATGTTAAGAGGTTACTTAAACTAATTAAATCAACTTGAAACAAAATAAGGGTTAGCATAGTCTTTGATGGATGGAAAAACAATTCCAAGTGAGACCTTTAATTATTTTATGGCTAAGGGGTTCATATTTATTTTTTTAAAATTTGTTATGCTTTTGATGAAATAAAAAGCATTACACAACCACCAAAATGATTGAAGTTATAAATATAATAGGAGAAGAAAATGTTGTGCAAGTTATAATATATAATGCTTCTGTGCGCAAAGGTGTTGGAATGATAATTGTTTTATTTCCAAAAGTCTTTCGGATACCTTGTGTTATGCCTACACTGAATAAAATAGTGAAGGAAATGATGTAATTTATGGTAAATGCAGTTGGATCATAGAAATTGATGATGATGTTTCTTTTATTTGAAAATTATGAACCTGTTATAGTTGTTGAGATTTTTGAATCACTCTTGGCTAGCCCAAATTTGAGTTGTTTTTTCTCTTTACCAATCTTGTATTTATAATTTTTCTTCCAAAGTATTCAAGGCCAGAATTTTAGTCCATTATTATTTTACCCAATCCCTGACTATTAGCTGACATACATGATTCCCTGGTTTGGTTAAATAATTTAGATTTATTGTGGAGATATAAAATTAATGGTACATAACTTTGAAATTTGATCACATATTTCGAATTAACCGTTGAGATATTGAATTAATTACATCTTTCTTAAGAGATGGGAGGATTATTCACTAGTAATTTAATTTTCATCTATTTTATGAAGATACTTGGTGTGGATTATGGGGCCCAAAAATTACAAATCATTCCGTTTTTCTATACACACTCCCTCTAGGCCCAATTTACACCCCTCCAAGTTTAGGAAGGGACAAAACCGCTCCATGAGATTGACTAGTTTTAATCATTTTCTACATTTGAAGTTATTTGTTGTTTCATATACACAAGTTGCTTATGCTATAATGATGATGAGAAGATTTAAATTTTTGAAACATTCTTTGCAATCCATGATTGTTTGTGAAGAATAAAGTTTTCTGTAGAAAGGATGATGTCGGCAAGACCCAACCTATTAAATAGTTTGTTTGGATATGTATCGTGAGATAAAATTGCATTATTTTAGTTATGAGTGAGCCTATGAATAACATGCTTAGAATTTGTGATATATATAACCTCAAGCTTCACCTAATGTGGTATATGGAACAAGTGAAGACAATTTTGTATAAGTAAGAAGTAAATGATATAATAACATGAAGACAATTTTGTATAAGTAAGAAGTAAATGATATAGTATCATTTATAAAGTAGTTTGTAGTGTACTAATTGCTTGGTGGACTACAAATCCTACTCTTTTCCATTGCATGACAAACTATTTGGATCTTAGGTAAATTTATCTTATCAATATTCATGTTTTAATAATTTACATATAAATAATTACAAAGTTACTAATCTTTATAACATAATTTTTTCCCAATTTGTATTTATAAGTGTTATAGTGAATAAGTACTTCAAAATATTTCAAATAGGATCTACTCACATGAGAATAAAGAGATTTGAAGAGAGGGGAATAAGTGTTTAATTTTTTTTTTCACAACTAGTAAGAAATAAAAGAAAGATTTCACTTGAATATGTTCATTTCTCGTCAAAATAAAATAACTTTATTTCTTTTGACTGAATATAAGTGGATGTTTGGATCTTAAATCTTAGTAGTTGATGTATGGTTTTGTACTCCTCTCCTTCAAAAGATAACATTGAAGCTTAACGTAGCTTGCTCATAATCTTGTAAATTGAAGCGTATATTCACTTGCTCATTAAAAATAAATTAATTAATTCCTAAAAAGCAGACTTGGTTCATGTGCATCTAAGCACTAAGATATAGGATTTAGTGGAGATGCATAATATGACTTTGATGACGTTAGAAACTCAAAGACAGAATATCATCTTTTAATGAATAAAATTTGAAAGGAGGATGAAATTGATAGCATTCCTATTTTTTTAGATAATAAAATTTAAGAAACGAAACCTGAGATATAGATTGGATTATACTTATTTTTCAGTAAATATCTCTCAAGTATGATCCTTGTAACGAAAGTGACATTACGTACCTTCAACATAAAATTTTATAATAACAATGGATTTGTGGGTATTTTTTTTATATATTGCTCAATTTTTTCACTTTTTTTCAATATAAAATTTAGACTCACATTTGGATGATGTGTGAATGAACATTTTTATTTCTTGTTGGAGATCCCATATTGACTAGATATGTGACCTTTCAATTGTCTAAATACCGAAATCGAGAGAACTCACAAAAATGAGAACTAAGCCAACATATAAGGGAATGACACCACCTTCAACCCAAAACCTCAAGGTGTTGGGTTTGTGAGTCTTCTTTCTTATATGTTGCTCAACTTTCTCATTTCTACCCAATGTGGGACTTACACTCACACTTGAATACCTAACAATCTCCTCCTCAAGTGAGAGTTACTCCTCCACCACATTGATACACTCCCCTCGAGCGGAAGCAATCTCAAACCCCTTCACTTGTACCGTCGTTCACATACTTATACGGGGACACGCTTGCTTCAAATCACCATCAGAAAGACTTTTGATACATGGTCAAACTATACTCGTCCAAGCCGTAAACCAACGGCTGGGGAGAACTTACAAGAATGAGAACTGAGCCAACATATAAGGGAATGACACCACCTTCAACCCAATGCTTTAAGGTTTTGGGTTGAAGGGTTTCCCTCTCGGATTCTCCCAAGAGATAGTAGGTAACAAGCTTTCGGTGAACTGATCCAATATATACTGGTTGTGATTGTGTTAGTCAGAGGTTATTTGTTTATTTGTTGCTGTAATAAAAGTTGAAGAACTTAGTGTGCGTGTTAATTGTTCAGGCTACGGAACATGGGGCTCTGGATGTGCACAAAGTGGTTCAGAGACACCAGGGCTGGCGTCTAATCACCTGCATGCGGTCACATGGTGGAGTATTCCCTCTATTGGTACACATGTTTGGTCTTCTAGTCATTGGAATTCAGCTAGAGGGGTTCGTTATGTTGCTTCACATTGCCTGGCATATATCAGGTTCTTCTAAGAGTTTTATTTTTTGAAAGGCGGTTTCTCTAACAGGTAAGAGGCCTGAATAATCTTTAAGATAAATTTACTATGATGGTAACTGATGGTATATGGGAAGTAGTTAGTATTTGCATGATTTGTGTATAAGCTTACATGTTGTTTGCAGGGCTTCTTGGATTGCAGTTTGCTCTTTTCATTCGGGAAAGAGTTTCTCTTGGTGCTTCTGGTGCTCTTTTGGCTACTTGTGGCATACTTTCAGAACTCCTTACTAACTGGTCTCTGTATGAAAAAAAGTTTCATTGTTGAAATGGTTATATTTGAAAGTTAAAACTCTTGCATTATGTTTCCATGGACTATTTTTTCTGTTTGAAATTTGAATATCACAGAAGGAAGAATTATACTATATTGAAAGCAGATTACTGACCTGACTGTGATTTTCTTGTCATGAGCTAGGAGCACTCTTTACCCTTGTGTTTATCATTTTTATCAATCAAGCAGTAGGATTTCTCCCACATGTGGACAACTTTGCTCATATTTTTGAGGGTTTCTTTCAAGATTTCTTCTTGGATTTGTGTTTTTGATCCACCCTCGTTTTGGATGGATTAAGCAACAAAATACCCCTCAACCATATACCTCAACATTAAATAAACCAAAATTCAACAAATATCAGTGCATCTCTTGGGTCCTAGCCTTGATCTTTCTGATTGTTGGGTAAGCTGAAGTCTCATTAATCATTAACACTTAGTTGGTCCAGAAAAAGTATGTGTCTTGTTATGTTGAGACATAAATATTCCTATGACATTTATAAACTCACCTTCTAGAACATTACCTAATATAATGAGACCAAACATCTATGTCTCAACAAAGTAACTTGGGTCATTCTTTTAGACACAAATGGAATATATATAGCCTCTAAATAGTTTGTGTTATGGCACATTACGATCTGTAGTCATGCTTGCATTGCAGCTTTTGCTTGGTCCATCATTTTTACCTTATCTTTTCCCTTTCATTCTGTCTTTTTGATTGTTTAGGTTTTCTTTTTCTGCATAAAGTGTAGATAGCAGGTTTACGACTTGTCTAATTGCACTTCTCCTGGTGCCATCATCATCCATCCGTCTTGCGTTCCAACGATGAAACTCCAATCTGGAAGCTTCATCTTCAGTTGTAGTAATATTTTTGCTGAAATCTGTTCATCAGAATTGTCAGATACCAGAAAATAACATTGTTTTTCACGAACTATTTCTTGATGTTTTAAACACAGTGCTCTCTAAATCCAATTGGGCGAAGAAAATATAGTAACAAAATCAAATGACTTATCATTCATGATATTTGTTGGGGAGTTAGGGTACGTGGTAGTGGCTCCATAAGACAAATAAGGTCATAGTCTAATGCTTCAAAGGCATGTTAATATATTCTTGAAGAGATAATTTATAACTGTTTTAAAATTTTAACGGGTCAATTTATTATGGTATAACATAATGTATATCTGTTATTATTTCATTTGTAAGATTTTATAATTAAATAATTTTATTAATCTTATTTTTTATTTATTTGAGATGATGTTTATTTGTAATATTTATTTAAATTAACCTTTAAATTGATACTAACTTTATTTATATGCTATTAATGTGTTTTTTTTAAGATATAGAATATAAAAAAGTATATTATTTTTAATCTAAAGATATATATTTCATTTTTTATCTACTTCTTTACTAATTTATTTTATTTTTATTAAAAGAGACAATAGAGACGTAAAACGGAAAACATTTTATTTAAATTATTATCATTATCGTCAACGATACTTATGTTAAATTCAAAACATTTAGCGTTGATTAAATTAAATAAATTTTAGAATAAAAATACATCAACATCAGCATGACTAACACTCAATACTTTTAATTAAAAATTAGTTTAACACTATTTAAAGTTGATTTTCAAACGTTGACAATAATAAATTAGTTTTCGGTAGTTTTAAAATCTGTTAAATGGTAATTCAAATTCAATACTATATTGATTTATTAACATGGCCTTTTATTTTTTAACATTAATTTTTTACCAAATATCTATTTTCTTATGGTATATATACCATCTTGTTGATCCATATATTTGTTGATCCATATATGCTAAAAATTAATCAATAATTCAAAACATAAAGAGTTAGCATCAGCTAGACTGAACTTTGTTAAATTTTGATGATCAAACGATCAAACATAAATTGTGTGGATATGAACCTTTATTTTGTATGGTTTATTATAAGGTCTTTTCTTTATGTATTATTTTTTGAAGTTTAGTAAGGTGTCTCATTGTTGTTTATATACTTGTGTGGATCTGTATGTTTATTTTTGTGATTTTTGTTAAATACCATGCTGCATACAGAGCAGGTTGGCAATTATTTAATTATAAAATCTTACATTATATGCTAAAGCAATGAAAAATCCATAACACATTATATGCAAAATCCAACTCATTCCCAGATCTATGAATTGTGTGCTCAGATTTGTTCTTGAAGTTTTGATCAATTCTACCATCCAAGATCCTGTGTTTTATGCCTTAATTATACATTTGTTTATATCAAAGTAGTACCAATTCTTTTACATAAAAAAGTGTCAAATAATTTAGAAGTCAAAAGTTTATATGTACCCTCTTAACCTAGCCGCATGTCTTTTAAAAATAAAACATTGATTGAAACTCTTTCACATATGATGAAATGAAGACGACAATTCTAACTCTGTCATGACAACAGAAGATGCTAACACATCAATACATGACACCTTAAACAACTCGGTCTCAGCTAACTAAACCCAAACAACTTCATTTGGGGTGAGCACAAAAAAGGATGCAATTGCACACCATTTTGTGAACAAGGAGACAAGTGGCTGGAAAAAATATAATATGTGTATAGAAAACATTGTAAAACAAGCCAAGTTGGACTTACATGATCAAAAACCATATATATATATATATATATATATACTATTAGGCTATCAAGGTGCCTAATTTTTTAAGGCTTTTAGATATCAAAATAAACTATGCTCCATATAGTACAAAAACTTTTCAAAATACAACGACAATTTGATATTTTGATTGCAGTGTTATATTTCAAGCTGATATTGGTATATTATATACCATTATTGAACTACACAATGTGTTCTGTATATCGTGAGAGTAATTAGATTTTGCAGTTTCAAGTTTTCATTCAATTTGTTACAAAATATATATATATATATATATATATATATATATATATATATATATATATATATATATATAACCACACTCTATAGTTTCAAGTTTCTACCAAACACTTATTCCACGGTTCTCACGAGATTTGCGTAAGCCAAAACAAGTATATTGAATTGAAGGGTTGGTCTCCACAAACACTGAGATTCACCATGCACAATGCAGAATGCACGTGGTGTGCTTGTGACTGATCAACATGACTTAGTGGGTCATGGCCATTCCTAAATTCTCAACTTCATTTTGATTATTATATAACACATTAAAAGTTATTTTCTGGTTCCCTTATCCTATAGAATATAGTTTATTTATCTAATGCATTCCTTCTTTAACACATTGTTCATATACTACCTTTTTATATTCAATACAGTTATATATTTTATTTGTTCATAAAATATATTAAAATTCTTGTATATATTATACATGTGAAAATTTTAAAATTTTATGAGGTCATAATTTTTTGTCTTTAATATTTGGACTCTTATCTAGGGGTGCAAAATGGAGATTTTTTTTTTTTTCATCAAAGTGATATAATTGTGTACCATAACATTTAAAATGGATATATTTTCTTTTTTTACTGCATCACGATTTTATTCTGAAAAAATCGTGTTAATACGAGAGGATTTTGATTGTTAATCTACATTAATTTGTGACATCTTAGTTGACATCTTAGTGTGACTTTAGTATAATCTGAAAAAAAATTATTTTAGTTTGAGTAAAGCTGACACAACTTATTTATTTGCTAATTAAAAATATCTTTACCATTTCTAACATTATATTGCAAAATTGTACTAATCCACAAGTGAGGTTGTGTTTTCAATCCGTCAACTCTCTTTGTTAAAAAATTGACAACTCAAAAATGGAATGAGATAAGCTAACTTGACAATTTCTTTTTTATAAGTTAAAAATTAAAATAATTTAAGATATTAATTTTTATATTATATTATTTGAAAATGAAAATTCATAATAAGAGTTCAATATATATTAATAAGTAATATATAAAGATGATAATATTTATATAATTAAATATTTTTAATATGTATAATAAATTTTAAAAATTTAAAAAAATTGAGAGAACATTTTCAATTCTATTATACTGTAATGTAACATCGAGGACTCGAATTGTCACCCATCTCAGCTTAGTATTTCTCTCTTAACTAAGCCAACAATGCATTAATATCTTTCCATGATATCTCCTGTGTATGACCACCACAAAAAACAAAACAACTCTCTGATCGTCTCAATAGCTTTCACATGATACGAGGGAAAATCTTGTGAACCATTATCTATGACATCAAAAACAATTTGCACTTCTCCATGTGCAAATGTCCAAACACCCTAATGTATATATGAACAAGATATAAAAGAAGAAATATGTTAAATAAATAAATATGTTTTTTATAAGGAGCCTACGAAAGAACTTTATATGTTATAAGATAATTTAAATTTTTTTGAAATATATCAATATCTTAAAATAAAATTATACAATAATTTTTTATAGTAAGTAAAATAAGTTATAAGCTATAGAATTATTCATTCAGTATTTAATTAACAACAAAAACCTTCATCGTAGTAGTCAATACCAAATAGGGATCACAAACATTTGAAGGGGCAGTTAAAGTAGTTATTTTTATTTATAGATTCTTCTTGAAGGTTTATCTCTTTACATTAAAAATGAAAAGAGCACGCACCATACCTAACTTGCAAACCAAACTAGTTTTTTTTTTTTTTTTTAAAAAAGAAAAAAACAGATAAATGTGGAGAAGAAATAAAATCTAATTGAAAAACGAGAGCTTAGTTAAAAGGTAAGGAAATAGAAAGAAATTCTCTTAAATAAATAATAAAAATGTGTAAAATTATTAGAACTATTACATCATCAAGGTGAAACTTCCAACGGAAATGGTTGCTGTTGCGGCGCAATGTCATAAACTAGTAGACATGACATTAACTCCTTGTAGACTCATTTGTCGCGTTTCTGAAAGTGATTTTAATTGCTTATAAACCCCATTTGTCGTGTTTCTCAACGCGATTTTCAATAAAATTGATACATGCATCTTTCTGCAACCCACTTGATCTTTGAAACTAACAAGACATAGCTACAGTATTAATTGTGTATGCTATTGTTGTTTTGTAGTTGAATTGAAGATCTTTGCTAAGGGAAAATGCTTTAATTTGGAAGGAAGAACAATACTGAAAACTCTTGAAAAATTTTACCAAAGGTTCTGTTCACCATGTTGAATAAAGTTCAAGTAGTTGTGCATGGAATTATATAATTTTTTATGTCCAGGAATCAAATTAGGTATGTGGCTAATAGAAAAAAAAATACTCATAATAAATAAATTCATATTTATAGGTATTTTTCAAATTTATAATATTTAAATTGGAAAATTTTAAATATAGATATTTGACTTTTAAAATTTATCGAAATGTATTGGTCCATGCAATTTATACTATTTATTATTTTAACTTTATTTATATATAAATATTTAAAATAAAAGTATGTAAACTTTATGTTAAACATATAAATGTAATTAGTCAAATTAGGTAAATGTAATATTAGATAAATTTAATTTTAAAATTAAAATATTAAAATAAATAATATAGAATTTTTAAATGCAATGCTTATTTTTTTCATTTTTTATTTTTTTATTATGTAAAAATTATTATCTATTTTTATTTAGTGTCAAATTGTATAGTAGATCTTGGATTTATGTAAAAAAAATAAATAAAATATGTTATTTGAGATTGATAATATTTTAGTTTAATAATTTTGAGAATTTTTTTAACAAAAGCATATTTTTCCTTTACTTCAGTATTAGACACTCAAATTAAGACTTTTTCCAATTTATTTTTTTTCATGAGTATTTAATGTAAATGAATTTTTTAATAATTTATTTAATTTTTATTTTAATAAACATAAAAATGTAAAGTTTTCCCTCTTTGGCTATAATAAAATTAATTTACAAATTGGTGTTTTACATGAATTAAATCATATATTTTTCATTTACTGTTTTTTTTTTACTTATGTCTATATTTTTAAACATTTTTGTACTTTCCTTTATTATGTAAATGAATTGAATTTTAAAATTAGATTATTGAAATATTGAAACAATTAGCATCTTAGAGATTTGTAAATACAGGACTTCTTCATTTATTAGATAAAAATTATCATTTAATTACTATGGTAGACTTGAAATTTACCTGAAAAACAAAACATCAGTAGAATATTTTAAAACATTAGTAGAATATTTTATTTGAGATTGATAATAGTTTGGTTTAATAATTTTGAGATAAAAGTTTAGTTTTTATTTTTTTTTTAAACAAGTGCATACTTCTTTTTAAACATATTTTTTTTAATAATAATTATATATTTAACAAATATTTATGTATCAAACCATTCATAACATTGAAGATAAATTCTTAAAATGAAATAGTTACTCTAAACTATTTGAATTGTTAAGCACATACTCCATTATAGAGTCCGATTCATTGTAAGGAAATTTTTGTAGCAGGTCCTATACAAATCATCAAATAGAAATGAAGTTGTACACAAAATCACATAATATATATTACAATGTAAAAAAATAAGAAATATCAAATATTTTATTTGGTAATATATATATATATATATATATATATATATATATATATATATATATATATATATAACATTTGAGAAAGAAATTGTGCAATGTCTAGGATGATGAACCCATTATATTTATTAAAAGCGGTAAATGATTTGCATCCTCGCATCTTGGATTAAAGCTCATTTTAGTGCAGTTATAACACTAGTCTTGGATTTTGAGTTTGTTTTTAGTAAAATCTAAATATTTAATTTTATTATAATAGCAATACTTCAAGCAATGCATCAAACTTTCAATTAACATGCCATTCTTGATGTTATAAAAAAACATCACCAAACTTTCAATTAACATGCCATTCCTAATGTTATAAAAAACATTAAACTGATTTTAAGGACTCCTATTTACCATTAAAAGTTTTAACATTGACAAATTATATACAACAATGACAGTATGCATATCTCCAACTGAGAGGAAAGTGTTTAGTTCATCAATAAACTCTCCGTATTTTGAACCATTGAGAAGATTAAAAAAAAAAAAAAAAACTTCAATCTTACACTCTTAAGGTGTGAGTATAGTTAGGAATATACATTAAATTAAATGTTTTTTGATTACTTATTTTTTATTAAAAAAAGGAATATTAATAAAAGTAATAAGGTTCCTCAGTCTATATACAAATTTACATATGTATAACTAATGTTAAGATATAAACATAATTATAAAAAAATTATAGACAAATAATTTCATGCATCATTCTTATATATTTTTTAAAAATTAACTAAATTAGGAACACATGACATAAATAAATCGTTTATGACATTCCTGACATATAGATAAATAAAACAAGACGGATAAATGAAAATAGATCATAATAAAGCATATAAAAACTATTGTAGCCCACTAATGCAGCCCACCTCCCTTAAACTTGAAATGAGAATGATAGTTGGATCCCATTATGACTACTAATTTTGTTTACATAGGATTAGCAGAAAAAATAGGACAGAAGAGTATGATGAAAAGAATTATAATTTTATTTTCTATTAAATTTTTTTGTCCTTCTTCATTTATTCAAGTTATTAAAATTATGTGATTCAATTATTGCTCAAAATATTGTTGATATTGTTTTTCAATCAAAACACTCTTATTATAAATTCCTTGATCATATCAAGAACAGGAATGGAGTTTTTAAAAAGATTTTTTTTTTTTAATAAAAGATCTATTTTCTCTCTACAGTAATGATCTTACCTTACAAAAAATTAATAAAATTAATAATCAGAGAATGATAAAGTTTGGTATTTAGTTCATTTTAAATTTGGTGAGAGTTGATTAGAGACTATCTATTTAATTAAAATTAAAGAATAAATACTATAACAAAAATTAAAATTAACGACGAGACAAATTTATCAAAAATATTTAAAATTCGTCGTATTTATTGATGAATTTTCGACAAAAATAAAATTCATTGGTAAATTTGTTATAGGTAAATTTAGTAACATATTTGTTGAGTCCATCAGTAATTATAGACAGATTTATCCATCAATAAATTTGTCTGTAAATTGATAAATAATAATTTTATTATAAAAATTAATATATGTAATTAGCAAAGATTAAATCTGTTGATAATCAATAAATTTGTCTGTAAATTGATAAATAATAATTTTATTATAAAAATTAATATATGTAATTAGCAAAGATTAAATCTGTTGATAAATCTGTCGATAATAATATTTTACCGACAAATAAAATTTTGTTGATAAGGTTCCGTCGATAATTTAATTTTTTCTTATAGTGAAATACTAACATAATTTAATTTTTTTTTATAGTGAAATACTAACATAATGTTTATTTAATTGATGAATATAATTAATGTTTAAATGAGGGATGGTGTGGCAGAAAAAACACTCTCTAATATGAAAAAATATATGAAACTGTGATAATTTAAGATATGTAAACAAAGTGAAAGTTATTGAAGATATTGTTGAAGTGGTGCTAGTTGCTGCATTTGATACACTTTTTCATTCCTGAGAGATATTGAAAGTTAAAGGAATTGAATACCGTTGGACTAAAGAAAACAATAAATGGCCCAAAGAGTGACAAACGTTGCATCAATTCCTTTAAATATTTGTATGCGGAGAAGAGAGAAAGCACATGCAACGTCCTAATCCCAATTGACTGGTCCTCCATGGATTCACCACAACACAAAGTGATCATAAATACCATAAATTTTAAGTCTCAAATGGTGGCTGTTGTCCCCTTTCATCAGAGCTTCACACATGCTTCTATGTTGTCATTTGTCTTTTTCTTCAAGATTTGCTTCATCTTTTTTTCTTCAATGTAACTGTTTATTTCAGTCTTCGTAACAAAATTGTTTTTGGCACCTTTTCATGTATATATTTGTTTAACTGAAGTACTGAATATGAACATGAAGATTCATGTCTATGATAAGAGAAAATAAGGATTAGTCTATTTTATTGGGAAAGAAATATATATATATATATATATATATATATATAAACTGATGGGACGTCCTTAATTTAATATCTAGTTTTTTTATAACAATTTTCAAGAGATAATAGTACAGTTTAGCAATATTAAAGTCTTTAAAATATTACTATAATTTCAAAAACTAAATTTAAATTCAACAGGATGAACATTCTATTTTAATAAGATTTAATAATAACTACTTATTTTTATATACAAATACAACACATCCAAACTAGAAAAATATAGCAACAAACACAAGAATTTTATCAAAGTTTTGGGTCTTCTGTTATATATATATATATATTTCAAAATTATTTATGTTTATAAAGTTTAAAGACCCTTCATTGTACTTGATGAATTATTTATCTTGAGAGAAAAATATATATATTATTTTCTTTTTTTAAGGATAACACTTTGCATTCCTCGATTTGAACCTTTTTTCAGTCCCTTCTTTATTAGGAGTTTTTTTTATATTGTTATTATTTTGTTATAAAAATGGTTTGACTGGATATTTTTATTTTTGTCAATTTTTTACGAAGATAATATTATCCAAAGGATAGGAAAATTGTGATTGTTAAAGTAAAGTGAAGAGAATGTTCTCTTATAAAAGAGTTATCTCCTATTGGCTAAAAATAAAGTTGTGCGATGTGATTGGTCAATTTACATACAACTTGCAAGAGATGCCATAAAAATCATCAGAATACAATATCTCTAGTTTGCAAGGCATGCTTTTCTCCAAGTTTTCCAAACTTCATTCACCATAATTTGAAAGCAACATCAAATGAACCTGATAAGGCGAATGAAGACATATGGAAGGTAGCCTTCGATTAATACGAGACAAAAAAAACTTTGATAAGCTTATCTTAAACTCATGCATTCAAAACTCCTAGGCAAATACCCTAATTTTAACAACACTTTCATAAAAATAATATTTTATTACCCTACTAATACTATTCTTTCTTCATTGTAGATGAATTCATCTTGCGTTATTATGAGAAAATTGTTGTTATTTAAATCTCTGCCAATCCTATATAATGATATAACATGCTTATACATTTCTTGAAATGGAATTCTTACCCATATGTAATTAAGTGATAAGCCATCATTGCTAATTTGTCAACATGAACTAAATTATAATTCTTTAATAAAAACTAATTATGATTACTAATTAATGAAGATGATTACTTAGTGGGGAAGCATACATAATGAATAAACTGATCAACAGCACTGGGACACAGATATATAATGCTAGCACAAAGTCAAAGAGAAGCAGTAGGTCAATTTAAAAACAAAAATTGCTTTGAAATTAATTGAAAGTCAATTGTGGAAGCCAATTGCATGTTAGCATGTTTCATGCATACATGCAGTTGTCCATGGATTGTAGTGTGTCACCGACTATGCATCTTATTGTTCTTCAATGGTGGTGATACATTATAAATATAGACATCTCTCTCTTTGCCATCTTATAAATATTGATATTTTCTTTGTCATATGATTTGGTACGGAAAAATTGGACCTTAAGGTACAGGTTTCTGCGTGGAGAATAATCAATGCAATTTTTAATAGGATGAGCAATTAAATTAATGCACTTTTACATTTGGCTCATTGTACATTTGCTCTTTTCTTTTTTTTCTATTTAAATTAGCTTAGAAAAAGGTGTAGCTTGTGCTTGGCCAACTCATAAATGTAATTGAAGTAACCACCACATGTTTGGGGTATTTAGCAAAATAAACTATTCTCAATAATAATTACTCGTCTCGTTTGAAGAAAAGGAGGAATCTATGCATCCACACATCCACACCTAACTTTATGTGTCCCCCATGAATAAAATATTGCAAATTGATTATTGCAAATTTTAGTTACAATGTAGTCTGCACGCCTTTAAAATGAAGTTGAAGAGAATATTTAATCCCCATACGTTATTATTTTTTTTTTTTGTGTGTGTTGAATTCCCATATCTTACAATTAGTTATTATGGATTTTATTCTAATTAAAACCACACCATTTCTCAAATTTATATATTAGCGATCCACACCTAGACATTTGAGTAAATCAATTTAAAGGAAAAAGTTGTGTTGGCATCCCTTAAAGGGGCTACTATTAGGACTTCAATATAGCTATTTACATTATTCACTATTTTGCTTTCATTTCTCATTTGAAAAACTTAACCTTATTTGAGTTTTTAAAATAATAACTGATTTCATTGAACTTTTATTGTATTACATGTTAATATGTTATATATATATATATATATATATATATATATATATATATAATAAAAATAAAATAACTCAGGAAAAACGAAAATAATTTATTTTTCGTTTACACTTACACAATCAATCATATCACTTTTTGGTTATATTCATCAATTGTAAAATTTTAAGTGTATAAATAGTCAAATGTAACTAACAAAAAGCTAAACACGTACATATATGTTAATAAAATAATATTTCAAGTATTATAATTAATTAAGAAAATTGTAAGTAATATAAGTGTCAAAATTTTTGGTATATAGGGTATTATTCTAGATTTTCTATTACTAGTTACAATTTTAGACGTGCATGAAATTATTAATTAGTGAAAAAAAAGTTATTTTTTATTAATACAAATAAAAGTCAAATAACTAAAATTAGAAGATGGAAAATAGTAATAACTACTGGCTATACTACAAGAAAAATGTTATTTAGAAATCAATTTTGAGCTACCAAATGAAATGATTACTAATTGTGACCAAAATAGTCACTAAATTAAATTTTGGTCGTTAAATAACTACAAAATAGAAGTAATGATTGAATTTAGTGATTAATTAAGTCAAATAATTGGTATCTAACATTAGCTACCAAGGTTTTAGTGACCTATGTCATTAGCTATCAAACGAATGTAAAATTATTACTATTTTACATTCGTTTGATAGTCTGAGCATTTGACAACTTAATTGTACATTGTCTGATGAACTAATGTTAATATAAAAAAAATTATATTAGTAAGTTATTGTCATGTATGTCTAACATGTAACTGTTTTATAATCTTATACAAGGATGATTTGTATTGCATATTATATAAGTTGTAAAGAAGAATCTCTTAATAAAGCTTATACAAGGTAGTTTTATCAATATATATTGTTTTATGTTTTCTATATTGTCGTCACTTATTTGTATGACTCACTATCACTATTGCATTATTTTTTCGCTATTCTTTGGATTTATTTTATTACTAGATGTACAACAAACTTGTATCAAAGCCAATTTGGATGTTGTTTTGTTTTTGTGATCAAGATTCTTGCAAGACGAGTTTTACTTCCAAGATTAACAAGTTCAATTAGAAAAACAATTTTAACTTATGGAGAATCAAGATAAGAGTCTTGCCTCGAGGAACAAGTAATGTGGGCACTGCTTTTAGTAAGCACATAATACATAAAAAGGCGTGTTTTGTAGTAGATAGAGGAGAATACTATTTTAAGATCCCTTTTTCCTTGTCAAATGAGGTCTTTATGAGGTTGGAGAGGAGAAGAAGTTGACGAACTTGTTGATGTTAACATCCATTTGCAACAAACTTTTGTTGAAAAGGTTATTAGATGGATTGTGTATGAAGGAGGGTACACCACTCAAGGCTCATCTTGATTAACTTAATTCAATTGTGATGGACTTTTGAGACATAGACATTAAGGTAGAAGATGACGATGCAACAATGATTCTACTAGTCTCTCTCCCACTATCCTTCAAGAACTTGGTGAATTCTTTAAATGCAGGGAAGTTCTACATAACACTTGAAAAGGTTAAGTTTGCTCTTTATACAAGGAAGTTTCGCTTTAAGTCACCTGAATGTGTTAATGATGCATCGTCTTCATTGTCGGTGTTTTCAATAAAGATAAGAAGGTCAAGAAGATAATGTTGATCCTAAAGAAGTTAGTAAATATTGCTAACAATCAAGAAATTGAAGAAAGGATCATCCAAGATTAAGGAAGCAAGATTAGGTTGCAATTACAATTTAAAAGGTGGAGTCTCCAATAATCATATGGTATTGATCTTTGTCTCACACAACAATTATCTTATAGGTAGGTACTAGATTTTGGATGCTCCTTTTACATGTATCCTCGAAAAGACTTGATTACCATATTTAATTAGTTGGACAATGGTAACATTTTCATTGGTAATAATGTTTCTTAATAGATGATTGGTATAAGCTTTGTACAAATAAGGATACATGATGACATAGTTTGTACATTAGCCAACATCTAGTATGTTCCAAAGTTGAGGAAGAACATTGTATCTATCAGAGTCTTAGAAATAAAGGGTTATATATGCAATGTGGAAGGTGAAATGATGTAGATAAGAGGGAGAAATGGTTTTGTGGTGATTCAAGGATCTAATGAAGGGAACTTTTTTTTTTCTTTAGGGTTGTTTGTTGTTGTTGAGATTGTTTTTATCTCATCTTCTAGAGATACCTCGTCTGGTAGTGTAGTTTAGCACAAACATCTAGGACACTTAAATGTCATTAGGTTAGACATTTTATCCAAATGAAGGTTGAATGGAGACAAAAGGTAGAAATTTTTCCATTTTTTTAACATTGTATATTTGGAAAGCATGTCACATAGAGCTTTCCAACAGGGTTACACAAAATAAAGGTCATGTTAGGCTATGTCCATATAAATTGTTATGGGCTAGTTAAAGTTTCACTTTTCAAATATGCAATATATTATCTCTCAATCTTTGATGATTACTCAAGGTTCACATAGGTATTCATGCTTAAGTAAAAATCTAAGAGTTTTTAAAAGCTCAAGTATTGGATTATCTTAATGCTTAACCAAACTAGGAAGAAGTGTTTAAGGACTCATAATGTTTGAAATTTTGATTTAAGGGGTTTAATAACTTTTGTAGAGATAAATGCATCACAAGACTTTTGAATTTGCCATACTCCACAACAGAATGAAGTCATTGAGAGGACAAATAGGACTTTGTTAGAGAGAGCAACAAGCATATTGTTCCACTCTGGTTTGCACAGACACTATTGGTGTTAGGTTGGAAAAAAATTATCTAGTAAATTCTTCTCCCTGTATTGCCATCAAGTTCAAAACTCCTGTTTGAGGTATGATTGAGCAAGCTAGCAAATTATTATTATTTATGTAGACGATGGTAAGTTTGAGTCCAAAATCTAGAAAGCAAGCATTCGTGAGCTATGGAATTGGAGTGAAGGGTTTTAAATATATGTGGTGATTTAGTTTTCATTAAGTATCTAGATTTGGTCTAAATTAGATGTTCAGGAAGTTAAGTAGAATTATTGTAGACTCTTAATTAATATTTACTTATTTAAAGAAATTTTAGACTTGATTTAGTTGCCAAATATATACCTAGGATACTGGATAATTAAACTGGTTTTTAATCACATGTAGAAATGCTTAAAATAGAATCATTTGAAAAACAACATTACTAATAAATAAGGTTTTTTTTACAGTAATTGATATAATAGGTACGTCACTATATATTATGAACCGATAACACCATAATCGACAGAAAAATTCATTTAATATTTTTCTTTCATAAGAAAAGACATAATATCAATTATAAAATAAATAAATACTGTACGTTTATTATCATTAATATAGACAAATCTTTATTTTTTACCTATCTATATCAATTTTGTAATAATATAAAATGTTGAAAATAGTCCGTATAAAAAATTCTTATTCTAGTCGTACAATGACTATAAATTCGCATTAGAAGAAAAGTATAAGTCACACATTAACACATTAAAAACGAAACCCTGTAGATCTCAAAAACGTGAAATACAAGGAATGTTAACCTTTTGGCCTCAATTGAAATAATAAAGTGTACTATACTTAACTCTTACAATTTGATGGACTTGAAGTCTAAAAAATCATTATTCAATGTTTTCGAAGTTTGCGTTTAATATTTCCGGTAATTAACAAAAAATATTTAATATAAAAAATCCAAATTATACGTACATATATATCAAGCAAAATTGTCTATGTTATGTTAATTAGACCTAAGCGAATATATGGTTTTGGATTCCAAAGAGCAGCGTTTGGCAGCCAGCTAGCGTGTTCAAACATCAAAAGTCAAACCTTATAAACACTATTTTATATTTGAACACTTTAATTTTTATTATTCATTGGAAATGTATTATAAATATATACTAATATTCTACTAATTACGATGGGTTATGCACGAAAATGTTTAAAGAACTAATGTTCCTAATTATGATCCTTTATTTTATTTTTATTGGGGAAATAAATTAGATTAAACTGCTCTTCATTGATATGTTTTATGCTTAGTTCTCCGCGTTCACCAATAACATTGGCTAGAAGTTTCTAATTTTTATTTGTGAAATCAACGTATCTGTCGGCTATATATTAATTTTCTTTAAGTAATACGTGGTTGAATTTTTCTAATACATAAGATTTACATTGTCGATACCTTTTAACAGAGAATACTTTATTGATATTGATTATTAAACTTAAATTCCGTAACTCACTTCTATCAAGTCAAATTGCATGAAAAATAATGGATATATATATAAAATACTATAGTAACGTTGTATATTGTATATTCATAATATAGTGAACTGCTTTAGTATATATGGTGAAACCAAATCATACAATTTGGAACATTTCATGACCCTTTAATACAATGATAGGCCTCTTCCAATTGATCCTCAGAAAATAAATTGTCGTACCCAAAAGGAGAAACAAAGTTATATAATGCTAAGAAAAATTACGCAATCAAATGGAGAACAAAAGTCATGTTCCTTAGGGACGAAGCTCAATAAATGTTCTTTTCTATAGTAGAGTAAAACACAGCGTCACTACGAAAGATCTAGGAAGAGATCATGCAAATATAAAGTCAAACACACAAAACTGTAAATTTTTTAGTGCCATGGAAAGTTATATCATCCGGTAGTCAAAAATATCAAAAGCTTATACTCAACCTTGTATACAATACAAACTAAATACCTATTACAATTTCAATCTTAACGATTAAGTCAACTCTAATAATATATTTTGTGTTACAATAATATAGCAATAAATTTTGACGTTTCATGCATTTTCTCTCTATATTTAAGTGAACCTTAATCTTAGATTCTTATGAGTATTACTTCTTCATTATTATTGTTAATACATAATAGGTTTAATTAAAATTTAAATATATTATAATTTTAAGTATTTTTAATTTAGTTTCAATTAAAATATTTTAAACATTGAATAAAATTTTAATTTTATTAAATATTTAAATTATTTTCTTACTATTATTTAAGTACTTTGTTGTTGGTTTCTTATTATTAACTTAATAACATGATTGTTTATTAGTGTAAAGTTGATCGGGTGTTTTATGTCAGATACAAAAACGATAATAAAATATATAGTAACAATTTTGTAATAAGTGTAACATTGATCTCAGAAAGTTCAATATAAAAAAAATTAAGTCTGCCATAATTTTATGGTTTGAAGCTTTTGTCCTCACTTGCTCCTTCTCCTCCTCACTCTCTTCTTGCTTATCCTCGCCTTTTTCTCTTTCATCCTCCAGTGGGTAGCAACATCACCAACTCCTCACTTGTCCCTCATCCAATCAATCCTAGTTAACTTTTTTTTTATTATTATGTAGGGATTATTGACATTTTTTTTCTAACTTTAATTGGAATTTGAAACATGTTTTGATTTTTAATTAAGGGAAAAGTCTTAATTTAGGTTGGTCAAATGAAAATTTTGAACCTCCATTCACATCGACTAACTCAGTCTGATGTAAATTTTAGACTTTTATGTCATATACTTTGTTTGATGTAATTTTACTGTCTCTTGCATTCACATTGGATTCTTACCTAACATGGTTAGCCTTAATTAACTGACTTAGAAAACATCTTTTACACCAGTAGTTAACTCATTGAGCAACTCATTTCTTCTTTATTTAATCTTATCCAACTCATCAGTCAACTCATTCTTTCCCTCTTCAAGAGGAATTTATCGACTCTAAGAATGAGTTGATTGTCGAGTTGGAGAGATTAGTGAGGAAAAACCAAATTAGTTGGTGAATTGGAAATTGAAAAACAGAAGTAACAATCACGTCAATCTATTATAAAAAAATCAAACGAGACAAATATAAAAATATATTTTAAACACTTAATATAATGAAATTTTTTAATAAAAACTTAATTAAAAATATCCAAATTTATAAGATACATAGAATTTAATTAAGCCTTCATATTATTTTTTATGGATAATACCCATAACCAATTACTTGTTAAAGATAAAATAGAAAGGTGTTATTAATTTTTTTAGTAACATCACAAAAATGTTGGTTAACTTTAAAAAGAAACATTTGATTGAAACTAATCAAATGAAAATTAAAATTAGTAGTTTATTTAGGTTTATATATGGATATATAACAATGTTAATTCAATACCGTAACAACTATTTAATTATCAGGTAGATACTACAAGGAAAAATTTACTAAAGTGATGCACATTTCATCCCAAATTACTAAAATTGACAAATTTTAAAAAATGTACAACAATGAGTAAAGTCGTGCTCATTGAATACAACTTCTAAGTGAAGAAGTCATGTTTATAAAATGATTTTAAGTTCATATATGTAATCTTGAGTTATTTTTTTTTTAAACTCAAATCATTACTGTAAGACATATTACTTCAATGTACTTGAAACAAAAGTTGTGTCAAAAAGCAAGACTTTAATATTTTTGAACTTAAACAAAAATTGTATATGACTAAAATCAATGGGGCAAACAACAGGGAGACAAACAAGAACGAGACAAGAGCCAAACATATATAAGGGAATGACACCACCTTTAACCCAAAACCTTAAGATATTAGGTTTGTGGGTTTTCTTTCTTATATATTGCTCAACTTCTCCATTCCTACTCAATGTGGGACTTAGACTCACATTTGGATACCTAATAATCTTCCCCTTAACACCGGGGAGATTAACACCGGGGAGATCAAATAAGAACAAGACAAAAGCTTAACCCATACAAGGGAATGACACCACCTTGAATCTAAAACCTTAAGACATTAGGTATGTGGGTCTTCTTTCTTATACGTTGCTCAACTTTTTCATTTTTACTCAATGTGGGACTTAGACTCACACTTGGATACCTAACAACAAATAGAGTAAAAGATTTCGAAAAAAAATAAAGAAGTTCGGAAATTTAAAATACATTAATAAGCTTAGCCAACACTTAAAATAAAAAGAAAACAAGAGGGTCGACTAACCAACACTATCAGTATATAATTATAAATTATTTTAAACTTTTTATTAAAAAGAAAAAAAAAATAAAGTGTCAACTTAGTTTATACTATTTTAAAAAAATGTTCGACTTAATGGAAGCTATATTAACTTTTTTTCACGAAAATAAAAAAACATATAAATATAAAAATGTCGTTTAGATCGGCTAAGATTTTATTATTTAATTCAAAATAATTTTTAGCCTGCCATTTTGTATACCACTCAGTTATGTTGGCTACATTTTATTTTTTATTTTTTTTAATTTATTATAAACGTCCGTTAAGAATAAGTTTGACTGATGCAAAAAAAATTTAGAATTCAATTAGAATAAGTTTAATCAATCTAATAACATCTTCTACGTGATAAACACTAAATCTTAGCAACTAATTATATTAATTCTTGTAGTGTGTTCTAAATTTCAAATGCATATCACCTACTCAAATTAAAGCATGCCACACTTTCTTTTATTAATCAAATTACCATCTTCAGTCCACTTCTTTTCATGAAAAGAAAAAAAACGTGTTGTTATCTTCAGTAGAACAAAACAAAACTAAAACTTAGCACGAGACTGTGGAAAATAATAATATTACATCATCTTTTAATTAAAAATGTTGTATGCATGAGAGGTGTCATATTCAAATGATTTTAATCTAAATGAAAAAACTAGTTAATAATATATTAATAAAAGTATAATTATGTCACACATATCACCACTAAAACCAACCAAAGTTATTATTAACAATGACGACTTCGGTTGTTAGATCTGAAGTTATGTTATAAACACAATTTTTTTTATACTCTTCGAGAGTACGAGTTATCAATAGTCCTAAATTTTTTAAAATTTCTTTTCCACTAGTTTGGAATGAAATGTACACGACTTATCAATGATCCGAATTTGATAAATTTTTATGAGTATGAACTTTAGTTTAATGGAAAGAAACAAAATCACGTGCGCAATTGTGAATGAGGTAATTGCAGGGATAAGATTAACAAATAAAAAAAATGGCATGCTCATAGGAAGGCGTGAGTGAGAAAGATGGGGAAAACTGAATAAAATTGAATGACAATAAGAAGATTAAAGAAGAGAGAAAAGTGTGGGAGGGAAAAAAGCATCACGTGGCTAACACAAAACAACGTGGGGCTGCGATCTTGGTGGCACGTTCACATGTCTTGGCATGCAATGGTTGGTAACTTGTGGTTGAACCACGTGCTGACGTGGAAGATTTGGAAGATCTGGTTCGTCGGTGACTTGGTCACTTTTGAAGCTTCCATGGCTTGCGTGTCACTCTGCACCCATTCCTCTTCCCTTTGGATTTAATGAGAAGAGAGATGAAGATGCCCTAGCACCGTTCTCTGGCTGTGAGACTCATAAATGAACCCTAATGAATTTTCCTATAGGTTGGTCAGACACAACCCAAACTCTCTTCACATGTCTCCAATCTTTGTCATTATGTTTATTTCTCTCAAACATATTCATTGTCATATTAAACATTTAATGTCATATGATCAACAAAATAGAGAAACTATGAAAATGTTTTATACGTAAAAATTAAACCTAGAGTAGAGTTTACAACGCTTGACCAATTACATTATACTTCTTTATTGAATGAGAAGTGTTTGAAAAAGTTTAGATATGCATGTAAATCTATAGTTAGAGATTGAGTTCAGAAGTAATTTCTTATGGTCTTATAGTGAAAAAATAAGTGATCAAACATACTGAAGTTTGAATACTTTGAATGGAAGATTAGGAACGGAGACTCTGAAATATAGGACAAACATATATGGGCCTTTGACGCGAAATCAATTTAAGGTCGCACATGGCTTCAGGGTGTTGATGTGACCATCAACCCTACGCAGCTACTTACGTGCAGCACGTTCTTGTTATCTTCCTTTTTAATATATATATTTTAATTTGACCCATGATTTGATTTTTTTGGCTTCAAATATCACACTCTGCAAAAATACTTACATTTATTAGAAACTAACAAGCATGCTCTTAACTATCACATTTTGATTTATTATCCAAATAGTATCACTCAAGGCTTAAATATTATATATTAAAATTTTAAAAATATAAGATCATTAGATATTATAAATTTAAGAAATGAAACAACAGACAATCTCCAACCCTGAGAATCAAAGATGAAACGCTTAATGGTAAATTGATGGAAGTTATCAGATAATTATTAGAATTATACAACTAGTTAAGGTTTTTAATTTATAAATATCATATTTGTATTCTGTAATAAATGCTGAATTTTAAATATTTATTTAATTATTCTGGATTAGGACTCTCCTTATTTGATGATAACTAAATTTTAAGGATGTCTCAAAACGTTATGTCTTTTGAGGTTGAAATAAAAGTTATGACCTTTAAAAATTAGGACAGGTTAGTTTTGTATTAAAGGTTTTACTATTTTATATACATAAAATGCGTGTGGTTTAGTCCTTTCTTATCAATTTGTACACATGTTCTGAAGAATTTGTAAAGTTTTTGTTTTCTTCTATCGAAGCATTCATCCCCCTTTCCAGTCATCTTTTTTTCGTTTTAGACAATATTAATTATAGGTATACTTTTCTTCTCTGTTTAGTTTTTAGATTTCCTTGTTGCTATATCTTCCTCCTAGGATAGAGGTAATACTTCTCACTACCATTCTTAAAAATATTGATATTCGAAATTAAAAAAAAAAAAAAAAAGCCTACGTTGTAGATAGGAACTATAAAAAATTTAGAAAGAACAAAGCTTGGTCGAGTAGTATTAGAAGAATCATAATGATAAGTTTCCTCGTTACCGATCTTGAATAGTTATGGGCACTAGATAAAGTATATTATTATGTCTTTGAGTTTATAATTTTTTTACGAATTTTTGTCAAAAATTTTAATGCAAAGATTTGAAGATAAATGTAGTTGGTGTTGAATAGTGTTGAACAACGATTTAGTTTACAACAAAATATTTAGTAAGCATGATGACTTTTCTTTTTTTTTTTTTATTGGTATTTCTTAAAATAAAAATATGATTTTCTCTTCTTCTTTTTTTATTTCAAGTGTCAAATATTGAACACCTTAAATTGGATTTTCTTAAAAGATTTCAAAATTTTATGTGTCATTAGCTTCACATAAATCAATAAACTAATATCGTTTTATCAATTAAAATGTAATTCTTAAATTGGTTAGGTACCTCTTAACAGTGTTTAATATATTAAGAAGTGAAATTTAAGCCTAACTCAATCTTATAAAATTGACTTAAAAAGTGAGGTTTGCACTTATTTATAAACTATTGAAAGGTCTCATTTCTAGTCGACGTGAGATCTCCAACACACCCCCTCACACCGAGACTGCTACAAAACCGACTTAGAAAATGAGGTTTGCACCCATTTATAAACTATTGAAAGACCTCATCTCTAGTCGATGTGCGATCTCCAACACACCTCCTTATACTGAGACTGCTCAACTCGTGCTTAGGACTATATTGTTTAAGGGTGGTCCGATAGCGGCCCGATAGTGAGTGGTCCAACAACCGTGCTAGGATAGGCTCTGATACCATATCAATAAGTGGAATTTAAGCCTAACTCAACCTTACAAACCGGCTTATAACGTGAGATTTGCATTCATATATAAACTATTGAAAAGGCCTCATCTCTGGTCGATGTGGGATCTCCAACACACCCCCTCACACCAAGACTGCTCAACTCGTGCGTGAGACTATATTGTTTAAGGGTGGTCCGATAGTGGCCTGATAGTGGGTGGCCGCCAACAACCGTGTTAGAATAGACTTTGATACCATATCAAGAAGTGGAATTTAAGCCTAACTCAATCTTAAAAAACCGGCTTAGAAAGTGAGGTTTGCACCCATTTATAAATTATCGAAAAGCCTCATCTCTAGTTGATGTGGGATCTCCAACACACCCCCCCTCACGCGGAGACTGCTCAACTCGTGCGCGGGACTATATTGTTTAAGGGTGGTCCGATAACGGGTGGCCCAACAACCATGCTAGGATAGGCTTTGATACCATATCAAGAAGTGGAATTTAAGCCTAACTCAACCTTACAAACCGACTTATAAAGTGAGGTTTACACTCATATATAAACTATTGAAAAGTCTCATCTCTAGTCAATGTGGGATCTCCAACAAATAGGAAGGTTTCTTCTCCATTTAAACTTCTTTGAAGAACTTTAAAAATAGTTTCTTCGAGATAAAATGCCAACAAAGTTTTGTAGTCAAAAATCTATTTTTCTACTTAGATCATACACTTCGATTTCTTGGGAAAAAAAACACACAAAAATCAATGTTCAGAGTTGAGTATTTCTAACCATAAAATAGATATCGAGACCCTTAAATAAATTTCTTGTCCCCGAATATAAAGATATCATTTTCATCCTTTGCAAGCAATCAAATTATTTGGGTAAAAATATGTAAGTTTGTGTTTAATTGTGTACCATTAATTGACTAAATATTGCTTATGTTGAACTCTTTTTTCTTAGTTTGCAAGAATGATGGGGTAATACTTTGATTTTAAGAAACTAAAGGTTGACATTAGGCTAGCCCCATAAAAAAGGGTATTGTGATTATAAGAAACTAAAGTTCGACATTAGGCTAGCCTCATAAAAGAAGATATTGTGAATAATATCGAAAGGCCAAGAAAGAAGAAGAAATAAGAGAGGTACGAGAAACTTATAATTAGAAATATAAATGATAAATTTCTTAGGGATACTTTCACAAGCTTTCATTGTAACATTCTGGAAAATTAAATAAAATATTATTATTTTTTGTTCCTATTTAATTAAAAACTTTTACATATTATTATCACGATTTTTGTTATTAAAATAAATTATATAAAAATAACGAATAAGGTGAATATTCAAATCAATTAGATTTTCACCTTTCATCCATTCGACTATTTATTCGTATCACTTCTCATTAAGTCTTTCGGCTTTGACTTACATCTCTTGTATCGTCCCTCGATTACTGCATCTGTAAGCCTTTCGAATTTGACTTGCTTTCTTCCGTATCGTCTCTTGATTGTCGTATCTATAAGCATTTTGGCTTTTACTTACTTTCTTCCGTATCATCCTTTAGTTTACCACATCTGTAAGCCTTTCGGCTATGGATTTAATTCTTCTGTATACCCTCTTAACATCGTGTCAATAAGCCTTCCGGCTATTGAATTATTTGTTTTGTATCTCTCGCGGGTGACGTATAAGTAAGCATTTCGGCTTTGACATGCGTTTTTCGTATTGCTCTTGGGTGTCGCATTAGTAAGCCTTTCGACTTTGACTTGCATTTTTTGTATCACTCTCGGGTGCCACATCAATAAGACTTTCGACTTTGACTTGCTTTTTTGTATCACTCTCGAATCAGTATCACCTCTTGGTTCCGTATCACCTCTCGGTTCCGTATCACCTCTCGGTTCCGTATCACCTCTAGGTTCAGTATCACCTCTCGGTTTCGTATCACCTCTCGGTTTCGTATCACCTCTCGTTTTCGTATCACCTCTCAGTTCAGTATCACCTCTCGATTCAGTGTCATCTCTTGGTTCAGTATCACCTCTGGGTTCAGTATCACCTCTCGGTTCAGTATCACCTCTCGATTCAGTATCACCTCTCGGTTCCGTATCACCTCTCGGTTCTGTATCCATTCCAGATAAGCTTAAACGTTAAATCAACATTTAATGCCAATATAGGTTAGATAAGCTTGTGTCATTTCTCATCATTTCATCTTACCACGTTACCATGCCACGTCAGTTTTACGATAACCTTAACATTGTTTCCAACTAAATAGAATTTTAGTAATGATCAAAAAATGCACTATAAATAGGTGACCCCTAATCACAAGTTAAAATACAGAAAAAGCTTCACAAAGGGCGGAAGAGAGAGAAAGGAGAAAGAGAGAGATTTTGGAACAACCTTCTTTAAAGTATTATTATTCTTCGTTTAAAGGTAAGGGGGAGTGGTGTTAAGCTTTATTTATGTTAATTTTAATAAACTTATGTATGTTTTATTATTATTTATTTTAAACCATCTTGAATCATATTATCTTACACTTTTGTTTCTTTTATATCTAATTACGCATGCATTGATCCTGTTTATTCTAGTTATTTAATCTTCAATCTTGCACTTTCCTAATTATTTTATTTATTTTATTTCCAGTTTCGTACTGGTCCTGTTTAATTTATTTATTTCATTTAGATTATCTCTAGTTACCCACTGATATAATTTATTTTATTTAAGTTATCTCCAATTTTATAAGAATTATAATTTATTTAAAATTCTTGCTTTAATCCTTATTTTATTATATTTTGTAATAATTTAACTATCATTTTTATATATAAATACATATAAAGTAAAAGTAAGTATTTTAATGAATTTGGATAAAAAAAATTTACTTGTATGTTATGTTATTAATTATTGGTTGTATTTGTTTGACTGTTGTGTAAAATTTGTGAATTGAGATGTATATGATATAACCTGATAGTCATTGTGTTATGTGATTGATGGAAATGTCATGATGAATATGTTTGTGGTGAAAGAGTCCTGGGTTTCAAAGTTGAAACCGAGGTAATGTATGAGTGTCTATTTTTGGGAAGTCACAGTTTGGTACAACTGAGGGATGAACAACAGAGACCAGTTAGGGTCTAAGGAAGTAATTCAAGTAGGTGAATATCTGGATAGTTCAGGGTAGTGTCCTGGACTAAGATAGTTCACAGGCCCAACTTGATACTGTCTTATACCTGCTTTGAGTCGCCAAGGTTAGGTAGTGAGTATATATTTCTTTTGTTGACAGATGGCTAGAATCCTCGAGAAAATGTTTATGTTTGTATCAATTGTGATGAGATATACTCAGACTACCTAATCACTTCCCAAAAGACTTTTGATGTCCAGGGGTGGATCACCAAAAATGGTATATGGATCCATATGTCTAATGATGTGAGAGTAATTCTTGTGGTTTGAGTCAAGTTATATGCTTCATTGTTTGTGGATGTGATTATAGGTCTCTATTGTTTGTTAAATTTATTAAGATTAATATTTAAAGACTTATAAAAACCTCACTCCTTTTATATTTTTCTTTTATATGTGTCTGTTGTACGAGTAAATATAGAAACTGCTCAGTAAAAGTTGTCAAGAAAAAATCTTTAGAAGATTTTTCTAGATAAATTAAGAAAAACCTAGTTTTAATGTCTTAAAATATGCATTTTTATATTTTAATGTAAGATTATTTTTTTGTAAATTTATTTGTAATATATTATGAATATTTGTAAAAGATGTATAGATTTATAATAGTGAGATAATATCATGAGTTATATATTATGTAAGAAAAACTTATTTTAAGAAAAAAAAAACATTTACCTATAAATTCTAATTAAATGGTAGTCGAAATGTTGTTACGAGTAAATACTTAATTATAATATCATTTTAAATATTAGAGGAGGTCACAAATATTACTCTTATCTTATATAAAAAAAATACACATTGTGAAACATATATAATTTATAAAATAGATTTAGATCGTAATTTTCAAACAATAATTATAACACATAAAAAAAATATATAATATCAACGTGTAAACACAATTTCTAACTATTTCTAGAAGGCATCAATAAGATATAGAGGACCACGATTACGTCACTTATTGAATAATTCCATATAAACTTTCACAATCAATGACGTTGAATATCTTCAATCCCCGGAACATTCACAGATATATTTTTCTTACAATTTCCAAAAACAATATAAACTTCTTGCTTGGAAAAAGTTTAACCGATATCAAGGTGAAAAAAGATCACGTCATCCAAGAGAGTCTATGATCTAACTTATATCCAAATTAAACTATAGATATTTTATACAACCTATAGATATTTTATAGTAAATAAATTCAGCCAGGACTTTTATAAAATTATATTTGTTAGAAAAAGATAAACTTAGATAATTTTAAAAGAACTTTTAGACTTAGTAGATAGGTTGACATATTTAAGTAATTATATAAATAATATCTTTGTTGGTATAATGATTATAATTTTTATAATTTATTAATAGATTCGCATATTTAAGTGATTATATAAATAATATCTTTGTAGTATAATTTGTATGGAATTTTTTCTTGTTAGCCTACTACTCGGTAAACTTAAGATAAATGAATTTCTATTAAAAAAAGTTCATACTAAATTTGTCTTTAAATAAGTTAACATGGATTAGACTTTAAAAGGATTAAGGTCATACCTTGAAAATTAAAAAAGAAAAAATATTTACTCAAAATCTTGTTAAATTACATATTTTAAATACTTACAAGTCTATACACATTACTAGAAAAGACAAAGTAGTCATCAAATCTAAGATAAAAAATAGCAATTTAATGATCTATGTTGCACATATACAAATTGAGTCATTATATTAAATATATGGATTGTTTCTAGGCTTGAATGATTTCATTACTTAAACACCTTTATTTTAAAATATAAATTAGCGTTTGTATAATCAACCTGATCAAATGAAATTAGTTAGTGACCAACAAAAAGATTTGCTAACTAACTAAAAAAGGTGTCAAATAGAAACAAAATAAAAACAAATTTTAAGTTATTTTAAATACTAAAAATAAAATTAAAATTAAATTTTATTAGCCAATAATTAAACCGTCAATTATTGATAAATTTAAATGGTCGGTAAAATAATAATAATAATAAAATAAATTTATCATTAATAAGAATAATAATAATAATTTTATGATTAATTTTCTTTGAAATTTAGTTAGTTATTTTCAATAGAATTTTCTTTTTAAATTACATTTTTTTTATTTACAAGCTAGAATTCAAAACTTATTTGAAATAATTGGAGTCCAATTAAAAGCTTAGTTAGCATAGATTAATTTTTTACCTGTCTTTTTATTATAATATATTATTTATCTTTTAAGAAAAATGATTATTAAATTTTAGGATACAACCTCGTTGGAATTTTATAATTTCTAAGTGATTTTCCTATGGATTGTTTTTATATAAAAAACATTAATTAATTTTAACTTATTAAAAATTAATTTATTTTATTTGTTCTTCATACATAGTAAAGTATTTAAAATTAACCAGATATAGATAGAAATAAACTTTCTTTAAGTGTTTTCTTGAAGAAACCAAACCATTACGAGAAAAATTAAAATAAAGTAAAATCAATAATTTCACGTCATGAACTTTGGATCATACATGAAAATATGATCCAAACACAACCATTGGAATAAGTCCACACAAGGGTCTCATTGTGGATGGAATTAACTGTAGATTTGAGAACATTTAAGAAAATATCTTGAAAATTAGTTTTAAACACAAATGACATGATACTTATCCCAAACAACAAAAGGGAATCCTCAGGGTTAGCGTTAATCCATTAGTGGAAAAAATAAGTACTTAGAAGAACATATGAAAGATGATACTGCATGAACTTTTCACTTGATATTTATTCTAGATCAAACAAGTTGAGAGAAAGCTTATATATTTATATGTTCTTTTTAACATATTTTTATGAGAAAACTTTCATTGTAACTTCAAAGATAACTTATTAAATTTGTTGTCATTTCTACTTGTCTGGGCAAATTATGAACACCATTCGTTTTAATTACCACGAAAATTATCGAATTATAACGGCTTTAGAATATAAAAACGCGTTCTCTGTCTCGAAGTTACAATTAATACTTCAAATTTAACATAATCATCCTTGAAAAACTCACTGAACAAAACATGCATTCTTCTACCTATTACGTTTTTTATAAGAGTTAGTTCCAATCACAAGGTTGATCTGGATTCAAAGAAGCAGTGGCAAGTTTTACTGCTAAGGGACAAAAATTGGAAGTTAAAGAACTTTTTGTGATAAGATAAGCTAAAAGGGACTGCACTTTGCTTGTGTTGTGGACAACATGAATAATCATGGTTTGGTGTGAAATGAAGAAGGGTCCTTCCTTATTTCACGTCAAATTTTTGCCATGTCTTTCCATGATGCATCATGTGTGCCTCAACTTGCCTCTATCACTCACCCTAACAGTTTAACACGAGAGATGACCATGTGTGATGCACATGCATAGCAATTCATGGTCCATAAACTAATAGACGACCAGAACATTCCTTGCACCAAAAGAAAAAGGTAAAAATAATAAATAAATACTTGAACCAAAAAAAGATAGGAAGAAAAGGAAAGTAGCCTCAAAATAAGGTCTCATAGAGAGAGAAGAAAGGAAGTGAAAAGAAACTAAGTTACTTTGACAGTAATAAGTAGTTAAGAAACTACTGCAACTGTAACTCCATCACATAATTCTCCACACTCCTTGCCCTCCCTCCCTCCATAAGTACCCCCTTCCCTTCTCACTTTCCACTCACTCTCAAATCAACAAAACCAATACTCCTCCACTCTCTCTCTCTCTCTCCCTCTCTCTTGCAATGGCTGCCATTGTTTTCTTCTGCATTGCTTCATTGGCCTCTCTTTTTCTTTCAACAAGTGCAAGAATCCCTGGAGTTTACACCGGTGGCTCTTGGGAGAGTGCTCATGCCACTTTCTATGGTGGCAGTGATGCCTCTGGAACAATGGGTAAAACCCTGTTCTTCCTCTCATTCTTCATCATCCCCCATTACATCTCACCTCCTCTGTTTTTTCTCTGTTTCCTCTGTTTTTTACTACCCTAACTCTCCCAACAATCCTCATGTTGCATTTTCAATTTTGCACTACTCTGTTAAAACCATTTTGAAGCTTTCCAAACCAAACCATCAGTCTTCTACTCATCAAAATCTCCTCTTTTATGACCAATTTCCCATACCCATTCACTTTTCTCCTTAATTTTTCCCAAATGTGCATCCAAAAGTGTTCTCTTTTATCGCCAATTTCTAAAAATTGTTTATTTTTCTTCTTCATTTTTCACAAAGGCACACCCAAAGTGTTTTCTTTAGTCCTTTTTTTGATTCAAGCTTTTAAATTATGCTCAAAGCTGCAATTTTTTTCATAAAACTGCACATGAATGCAGCTAATGTAACCACAATTGTAATGTCAGAACCACAAAAACTATATGTTTCTGTCACAACAAAATTGCAGTTACATACAGTGATTTAAAACCTTACCTCAAACTCAAAACCTCTTACACAACACAAATTATCCATTTCCCCTCACCCAAATCTGTAAAATCTCAACCCAATCATCCTCTAGTAAGAAAAACAAAGCAAAACCTCAAACCCTTCTTAAAAATCTCCAGAAAAATAACTCAAACAACTACCAAATTTATTTTTCTATTGTAATTTTCAACAGAACCCTTAAACGATTTTTTTTTCTTTTGCTACTTCAGGTGGTGCTTGTGGGTATGGGAACCTGTACAGCCAAGGGTACGGCGTGAACACGGCGGCGCTGAGCACAGCACTGTTCAACAACGGTTTGAGCTGCGGCGCCTGCTTCGAGATCAAGTGCAACCAGGATCCGAGGTGGTGCAACCCCGGCAACCCTTCGATCTTGATCACCGCCACCAACTTCTGCCCACCCAACTTCGCTCTTCCCAGTGACAATGGTGGCTGGTGCAACCCTCCTCGCCCCCACTTCGACCTCGCCATGCCAATGTTCCTCAAGATCGCTCAGTACCGTGCCGGAATCGTCCCCGTCGCCTATCGCCGGTGAGTCCCGCCACCCTTCTTGTGAGCACCTCAATTGGGTGCCTTCAAGTTTTCCCTTTGCATGTGTTTTAGGATGGATGGAAGATATAGAAAAAAACCGTGAGAATATTTAATTATTAAAAAAATCAGAAAAAAAATGGTTTACACTTATTTAAAAAAGAATGAAAGTGAAATGAATTTTATATTTGTGATATTTTTAATAATTTTACTTTTACTTTTGCTGATATTTTTTATTTTTACTTTTGCTATTGAGTTCTTATGTGTGTTTACACCATGGAGTTTTTTAATGATTTAATCTCTATTCACCAAAGAAACAAGCTCATCACTGCTTTTCTTACCAAAACTAGACAAACAATTCTTGAAACCGAGTCTTAAAACTGCTCCAAGTTCTCATCATGGAGTAGAACTCTACTGAAAATATGAATTTGCATTCTTCACACAAAACACCATAACAAATTTTCAGAACTCTTTTCATATTTTTCTTCCCCGTGCTCTCATTTTCATGGAAAACAAACAAAATTTTCTATCTAAATCTTCCCAGCAGTTTTTATCAGAATCCTCAATCAGATATTTTGTCCACTACCGAGCACAAACCAACACAAATAGTCATTAGGTATTAACTAGTTGTTCAAACAAGTTGCAATGCATCTTATAAGTTATGGTGCATTCATGCACCTTTCATGAGTCATCATTAAACCTAGACAAAATTAGACACATAACACTAAAGTTTTTACACTCAAATACTAGATCTAAAATTCCAAAAGAAATCAGGGGCTAAAGTTTGAAGTTCCATACCCATAAATTAAATTATCAAAAATAGAATCACAGCCATATAACAATTTTTTTTCATTCTAATTAGTTTAATAAATTATTTATAATTTGAAAAAAAGTATGAAATTAAAATAATGAATTATTTGATTTTTTGTGCAGGGTGCCATGCAGAAAGACAGGCGGCATCAGATTCACAATCAACGGTTTCCGTTACTTCAACCTGGTACTGATCACCAACGTCGCGGGTGCAGGGGATATCGTGCGCGTGAGTGTTAAAGGAAGTAAAACCGCGTGGATGAGCATGAGCCGTAACTGGGGGCAAAATTGGCAATCCAACACGGTTTTGGTGGGTCAGGCCATCTCTTTTAGGGTTACTGGCAGTGACCGTCGCACCTCAACCTCCTGGAACGTGGCACCACCTAATTGGCAGTTCGGACAAACCTTCACCGGCAAGAATTTCAGGGTCTAAATCAAATGAAGAAGAGAAAATACCAATACCTTAATATTTTTGAGTTGTTTGTTTGTTTCAGTTTCTTCCCTTATTCTAACTTTCCTCTATTTGCTTGGGAAGGTTTAGAATTAGGGTTAGGGTTAAAAAAAAGTTAAAATGTAGTTTTAGGAAGGTTATTTATATAATAATAATAATAATAATAATAATAATAGTAATAGTAGTAGTAGTTAATATAAATGTAAGTGGGGGGCTTGCATTAAATGTGAATTATATTTAATGTATGGGCAATGTTGGTATATTAATTACCCAACATTAGCTATCCTTTTTTTGTTGTTGTTTATTCTAAGTGTGAGGGGGCTGAAGAGGTTGCAAGGAGGAACATGTAGCCCGCAGCTCTGGCTTTATTATTGACATAAATGTACTATCATATAATAAATATAAATAAAAGAATATTCCAGTTACCATAAATGGTGTTTTAATAAATGAGGTTGTGTTTTATTTATGTATCTTTTTCTCTTTTTAATACAATAAACAAATTTCAAGTTATGGTTTCATTCAAATGCAGATATGTAACCTACATCTTAGCCTTCATGGTGGCTTAAACGGCTTCAGCTATTTGTTTCAGACTAAGCCTTTCTCAGCACCTACAGACCTGTTGGCTTCTTGTCTCTTTTGTTGTGATGCCACCCTACTTTGCTAAATAATTAGTCTTTAATTATTGATTTTCTATTCATTTATTATCTTCATCCTGACATTACTGTATATCCTTAACATTTAAAAAAAATAAAGTTACTAATATTCTCGATTTTAATTAAATATTATTATATTTTTCTTATTTTTTTCCCAAATAAAATACATTAATTTTTGTATTTATAGCATACAAGAGTAATCATTTGTAAAGAAAGTTTGACTTTAAGTGATACACTTTGTATTTTTTTGTTAATCCTAGTAAAAAATCTTAGTATTGTGAAATACTTTAATTGATTGAATCTGTTCTAGAATTTATTGATCTTTGGTTCTGTATTTTTTGATATTATATTTCAGCAGATTTTAATAAACTTTCATCCTGGCTTTAACAATTTTAATTGTTTGTGAAAAATTTTGAAAGTTTAATTCATCCTTCCTCTTAAACTCGGCCTAAACTCATTTTACAGTATGAATCATGACTTACAAATTGTGAGTTTCAACATGATTTAAATTCATTTCATGTTTATCGTTAAAGTACTCCACCATTGACCTCGTTTCGATCTTATTTTTCATGCTCTTATTATGTTTCAGAAGAACGATCTAATGACTTTTATAAAAGCGGCATTTTTTTACACATAAATAATGTTAATTGAATTGTCATAATTATTTTTATTGACAGCAACAACAAATGATACCTTTGAACACCATTATGAACATTTTAATATGACGCTTGTTATGACCATATTATAATAAATGGTGAATGATAATACGTTAGTTCAAACTGTCGTAATTATAATATTAAATAAAAAAATATCTAACATTTTATGACTATATCTAGTATTTCATAATTAACCAGATTTCATAATTATATATGTTACATACACATAATTATCTAGTAGAACAAAACTAAAATAACACAAATTTTGTAATGACAAAATAGCACATTAATTAATAGTGAAACACATTATGTTCCAACACATTTGACAAAATATTATGTTCCAGGACTAATACTATTACAAATTTGTAAATTGTTCAAACCCAGTTCACTTACGAAATACTACAAAAACAACAACATATATATTTAATTTGTCTTGCTGCCTCCACTTGATCCTATAATGTGATTTGGGGATGGAGCACCACTTGCAACATCTAATACCTGAAATATTGACAGTAAAGAAAATTAAATATTGCAGCAGAATGAACATGTTAATACTATAGCATAATGTATTTGAGGCACTTATCAAATCAGGTGTCATGGTAGCAAAATGTTTAGGAACATCTGATCTTGTAGTAATGTAGGCAAGCAAAGAATTCATTTGTTCCCTTAGAGTTTGTCCTTCCAACGTATTCAAGGTCAAAATTCTAGCCCATTATTATTTTACCCAATCCTTGAATATTAGCTGACATGCATGATTTCGTGATTTGGTTAAATATTTTGGATTTACTGTCGAGATATTGAATTAATTACACTTGATTTAAGAAAGGGGAGGGGTTATTCATTAGTAATTCAATCTTCATCCATTTTACGGAGGTTTTTGGCATGGACTATAAGGCCCAAAAAATACGAACCACCTCACTTTGTTATACACACCCCCTCCAAGCCCAATTCACACCCCTTCCAGGCCCAGGAAGGGACACAAGCCCCCCAGCCTCAAACCGGCTAGGTGTGGAGGCTTGTTAGCCCCATATTGTGAGGGTTATTGAAGTCATTTTAAACATGGCAACTCCTTTACATGTGGTTTGCTCTTAGTGGTTTTCTAGAATCTTTCTGGATATACCATTTGACAAATGATTCTTTCGACGTCTGATTGAGGGTTATACCCTTTCGGAGGTCAGTTTGTAGACTCATCCTGCGGAGGTCGAATTTATAGACTCATCTTGCAAAGGTCAAATTTATAGACACATATTTCGGAGGTCAGTTTATAAACTCACCTTTTGGAGGTCAGTTTATAGACTCACCTTTTGGTAACCCTTTTAGTTTAGGGACACACTATTCAATGGCCGTTTTAAGGACGCACCATTCAATAGTTGTTCTATAGACGTGCCATTGGGTGGTCCGTTTAATTTAAAGACGCACCATTTAGTGACCCGTTTAGTTTAAGGACGCACAATTCGGTGGCTGCATTAGAAATGCATCATTTGGTGGCCCATTTTAGTAGCACGACTTTTAACCCCATTTCGACGATAATAATTTCATAAGACTTAACTATCAAAGTGCATAAATATCAAAAGAAGAATATTGAAAAACGTAGATATATTATTAATGAATAAGTGCAACCTCATTAAACTTCATCAGGATTATGAGAAGGTTAACATGTTCTTCCTCCAGCAAACCCTCTGACAATGGTATTGAGGTCTCCTAAGTCGACCACTCATGCTGCTTATTCTTCGTGCTGCCTTGTGACACATTCTTCTGAATTTTCTAGGTCGGCTTTATATAATCATCTAACTCTTCTTCAACCCATCTTGGCCAGCTACCTACATAGGGTATAATAACTATCGGCGTTATGCCTTATAGTCTGATAGAATCCACATCATTCACTCGTTCTACAGCCTAGTCGCCTATAGGATACACCCAAAAATCTTAACTTGTCAGCCACTTTCGGGTCCTTCAAAAGTGCCCTTTTTGATACAGTAAACTTTGGACAATTGGTCATCCCTCTACCTGCCATCCGCGCTCCTTTTTTATTCGGTGTTTGAGCGGTGTAAGGCGTATACTGTCGTTCATCCCTTCTAAACGCTACTCGCCATTTGTCTTTTCTCGGATTACCTTCGCCAAGATGATAGTTGCATTTGATCATAGGGTGTCTCTCCCCTGCCTATTTTTTCTTCATGAATTATTTTGCTTCAATGTGTGTAGTGGCTTTCCTTTGTACTCTATCATGGTTTTCGCCTTATCCCGTAAAAGGGACTCGTTGAAAGGATTGACACACAATCCCTTCACAAATGCTTCCACAAACATCTCCTCATTCTGTGGGTTAATCTTTACTGTGACGTTGCAGAAATGACTAAGGTAGGTCCTTAGTGTTTTCCCTTCTTGTTTTCGTAAATCAAATAAATTTGTCAAATTTTGTGGTTTTACCTTATTAGCAGCAAATTGTTGAAGAAATAGTTGTGAGAATGTGTCAAACAACTCAATAGTGGCATCTGGATTCCACTAAACCACTGAAGTGTTCTTCTCATGAAGGTACCCACAAACATTTTACATCGAGTCACATCATATCCTACAAGATGAGTATTTGTGCCCTGAAAGTTTTAAGATGAACTTCCAAATCGCCCATTCTCAAGTAAGGAGCCATTTTCGACACCATATAGTGAGGGGGTACTTGCTCCTCCATGATTGCTTGGGTGAAAGGTTGTGGATTCGCTGACACTTTAAGTACTCGCAATACTTTCTCTCGTAAGGCGCACTGTAATTCTTCATTTGCCCACTGCAGTTCTTCATGCACTCTCAAAGTTTCTTCCATCTGCTGATGTGTCTCATCTACCTCTTCTCTCAACTATTCATGTTCAACATGGGCCTTTGCCCTCCCGGCTCTCAATTCTTCTACCTGCTCTCTGAATTCTTCGTTGTTACACTATAGCTCGTTCATCGTTTCCATTATCTACTGAAGAGTTGGTGCTTCATCATTCCTTCTATGAGATGTTTCCTGTCTCTAGTTTGTCATCCTTCCTATGAATCAAGTTTTTTCAAGAAGGATTTTAATGTATTATCTTTTTTATGTGCAGGTAGGAAAGTTTTGCTTAATCCCACAGTGGACACCAATTTGTTTTAGCCGTTGAGGTTTTTGGATCACTCTTAGCTAGCTCAAATCTGAATTATTTTTTCCTTGTCCTAATCTTATATTTATAACTTTCCTTCCAACATATTCAAGGCTAGAATTCTAACTAATTATTATTTTATCCAATCTCTGAATATAGTTGGCATGCACAATTCTCTGATTTGATTAAATATTTTAAATTTATTGTCAAAATATGAAATTAGTTATACCTGTTTTAAAAAATAAAAGAGGTTATTCATTAGTAATTTAATTTAATTCTCATCGATTTTACAGATATATTTGGCATAGACTATGCATATGAATCACCTCACTTTACCACACACCCCTCCAAGCCCGATTCGTACCCTTTCCAAGAAGGGACAATAATATAAAGAGATTTTTTTTTTTATTTGATGATGGAGATGCGAACGTGATATGATTTCCTGAAAAATAATTAAGCTTTAAAAGTTCAAGCTCAAATTCTTATCCTACAAGATTTCAGTTGCTTACCAAACCAATAAAGCAAACTTGTTAGTTACAACTTTTGTTTTTAAGAAAAAGTGTAAAAAGAAAAAGAGTACGCAGCTAACTGTTTTATGATGAAAAGAAAAGGCAAAAAAGAAGTGACTCTAACTTTATGCTTTTTAAACTGTTGGTTTTCATCTTCTTGTAATGATGTGTGTGTGCGGTTTCGTTAAAAGTTTGACGCTATAATGCTACACATGCTCTACTTAAAATATTGCTTTTAATTTCGTTACGTTAATTATTTTATGCACTTCTAGAGATTCTTGTATAGACTTATGAAAAAAACAATATATTAATGTGTGATTCCTTTTTATTAGTATTAATATATGATTTTAATCATATTAAACCTTATTGTGTAAAAATTAGGATTATATATATATATATATATATATATATATATATATATATATATATATATATATATATATATATATTGTATAATCCGTTGAGTATTTAGGGAACTTTTAGATATAAGGGTAACTTTTACAAAAACTACATTATATTAAGGAATTTTTTTCTACTTAAATTTGAGTTCTCATAAAGCATTATAATCTATTGTTAATATGACCACTAAAAAAGTTAAAGATTACAAATTATTATTCACTACAAATAAATAAATAAGTATATAATAGAAAAATATAAAGTAGTAAAAAAATAAAATATAAATTTCTATACATAAATAAATATATGATATTCATAAAATGATTTATGAAAATAATTAATTATATTTGTTAGGATTTCAGGTATAACTTTAAGTGTTACATTAAGTGAAAAAAAAAAAGTGAGAGAAAAGACGTAAAAGAAATTACTTTAAACTTTTGGATTGATAAACTTTAAGTTTTTTCATGACTTATTTGTGACAAATCTTATTAACGTGTAAGATGAGTTTTTTGACTTAAAAGTTCATTTCATAAGACTCATTTTGTTTTTCTTTTCTTTACATATAAAAAAAAAAAAAAAACTCCCAAACACAGTATTTTTAAGGTTTTAAATTGAAATTAATGTTTTATTTTCTTACATAATTTACTATATTAAACCTTCCTTAAACTCCTACGAATAACCTAGTATAAATTATATAGGATGAGTGACAGTTTACTTTTTTATTCAACGATATTTGGCGATTTAAAAAATTGTGTTTGTCCATTTTCAAAAAAGAAGAAAACCAAAAATTCTCACGAATTATGAACAGTAACAACATAGTTCATCTTCATGTATTGTCGTTGTCCATTTCCACAAACATGACACACAGCACAGCCACGCGTTTTCAGTTAAAAAGGAAGTGAGAGAAGTTAGAGGAAACTAACGTTTTCTTTCTGTGTTTTTTTGATGGAAATGAGAATAGTGATGAGGCTTTTGGTTAGATATATGTTACTTTACCAATCTTAGTATGTGTCATTTTCAACTACCCATTGCTAATCATTTTTATTTTTATCCCCTCCCATTGTTAATTCACTATGCTAACTGCCTCTACTTAAAATAACTAACATAACCTACTATGGAATAAAGGGACAAAAATCTTCATAATGAGTGGATCAAAATTGCACACATATTGTGGGAGTGAAGTGATGCTGCATGCATGATTCAACAACAAAAATATCAAATTCAAATGCACTTTTATAAGGAATCAGTAGGATAATGTCACTGTTATGAATTTTCGATTTATGTTATTTTAATCCTCTTTTATTATTTGACATAGTAGCAATACAAAAAAAATATTACAATAACCCACCCTTAGAGCTATCTCAGAATAGTTTAGTTATAAAGTTGTTGCCGAAAGGTTTATGCAACTAAAAAGAGCTTCTTACGTTTTGAACATTTGATTCACTCATCTTTTTCACCCTTCTTATGGTCTAAAAAATGTGAACGTAGATGCAAATGGAAAAGAAAGAATCGAGTGAACGATATTTGGGAGTTAAAGTTAGAGGAATATTTGGGTATGCTATCACTCATGAATATTACTTCTAGCTTTTTCACTGTGTGGTCCTCGTTTCGGTTTATTTTTTTTTTTATGTCGTTTGAAGCTTTTTAATGTTATATAATAATATATAAAATCATTTTTTAATTATGCTAGTGGAAACTAACTGTATGATTTCATATTCTCATAACTTTCATATAATTTTAATGAAAATGTCAAAGGGTCGTGATTTTGCTACAAATTTGATGAAAGGCAAGTTTTCGTTGGAAATTGAAGTCCAAATCTTGTTGGGTAAATATGACAAGAATCAATTGAAAACAACCTATCTTTTTTGTTGAGAAAGTTATGATTGGTAAAATGATAGTTAAATGAAGTTTAATCGTCAATGTAAAGTCAATTATGTTGGAAAAAATTTCGATGAGACTTTTTGGTAAAGAAAGTTGAAGTGATAAAAAAAGTTTGTGTAAGCTTTTTTTTGTTATTTTTATTCAACCTTTGTTACTTTCTTGAAAAGTTTCTGTTAGTGTGGTCCAACTAAAAGAAGCATGGAATATGTATAGGCATGCAAGAAGTGCTATTTATTTTTTAGTACATTGTATTCTGAATAGGATATCTATGTACCATATATATATACATATGAAAAAATAAAATTATATATACATCTCATTATTATTGGACTATTTTAGTCTTTAATTATTTTTAAAAGAATTAACAAAAAATAAATAACTTTTTATCGATATTTTAATCTTTATGCATTTTCATAGTTTTAAATAAAAAATGAAATTTTGTAAGAGATGGTGGATCAATTTTCTATATTTCTCAATAGAAGTTTCTATACTTTTGCATTTATCAAATATTTATTTACAACTAAATAAAAGTTTCCATATTATATATTTTTGTAAGTAAAAAAATAAGGATGTAAGTGATGAAAAAAAAAGAAAGAAGCGACCATATTCTTTATCTTTCATACTAGTCTCGTACAAATGTTAAATATTGTATGAACATAATGCATTTAAGAAATACACTTCAGGAAAGAGAAACTTGAATGTTCATTCAAATGTAATCGAGACACAAATAAGAAGAAAGAAAAATATTTTTTCTGTCTTAATTTAGATTAGTCAAATAAAAGGAGGTAAATATTTTTAATCTTCTTAACATTATTTTTCTTCACTTTTTGCTTTAAGGGCCAAAATTAAAGAAAAAAGTATTTTCCAAAACCTATCCAAAGAATTTTGTTATGTGCCTTTCGTGTGTATGTTTCATAACATATGCATATTTATCTTTTGAATCGTATCTAAAATCTTGCTCCTACTTGACTGTTGGATTGCTATTGCACAATCTATCTGTGTGGGCCTCTATGCCTTGATTCCAAACACTACATATTTGACCAATCTTATAAAATGGATAGTAAAGCATGGTTCTCCATTCAACTTTAATTTCTTGTTTAATGTTGTTACTTGGGAATATATTTCATCAACCCATCAAACCGAACATCACTTTTTTTTTTTTTTAAGAAACACATCAACCTTCTTTTTTTGTTTTTTTCTTTAAATAATATGAATATCTGTTAAAAAGAAATAAAAGACTAATATATGTTTGAACCAAATCTGTAAGAATATGAAACATAAAGCCACACTCATACGTAAAATATTGGTCGTGCAAATAATCTGCCACTATGTGTGCAAGTGCAAGCAAAGCTTTCTGATATATATAAATATGCAGAATCTGGTTTCTGCTACACACGTTTCTTCTTTCAAATGGCTTATATGTGACAGTAACAGACAAGGAATTTATCTGAAGAGGCAAAGGATAGGGTGCATGGTACTAGCTGCTATCTTGGTTCTAATAAGATAGCGTACAAAGTACAACAGCACGAAAATTCATTTATACTTGACCCTTTCAACAACTTGGTTTTCATTGCTTTTCTTCACACAATATCTCATACAATGCAACAATATCTACACCAATTGCAGTTACCTTTTAGGCACTACTGGGGTGGGGATGTAGCATATAACACAAGATTCCAAGGGCTTGAAAAAAGTTATTATGATTATCCAAGATAATTTTAGTTCAGTGTTACCATTGAGTTGGTGATAAAATATGCTTGAGTAATTTGTGTAAGGTTATTATTATTCTGAGTTCTCATTGTCACTGAAACCGGAAAAAGAAATCATGGAAGATGAATATATGCAAAAGCTTTGTGTTTGACTCCTTTTTCTTTTTAGTAGCTTTTTGTGATATGGGTAATATTCATTGATTTGGTCAAAGCTTTTGAAGAGAAATTACTATCCAATTTCGTGATAAAGCATATTTTTTCAATGAAAATAAAAATTAAAAGTTGATTCAGATGTATCAATATATTTTTTCATAATTTTAATTTTTTTATAAAAATAAATTACTCTCTAAATTTTTTTTATTCAAACGCATGTCTTTGGATTACAAAGAAAAGGGAAGATATGGTAAATGATTCATTTTAATAAATTCTCAAATTCATATTTAAAAAAATATCTCTCTTAATTTAAATATCCTGAGACATTGGTTGTTTTACTGTGTTGTTGTTGGTTTCCTTTTTCTATTAATAAAAAAATATAAAAAAGTTTGTCCGCACTTTTCTTCTAAAATATACCTTTAACTTTATTATTGAGCATTTATGTGACTTTAAAATACCAATGTCTAACAAAATAATGCTGAATTAAGAAAAATATTAAGCTTGCACACTACTCACTCCTACTTGTGCTGATAAAATAAAAATAAATAAACTTATTCTTTCTTGAAAAATTTAAATTAACTTACAGTCTTCATGCGCCCATTACAGTGTTGGTCCTTCGGCCCAGTATAGAAATGAGTCTTATGTTGTAGTGACAATTTCTTTTAGCGCCCCATACTTTCTGTTTGCACATCTATAACTATGGGGAAGTCTAAATTGTTCATGGGCTAGAAACATTATTCATTGGATACTGAAATGTAATCTATAATTCAAAAAGTGCATTACAGGTTACATAATATATAAATAAAAAAATATATTTCAGATTTTATAATTTAGAATATTTTTAAATTCCACAATCCAAAAATTTAAATTACAAACAATTTATATTTTCTTAATATAACATTTTGTATTTTTCATGTATTAGAAACTTTTATTGTATATAAATTATATAATAAATCTAAATATAAAATTTCACACATTTATCATAATATTTTAAAATAAAGTTCTCCACATAAGATTTAATAAAAATATCTTCATAAAATTATAAACAAATAAAATAAAACAATGTTTCTCTATTAATTTACTGGGGACTCATACCACCTATTAAATCCTCTTCTCACGTGTAATACACAATAATCACAAATTTAAAAACAAAACAAACACCACACAAAGACAAGAGTATGCTAGAGAGTTTAAAAAAATATATTTTCATAAATTAAATTTCTATCTCAACCAAACAATAAGAAATCAAACTTTCATAATTCATCTCATACATTACATTATCATTAACACATCACACTCTTGTGACACGGTTAATCATATGATCTGGTCTAACCAGTTCTTTTTTCACACCGTAGCGTTATCAATTCGTATGATCTACTATAACCGATTCTTTTTCACACCGTAGCATAATCATATAAGCATTTCAATCCATATGATCTGGTCTAACCAGTTCTTTTTCACACCCTAGTGTGGTCATCTAAACATTTCAATCCATATGATCTGTTCTAACCGGTTGTTTTTCATACCGTAGCGCAGTCATATGAACCGTTTAACCCACATGATCTGGTCTGACTGGTTCTTTTTCACACTGTAAAGTAGTCATATGAATCCTTTAACCCACATGATCTGGTCTGACCGGTTTTTTTTACACTGTAGCACAATCATATGAATCTATTAATCCATATGATCTAGTCCAACTAGTTCTTTTTCACATCGTGGCACAATCAAATGAACCTCCTTCGACTCTCACCACTTAGCCATCTTCCTTTATGATTCCAATGAGTAGTAGAGTCAAGATACGATCTCAATACAGTATGTCTTGATCACACACCACATCATTCACAAGCATTGATACTATATCATATAATACATAAACACTCATTCAATTTCATCTAAATTCATACTTAATAAAATAAGTAATTACAATATCTATAAAAAAAATATGCAATTAGCATCTCTTACCCGAATTCACAAATATATCTTACACATAATGCGTAGCAATCACTATTTCAAAATAAATTAACATCTAAAAAAACATACAACTAGTTTCCCTTACTCAAATACACAAGACAAGTAATTACAATATCTATAAAAAAAAAATACAACTAGCTTCCCTTACTAAATATCATAACTTCAGATAAATTTCTATTCAAAGTAACATTTATAAAAACATATAATTAGCTTTCCTTACTTAACATTTAAAACAAAACATGCAATTAGCTTCTGCTACCCGAATTCACAAAACAAATAAATACATTATCTACTAAAAATATTGAAACTAGCTTCCCTTACCTCTATAAAGTATAGATACTCAAATGAGTTCCAAAAACCTAAAATCACGGGCAACATAACTCTATTCAAGAATCTGATCAGACATTTTTTCTCTACTCAATGCCAGAAATTTAGGAGTGACCTCTAATCGTCAGTTTGATAAGGAAGGAAGGTGAAATTTTAGATAAAAGGCATAGAAAAGGAAAAAAAACCGCTTCTTAGAGAGAGTTGGTAGTCTTTTATAAAAATAAAACTGAATATCTTCTTAGAGAGAGTTGGTAGTTGTTATTATAAAAATAAAAACTAAATAATTAATTTTTATTTATTTAAACAACTTTGTTGTTAAAAATTATTCAAATGTTATCTTATCTAAAACTAAATTTTATGTTAGTTTTATTTTGAAGCTATTTTCTAGGGTATTAGACTTAATACCCATCCAAGTTACATAGGATGACGAAGAAGAAATTGTCTACTATAGTGTTGTTGGGCAATTGCTTCCTACACTACAAATTGTAAGTTGTATCATACAATTTTTTAAAAATATTAGAATTGCCCTTAACATTATTATTTTGAAAGGAGGGTACAGTATAGGTCATTACAATATAGGTCATTGGAGAAACCTCTCTAGGGTGTTGAAGGTGGTTCATGAGTAGTGAGTTGATGTAAAAGAAAGTACGAAGAGGAAGGAAGAATAAAAGAGTACATTATATTAAGTTCAAAACATAGTTTAGAGTAAGGGGAGCATTAAATATTTCTATAATAGATAACATTTTTAGCGTCTAAGACTTAAGACAAAAGACAACTGAGTAAACATCAAAGCCCTAGCGGAGCATCTCAGAACTAGCGAAGGAGTCTTGGAGCATTGTTGGATGAGCTGAGGAGCACCATAAAAAACGTCTAACCCTTCAATAGTTACAGAAATACTTTAATGGTTGAGTTGTGGAATCCACATTTTGAAAGGGTGAACAACTGAAGACAAAGACAATGTGACGAGTCGACAGGGACACAAGGAAGAATGCCATAATGAAAAGTTTACAGAACATCGCAACAAAGAAGGCAGGAATAATAGAGAATAAATGGGAAGAGAGGTTATACTTTGTCATCATTAAGACTTGACAGTATTTTAGATATTTCATTAATGATATATACTACAGACACAATTTTGTATAATACGACAATTGCTTCCTGCGCCCTCATATTTTTAAAATATCAGTCTTGTCCTTAGGTGTTAAAATGACTTTCGAGATTGGTGTTTCAGAATTATTTATGGAGGTGTAAAAATGACTTTCGAAATTGACATTCTGGAAACTCCATTTCAGAAATAGATTTTCCATAACTCAATTTTTTCACCACCACATACTTTTTCGGAATGGAATTTCATATGATTTCCAAAATAATGAAAAAACAAAACCACAAACTTACAACTGCACAACCATGTCGCGGACTGCTAGAAACCGCTATTCAAACAACAGCAAACACTTCCTAACCAAATCAAACCTTTTTCACCAAAATCCAACCTAAATTAATTTTAAATCAAAACCAAATCAAATTTCAGAACTTACCATAAAAAGGAGACCAAATGGAACGAAAACCAAACACCAAGGACGACGTTGCACTACCTCATTGCTGAACCAAACTGCTATCCCAACCGAAACCCCTTTATATTAATCTAGAGAGACACTTTTATCTTTTTCCTTCCTATGATGGGGTGCGGGAAGTAATTTGTGGGGTACAGAAAGCAATTGTTGGCAACTACATGTTTGTTGTTATTAATTGGGCTTTTTGGATCCTATGATAGATTTTGGAGAATTTTGGGCTATGTCACAAGCACACGACACTTTTATATATTCTGTAATTGAAACTTTTATATTTTTTCCCACATTTTTTCTAAAATAATCTTTTGAAACTTTTATATTCAGAAAAAAATAATCTAAAATGTACTAAAAGATTTTTTTTTTTCAAATTACAGATTCCTGTATATTCTGTAAACAGACATCTCAAAAGGAAGATTTGGAATAAATTTCAGAAGTTGTAATCTATTATTGAATTTTAACTATTTTGAAAAACCATGTTATAGAATTTATTATCAAAAAATAAACTATACCGAACAGTTTGTTTTGAACCCACTACTATCTGAACGTTATTTTCTGATTGTCATTACGCTTTCTCGCAGAAATTATTCTATTCTATAATTGTAATTTATAGCAGAAATAGCGTAGTTTGCAAGAGTTGTGTTCTTTACCAGCCAACCTGTAGCTAAAAAAATTAAAAGCCTTCTCTATTTTTTTTTTCTTTTCAAAAGGATTATTCGGAAATTTTTAATTTTTAATTTTCGGATTGAATATTCTATAATATATTTCAAATGGTGCTGTAAACCTTGTTTATAATAACAAATTTTAAGATAAATATTTCTCGAAATAATCCATTCAAAATAGTTAAAACAATTAAATTATACATTTCGGATTGTATTTTGATTGTTTTCTTCCTCTTCTGCATATTGTATATTTTTTTTTTCTTATTTGAACCTTGAATTCAGAGTATGATTTCTTTTTAAATTGAAACTTTTCAAAATCAACATTGCACATCCAAAGTCAAGAAGTTGTAAAAGATTTAGTGGTTTAGGTTTTATAAAACTCAAAAAGATGAGAAGTTGTAGAATTTATTATTTTATTATAAACTAATTCTATATATGAAGAGGAAGATGTTCTCACTCTAAGACTTTTAGATATCTTATATATATGGTAGTTAAAATAAAGTTTTATTAACTACTTATATTTGATCATTTATTTAAGATATCTTTATTTTAAAAAGAAGTTTAGTACCAAGTGTTACAAATATTATTCCAAAAATTACTTAAGAACTAATATCTCCATTTTAAAATGTTTCCAGAATTTCTATATAATTTTACTACTTATTTGAAAAATAAATTAGCAATCAAAATACCATCTAACTTTGTCACATGAAATAAAATGGTTATTTTGAAAAACAATCAACTATCACCAAATTTGAATCTTTAAGATTTTTTTTGTTTTTGAAACCCCAAGTATAAAATTCATAAAAATATTCATCGAAGAAAATTATAGTAAGTGGAAGAGGTGTATACAAGTCATACGACACAACTTGAAACTTAGTTCTACAAACTATATATTTTTCAAATATTTGAATATCTCTTTTTAGTTGTTTTCTTTATTATTGTAAGTGTTTTATATACAAATCTTAAAAAAGACAGCTGTTTTGAGACATTTTAGATGTATTTTTATGTTATATTGTCTATTTTCTCATGAAGACAAGAATATGATCATCATGTATTAAATAATTAATATATTTCACCAACGAACTTTTCTTGATAAGACAAGAATATGATCATCATGTATTAAATAATTAATATATTTCACCAACGAACTTTTCTTGATAAGTTAGAACAGTCTCTCTGTATATCTTTAATTAATGCATTATTTCTAATTTTCATAATGGATTGACATGTAAGGAAGGAGATATATCTTTTTACATGTCTTTATACTTTCAAAATATCTTTTTATAGTCTTTCATTCAATATTTTATCCTTCATTGAAAACAAACTTTTTCTCTATGAAAGCTGAAAGATAATATAAGAAATTTTAACTAATAATTTTAGATAACAATTATAGTTATTAAGTATTTAACTCACGTAAATTATGTATCATTTAATAAAGGTGTTTTTTTTTTTGTCTAAAATAGAGTTTATACAATGTATAAGTTAGAAGTAATAATCTATTAGGGATGGGTCATAGATCAATTTCTGGAGAATGTTTAATAATTGGATGTCTTTATTGTGTGCTCTTAGAATTCCTTTGGAGGTTAATTCTCAATTTTGTTGGAAAGTTTATCACTTTATGTTATCTCTAGCTTACAAAGATTATTTTTGTTATGTGAAAAGTTATTTTATCTTTACGTTGTTAACTGATGTGATTAAATTATATGTGTTGAAGATCTCACATCGACTAAAGATGAGGTCTTTCAATAGTTTATAAGTAAGTACAAACCTCGTCTTAGAAGCCGGTTTTGTAAGGTTGAGTTAGACTTAAAGTCCACTTCTTGATAGTATGGATATAAATTTCTAATGTTATTCTCATCTTTAAGAAAACTTTGTTCTTTTTAAATAAGATTCACCTCAAGAAGATTTGACTAAAAAAGCATGGTCATCAATCTTTCCTCCCTCAAGTGTGTTCCTTACTTGGAGATTATCATATAATCATATGTCTATAAATGAGAATCTTCATAAAAATTAGTGCATTCTTGTTTCAATTTATAGCCTGTGTGGTTGCATAGAAAAAAACTTCTCAATATCTATTTAAAGTTTTCAAACAATTAGAATTTGACTAAAAAAGCATGGTCATCAATCTTTCTTCCCTCAAGTGTGTTCCTTACTTGGAGATTATCATATAATCATATGTCTATAAATGAGAATCTTCATAAAAATTATTTCATTCTTGATTCAATTTATAGCCTGTTTGGTTGCATAGAGAAAAAACTTTTCAATATTTATTTAATGTTGTCAAACAGTTAGATAACTGACATTTTTCGATAGAATTAGAAAAAAAATATTTTGACACTACTATTCACAAGACATTCCATTTGACACCTCATTTATCTAATAAAATATTATATAATAAATAAAATAATAATATGTAATAGTGTCAAATGAAAATAATATGGTTGATCAGTGGTGTCAACCTATCACCACTCTAGAATTAGATGCCTTCATTTTAGACAAACCTATAGCAATCAAACTATAAAATTTTGAATTCTTAAAGAAATTTCAATTTGTATTCACCATCTTCCTCTCTTTAAGAATGTTGAAGTGTATTTGTTAGATATCTCACATCCAATAGAGATAAGATCAAATTGATATATGCCAATTTATTAAGCTGCTTTTATGAGATTGGATAAGACTTAAATTTTACTATCTTAATATAGTATCAGAGCCTTAAAAGTCTATCCTGGTTGAGATTTGAATTTATAGTGTTATCTATTATTGGGTTCCTCTCAATTTCTCCATTTAATATCTTTGACGTGGTAAACACACTAAGTCTTCAATGTGAGAGGACGTGTTATAGGTATCATGTCAATTGAAATTTGTTTATAATTAAATTATACTTAAATTCTACTATCTTAATATAAAATCAGAATATTGGTATCCTTTTTTTTTTGCAATAGTAGAGATAATTTCTTGTGGTGGGTTTTTGAATTCATTGAACTCTTGGTTATAGGCATTCACATTGCTCTTACTATTGAACTCTTGGTTGTTATGCTTGCCCTGTAACAAGCTCATCAATGTGGTTAGCATTGTTTATAATTGGGGTGTGATTCTCAATTTCTACATAAAGCTTTTAAGGTTGTTCAAATTGTCCCTTGCAACCTGTGGGATAGATAGTGTAAGTGTTTAGAGTTAACCCGTCCGTACATTTTTGTCACATGTTTTATTTTTGGAAGTTATCTTATTTGGGATTAGCTTGCCGATTAGATAATTTACCAAGTTTATTAGCTATTTTTATTTAGAAATAGTTGTGGTCTCCCTATTTTGTTTTGTATAATTTGGTTTCATGAGTTTTAATCTAACCTTCGACCACTTTTGTAGCTTTTTTTTTTTTTTTTTTTATTTTTTTTTTTTTTGTTTTTTAATTTTTTGTTTTTTTTTTTTTTTTTTTTTTTTTTTTTTTTTTTTTTTTTTTTTTTTTTTTTTTTTTTTTTTTTTTTTTTTTTTTTTAATATTTCATTTTGGACGTGTTGCAAATTATGGGTGATCTTTAGTATGCCAACTTTGTTAGGATGCTCTGTACGTAAATAGTTTTTATAAAAGAAAGTTGCTATCATAAAAAAGACAGTAATAATGCTTGAATTGTGTTTAAAAAAAAAATTGTGCTTCAAATTTTGTTTTTTCTTTGAAAGGTGTTTTGAGATATTATTTTCTTCAAAGAAGAAAAAAGGAACAAAAGCTTTTGTTATGGTTTGTTTCAACCATTTAGGTTACTTTTGGAAAACTGTAAGTTTCACTAAAAACTATTTTACAACAAGTATTTTTCAAATTCACTTATGATAAAAAAAAATCCACCATATATTTTGATTGCTTCTCAATGCAATTATCTCAAGTATTCTTTATATAATAGCTTCTTAAAATTTTATACACACTCCTAAATAATAAGAAAAGATGTTACAACCGTAAGCATCTAAGATAGACCAATATGAATTATTAATTCACATTTCTTTGTTAAGACACTCAAAGAGAGAATAATACTGAAAGTTATAAAACTTAAGTTTCACAAAGTGATTCGTAGATAGATAAATAGATACATACATATATAGATAATATACTTAACTTATCTTAGTTATGAAGTGTTTTATATATCAGTTCTTCAAAAATATAGTAGTTTAGAAACATTAAAAAATATATTCAAAATAGTATCACTTCTAGATGAGAATGAAGAAGATCATTATTGTGTATTAAACATCATTTAATGCATTTCACCGACTTATTTTTTTATAAGATAATGGAATCTACTTGTTCATCTTTAGTTGGTGGATTATCTCTAATTTACACAATTAATCAATGTGTAGCCCATAATATATATTTTTCTCCATGCATTTATGTTCAAAGCATGTTTTTTTATGGTCTTTTATTCAATATTTTATCTTTTCTTTTTTTCCTCTATCAAAGTTGAAAAGATAACATAAAAAAAAAAATTTAAAAAATATAATATTAAATAATATCTTTGATAATTAAAATAATTAATTCTATTTAGGATATGCATTGTCGAACATAGATTTATTGTCCAAGAGTACACGATATATCATCTACTATAGTGTATAGATAATATATAGTCTAATACTGAAAGTTAGTTAGATATAAAAAGAAGAAGTCTTTTAATACATTTTAGTTTACAAGTTGTTGAATTTGTTTACTTCAAGATATTATGTGTATGTTATTCAATTAAAAAAAGTAATTGTTTTATCAAACCGTTGTTAATTATTCACTTCGGGTTTTTTAATTAGAATCAATTAAAAAAATTATTAACAATTAAGTTCAATTTAAGATTAAAAAATAATTTTAATTTCTTTAAACTATTTTTTATTTAAGTTGGATTTTCTTTTATTTTTCTTATAAAGTAAATTATAAACAATTGCAATCCAAAGACTTCTTTTAGAATAATGGAAGAGTCATATCGTCAATCAAATCATTTCCTAAATATGTTAATAAAAAATAATTAACACTTCAGCTTAAACATCTTGCAAACTTATACATATTCACTACTAATAGTTTCAGTCTCTTCCACTGAATTGTTTGGCAATTTTTCCTATAAAAATTCTTTTATATAACTCTTCTAAATTGTTGGACAAATTGATATACTCATCTATTATTCTCTTCTTAGATTGTTTAACAAGTAATGTTAGAATAGATGATACAAAAGTTATTATAATTAAGAAATAATTTTATTTATTAAAAAGAATATCAAAATAGAAGAGATTCTTACTTGAAGGAAAATTTATTGAAAATCAAGAGAGTTTGACTGGTGTGACCTTATAAGTATTATATTATATTATTGACTAGTAATCCATTAATAAATAATCTCATTCTGTGAAAAATATTGTCTATCACTAAAATCCCTCTCAACAACTCATTTTCTTGTTCTAAAACCACATCAAGGAAGTGTCAATTCCACCATAAATAGAACTTGCAACATATTTAAATTTTCACAGTCAACCTTCTTATAAGCCACGCCAAGAAAGCCTGAACTCATCTTAATAATCTATTTTGGTCTATTTCATTGATGTTTGATACAAGTCATGACCAGATCAAAGAATAAAATAGCTGAATGCAGGATTAATTATTTCCAGCTAGAAAAAAAGTGTGTACCAAAACAAAGTTAAAAAAGAATATCATTGTCTAAAGTAAACAAAAATAAATGTAATGCTTAAAAAATGAAATAAGAATTTAATCACACAAATCATTGTGAGGTCAATTTAAGACAAATATACTCCCTAGCTTTTACTTCAATTAATGAAAATGAATAAAGTAACTATGACTTTGTGTATGAACACCAATTTAGAGTATAACATTTGGAATTGTATGTATGGTATTTGGATTACTTGAATCTCGTTATCATCATGGACTATATCAAATCCTGTCTTTTCTATTTCAAATTAGTAGTATGTTTCTCTGGATATGTCACCCAAGAAATCAATTCTAAGTCACAAAATGATATTGTTAAAGTATAAATAACTATTTAATGCTTTATCTTCACCATAAAACGATAGTTAATTTTTTTTAAAGCAATTATCTTTCACTATTGGACTAATCCAACTTCGGGGCCACAAATTGGTTGAATAGAAAAAAAAAATATTTTTTATTATAATAAATTAGATAAAAAAAGTATATTAATTTATTTTGATCTATTAGGAATTTAATTAAAAATATAATAGAAAAAGAGATTGATTTACTTATCTTAATTTAAATACAATATAAATGTGTTTATGCATTGTTATTATTTAAAGTTTGTTAATATAGTATTGTTAGGATTGTCATCGCATTTAAAATATTGTTCATTTTGAAACACTTTGTCTCTGTGATGGTTTTATGTTTAAAGAATGCGTGAATTTTCATTGGACATACTGAAAATGTCTAAAATTTGGTTATGTCCATAAATCTTCTTATAGAGAACTTCATATCATAGCTAGCCCATGACCCTCAACAACATGGGGATATAAATATTGTTTGTCCATCTCTTTCGCCAGAGAAAAAGTAAAAAACATGATAGTAGTTATCAATTACTTTACTAAATATATAGAGGTTGAACCCAAGGCTACAATAACGGCTCGTCAAATACAAAAAATTCTTCTAAAAGAACATTGTTTGCAAACATAGTCTTCCTTATTCATTTAGTGGCAATAGTTGTCAATTGGTAGATAAAGGCTTTATATAGTTTTTACAACAACAACATAAAATAGAATGTTTAGTATCATTAATTAAGCATTTACAAACTAATAGTCAAGTTAAAGCGACTTCATAAAGTCTTGGTTGTTAATGTATGTGATGATAATTAATTGAATGTCATTTTGATGAATGTGGAGATAAGGTATCAACTAAATGTGATGATTTTTACTAGCTAAGCATCTTGATATATTTCTATGATTTTGGAATCACAAATATGATCAACACAGATGTAGAATTATCTTAAATGAAGAATATTTTTAATTATTTATTATGGATAACTTTTAATGCACAAAATCTTTTATTATATCTTTATGTGAATGGTGGATGAGAGGTCCTCCTAAATAAACTTAAAAGTAAGCTTGCACAAGCAAAGAGTTTGTGGATTAAACACTTAGTACACTTTGGGGTTATCATCGTACCCTCAAACATTTACTAAAGAATTTCTTTTACTCATATACAAATCGAACATTATGATTCCAATTGTTCATGAAAAAACATATTTGCAAAAGACAATTCTTTGATAAAAGCAATAATAATGGTAGTCTAAAAGTGGAGCTTGATTTAAATAACGATATTAGAAATGAGAAAAAAAAAGTAAAAGAAAAAACTGTCAAGAGGTCACAATTGCGTTGAATTGTATGGTCCATATCAAATTATTTATTCCCTTCAAGATAGAGCATACAAACTTGAATATCAAACCAACAAACTCATGTCAAGAACTTAAAATGCAACACATTTAAATATTTAAGTTGTTATTTCTTTGTTATGGAATATTATACTCTTTTTCATTAGTTAAAATTTTATTCACAAAATGGATTTTTCTTAACAAAGTTTTAATGAAACACATTTTTATATAAAAAAAAATTGTTTTTATATATTTTTTCAATAATAATACATTAAAGATGTTTATATATTAAATTAGGAAACATCAAATCAATGTTTTCTACTAACATATATAACAATATGCTTATATTAGATAAAATATTTCATATAAATTATAATTTAGTGATAAGATAAAAGGTTTAGGATTAAGATTTTCGAAGAAACTAAATAATCAAATTGATATCCACAACATTTTTCTACAAAAAGTGGAGTTTTGAAAGAGAATGTTTATACCCAACAACCATTGGACCCGTTTCCCCTAACTCCACCCTGGCATACAAACTTAACAAAGTCATTTAAAACAGAGACTTTGCAATCATTGTTTCAGAAACTTAGCCAAACTTTTCTCATCACAGGTTTCGTTTCATCTAAAATTGACTCTTCTCTCTTAAGTTCAATAACAACGATACTCTCTTTATTCTTATTTTAAGTAGACGACACTCTTATTACTTTTAGTTCATCCATAATTGTTGAAACTTTTATCACACAATTGAGTGAGAAGTTTGCGTTAAAGAATCTAGCTCATTTGCACTAGCCTCTTGGAACAGAAGTATCTAATACTGTTGAGCACTTTCTATAGGTCTACAGTCAAAGCTTTACAACATGTCAAAGTGACACGTCCTGAGCTTGCTTTTTGCATCAATAAAGTGTCATTACGCTATCTGACATCATTACAACCAGGAACACCACACTACACAAAGGAACCACATCGTTGCACTGTTCATGAGACAGGTGTATAGATGGACATTTAGTCCTAAAACACAACTCTACACGCAGACAGATTGTCAGTATATGTCTTGATCAAGTTGTTACAAGTTTTTTTATTCCATTATAAACCATTCATTTCAGAAAATATATATTCTAATATATTGGACCTCATTTGGTTGGAGTGAATTTCAACATGTCAAAACATTTTCTCTTTGGTGTGTTTAATGTGTACACACTCAGATGTCTGAATGTGCAGCAGACTGCGGAATAAACAAGCATTATACCTATATATATATATAATATTAAGAGAGCATGATAACAAAAAGAAACTTCATTGGTATTATTATACTTTTATATTTTCAAGAAATATCTTCAATGATTCTCCCAGATACATGTTCCTACAACAAAAGTCACAGCTGGGACATTTGACTTAAAAGTTTCAAAAGATAAAGAAAATTGGTTGAACCATAACTGACCCATGATGCCACCAGGATGATTTGAAACAGATGTTAAGCAGAGACGAGTGGTTGGGGAGGTCAGGTAGTCAACATTATGAGGACTTTTTCACATATTTAAATCAAAAGATGAATATGTAGTGCATCAACCTCATTGGCAGTGTTGCAGATTTTTACAGGGTTCAAAATTAATGGACACCAGAATCTTAAGGATCCACATTAGACTCTTGGATGCCTAACAATCAGGACCACAACAACAACAACAAAAAATTCTATATATTGCACAAAATATAACACAAATGATGCAAACTATACATTGCTTACATATAAATATGGTTCATGCCACACCTAAACCTCTGAATCTTGTGTGTTCTGCTTCCTAATTGTTGCATCAGAAGATTCTATCAACCACCAAGGAGAGAAGCTGTAGGTCTAGGATAAGCAGAAGCCACTTTAGGTACATCTGCACCACCATGGCTGCTGTTGGGACGGCCTTGGCTAGAATGGCGTAGATGATGATTTTTATGATCAGCACCTTTTCTCTGCATGTCCTTTGATTCCTGAAGCTGCTCCAATGCTTTTACCACCTCATCCATAGTTGGCCTGCACTTGGACTCTACAGAAAGACATTGCAGAGCAAGTGCAGCTGCTGCTTGAGCTCGACTATGTGAATATTGACCTTCCAAACGTGGATCCATTACACGGAAAACTCTTCGTTTGTTAGATAGGTAAGGCTTGGCCCATTCAACAAGGTTGTGCTCCCCAGATGGCTGGTTCTTGTCTATGGCTCGTCTTCCAGATATCATTTCCAGAAGAACTACTCCAAAACTATATACGTCACTCTTGGCAGTGAGATGACCTACCAAAACAAAAATACTTTCAGTTTGCGTATTAATATGAAAAAACTAAAAGCTGAGCAAATGTAGTAAATTCACAGATCATACAAGAAACTTTCAACAAATTTGAAGAAAAGTGATGCTGGAAAAAACCATGGTAATTGCCATTCTGAAAAGGCACAGATTCAGGGCAGTCACTAGTGTAAGTGAAAAATGAAAGGAACCTTTGGAGGATCACCCCACAAAAGTTAGATATAGTAGTTGGAGAGGCCAAGGACTTATAAAACCCAGTGCCTACACATGCTGGCTGTGTACTAGCCATTTGACTAGTCTCTCACAAACACTTGAATGTCAATATTACCATAGCTGCCATCATTTGCAGCTGAGAGACATGGCATAAGGCTCTTAACACATACCAATTCATAACAATCATGGAAGAACCACACCACAAAAGCTACCTAATAAACACTACACTAGAATCCCATAATACCAATACAGGACTCATGTCCCACACCTAGCAAATGGATCCTAAAAAATGCTAAGAATTCTACTGATAGAAAAAAGTGTAAAGACCGCTTTAGAAAATTTAGTAACTAGACTAAGAAAGTAGTCAGAAAATCTTATTTATGAAATAATATAGCCTATCAACCAAAACAGCATATATTAGGAGGGTGAAATCTATGCTAGGAGGGAAATTTGACAAACACTATGGTTGATGATACCTGTTGCTAAATACTCTGGAGCCGCATATCCTCGGGTTCCCATGACCCTTGTAGAGACATGGCTTTTATCACCAGTTGGACCATCTCTGGCCAACCCAAAATCAGAAAGTTTGGCGTTATAATGCTGCAAAGCAACATGCAAGAAGCAACTTAGTAATCAACTCTAATCCACCAAATTTTCAACCATAACAGGACATGCTCAAATTCCAATTATGCACATACTGTATCAAGTAGGATATTTGACGTTTTAAAGTCACGGTATATGACTTTAGGCTCTGTACTGTGAAGAAAAGCAAGGCCCTTCGCAGCCCCAAGAGCTATTTTCATTCGCAAACTCCACGAGAATGGCTGAAAGTAGGAACCTCCTGTATTTATGATGATTTCAAGCAACATTAGTATTAGAACTCAGGATTAAATTTTACGTTATTAATTGATAACTATTCAGGAAAATGAAAACTTCTTTAAAGGGGTACAAATAAAAAGGAATAAAGAATTATACATTCAACTAAAGTGGAAGGTACTAACTTCTAAAAAGATGATTTTCCATGCTACCCTTAGGCATGAATTCATAAACCAAAAGCCGATGCTCATCCTCAAAGCAGTATCCTATTAACTTGACAAGGTTAGGATGCTGCAGTTGCCCAAGATAGTTGATTTCAGCCTGAGTCAAACAATGCAAAAGAAGAGAACATCAACAATTATGCAACTCGGCAATTGGTAGAACTTCAGAGTCAGACAGGCAAAATGAAGGAGTATCCAAAAATGCTTGCAGTTGCCTAGAATTTTGTCAATATACAATGAAATTTTAAGTCAAAACGATAAGTATCAAGCAAATAATTCAATTGATACTAACCAGCCATTCTCTGTGACCCTGGAAGCCATCTTGGTTAAGCCTCTTCACAGCAACAATCATGCCTATTCCCGGTTTGGTAGCAGTAAGTGAATTTTCATCAATCCAGCCCTTAAAAACTGAACCAAACCCACCCTCCCCCAAGACACTATCTGGGCGGAAATTTCTTGTGGCCACTCTTAGGTCATTATAGCTGAAGCTTTTCAAGTTGGACGATTGCAAGATTTCACCTTCACTCCGAGAAGTGACGGATATGGAGGCTGATGAGTTCCTGCTAGTTGAGCTGATGTCATGGCCACTCCTGCTGACACTTCTCGAGGTTATCCCTACACCAATACAAAAGAAAATCAATTTCACAAAGACTCACCATCACTGGCCTTGAAGCAAACAAATCATCACTTCTAAAAAACAGATTAACATGGAATCCCAAAACCCGCCAACCTATTCTTCTTCTGTTGTCTTAACAACAATTTCCCTCGGACTGAGATAACAGATTTTCTTCAGAAAAATTACCTAGCAGAAAACCTTACTTATAGAGGGATTAAAAGAAGGTGAAAAGCTCATAAATTAGTTTTGCTAGTGAATTTTAGTGCAAAACCAACCAAAGACTTTCCAACCCCATTTTTACTCCCATATCAAACCAAGCCTGAGAGGAACTTTCAAGGGGGTGGAAAAGCTACAATTCACATGAATACCCAAATCCATAGTCTACCCAACCAATGGGTCTCTGAAACCAAACCCCTTTTTTTCCTCAGACACAGATCACCATATCAGAAAAAGCATAGCAGCTTTTCAAGGATCTTAATCATATATTACAGACTTGGAAACAAGAACATGACAGCAAAACTATCCATAAAGCTATCAGCTTTAAGACTATCTCAAGTTCATTTCCAAACCCGGAAGAAAAATTAGCCCATTTTAATAATTGAAATAGAAGAAAATGAACATACAAGCCAAAAGAAGAAAAAAAAAAAAAAAACTTACCTGTATTGGAAGGACTCACAGCCTTAATCCTATTACTCCAGCAAGCACCCATCAACAAACCACCCCTGTGACCAAATCAAAGGTTGAGCCTTTCAGATGCAAGCAAAAAACTACATAGTCTGAAACTTTAAAGGTTGAAAATGCAAATTTGCAGAAATGGGAAAAAAGGGGCAACAAACCCCAGAATGAAACACTGTTAAACCCACCAGGATGAAGGCAGATCTCAGTGATTACGCACTCAGTAGCTGAGATTTCAGAAGCCTTTTTCGACCTTTTATGATTAGGGGTTTGATGAGAAGGGTCGTGGAAGGAAGCAGAAAGGGTCAAAAGAGGAACTTTGATCACTTGGTTGATGGTGGCTTTTGTAAATGATAATATTGTAGCCTTTTTTGGACCCTTTTGGCAAACCAGAGAAAGTAGAATAGAAGGTTGACTTCACCTTTCACCACCTTCTTTCTCTTTTTGTCTTTTTTCCACCCAACATTAATTAAAGGAATATAACATGATCATACTATAATTATCTAAACTTCAAAAATTAAAATAATATGTATTGGTTCAGAACTTGAAACTTACGAGTAATACTGTTAGAATAATTCAAAAAAAAAAAAATTCATGAAATTGGTCAAAGAACCTTAAAATTGTTTGTCGGGTAATTTCATCTGATGTAAAATAATGATAATGATGATGAAATAGCTTATGATTATGGTTTAAGTTTTCTAGTTTGAAGTTTAATTTTACACTTCCGTCAAAGGAAAAAAAAAAAAAGGTTTTTAATTTTACACTGTCATCACGTTTTTGTCGGTCAAGGAGTCTTGTCCTCTTAGGAGACTTTGTCCCCACTGTTATTTAATGATTTCTGTAGACTTATTTTACAATTATTAGATTATTAATTATTTGATCTATTTATCTTAATTATGGTAATATAAGATTTCCAATTTCTACATTCAATGTTATTTAAAATAGTATCCATGATTTTATTATTTATCATTTTCAATGTTAACATCAAATGCATGCATATTCATAATATTTTTTTTTATTGTGGAAAATTACCAAAATACTTCATATTTTACGATAAAAATATAGTTTGCTTCAATTTAAATATCCATCCTTTTACTAAAAATGTCTTTGTTCTATTTTTGACTTGTATGATAATAAAAGAACTATTAAAGAAATATTAAGTTAGTGGTATGAATATGAAATTAATGTAGTCTATCTTTGTATTTAGTTTACTTTTACTTGCTTTATAAATACTTAATTTATTTTGATTCATCTTATAAATAGATTTGTCTTGTCTGATTTAGAATTTAGTTGGGTCAATTCACGTGTGAATTGGGTCAACTTACTTTAAATTAAAATAATTATTTTAAAATATTATTTTTATAACTTTATATATATAGTCTATCTTTTTATTTTTGCCCTATAATTAGTTTACTTCAATTCAAATATCCATTTTTAGTAAAAGATATATTTTTACTTAAATGATAATAAGAAACTATTAAAGAAATTATTTTTTAGTGGTATGAATATCAAATTGACATAGCCCATGTTTGTATTTAGTCTATCTTTTTACTCTTCTTAAAAATCCCTATTTTGACTCATCTTATAATAAAATTTTTAAATTTCTATATTTTTTTCATCAATTCTAAGTTTTCAAATTTTTTACACAATACTTAATATATAATAAATTAAATAATTAAAATTAATATAATATTATATTTACAGTTAGATTATTTTTTAAGTGAATTAATTCAATTCACCACGAGTCCAATCTCAAAAGACCATTCATAAAATTAAGACTTATCATTTTATTTATCTATTTTTTTTAACTAAAATTATGGTGGTGCATAGATTTTGATCTAATTTAACAATTTTAGTTATTGGTTAACCATCAAATGTTGGCTAATTAATATAAATAAATCCAAATCTTTTAGAAAATTTGAAGCAATGCATTCCAGATAAATTGATAACAAAATTGTTGAGTTTGTGGACAAAGATCTCATTATGATTCTTTCTAACACACTTTTGTAAAAATGTAAGAAATTTTGGAAATTTGATGATGATTGAATTATGATGATGGGGTTTGGAAAGATGAAATGTTGAGTGAAGATTGAAATGATATGCACACATGTGTGTTCACGTTTTGATGATTAAAAAATAACTCTGAGATTTGTGACAAAGATTAGCTAGAATCTTCGGAACAAATTCTGCAGTTTAGAAATTCGTAGTTGACTGCAACTATACACATTCTAATAATGTGTATTCATAGTGATTTGGGCACACAACTTAACGTCATTAGTATTCCAAAGAAATTATTATTATTATTATTATTATTATTATTATTATTATTATTATTATTATTATTATTATTATTATGTATTCAGAAACAAAAGAAGATTATATTTATAAATAAATAAATACAGGATGATTAAATATTTGTAGTCTTTAATAATTTTTTTATTTTATTTTGTCTTTCGAAAAAATTTGGAATGTGTTTGGTGGTTATAACTTTTGTTCACTGTAAAATATTTTGTTTTTGTGTCTAACAATATTTATTTTTACATGTTGATGTATAGTGGTAACTTGAAAAAACAATAAAAAGAAAAAAAATATTTGAAAAAATAAATATTTTTTTCATTATTTTATTGTATAGAAATTGATCTTATAAAGTGAAACGCTATCTTCTATTATAGTATAAATATATTCCTAAAGTTAGAAAAATTTAAAGTATGGATTTTTGTTTACCAAACATAACTTTTATTATAGTATAATTAAAGTTATCATAACACAATTAGAAGTACTGAAATGAAATTGATGTTATAAAGTGAAACGCTAGGTATAAATATATTCCTAAAGTTACGAAAATTTAAAGTATAAATTTTTGTCACCCAACATAACTTTTATTATAGTATAAATTAAACTTATCATAACACAATTAAAAGTAACAAAAAGACAATATTTATAAATTATAACAAGTTTTAATTTTAATATGTATAAAATATTTAATTTATTTTTTTTATTTCTTTAATTATGTTATAGTCCAATGATTTAAATATTTTTATTAAATAATTTGTAAAAGTTTAAAGTGTACTTATATTATCCATAGTTGAATAATAGTTGAATAGTTGTGATGTTCAATAATTAATTATTTTAGATGATTTCAAAAGCATATTGCAAGGTTATGTTGAATAAAATTGTATTCATATTAATAAAAAAATTCAAGAGGATTTAAAATTATTCAACATAAGGACTCTTGATTATGGGTTATAGAGTAAGTACGAAATATATAAAATGTAATAGTTTTTTAAATTAGTAATTGATTTAGGAGTTTTCTGACAAGTGTAAAATGGTGAAATTTTGAAAAAAAAAAAAATCCTAAATCTTTAAAGGTGTTTGGACACCGCATTCTTTATCCCATTCCGAGTATCACATTCCTTACCTTATTTCATCAGTTTTTATCTTTAAGTATTTCAATTCGACTTGTCTATCAAAAGTTATGATCATTTAGAGTTTTTTCATACTAAATTTTGGCAACTCAAAATCTATGATAATTTTATACAATATAAGGATTGTCATATCATATATATCATATATATACTAAAAGAAGGTACCACTAAAAAATTTAGATAAAAAGGAATTTTCTAGCTATCTTTAATCAATTTTACAAAACCATTAACTTGTTACAAAGAGAAGCACAACAAGTGGCAAGGGGCAGGAAATAAACCAAGCAATGTTCACAGTGGATATAGAGGCTCATGGCTGAAAATGTATTTGGCTGAGTTAAAGAGGGGGGTGAATTGAACTTATAAGATTTTTTGCAATTTAAAACACTGAAAACATTTTTAGCAAATATAAAACCTTTAATGAATCTCAATGATCAAGGATATAAGGTGTAGTAGAAACATAAATTGATTTCAAGCACGAATGAACTGATTTATTTTTTAGGCAGAATGAATAACTATCAATATTGTGCACTATCAATATCAAGACAGTAGCAGAAAACTAATGACAACAATTTAACAGTGTATAACCAGTACTAGAACAACCAAGATACAATATAGTAATCACTCAAAGATACATCACACAAGTTGATAGGTAGATGACAAGTCAATCATGACAAACTTATGTATGAGAGAAAACACAAACTGCAGTGGAAAATTTAAAAGCTTCAACGAAAACCAGATTAAAGAACCAGTGCAGCAGAAACTACATGATACTAAATCTATTGTGAAAAATCAATTTTAACATATCAATTTGAAAAAACTAGCTCAGAACATATGCAAATACACAATGTATCAAACAAATGCAGATGCTACAAAAACCAGATTTATGAGGATTGATACAGTACACAAACAACAATAAAAACTTGACTGATGCACAAGCTGATTGGGTTCTAAAACAGACTAAGAAATCTCACTGATAAAGCACAAAAAACCTAAGCTACAAAAGTTCTCTAACCACAACACAAACCAAATACACCAGTTAAATGCTAGAATAGAATGCTTTATCTAGGCAATACCCACAACAATTAAGTCAGAACCAGTTTGTGTTCAAATTAAAGTTTTGCTATGTGAAAAATAGTTCAAAAAGGATTGATCAATGATGCAGTAAGAGCACCTAATTAGCACTGAACAAAATCCAACAATTATGCAGAAAATGATCTATTATGCGGTTTAAAAGCAGATACAAGACAGTGGCAAGAACTGCGCATAATTGATAATAACAAACCTAATATAATAGAGAAGAAAAGTACTCAACAACAACAATCTAAATCAAAACCAAATCCTAAATAGTATAACCATACACAAATGTTGAAACAACAGTAAAAAGAATGGTTATGCAAAGGAACAAAGTACAGATTCAAAGGCTATTCTATAACAGTTCAAAGATCTCAAAAACATATTACTTCCTTTGATGCAGAAGGATTACAAATTCAATTATGCAACAAATTCACTAAAACCAAAACAATTAACACTCAACCAAAGTGGGCAGCGTAAAAAATTGAACAAGAAGGTAAAAGAAGGGTTAAGAAAGAGAGACACAATCAATTTATACTGGTTCACCCTTCCTTAAGGGCTACATCCAGTCTTCTTTGCCCCTCAAGCAAAGAAAGTTTCACTAAGACATTCAATTGTTCAATTACAATCAATCACACAATTCTCACACCCTATAAGAACCAAGAAAACCCCTGAATTGTTGAAACTATACCCCGCAGCCCCAACCAATTCAGCAACAATACACAGTTAAACCCTATAGCCAACACTCAATACAATTGTTCAAGAATTATACAAAATTACAATGAAACAACACAAATCTTGAATCAAACTGGTTTAAGAAAGGTTGAGAAACTCCCTGATTGGTGCAACAAGATAGGCCTTTGGACGGTCTTGAAGGAATCCAATAGCACAATACTTTGGTCAAGATTGATTCTTCAAGAAAAAACCCCCTTTCAATTTGATCAAGAAATCCCTAGTTTTCCCAAATTGATTTTCACAATAATCTCACAATTGATTCTAAATTTTATATCTAATTGGCGGATGTTAGAAAACCCTTTCTTATATATTGGAAAAACCCAAAATAGTTTTAATAAAACAGTCTCACAGTTTTGTCCAGAGCACAAATAAATCAATTTCACTTATCCTGAAATCAGTTTATTTTCATCTAGTTCTATATTTTTAAAAACTGTTTTTTCCAAAATCTCAGTTTATGCTTTGTGGTTTGTTTTAATCATTTTAAACCATGTGTTCGTGAATTTCTCCTCAATTGTGCATAGGTTCTCTTTCACCACCAATCACACTCACTCACTCTAAGACAAAGCATAAGACACACTTCCAATTGCTTGCTTGCTTTCGCTTGCTTGGCTTCATCAAATCCTTAGTCTTGTGAGAATACTAACAATCTCCCCATATTTGATGAAGACAATCCAGTGTGTGAGTGGTTTAGGACCTGCAATTTCACAACAAACTAGTTAAAGTAACAGTTTGTTATAGCTCTTATAAAGACAGTTTTATAGCACATAAAAAGTCCATCTACTCAAAATAAAAACACATGTTGCTTTCATTCATATTCTCCTATTACACATGATATTAATGCATAAAATTACAGCACACAACTAGTAGCAGAATAGCAGCAATGTAACAACAATACAAAAAGTTAAATTGACGCACTATGACATGAATTGAACCTCTAGAACCTAATAAAAAAAGGCAGCATCAGCAAATACCAACACTATTGGATTACAACCAAACAGATTAAACCAGAACCAAAGAAACCTGAAATAGAACAGGTTAACACATACACAACAAAACTGAAAATAGAACCAAACAACAACCCAATGAGAACAAAATGATAGCACAACAACAAAAGAACACCAACATAACAGCAAAACAACACCAACACAACAGCAAAACAACACCGAATCCTCACACACTCTTCCATTTCTCCCCCTATGTATTCATCAAATGGGAGAAAACAATTATGATATGCATGATTTAATTATGAGGCTCATTCCAGGCTGCTATGGTGGCCAACTGGTATTGCACAACTTCAATTTGAAGATCCAAGTGTTGAAAGCGTGCAGTGTAAAATTCATGGTTGTTTCTTTGCTCATTAGTTAAATGATCAAGCTTGTCAAGTACTTTGCTCAAATCTTGAAAAGCAGAGCTCGGTCCAACTTCACCCATAGCAGTGTCATTCCCTGCCATTTCAACATCTTCATTAGCTCCTTCAGCAGCTCCTCCTTCAACATTTTCAGCAACATCAGCCTGCCACATCCATTGGTCTTTTACTTTGACCAATCCAATCTTGTTGAGGTTAGTGGTCGAGATTTCTAATCCTTGTTTGACTGGCTCCACAAGATCTCCCTCAAGAGGTACTTGAAAGTGTCAGATAAATCTTGAAATGAGCACTACATAGGGAATCTGGGAGTCCATGAGGTCTTTGCCTTCTCCAATTGTATTCCAAGAACATAAGGCCAATTTACCTTTAATCGGTTCATGATACAAAACATAAGTATCAAGTCTTCCTCATGTAAGACAACATGATTATGGCCACATGGAGTCAAAATCCACACAATAATGAAGGTTAGTATTCTCGGATTCAAAGAAAGTCCACCAACTTGAAAACCTCTTTCCATGGCTTGTGGGTTGCGTAAGCAGCTGTTGTAAAAGAACACCTTGTTATAGTCATCTAGTGCCTCAATATTACCCTTTCCAATTTTCAAGCCATCACATTTGAGACTAGCCACTGTCTCCCAAACTGAATGAGTGATTTTCATTGTTACTCCCTTCACCCTTGATTCAAATCTATCCTCTTTTACTTTGAGATTAGCGAAGAAAACCTTCACTAAATCTGGATAGACGTTGTCAAATAGCCCAAGGAATTTTTCAAGCTGCTGGAACTCCAACATTTCAGCTACTTCTAACAGTTCTTCCGATTTCAACCAATCAAGACTTACTTGTTTGGAAGCGTTAATCACTTTTCTGCTGACCATGATTAGATAATTGTTGATACTTTATGTTGTATCATCTCCAAGAATGCTTGCAAACCAGACCTCAAGATGGCCCCTTGTATCAATATGTCTCCCTACACTTACGGTTTCCTTAACCCTCTTCTTTAGGTTACTTGAGGATGCCATGGAAGTTGTTTTTGAGTGAGAGAAGAGAGGTTTTGTAGCTGGTTTTTTTGACTGGCAATATTAGGCAGAATGGAAGCTCAAAATATAACATATATAAGCACACATTACATAGTCAAAAGAACATTTATGTTCACCCATTGGATAATTTGAATTGGAGAGTTGTACCTTGATATTCTTTTGGGACAAAACAGCTCCATATTGGGAATGGGTAGAATACTTACATGTTCAATTTGCTTTTAAGAGGTTCACCTTTTTAACTCCTAATTAGGTGAAGACAAGTGGCATTAAGTGGTCAAAAGTAGTCAAACGTGAGTAGTTTGGAAGTTAGGCTCCATTCAATGTCATTGACATGCTTAAGTCTCTTCACTTCAACGTGATTCAAAGTATTTGATTTCACAAATCTTTTTGACTCAATTGATAGCTCAGAACAGAAAAACACAACATTAGATTGAAAACAGAAAAAAAAAACTAAGATTCAAAAACTGTTCTAGGGGCAAAATAAATCGATTTCAGCTCGTATAAATCGATTTATTTTAGCTGCAGTGAGTAGAATGTTATGCAGTTCAAATTTTATGCAATGTTTAGGATATCCAATATGTCTAACTCAGTTCTCAAGTAATTAAACCTATCTTCAACAAGTGGTTTAGTGAAAAAGTCAGCTAATTGTTTCTCATATTCAATAGACTTGATTTCACATACATCATTGCTAACTTGTTCTGTAATGAAGTGATGCCTAATCTCAATGTGCTTAGTTGTAGAATGATGAACTGGATTTTTATTGAGATTAATAGCACTAGTATTGTTACAAAATAAGGGTACCTTTGTGACTTTGAGACCATAGTCACTAAGTTTTTGTTTGAGCCAACAAATTTGAGCACAACAACTTCCAGTTGCAATGTATTCAGCTTCAGTAGTTGAGAGAGCAACACATGCTTTCTTTTTTTTATTCCATGACATGAGACTTGCTCCAAGTAGGTGGCATATACCACTTGTGCTCTTTCTATCTAGTTTGCATCCAACGAAATTAGAATGTGATTAGCCCTTGAGATTAAGTGCTGCTTCATAAGGATACCGTAAACCAACTTTTGTTGTTCCTTTGAGGTACTTGAGAATTCTCTTGGCAGCATTGAAATGTGACTCCTTCGGATTTTCTTGGAACCTTGCACACATGCATACGCTAAACATTATATTCGGCTGACTGGCTATAAGATAAAGCAAGGATCCAATGAGTCCTTAAACTTTTTTTATTCAACCGTTATTCCATATTCATTAGCGTCTAAGTAACAACTGGTTGAGATTGGAGTTGATGCCTCTTTGCAACTTTCCATCTCAAACTTCTTCAACACATCTTTGTACTATTTTGATTGACTTAAGAATGTTCCATTCTTTATCTGTTTGATCTATAACCCCAGGAAGTATTTCAACTCTCCCATCATAGACATTTTGAACTCCCCCTGCATAACTAATACAGATTCTTGACAAAGAAGTTCATTAGTTGATCCAAAGATTATATCATGAACATACACTTGGACAAGAATTATATCACTATCAGATTTCTTAATAAAAAGAGTTTTATCTAGTTGACCTCTTTCATAGCTCTTGGAGAGTAAGAAGTTACTTAGCCTTTCATACCATTGCCTGGGAGTTGGCTTTAGACCATAAAGAGCTTTCTTAAGCTTGTAAACATGTCCAGGTAGCTTGTGGTCTTCAAATCCAGGTGATTGAGTGACGTACACTTCTTTATTTATAAAACCATTTAAAAATGCACTCTTCACATCCATTTGGAACAATTTGAATCCACTTAAACACGCATAGGCCAGCAGTAGTCTCACAACTTCAATTCTAGCAACTGGTGCATAGGTTTCATCATAATCAATGCCCTCTGCTTGATTGTAACATTTGGCCACTAGTCTTGCTTTGCTTCTCACAATGATGCCTTGCTCACCATCTTGTTTCTGAACACCCGTTTAGTTCCTATCACATTCATCTCACTAGCTTTAGGAACCAAGCTCCACACGTCATTCCTTGTGAATTGATTAAACTCCTCTTACATAGCATTGATCCAATGATTATCTCCCAATGCTTCATGAATTGTCAACCTTCTTATAAACCACGCCTAATAATTTATTTTGGTACATTTCATTGATGTTTGATAAGAGTCTTGACCAGATCAAAAAATAAAATAGTTGAGTGCATGATTAATTATTTCTAGTTAGAAAAAAAATTGTTTATGAAAACAAAGTTAAAAACGAATATCAATATCGAGAGTAAATAAAAATAAATGTCATGCTTAAAAATTAAATAAGATTTTAATCACACGTATCATTGTCTAGGTCAATTTGTATTATACGCGTAAGACAAACATATTCCTTAGCTTTTACTTCAGTTAATGAAAATGAATGTAACTATGAGTTGTGTATGAACATAATTTAAAGCATAACATGTGCAATTGTATGTGGTATTTGGCTTACGTGAATTTGGTTACTATCATGGACTATATCAAATCGTGTGCTTTCTATTTATATAGGAATTTTTCAAATGATTCATTTAAATATTCTCTCACAAGGATAGAGAATAATTAGTAGTTTGTTTCTTTGGATATGTCACACAAAAATCAATTCTACATCACAAAATGATATTATGAAAGCATAAATAACTATTTAATGTTCTATCTTCACCGTAAAAAGATAGTTAAATTTTTTAGAACAATTATCTTTCATCGTTGGACTAATCCAACTTAGGGTGACAAATTGGTTGGATGAAAAAAATATTTTTTATCATAATAAGTTAGACAAAAATCTATTAATTTATTTTGATCTATTAAGAATTTAATTAGAAATATAATAGATAAAGAGATTGATTTGTTTGTCCTAATTTAAATATAATATAAATGTATTTATGTATTCACTACAAAAAAATCATGTATGTGGTGGTGGTTTTAATATGGAATTTCAAAAAAAGTGTCATATTATACTGTATAAAACGACATTTTAATGAATGTCACATTTTAAGTTTAAAAAACAACATTTACAAATGTTGCTTTATACATAATATTATTTTTTGACACACGTGCAGTTTTAATTCCCTCATAATGAAAACGCAAAACAAATGTTTCGTTCCCCCAAAATGAATGAAAACACAAAGGTTCCCTCCAAACTTAAACACTCCAAATCTTTCGTTCCCCAATTTCACCTTTCTTCACTCTCATTGAATCAAAACCCTAATTCCCCCAATTTCACTTCTCTTCAATTTCATTGAATCAAAATCCTAATTTCCCCAATTTCACTTTTCAACATCGAAGAACCTATCTCTCTCGTTCCATCTCTCGATCATCAGGTGTGTTCTTCCCAACGATTTTCCGTTCTACTTCTCAGGTGTGTTCCGACTCTCAATCCTCAGGTGCGTTATTCTTCTCCTTCTTCCTCTGTTTATGGAATTAGATTTGCATTTCGCATTTGGTGGTTATTCGGATTTTTGGAATCGGAATTGTGGAACATTGTTTTGGTTTTGTTGTTGATAGATCCTTGGTCGGGATTTGCTTTGGATTTTGGTTTGTGTTGCTGATTTTCATTGTTCTATATGTGTTTGTATTTTGATTTTGATTTTGGTTTGTATGTGTTGCTGTTAATAATTGATAATACGTCATCATCACCTTACGATAATGTTGTATTTAGATTGTTTTCATTTTTCCAATGTTTCGTGAAGAACCTTTGTTTTCTTGGTAAGGTTTCAATTCCAAACCAAGAACTCGACAATAACACCTATGATAGTGCCATCACCCAAATTCAAACTTGTTTCCCTATGATTTGACAATAAATTCAGACTTGTTTTTATGTATGTCACAACCGGGATCAGACGAAATTGGGTGTTGACAATGTATATCATGTATGTTGTTGAAGAAACAAATTACAGAGAAAATTGGTTGCAAAATTGACAAGCTTTTATGTATATATGCAGTAGACATTTTCTTGCTCAATTTTTATGAACTATTTCCAAAACAAGATTGCTTGCAGTGTGTTTGTGTCTATATATATATATATATATATATATATATATATATATATATATATATATATATATATATATATATAGACAGAGAGAGAAAAAAAGAGACATAGTGTTTTTTTAATAAGAGGTGTAATGTTATTTGTTCCCATATTTTTAAAAAATATATCTTATAGAAATAAGTTTAACATAAATCTAAATAGTGAGATATCATGCATTGTTTGATTATTAAAGTAATAACAACTAAAAGTCAGATTTTGCGTGCTTGATTCCAGCTTTGTGTTATTTGTTATAATATTTTTAAAATTATATATAAACTATTGTAAAAGAAGGGTTATATATGATTCTTTTTGTTATTCATTTTCTTTTGTAGTGGTCCTTTGTCTATTATAAAGATGTTTATTGTGCTCTTTTGTTTATTTTGTTTTTAATTTGAAACTTGGAGTGCTTAAATATTATAATGATTGTAGTTATGAATATTAATAAAAGCAAATAATTCAGTCTCTTATGAACGTGCAAAAGAGAGACACAAGAAGTGTAGAAGAAAAAAAAAAGTTTTTGAGAGGGAAAGTAACACTTTAGATATGATAATCTTATCATATAATATTAGGAGACTAAGATTTTTTTCTTTTATCAGCATTAGGAGACTAAGATAATAACAATAGAAGAAGTATGTGAAAGGAGTGCACGAATACGACCACTAGGAATAATATAAATAGGAATAATATAGCATAATATTTGGGAATCAAGTAATTAATAAGAAATATCTTTTTTACAGAAATATACTCATATAGAAATAAATAAAAACACATATAATAGTTTGATCCAGATTGAAATGTTATCAACTTTCTTATCTACTAAGAAGTCGTAAGTTCAACCTTAATATAAATATGGTTTGTAATACTAAGATTAAGATATGATCAACTTATATAATTTCTATGGCTAAATTTAGTGAAACTTTTTTAATTGAAGTTGATTACGATTTATTGACAAGTATGCTATATTTGTACCTTTGTTTGGTGACTAGTATTGTATATCTTTATTTGACATTAATTTGATTTAATTGAGAAATCAAATTATAGAAACTTGTATTGAATTGAGTATCATACTACTAGTTTAAACAGCTTGGTTATTGTATGGTTTGGTTAACTATGTTTATAGTTAACCATTAAAATTGTGAAGTGTTCAACATTAAAGAACATGTTTCTTTAAACTTGGATCATCACCTTCGTATATAATTAGTTTTATCTGTTGGTGTTTGTTTTGTAGTCATGCCAATAGATAAATTGTGGATTTCTAGCCCCCAATACAACAATGAATATGCAAATGGGTTGAATATGTTTTTGGAGTTTACACGTGGAATAACTTGTGTTTTATTTGAAGTCACGATTTTGTTTCAAGCTAAATGAAGATTTGGCCAAAAGAGATGTTATGTTCAAAATTGGAAAACTTTGGAGGGAGTACAAATGCAAGCTTTAGAATGAATTTTATGATCCTTTATTGACCAGAAATGACCTTATTAAGAATGTTCTAGAAGGTCTAACATGGAACAATGGGTTGTGTTTGTTGATTATCGACTCAAGCCATCCATAGTGGTAAACACTCACTCTTGATAAATCTGCTTGGATTAAATTTGTATTGCATTAATTACTTTTAATTTCCTTTTTGTAGACTCTATGTAATAGAAATAGAGATATAAGGAATAAGCAAACTATTCTGCACACTGGTGGTGCTATGTCTTTATTTAGAAGAAAGGATAATTTGGTATATTTCTACATTCAATTTTGAAATTCGAATTTCATTAACTTTTGAATTTTCGTATATAATCTTTGTTGGAACATATAGAAAATTGAGACTGGTAGGAATATTGAAAGAGCTTAAATGTGGAAGATCACACATAAGAGAAAAAATTGCACCTATGTCAATGATGAAGCTTCGGACATTGGGGTAAAATATGTTGTTTAGACTAATTATTGTTGTTTAGTAGTTGTTGTTTAAGTTCTTAAGGATCACATCTGTTACATATGTTGTTTTGCAGGAAAAAATTGATGATTTAATATTGAAAAATCTAGAAACTGCATCAGATATATCTCCAAATGATCCAGTTGGTGACATATTTGGTAAAGAGCATCCAGGTCGAGTTAGAGGAATGTCATTTGGAGCTTGTTATTCTCTTGTTTTAAAGAAGTCTACAACAAGATTAACCGGAATGCATCATGCTTTGTCAAGTGCACCTTCACCACAAGTTGAGGATAAGGTAGTGAGATGGAAACTGAACTTGCAACTCTGAAAGAATAGATGAATTCCTTGCTTGCCTACATTGCTACAAGATCGGATGTACCTGAACATGTTGCTGCAAAAACACCTGGTTTGGTAAGTGCCTCAAATAATTATGCTATAGTATTAACATGTACATCCTTCTGCAGTATTTAATCTTCTTTGCTGTCAATATTTCAAGCATCAGATGTTGCTAGTAGTGCTCCATCCCCAAATCATATTGTAGGATCAAATGGAGGCAGCAAGACAGATTAAATATATATGTTGTTTTTTTTTTGTATTTTGTAAGGGAAGTAGGTTTGAACAATTTAATAAGTTGTAATAGTGTCTTAGAACATAATATTTTGTGAACTCTGTTAGAACATATACTATGTTATATTGCATTATGAAATATTTTAATGTGATCTTTTGTTATTACAAAAGTTGTGTTATTTTAGTTTTCTTCTATTGGATATGTATGTAACATATATGATTATGAAATCTGATAAATTATTAAATACTACTGGATATATAATTATAAAATACTGCATATTTTTTTTATTTAATATTAAAATTACGACATTTAGAACTAACATATTATCATTCACCATTAATTATAATATGTCCATAATAAGCGTCGAATTAAAACGTTCATAATGGCGTTTAGAGGTGTCATTTATTGTTGTTGACGATAAAAATAATTACGACATTTCAATTGACATTAATTACATCGAAAAAAACGCCGCTTTATACATTGCATAATATGGCGCATGCTGCGGCATTTCGGGCAAAAACGTCATTTTATATTTTGTAGCGACCAAATCTATGGCGTTTCTCGAAAGGCCACACATGTATAAAGTGACGTTTATAATCGACGCTGTATACAAAAAAATGTCATCACATACACGATTTTTTGTAGTGATTGTTCTTATTTAAAATTTATTAAGATAGTATAGTTAGGATTGATCATTATATTTGAGATGTTGTTCATTGTAAAAATATTTGTTTTTGTTACATTTTATCCTTGAAAAATGCATGAATTTTAATTTGACATACCAAAAATGTCAAAAATTTGGTTATTTCCATAAATCTTCTGATAGAGAACTTCATGTCATAGTTACACCATGACCTTCTATAACATGGGATACAAATATTGTTGGTCCATTTCTTTTTTCAATACAATATAAATGTGTTTAGGCACTGTTTTGATTTAAAATTCATTAAGATAGTATCGTTAGGATTCATCACTGTATTTGAGATGCTATTCATTTTGAAACTCTTTGTCTCGGTCACTGTTTTATCCTTAAAAAAATGCATGAATTTTCATTGGACATACCAAAAATATAAAAAATTCGGTCATCTCCATAAACCTTCTCATGCAAAACTTCATGTCATAGCCATCCCATGACCCTCTACAACACAAGATATGGATATTGTTGGTCATTTCTTTGGTCAAGGAAAAAAATTAAGGACATGATAGTAGTTATCAATTACTTTACCAAATATATAGAGGTTGGACCCAAGGCTACAACTCGTCAAATATAAAAAGTTTTTCTAAAAGAACTTTGTTTTCAAACATGGTCTTCGTTATTCATTTGTTAGTTACAATAGTTGTCAATTCTTAGATAAAAAATTTGTATAGTTTCTACAACAACAACATAGAATAGAACACTCAATATCATCAATTAAGCATTCATAAACTTCATAAAGTCTTGGTTGTTAACCTATATGATGACTATTAATTGAATGTCATTTTTCATGAATGTAGATATAGGTTCTGATCAATTGAATGTGGTGATTTTTACTAGCTAAGCATCTTGATATACTTCTATGAATTTGGAATCACATATATGATCAACATAAATGTAGAATTGTCTATGGTGAAGAATTTATTTTAATTGTTTATTGTCAATAACTTTTATAGCATGAAATTTTTTATTATATTTTATGTGAATGGTGGACAAAAAGTCATCCTAGCTTAAAAATAACCTCGAGCAAGTAAAGAATTTGTAGGTTGAACACCAGAAACTCTTTGGGGTTATCATTATACCTTCAAACATTTACTAAAGATTTTTTTTTTTTTACTCACTTACAAATCGAACATTATGATTCTAATTGAACTTGGAAAGACATATTAACAAAGACAATTCTTTGATGAAAGCAACAATAATGATATTCTAAGGGCAGAGCTCGATTTAATCAACAAAATTAGAGATGAAACAAAAGTAAAAAAACAAATCGTTAAAAATAGAACAGCTAGCTTACTATTAAATGACCTAAGTAGAAAAGTTAATGAAAGTCCAATAAGATAAAATTAAAGGAAAACTTGAACTGAATTAAAATGGTCCATACTAAATTGTTTATTCTCTTCAAGATAGAGCATACAAGTTCGAAAATCGAACAAAAACTCGTATCAAGAATTTAGAATGCAACACATTTAAACACTTATTATAGTTAAGTTTTGTTTTGTTGTGGAAAGTTGTACTCTCTCTTTTCTGATAGAATTTTATTCACAAAGAGAATTTTTCTTGATACATTCTCATAAAAAATTTGTTTCTAAATATTCTTATCAACGATACATTAATGGTGTTCATATTTTCAGTATATTAAATTAGCAAACATCAAATAAATGTTTCCTACTAACATACATAACAATATTCTTATTTTAAATAAAAGATTTTGTATAATATAAAGGTAGGATAAAAGGTTTCAAAGAAAACAAATAATCAAATTGATATCCACAATAATTTTCTACATAAAGTTTATCTACATGAAATTTTGAAAGAGAAAGTTTTTCTACAAAGAGAATGTTTACATGCAACAAGAACCTGAATTTGTTTCTCCTAACTCCACCCTGGTCAGCAAACTTAACAAAGTCATTTATAGTTAAAACAGGCTTTGCAATCATTGTTTCCGAAACTTAACCAAACTTCTCTTATTATAGGTTTCGTTTTATCTAAAAGTGACTTTTTTCCTATTTACTAAGTTCAACAACAACAATGATACTCTCTTTATTCTTATTTAAGTAGATGATACTCTTATTACTATTAGTTCATCCATGATTGTCGAAACTTTATCACACAATGGAGTGAGATTGTCAGTACATGTCTTCATCAAGTAGTTACAAGTTTTTTATTCCATTATAAACCACACACTAACGTGTTAATTTCAAAAAATTTATATATTCTAATATATTGAACCTGATTTGGTTGTAGTGAATTTCAACAATCGCCAAGGAGAGAAGCAATAGGTCTAGGATAAAATTGCGTAGATGATGATTTTTATGATCAGCACCTTTTCTCTGCATGTTTTTTATTCCTGAAGCTGCTCCAATGCTTTTACCACCTCATCCATAGTTGGCCTGCACTTGGACTCTTCAGAAAGACATTGCAGAGCAAGTGCAGCTGCTGCTCTCGGCTACGTGAATAATAACCTTCCAAACGTGGATCCATTACATGGAAAACTCTTCGTTTGTTAGATAGGTAAGGCTTGGCCCATTCAACAAGGAAATGCTCCCCAGATGGCTGGTTCGTGTCTATAGCTCGTCTTCCTGATATCATTTCCAGAAGAACTACTCCAAAACTATATACGTCACTCCTGGTACTGAGATGACCTACCAAAGCAAAAATTTCGATCACAAAATAGTAGGTATTACTTTCAGTTCACATGAAAAAACTAAAAGCTGAGCAAATGTAGTAAATTCACAAAGCATATAAGAAACTTTCTAACAAATTTGAGGAAAAGTGATGCCGTAGAAAACCATGGTAATTGGCATTCTGAGAAGGCACATATTCAGGGCACTCACTAGTGTAAGTGAAAATGAAAGGAACCATTAATAGATGGAGATGTTAGAACATTACGTTAGAATATTATAATTAGATAAATAAATCAGAACGATAATTAAGAGAAATCAAATGTATTTATTTAGAATACTTTTTATATTTAATTTTCTAAAATTTTATATTAAATAAATTATTATAAATAAATAAAAAATATTAAAGAAAACATATTTTCCAGTTATCATATCTTTTATTTTTATTTTTTTATATTTTTTATAATATAATATGATATTTATTTAATCATGTGTATCATGTTCTTGTTTAACTTTTCTTAATCCTCATTACCATTGTAAGAGGAGAGGTGAAGGATTATAAACCCTATAAATGCTGAATGTGTAGTAACCTTTTGACTAGTCTCTCAGAAACACAAATACTGCAATGTCAACATTAGCATAGCTGCCATCATTGACAGCTGAGAGACATGGCATAAGCCTCTTAACACATACCAATTGATAGAAAAAAAGTGTAAAGACCACTTTAGAAAATTTAGTAACTAGACTAAAAAGTAGTCAAAAAATCTTATTTATGAAATAATATAGTCTATCAACCAAAACAGCATATCCTCGGGTGAAATCTATGTTAAGAGGGAAATTTGACAAAAACTATAGTTGATGATACCTGTTTTCAAATACTCTGGAGCCGCATATCCTCGGGTTCCCATGACCCTAGTAGTGACATGGCTTTTATCCCCAGTTGGACCATCTCTGGCCAACCCAAAATCAGAAAGTTTGGCGTTATAATGCTGCAAAGCAACATGCAAGAAGCAACTTAGTAATCAACTCTAAATCCACCAAATTTTCAACCGGACATGCTCAAATTCCAATTATTCACATACCGTATCAAGTAGGATATTTGAAGTTTTAAAGTCACGGTATATGACTTTAGGCTCTGTACTGTGAAGAAAAGCAAGGCCCTTCGCAGCCCCAAGAGCTATTTTCATTCGCAAACTCCACGAGAATGGCTGAAAACCTCCTGTATTTATGATGATTTCAAGCAGCATTAGTATTAGAACTCAGGATTAAATTTTACATTATTAATTTATAACTATTCAGGGAAATGAAAATTTCTTTAAAGGGGTACAAACAAAAAGGAACAAAGAATTATACATTAAACTAAAGTAGAAGGTACTAACTTCTAAAAAGAAAATTTTCCATGCTACCCTTGGGCATGAATTCATAAACCAAAAGCCGATGCTGATCCTCAAAGGAGTATCCTATTAACTTGACAAAGTTAGGATGCTGCAGTTTCCCAAGATAGTTGATCTCAGCCTGAGTCAACATTACAAAAGAAGAGAATGTCAACAATTATGCAACTCGGGAATTGGTAGACCTTCAGTGCATGGTCAAGTTCTGCTAAAAATCCCCACAAATAATCACACAGGCAAAATGAAGGAGTATCCAAAAATGCTTGCAGTTGCCTAGAATTTTGTTAATATACAATGAAATTTTAGTCAAAATGATAAGTGTCAAGCAAATAATTCAATTGATACTAACCAGCCATTCTCTGTGACCCTGGAAGCCATCTTGGTTAAGCCTCTTCACAGCAACAATCATACCTATTCCCGGTTGGGTAGCAGTAAGTGAATTTTCATCAATCCAGCCCTTAAAAACTGAACCAAACCCACCCTCCCCCAGGACACTATCTCGGCAGAAATTTTTTGTGGCCACTCTTAGCTCATTATAACTGAAGCTTTTCAAGTTGGACGATTGCAAGATTTCACCTTCACTCCGAGAAGTGACGGATGTGGAGGCTGATGAGTTCCTGCTTGTTGAGCTGATGTCATGGCCACTCCTGCTGACACTTCTCGAGGTTATCCCTACACCAATACAAAAGAAAAACAATGTCACAAACACTCGCCATCACTGGCCTTGAAACAAACAAATCATCACTTCTAAAACCAGATTCACATGGAATCTCAAAACCCGCCAACCTATTCTTCTGTTGTCTTAACAACAATTTCCCTCGGACTGAAATAACAGTTTTTCCTCCAGAATAATTTCCTAGCAGAAAATCTTACTTCCACAGGGATTAAAAGAAGGTGAAAAGCTCATAAATTAGTTTTGCTAGTGAATTGTAGTGCAAAACCAACCAAAGACTTTCCAACCCCATTTTTACTCCCATACCAAACCAAGCCTGAGAGGAACTTCCAAGGGGGTGGAAAAGCTACAATTCAAATGAATACCCACATCCAAAGTCTACCCATCCAATGGTTCTCTGAAACCAAACCTCCCTTTTTCCTCAGACACAGATCACCATATCAGAGAAAACATAGCAGGCTTTCAAGGACCTTAATCATGTATTGCAGAGTAGGAAACAAGAACATGACAGCAAAACTATCCATAAAGTTATCAGCTTATCTCATGTTCATTTCCAAACCCGGAAGAAAAATTAGCCCATTTTAATAATTGAAATTGAAGAAAATGAATATACAAGCCAAAAGAAGGAAAAAAAAAAAAAAAAACTGACCTGTATTGGAAGCACTTACAACGTTACTCCAGAAAGCACCCATCAACAAACCACCCCTGTGACCAAATCAAAGGTTGACCTTTCAGATGCAAGCAAAAAACTACATAGTCCGAAACTTTAAAGGGTGAAAATGCAAAAACACATAATGAAACTGAAAATGTTGTGTTTTGAGAATAGGAGGAGATATATATGAAAAAAAATATTGTTATTTCTTTTTTTTTTCTCAGCCATCAATACCTTATATTTATAATGCTTGTAGAATCAAAAAATATCTTATTGAAATAATTTCTACAAATTAAAATCTTAACGATTACGAAATAATAAAGTATACAAAATAATAAAGAGCGAATATTCTAATAATTAAGAACAAATATTCTTATTAAAGACATATTCAGAAACGGAAATTGATCAACGTACAGTTTCAAAAACAAATTTCCAACACTTCTCCTTGATTTTGGACTGTAAACTCCAATCTTCTTTCTTGTGAATTCAAACTTGCTGACTAGTAGTGGCTTGGTAAACAAATAGTTTTAAGTTTTGCAATATGTTGAAGTACTTTTCATATCTTCCAAGGAACCACCCCAATCAATATCAGAATACCCAACAAACTTTGCTTTATTTTTGTTAATTGAACCATGATATACAACAATTACCTTTCTATCTGGAGGTATGTCAACAAGAGTAATGTTCTTCTCAATCATATATAACTCCTCCTCATCTTTTTTCCACTTTAGGCGGTTCAAGAACATCCATATTACATCTTTGATATATGTCAGAGAGAGACCTATTACCTCTCACAGGATGATCAACCACATTTTCATCAGAACATTCTTGCTTAGTTATTTTTGGAACAACATCAAAGCCTTTAATCTCTTTTACAATCAATTCTTTAGAAACTTTAACGTCATCATGAGAATCCAATCCATGATTTTTCACTAGTGGCTTCCCATGATTTTCTACTACAGGCTTCCTAGACTGCTTCTTTTTATGTCAAATCTGTCCCGAATTAACTGCAGAAGAGTAAGCAAGATCTGTTTGCAAGTTTACCAAGAAGCTTTTGCCCTTCATCTTTATTGACATTAATTTAATGTCAGTTGTATCAAAGACTTCACAAGTTTTATCTTTGAACACAACAACATAGCCTTTCTCTAAAAGTTGTCCAACACTTAGCAGATTTTGATTAATTTCAGGGACATATAGAACATCTGAGAATATTTTTGTATCTGAGTCAACATCAATGGCAATATCACCTATGCCTTTGACCTCAATATAGTCTCCATTCCCAATTTTGACTTTCGAAGAGTAGGTTTTGTCAAGCTTTACAAACATGTCTTTATCATGTGTCATGTGATGAGTGCATCCACTATCAATCAACCATGTTTTATTAGTGATGTCACTAGCAAAGCAAGTCACCACAAAAAGAAACTCCTCCTCTTTGTCATCAGTCTCTTGAGCAATTTGCACCTCTTGTTGCTTTCTTTTGCATAAATTCTCCATATGACCTTTTTGATTGCAAGAACTACACACCACATCTGGTCTTCATCAACATTTCCAATGTGGATGATTAGTTTTCTTGCAGTGTTGAGATGATGAGTACTTCTCCTTCTCGTCATTGTCATCCTCATCGCTTTTCTTCTCATTTTTCCAGCCTTTCTTCTTTGCTTTGTAGCTCGACTGTGACCTTGCTAGAAAAACTCCTTTAGCAGTATTCGACTCTTCTCTCAACAACTCTTTTCTCAACAATCTTCTCTGCTCTTGGATTTGCAGAGAGTTCATCAACTCAGTTAGTGAAATCATTGTGAGATCTCTTGAATCTTCAAGTGATGAGATCTTGCTTCAAACCTTTCTAGAAGACTCACCAACACTTTTTCTACGATCCTTCTATCAGGTAAATCTTCACGTAATAGTCGGATCTTGTTGAACATTGCTAAAAGCCTATCAAAATATTCTTTGATAGTTTCGGCCTCCTTCATTCTCAGCATCTCAAATTCTCTTCTGAGATTGAGAACTTGCATATGCCGAGTTCTTTCATTCCTTTGAAACGCCTCTTGGAGAGTGTTCCAAGCTTCTTTAGCTGTTTCACGGGACATAATTCTAGTGAATACAACATCAGAAACAGCATAGTGAATACAGGTCTTGGCCTTCGCTTTTCTTATTACTTCATCATTGTAATTTCTGATTTGGGATATAGTTGGATCTTTTTGTAGTGGTTGGATTTCAAACATCATAACATCCCACAAACCACTCGCTTCTAGATAAGACTTCATTTTGACAAACCATATTTAATAGTTTTCTCCGAAAAAAACCGGAGGTGCTGCCATGAAGTTTTCGGCCATGGGTGAAGTTTTTTTATTTTTCTCAAAAGGTTCCTCACTGGTTTCCCTCTGTTGTTTTTTTTCCTCGTGGTCTCACACAGGCCCTAAGAACTAAGAGCTCGGATACGAATTGTTGTGTTTTGGGAATAGGATGAGATATATATGAAGAGAAAATATTATTATTTCTTCTTCTTTTTTCTGAGCCATCAATACCTTACATTTATAATGCTTGCAGAAACGAAAAATATCTGACTTAACGTCTACGAAATAATAAAAAGTGAATATTCTAACAATTAAGAGCAAATATTCTAATTAAAGACATATTCAGAAACGGAAACAAATCAATGTGCATTTTCAAAAGCAAATTCCCAACAGAAACACTGTTGAGCCCACCAGGATGAAGGCAGATCTCAGTGGCTGAGATTTTAAAAGCCTTTTTGAACCTTTTATGATTAGAGGTTTGATGAGAAGGGTCGTGGAATGAGGTGGAATCCTTAAGCCGAAAATGCAAACAGTATTTGAAAACGTTTATGGTAACTGATGAATTCTCTATCATTTCACTCAAGCTTTAAGAAGTGACTTTTGGATAAATATGATCTTTCAAGTTTGTAGATAACTTGAAAACGAAAATAGTTAACAAAAATACTAGAAATTAAAAGAACACCTTACACCACCTAAATATATGAGATAAGCAACATGATGATTTATCACTTGTGTCCCGGCTCACAAGATAAGAATCAATATTAGAAATTGAGACGAACTTTGCGTCACTCAAATCAATAATATAAGCAAGATGGTCAAGCACCACTAGAATAAACAAAGAAAAAATATCTCTTCAAATATTATATACTCAAAATTTTCAAAAATTTCTATTTATTTTAAATCTGTCAAAAATAAGTATAACAGATATTATTATATATAAAGTCATGTAGAAAATAAAGATACAAGTTCATTCTTATCTTAAGAAGATGAAAGAGAAAGAAACAAATAAAAAAATATTACATATTTTTTATATTTTTTTTTTCATATCATAGAAGGAAGCATAAAGGGTCAAAAGAGAAACTTTGATCAATTTGATCACTTTGTTGATGGTGGCTTTTGTAAATGATAATATTGTAGCTTTTTTTTTTTTTTTTTTTACACTTTTGGCAAACCAGAGAAAGGAGAATAGAATGTTGACTTCACCTTTCACCACCTTCTTTCCCTTTTTGTCTTTTTTTTACCCAACATTAATTAAAGGAATATAACATGATGATATAATAATTATCTTATCTGAACATAAAAATTAAAATTATAGATATTAGTTCAGAACTTGAATCTTAAAGAGTTTTAGTGCCTCAAATATAAATGTATAATACTGTTACTATAATTCAAAAAGTTGTTCATGAAATTGGTCAAAGAAGCTTAAAATTATTTGTGATGAAATAGCTTATAATTATCGTTTAAGTTTTCTACTTTGAAGTTTAATTTTACACTTCCGTCAAAGGAAAAAAAAAAGGGTTTTTAATTTTACACCGTCATCACGTTTTTGTCGGTCAAGAATCTTGTCTTCTTAGGAGACTTTGTCCCCACTGTTATTTAATGATTTTTGTAAACTTATTTTACAATTATTAGATTATTACTTTTGATCTCTTATCTTAATTATGGTAATATAAGATTTCCAATTTCTATATTCAATGTTATTTAAAATAGTATCCATGATTTTATTATTTATCATTTTCAATGTTAACATCAAATGCACGCATAATCATAATATTTTTTTTATTTTGGAAAATTATCAAAATACTTTATATTTTACGGTAAAAATACAGTTTGCTTCGATTTAAATATCCATCCTTTTACTAAAAATGTCTTTGTTCTATTTTTGACTTGCATGATAATAAAAGAACTATTAAAGAAATCTTAAGTTATTACTATGAATATGAAATTAATGTAGTCTATCTTTGTGTTTAGTTTACTTTTACTTGCCTTATAAATACTTAATTTGTTTTGATTCATCTTATAAATAGATTTGTCTTGTCTGATTTTAAATTTAGTTGGATCAATTCACGTATGAATTGGGACAACCTACTCTAAATTAAAATAATTATTTTAAAAAATTATTTTTATAACTTTATATATAGTCTATCATTTTATTTTCCCGTAGAGTATGTTTACTTCAATTTAAATATCCATTTTTAGTAAAAGATATCTTTTTTATATTTTTACTTAAATGATAATAAGAAACTATTAAAGAAATTTCTTTTATTGGTATGAATATCAAATTGACATAGCCCGTGTTTGTATTTAGTCTATTTTTTTACTCTTGTTATAAATACCTATTTTGACTCATCTTATAATAAAATTTTAAAAGTTTTATATTTTTTTCATCAATTCTAACTTTTCAAAAAATTTTAAAAAATGCTTAATATATAATAAATTAAATAATTAAAATTTATATAATATTATCTTTACAGTTAGATTATTTTTGAAGTGAATTAATTCAATTCACCACGAGTTCAATTTCAAAAAACAATTCATAAAATTAAGACTTATCATTTTATTTGTCTATTCTTTTAACTAAATCTATGGTGGTGCAAAGATTTTGATATAATTTAACAATTTCAGTTATTAGTTAACCATCAAATTTTTGGCTAATTAATATAAATCACTCCAAAATCTTTTAGAAAATTTTTGAAGCAATGGATTCGAGATAAATTGGTAACAAAATTGTTGAGTTTGTGGACAAAGATCTCATTATGATTCTTTCTAACACATTTTTATAAAAACGTATGAAAGTTTGGAAATTTGATGATGATTGAATTATGATGATGGGGTTTGGAAAGATGAATGTTAGAGTGAAGATTGAAATGATATGCACACATGTGTGTTCACGTTTTGATGATTAAAAAAGAACTATGAGATTTGTGACAAAGATTAGCTAGAATCTTCCCAATAAATTCTGCAATTTAGAAATTCTGCAAATTATATGTATGTGTAGATTTAAAAAAAAATTATACAATTGGATAAGTCGTATCTGGATATATGTTTTAGGATGAAGAAGTCGTACCTAATATAACGATCTCAGTACGCAACAATTTTCTTTTTGTTTTATACAAAATGGTAAACAGCTTTTTGGAGTTTTTTCTGGATAAAAGTCATGCTAGGAAGCACGATTTTTACATTAATTTTTTTTCTTAAAAAAAAAACCTTTACGGTTACATTTTATTATGATTTATGTATTTTTTCTCATTGTACGAAATGTTCATGCAATATTATTTTATCTTGCTTTGTCAGTCTAGTACGGGAACAGATATCCTTCAAAAATTACATTATATATAGCAAAATGACGTCATGCATGAAGGGAACACTACCTTACAATTGTACAATACAATAGGATTGAACACACTGAAAAAATAGAAAAAGAAAGTATATTCTGAACAATAATTAAACACTCATAAAATATATGAACAATTTTTTCTTATTTTATTATATTTTTTAAGTGCTCTGTCCAGATCGCAACTTCCTCTGCTTAGATCCTAGAAAAAAGGCATGAAGGAGTCTGTCAGTTCATGTTCAAAAATTAAAAAAATAAAATGCGTTCTTTAATCTTTGCTGTAATATTTTGTTAAGTCTTTCATTTATTTATTTAATTTTCTTAAGGATTTGAACATGAACTGACAAACCCCTGCACGTCTTTTTCTAGATCTATAGCAGAGAAAGTTGTGAACTGGACAGAGCACTTCAAAAATATAATAAAATAAGAGGAAATTTTTCATATATTTTATAGGTGTTTAATTATTGTTCAGAATATATTTTCTTTTTCTATTTTTAGTGTGTTCAATTCTATTGTATTGGAAAATTGTAAGATACTGTTCCCACCATGCATGATGTCATTTTACTACATGCAATGTAATTTTTGAAGGTTGTCTATTCTCATACTAGACTGACAAAGCAATATAAAAATAATATTGCATGAACATTTCGTACAACGAAAAAAAATCATAAATCATAATGAAGTGTAATTGTGAGTTTTTTTTTTTCAAAAAAATAATAATGTAGAAGTCTTGCTTCCTAGCACGACTTCTGATTATCCAAAAAAAACTTCAAAAAATCGTTTCCACACACATGACTTTGTATAAGACAAAAAGAAATATTGCATACTGAGGTCGTGCTATCAAGTACAACTTCTTCATCCTAAAACGTACCCCAATCACAGCTTATCCAATTACATAATTTTTTTAAAATCTGCCCATATCTATAATTAAGAGGTAAATCTGTACCACTTTTGTAAAAGAATCGTATTATTAATAGTGATTTGGGCACACATGTGTGGATTTACAATATAATAATATTTAATTTGTAGGTCAATTAACCAAACTTAACGTCATTCAGTGTTACATGGAAATTATTATTATTATTATTATTATTATTATTATTATTATTATTATTATTATTATTATTATTATTATTATTATTATTATTATTATTATTATTTATTCAGAAAAAAAAATTATATTTATGAATAAATAAATAAAGATACAAGATGATTAAATATTTGTAGTCTTTAATAAATTGTTATTTTATTTTGTCTTTAGAAAAAAATTGGAATGTGTTTGGTGGTTATAACTTTTGCTCACTGTAAAATATTTTTGTTTTTGTGTCTAACAATATTTATTTTTACATGTTGATGTAGAGTGGTAACTTGAAAGAACAATAAAAAAGAAAAAAAAATATTTGAAAAAAGAAATAATTTTTTTATCTATTTTGTATAGAAATTGATCTTATAAAGTGAAACGCTATCTTCTATTATAGTATAAATGTATTCCTAAAGTTAGAAAAATTTAAAGTATAATTTTTTGTTTACCAAACATAACTTTTATTATAGTATAAATTAAAGTTGTCATAACACAATTAAAAGTAATGTAATGAAATTGATGTTATAAAGTGAAACGCTAGCTTCTATTATAGTATAAATATATTCCTAGAGTTAGGAAAATTTAAAGTATAAATTTTTGTCACCAAACATAACTTTTATTACACTATAAATTAAAGTTATCATAACACAATTAAAAATAATGAAAAGAGAATATTTATGTATTCCATATTTATAAATTATAATAAGTTTTAATTTTTAATGTGTGTAAAATATTTAATAATTTATTAGAAATAAGTTATTGCAAGTTATTGAATAATGTAAGTGTAAGAATAAAATATTTCAAACAAACAACATTTTTTAGAGAATAAAATAAATTTGGACAATTAGAAATTTTAAGCATGCAAAGTTTCATTGCATATACATATTGACCAAGTCAACTGAATAATGATCAACGACAAGTAAGAGAGAAGTACAAGAATAAAAAAGTGAAAATGAAGATTCAAAATAATGTGAAATTTGACAGCAACTTTTCCATCAAATTGCAAAGAAATTGACAAATACTTTACATAAAGTAGTCTCTATCATTCATCATCATCTAGGTATCAAATATGGTGTTTAACAAAGAATTTTTTTTTCTTTGTATGATATGTGTCAAAAAAGAAAGAGCCACGTCACACTTTATCCAACCTATTTTAAAGTATTTACTAATTAGCTGATAATCATTTACAGACTTGAGTATTATATATAGTTAGTGAAAGAAATAAATGATAGATAGATATAAACACATGAGAAGAAGTCAAATTACAATAAGAATCATTTTTAAGAGAATTTAATAGACAGATGTGTCTCTGCATGAATAGCACCACAATACTAAGTGTGCTTCCGACAGATATATTTCGACAAATATAATATAGATGTTGTGTACTTGTTAGAATAAATTAAATAATTGTTTTACGACAAATTATATATGAAAAAATTATTTTGTAACTAGGTGGTAAAACGTTTTTTTACTAATTCTCTGAAACACTAAAAATGAAAACGATAAAAGGAGTAAAAATGTTTGTGTTGGCGTTTTTCAATGTCATTATTTTTTCTAGTTAAATTTATATTCTATTTCTAATAATTTGTTTTCATTATTCTTCATATTTCTCGTATTATTTTAATCCTTCTTCTCAGTTCCTTTCAAGTTATTATATCTTATGTTCATATTATATAAATATTTTCTCTAATTTCTAATTTCATTGGTTTTTTTATGTCTTTCCATATAACTTCGTTTTTAAGATTTTTTTTTATTCTTATCATTCTAATAAAATGAATGAAATTTACATAGTTATGTATTTTAAAAATCAAACTTATTTTATAAATATTTTCAATATTTTTAGTAAAACTAATATATATATATATATATATATATATATATATATATATAT